>Ga0334889_1000009_pt1 | contig 331016 bp, 286 predicted proteins | sample GraSluR1_MG_2_FD_207222 | JGI IMG/M metagenome (GOLD analysis project Ga0334889, IMG submission 207222) | Sludge microbial communities from methane-producing bioreactor in Wageningen University, Netherlands - Granular Sludge_8_08-R1 | ecosystem: Engineered > Bioreactor > Anaerobic >...
GTGTCGATCAAGTACGCGGCAAGTGACCAGTTGGTTTTTCGCGGCTCGATCGGCAGTGGTTTTCGGGTTCCCTATGGGTTCTCCGAGGACCTGCATCTGTGCAGTGGCTCACCCCGGGTGTACAAGGGCGGGGGGCTGAAGCCGGAGAAGTCATTGAGCTATTCGCTTTCGGCCGATTACACGTTGTCGCGGGTGACGGCGAGTGTCAACTGCTACCGCACCGAGCTTAGGGACGCCATCGCGTTTTCGGATGCCGATGAGGCGGTTGCGGACATGGGCTATACATATCAGTGGCGGAATGTCGATGATGCCTATGTGATGGGTGCGGAGGTGAACGGGTCGGTGGCGGTCAGCTCTGGGTTGACGCTGGGCGTTCGGCTGGACCTGTTCGAAGGGAAATACGACAGTCCTCGTGAGGACTGGGCGGGGACACCGTACGAGAGTGTGAGTCGCCACATCTCCCGTTACCCCGGAGTGTCCGCAGGGATGAAGGCGGACTGGAGGGCTTCTGGCTGGCACCTGGTGGTCGATGCCGATTATAAGGGCAAGATGTATATCGACCTGCTGGAGCCGGCGGAGGAGTCGGACGTGAAGATTCACGAGACGGAGTCATTCGTGACGGTGGATGCCCGGCTCAGCCGTAAGATAATGGAGCGGTACAAGGTGTATGTGGGGGCGAGGAACCTGACCGATTACACCCAGAAGGAGAAGCATATTGAGGATGCCGCCTTCATGTACGCGCCTGTTTACGGGCGGATTATTTATGGTGGTTTCCAGGTGTCGTTGTAGTTGAGCGAGTTTTGAAGGAAGGGACAGCATTACTGGAGAGTAAGGCAGAAGACAGGCCGGGCTGCAGCGTCGGCCTCCTTGATGCACGTAGCATCGTCATCCGTCCGGCAGCCTGACCAGTCGCCATTGCAACCGTCTCTGCCGCAACGGTGCCCCGGTCCTTGTGATCGGGGCGCCGGTGTTTTTGGGGGAGAGGTGAGCGTTGACTGGTCCGGCTCGGTGGCTTGAGGTGTCATGCTATCTTGTTGGGGCACAATTATATCAAATCGTCGTTTGAGGGCTCGGCAGAGAGTGTTGGCAGATTTGGCTTGGCAATCTGGATTATATGGGTATATTATCGGCGATATGTGAAACTCAGATGCATGGCAAGGGGTTCAAGGCGATATGGAGCAGCATGGACAAGGTCATTTCGGATGGCGTCTGGCGGCGCGGGCAATAGTGCTCGGTCTGGTGCTAGTCCTGATTGCCCTGGCCGGAGGTGAGCTTTGGTCGGGTCACTGTGATGCCGACTGCGAGAACCAGTGTTCCGACACCTGCGAGGGCTGTGGTGACTGCATACACTGTCTGCCTACGCTGCACATGCTGGTTGTGGTTTCGTCTAAGATGAGCTCTTGTGAGCTGATGCCTGCAGGGAATGTCTTCGGTGTGTCGCTGTCCTTCGACGGGGCTGCCGGTGGCGGTATCGATCATCCTCCCCAGAATATCTGCTGATCCTTCTTTTCGGCCGGCTCTGCCGGTTCTGCTATCTCAATCAATGAGAGTATTTGAGTGTCCGCAGCCATGGTGTTGACGCGTGTGGGGCGATAGTGTTCACGGGTCGAGTTGGATGGCGGCGGATGGGACTTGTCAATGTGCGGAGAGATGATGATGAGTATGTTTGCGATGCGCGCGTGCCTGATGCTGCTGATTGCGGTCGCTCTTGTCCTGAGCGGGTGTGATGGTGACCACACTGCCCATGAGCACGCTGATGGTCACGATCATGATAGTCACGATCACGGCAGTTATGAGCACGATAGTCATGAGGGGCACGATCATGGACCGGGTGAGCACGGGCTGGTAGTGGCCCCTGGCAGCGAAGGTGAGGAAGTGAGCGACTGGTGTGCTGAGCATGCCGTGCCGGAATCGGAGTGTACGGCCTGTCATCCGGAGTTGATCGGGCGGTTCCGGGCGAGTGGCGACTGGTGCGCCGGGCACGGTCTGCCGGAGTCGCACTGCCGTCTGTGCAATCCGGGAATCAGATTCGAGCAGGAGGAGCAGCTTCGGGCGCGAGCGTCGGAACTGGTCGAAGGGGAGCTGGAGATAATGCTGAACTTTCGGCCGAACGCCGAGGTGTGTGCCACCGATGGGGCGATAATCCAGTTTGCGTCGGTTGCGACAGCCCGGCGGGCGGGGTTGAGGGTCAGTTCGGTCTATTCGTCGGAGCGCGAGGAGGTACTGGAGGCTCCGGCGGAGGTTGTCTTTGACGAGACTGAGCTGTCGGTGGTGTCTTCGACCGTGCCGGCGCTGGTGTCTCGCTGGCTGGTAGCACCGGGCGAGGTGGTGGTCAGGGGGACGGCACTGGCGATGGTGAAGTCTCCGGCTATGGCGCAGTTGAAGTCGGCCCTGTTGGCAGCGCACGCTGAGTATGAAGTGGAGCGAAAGGAGCTGGAGCGTCGGCAATCTTTGAAGGCGCAGGAGTTCATCAGTGCGGCAGAGCTGGATCGGCAGTTGGCGTTGACAGAGCATGCCCGGACGAGGCTGACCGCTGCCAGGGGGTTGTTATTGGCGGCGGGCCTTGATTCGGGTGACGTTGCGGCGGTCATCGAGGCGGGAGACCTGTCGCATGAGTTCGCGCTTCGGGCGCCCGAGGCCGGGATGGTTGTCGAGCGGATGGCAAAGCCCGGTGATCTGCTTGCGGCGGGGGAAGCGTTCGCCATGATTGCCGATCCGCACGCGATGTGGATCGAGGCGCGGCTCACCGAGCGGCAGCTTCGATGGGTCACGCCTGGTCAGCAGTTGACGTTCAGTTCTGACGGGCGAGGGATGCACCGGGTGGGTGGTGAGATAATCTGGATATCGCGTTTTTTGGATCCGCACACGCGAACGGGCACGGTACGGGCGCGGGTAGTCGATTCTGCACATGGTCTGAGCGCCGGTGAGTTCGGGCGAGTCAGGGTTGTACAGGCGCATCCTGAATCGGTCACGCTGGTGCTGAAGGATGCTGTGCAATGGGAGGGGTGTTGCAACGTGGTGTTTGTCAGGGAGACCGAGGACCGGTACCGTCCGCGCAAGGTGCAGTTGTACGATTCGGATGGCCCCTATTATCAGGTGAGCGAGGGGGTACGTCCGGGTGACCAGGTGGTGGTTGACGGGGCGTTTCTGCTGAAGACAGAGCTGAAGAAATCGAGTATCGGCGCCGGCTGCTGCGGCCTTGACCCGATAGGTTGAGTGGCGCTATGCTGAAGACATTAGTAGAGTTTACGCTGGTGCATCGGTATGCGGTGCTGGTGCTGGCGGGATTGCTGTGTGTTGTCGGGCTGGTGGCGCTGTACGACCTGCCGTTTGACGCGTTTCCGGACACGACGCCGGTGCTGGTCCAGGTGAATGTGTCGGCGCCGGGGTGGGCGCCGGAGGATTTGGAGCGGTTGGTGACCTATCCGCTGGAGCAGGTGCTGACCGGGTTGTCCGGTCTGGAGGAGGTGCGGTCGGTCACCAAGTACGGGTTGTGCCAGGTGACGGCGATCTTTGACGACGGCACCGATCTGTACCTGGCGCGCCAGCAGGTGAGTGAGAAACTGCTGTCCGCGGAGTTGCCTGCGGGGGTGGGAGTACCGCAGCTGGGGCCGGTATCGACCGGGCTGGGAGAGATATTTCACTATATCGTGCATAGTGACGCCGAGGATGAGACGGCTGCCCGAACGGCGCAGGACTGGATCGTCAAGCCACAGCTTCAGGCAGTGCCCGGGGTGGCGGAGATCAACAGCTGGGGTGGGTTCGAGAGGCAGTACATGGTTGTCTTCCATCCCGATGCGCTGGCCCGGTACAGTCTGTCGATCGATCAGGTGGTGCGGACGATCAGGGAGGACCTTGGGAATGTGCCGGGGGGACAGGTTGTGCGCGGCGGCGAGATGACGATTGTGCGTGGGGTGGGCACGGTGGAATCGATTGAGCAGGTCGAGCGGATCGTGCTGGCGGCACCTGAAGGGGTTCCGATCACGGTGGGGCAGGTGGGTGAAGTGGTGATCAGTCATGAACTGCGACGGGGCGCCGCTACCTATAACGGGCGGGGGGAAGCGGTGCTGGGGCTGGGGTTCATGATCACGGGAGAGAACCCGGCTGAGGTGACTCGACTTTTGTCGGAGCGGCTGGCGGTGGCGCAGGGTAATCTTCCGGCCGAGGTCGGGGCGGTGCCGGTCTATGAGCGGACGGAGCTTGTTCGCCAGGTGCTGAGAACGGTGCGGTCGAACCTGTTGTATGGCGCGCTGCTGGTGATAGCGGTGTTGTTTGTGTTTCTGGGCAATCTTCGGGCGGGGCTGATTGTGGCCTCGGCGATTCCGATATCGATGATGTTTGCTTTCGATATGATGGCCCGTTTCGGTATTGCCGGGAGCCTGATGAGTCTGGGGGCGATCGATTTCGGTCTGGCGGTGGACAATGCGGTCATCCAGGTTGAGAACGCGGTTCGTCGTCTCTCACAGCCGGAAGACAGCCGCACGCGTCTGGAGGTGATTCGCGATGCCATTCTGGAGGTGCGCAAGCCGACCTTGTTCGGCGAGTTGATCATCATCATGGTGTATCTGCCCATCCTCACGCTGCAGGGTGTGGAGGGCAAGCTGTTCCGCCCTATGGCGCTGACGGTTGTGTTCGTGCTGGTGGGGTCACTGATCCTGTCGTTCACGGTGCTGCCGGCGCTGGTGGGGACACTTCTGAAGCGGGGGATAAGACAGCGGGAGCCGCGCTTTGTCAACTGGCTGCGGCGGGCGTATCGACCGCTGCTGGCGGTGTCGTTGCGGCACAGCCGGAAGGTACTGGTTGTGGCTGTGTTGTTGGTGGCCGGGGGGGTGTTTTTGTTTACGCGACTGGGGGCGGAGTTTGTGCCGCGGCTGAGCGAGGGGACGATCGTGATCAATTTCGTGCGTTTGGCGGGGATATCGCTGGGCGAGTCGATCAGTTACAACACCCGGATAGAGAAGCAGTTGCTGGAGGGTTTCCCGGACGAGATATCGCATGTCTGGACGCGGGTGGGGACGGCGGAGCTTTCGACGGACCCGATGGGGCTGGAGCTTTCCGATATGTTTATCACACTCACGCCGCGGGGGCAGTGGCGACGGGCGTCGGATCAAGAGGAGCTGGTAGCGGCAATTGATGCCGAGTTGGCTGACCTGCCGGGGCAGAACCGCATCTTCACGCAACCGATTGAGATGCGGGTCAACGAGATGGTGGCGGGTATCAGATCCGACATCGGGATCAAGTTGTTCGGTGACGATCTGGCAGTACTTGAAGAGAAGGCCGAGGAGATAGCGGCGCTGACAGAGCAGATAGATGGTGCGGCAGATGTGACGGTGGAGCAACTGACAGGGCAGCCGCAGTTGCGGCTGGTGGTCGATCGGGAACGTCTGGCGCGGTTGGGTCTGACGGCCCGCGAGGTGCTGACGGCTATCGAGAGTATCGGCGGGATCACGGTGGGAGAGGTTTTCGAGGGGCAGCGTCGTTTCGACCTGGCGGTGCGGATTGACACTACCCTGTTTGAGGGCCCGGAGGATATCGACCGGGTGTTGATTCGCTCGGCGACCGGCAGTATGGTGGGGCTGGACCGGGTGACATCGGCGGTGCTCGATGAGGGGCCGGGGAGTATCACTCGCGAGTGGAGCAAGCGGCGGATCGTGATCCAGTGCAATGTGCGCGACAGGGACATGGGTTCGTTTGTCGACGAGCTTCGTGAGCGGCTGAGTCGCGACGTCGCGTTGCCACAGGACTACTTCGTGCGACTGGGGGGGCAATTCGAGCACCTCGAGCGTGCCCGGATTCGGCTGGCGATCGTGGTGCCGATCGCGCTGGGACTGATATTCGCGCTGTTGTACTGGACGTACAAATCGGCGCGTGATGCTGCTTTGATATTCTCCGGTGTGCCGCTGGCGGCGCTGGGAGGTGTTGTCACGCTGGCTCTGCGGGGGATGCCGTTTTCGATATCGGCTGGCATTGGTTTTATCGCCCTATCGGGTATCGCGGTACTGAACGGGCTGGTGTTGGTGTCGACCATCAAGCGCTTTCGGGCCGACGGGTTGGCGATCGAGCAGGCGATCACGGAAAGCGCGGTAACGCGTCTGCGACCGGTGTTGATGACAGCGCTGGTGGCGGCGCTGGGCTTTGTGCCGATGGCGATATCGACCGGCGTTGGCGCCGAGGTGCAGCGTCCACTGGCGACGGTGGTCGTCGGGGGGATTCTGACCTCGACGGCGCTGACACTGCTGGTACTGCCCGCGCTGTACCAGACATTCGGGCAGCGGACGCGGTCAGAGAGGTGATTGCCTGGCGGTGGCCCCGGGCTGCGCACCGGTCAGGCCGGGAGGCCTGCCGCGCACGAAGTATCGTATTCCTAAGGCAGAGGGATGTCGAAACCTCGCTTCGCGACCCCTTCGGGGCAGGGGTTTCGACCTACGTCAGCTTCGGGGGAGGGGTTTCGACCTACGTCAGCGGTGTCGAAACCGCAGGGATTTCGACCTACCTCAATTATTTGCGGGCGGCGGCTTGGAGGAATCTCAGGCGGTCGCGCATATCCTGGAGGTTGCGCGCGAGGTACCACCGACCGTTTTCGAAGACACCGTAGTCGGCGCCGGCCATCGCGGCCGACAGGCGGACGGAGTTGGCATAGAACAGCCACTGCTCCACCCACAGCTTTTCCAGGCCGTCGTTGAACGGGCTGTCGTTGGAGGCTGGTCCGGGCACAAGGTTCTGCTGCCAGGCAGCCAGAAGAACCTCGGTTGCGGTCAGGGTACGGCGATTGGTGGATGAAATGACGGCATCGAGGGCCGCGAAGTGTTTGTCAACCCACTGATCACTGTGGCAGGAGCGGCAGACCTGCTGCATCGTCTTTTTGCGTTCCTGCTGAGTTGCAGTATCGATCAGCGCCTCGGTGACGGGGGTGCCATCGAGGTTAGTCGGCAGCTGCAGGCCGTCGGCGTTGACGATGGTCGAGGTGTTGGGCGAGAGCGGGTGGGGGTGGGCGTAGGGCAGGCCAAACAGGCGGGTGTGGAGTCGGTCGTTCATCTGGTGTGTGCGGATGGCCACCACCTCGCCCTCGGTATCCTCGAGGAGGCTGATGTGGCAGACGGCGCAGGTGGGGGCGTTGAAATCGCGACCGATGGTCCACGGAATGGTGTCCATAGTGTAGGTGCTCTTGTTGCTGAAGAAGATATTGCCGTGTTTGCTGACCGAGTAGATCTTGTAGGCAGGAACATCGGGGCCTTTGTGGCATTCGGAGCAGGTGTAGGGTTGGCGGGCAACCTCGATGGAGAACTCGTGCCGGGGATGGCAGGGGGTGCAGGCGCCCATGGTGCCATCGGGGTTGAGGCGTCCGACGCCCCGGTTGGGCCAGCCGGTCAGATCGGGGAAGGTCATTTCGCCGAACATGGTTTCGCGCTCGGTCAGGCCGGCGACGGTAACGTCGGTCCCATGACAGAAGAAACACGACTGACTGCCGGTGAGGCTGTCGGCGCCATGTTGTACGAGGGAGTCTCCGGTCCACGAGGTGATACCGTTGATGGCCTCGATGAGCAGTTGATAGGTATCGTTGTGGGCCAGATTGACATGGGCGTGTGACATGAGGTTCCTGGCATACTGGGCGCGTTCTTCGGGGTGACAGGTATCGCAGTCGGCAGGGGTGACGACGGTGTGGACGGGGTAGTCATTGTGGTCGAAGGTGTCACCGTGGGTGTCGGCGTTCATGGTGTGGCACTCGGCGCAGCCGACGGCGATGGTGGTGAGCGAATCGGGCAGGTCGCTGGCGGAGACGCGGCGGTAGGGCTGGGTGCCCTGTAGTGCCTGCGCGGGTGTGACGAGGGCGTGGCGGCTGCGCTGCCAGTCGGCGACGATGCCGGGCGTAACGGAGGCATGGCAGATCAGGCAGGCATCGGTGGCGTCGCTCACGGGGGCCGGCGTGGCGGCTGCGGCCGGGCCGCCGGGTAAGGTGATTACGGTGGCGAGCAGAATCAGGCATGTGACACTGAGAGAGTGTCGGGTTTTGTATGCGGAGGGAATCATCTGGGTGCTATCCTTTGCAATGGGTCAGGGGCAGAGGACGAATCGGTGTCAGGTGAGAGTGTGGCATAATGGAACGTCCTTTTTGCCGTGTCAAACGGTCTACGGGAGCCTTTGCAACATAGTGATTGATGTGACCGAGGTCAAGGATGTGATACAGGCAAGCTGGTCGACGATTTGGTGTCTTCAGGCTTGCATTTGAGACGCCGACACATTAGTAATACCGTGTGAACAGGGAAATTCCAACCGTAAGGAGATATGGTTATGATCGACAAGATCGAGAAGCTGCTGGGTGCAGATAAGGACCTTCTGACCCACAAGTGCAAAACGGTCGACAAGTCTGCGCTCCACTTGCCGGGGCCCGACTACATAGACCGCGTCTTTGCTCACACGGACCGCTCGCCGTCGGTTCTGCGATCCATGAACTGGCTGTTTGGCACCGGTCGTCTGGGTGGGACAGGCTATCTGTCGATCCTGCCGGTCGATCAGGGGATCGAGCACTCCGGCGGTGCCTCGTTTGCTCCCAACCCGATCTACTTCGATCCGGCGAAGATTGTGGAGCTGGCGATTGAGGGTGGCTGCAACGGGGTGGCGTCCACATTCGGTGTGCTGGGAGCGATCAGCCGGAAGTACGCGCACAAGATTCCGTTTATCGTGAAACTGAACCACAACGAGATGCTGACCTACCCCAACGATTATGACCAGATCATGTACGCCAGTGTCAAGGATGCGTTCAACCTTGGTGCGGTGGGGGTGGGTGCGACGATCTACTTCGGCAACGAGAACTTCAGCCGTGAGTTGCAGGAAGTCTCCGATGCTTTCAGCTATGCCCACGAGCTGGGGATGTTTACGGTGCTGTGGTGCTACCTGCGCAATCCCGCCTTCAAGAAGGAGGGGACGGATTACCATACTGCCGCTGACCTGACCGGGCAGGCAAATCACATCGGCGTGACGATTGGCGCTGACATCATCAAGCAGAAACAGGCGACATCCAACGGTGGTTACAAGGCCATTGATTTCGGCAAGACTCATGAGAAAGTCTACTCCGAACTGACCAGTGACAACCCGATCGATCTGACGCGCTACCAGGTTGTCAACTGCTACATGGGACGTATCGGCATGATCAATTCCGGTGGTGCTTCCGGTGGAAAGAACGATTTGGCTCAGGCGGTGCGCACGGCTGTTATCAATAAGCGGGCGGGCGGCATGGGCCTGATTTCGGGGCGTAAGTCATTCCAGCGTCCGATGAAGGACGGTGTGAAGCTGCTCAACGCCATTCAGGATGTCTTTCTGAGTAAGGAAGTGACGATAGCGTAGGACGTGTTGCCAGTTTGGTGGCGGTGAAGCGATGACGGGCAGCGGCCAACGCTGCCCGTTTGTCATTTTCAGTCACATCTGCCGCAGGAACTCGAGTTCGTACAAGGTTCGGGCCAGGCGGCGATTCTGCCAGCCGGTCAGCAGGTAGTTGATTAGCAGCATCATGCCCAGCATAATCGTCCAGACGATGTAATTGCCGTAGCCGATCGCGGACACGATTGCAAATGGAATGACCGGCACGATGGCCAGGAAGAACGAGGCCACATTGCGTCCGGATGAGCCGGAGGCGTTTTTCTCCGCCGAGAATGGCAGCCCGGCGGCGGCCAGGTTTATGAGAGTCAGCACGGTCAGTACGATTGCATACAGAAGCGCGGCATGCATGAGAGCATGGACGAGGTGATCAAAGGCCCACCAGTAGATGCCGATCACCATCACCATAGCCGGCGCCATGAAGACCGTTTGCACAATCCGTTTGCCAGCCAGCATGAGCTGTCGGCGGTCGCAGGGTGTGGTGTGGAATACCCATGATGCCGCAGCATGGCTTGAAAAGCCTACCGCTCCCTGGAAGATCATCGGCATTATGGCAAAGGCGAGGACGATAAAGAAGTTGGAACGGGTCGATTCCGCCGCAGCAATCGTGAACGGGTCGGGTATTTGCATCCCGTCCTTCCATCCGAGGAACAGATACAGGATCACCAGCGGAATGGCCGACAGTATCGCGAGGCGGAACTTGATGTCATGCTTGAAATGTGACCACGTGAGCAGGAGCACGGCGCGGTCCTCCGGTCGGGTCGTCCCTACCAGCCGTTGTACCCAGGGCGTGCGGGGTGCGCCCCCTGAGGACCTGATGGCCGATTTTTCGGGAGTCGTTTTCTGTTCGCTGAGCGACTCAGCGTAGCCCAGCGAGAGGTTCGCCATTCCCAGCCGGATCAGCAGGCCGAAACCGAGGGTGGCGCCGATAGCCAGCACGATGTCCACCGCATCGGCCCGGCCGGTGGCCAAGCGGTACCAGCCCATAAACCAGTCAGGGGGGAGAAGGCGCATCCACCAGGCGCTGCCCAGATCAAGCCCTTCTAACACATCCCTGAGTTTGTCGGTAAACGCGAAGTAGGCGCCGTAGGCCAGGAGCATGAAGACCAGTTGTACGTAGCCGAGGATGCGCTCCATGCGTCCGCGACCGAATGTGTTCATCAGCAGAGTGTACAGGTTCATCACGACGACTGCCCCGAACAGGCAGGCTGCGCTGTAGCTGGCTACCAGCAGCACGGTGTGGCCGAAGCCGCCTGCGAACAGCATCACCAGGGTCGGAATGAGGGAGAGTGACGCGGTCAATATGGCCACATAGGTTAACAGGTGCAGCATCTTGGCAAGCCAGAAGGTACGAGAGCTGACGGGATGTGGGGCAATGACATGGTAGTCGTCGGGCGAGATCAGTATGTTGCTAAATTCGAGGAGTACCTGGAAGGCCACGAACAGCATGGCGGCAGTTGCTCCCAGTACGATGGCACCGGGCTTGTCCGGCAGGAGGGCGAGCAGGGAGATCATGATGCTGAACATGACATTCACCAGCAGGACAACCAGCATCGGCGGGAAACTGCTTTTTTTGGATCCGGAGAAGTCCCAGGGGTTGTTGGCGCCGCGCCAGTCCATGCGCAGCGAGGCTCGCAGCAGGGTGCGCACCTGGTGCCAGTCGACAGTTTGGGGCTGCCCCGTGGTGTGCGATCGCTCAGCCATCGCCGCGCTCGGTCTTCTGGCCCCCGCTTTCGGCCCGTATGATTTGCACGATGCGACGGGCCTGATCGTCGCTGTCGGCGGCGCCTGTCAGGTGCCCGAAGGCCTGATCGAGGGAGGTCAGCCCGGTTGTCTCGGCGACGTCTTTGGGTGTTCCGGTGAGCAATTGACGGCCGTGGTCGATGATGAGTAGCCGGTCCACGAGGCGTTCCACGACCTCCAGAATGTGGCTGCAGAAGATCACGGCTTTGCCCGAGCGGGCTGATTCGCGAATGATTTGTTTGAACACGGCCACAGCGTTGGCATCCAGTCCGGAGAATGGCTCATCGAGAATGATCAGATCGGGGTCGTGAAGCAGGGCTGAGGCGATGAGAATTTTCTGTTTCATACCCTTGGAGTAGGTGCGGATGAGGTCGCCGGCGGCGTTATTAAGTTGTAATGCATCAAGTAGTTGCCCGGCCATATCGGAGATTCTGTCGGGGGGCATGTGATGCAGGTTACCGACCAGTTCGAGGTATTCTCGCCCGGACAGGGTTTCATACAGGGCACACGACTCCGGGACATAGCCGATGCGGCTTTTGTAGTCCACCTGTCCGAATGACAGCGGCTGCCCGTTGAAGAGGATTTTGCCGTCGGTTGGCCGGAGCATGCCCAGCATCATTTTGATAGTGGTGGTTTTTCCGGCCCCGTTAGGTCCCAGCAGGGCAAAGACTTCGCCCGGTTTCACGCCAAAGGACAGGGTGTCAACAGCCCGATGCGATCCGAAGTCGCGTATCAGCGATTGCACTTCGATTACGTAGCTCAACAGGCTTTCCTTCCATTGGGTGTTGTCCCGTGATGCTGCAAGATAGCCGGTTGGGTTTGTGTTCACAACTCTCAACTACGGCCCAGAGAGAGGTTTCGTTTCATTTGCCGGAGGGTTGGGGGCGGCAATCTGATCCAAAAAGTGCCGGAGAATCAAGGTGTTAGGGCAGCTTTCAGCTTGACTTATGCCGGTTTGTCACTTACCATAAGCTTGGACGAAAAGTGTTCAATCGGCTGTTTTTGGCGCTTTGCACTTGAGGGATTGTTGGGGAGTGCGAAAGTTGCAGCTGAGTGAGCCGTGCAGGTAGACGCACGATCAGGTAATTGACAGACAGGGAGAGTATATGGACGGTTGTTCACGTCCCGCCGTATATCACAACACACATGTAAATACATTGTCAATACACAGAGCGAGGTTTTGTGCCTGTTTCGTTGCACGAAGGCGTCAAGCTGCTCCGGGTATTTGAAGGACAACAGACAGGAAGCGAATCGACAATCCGATAATTGCAGGGGATCTGACAGAATGGTTCGGAAAACTCCCACACTGACTCTCTTGATCGCATTGATAGCGATCATCATGGCGGCGAGCGTCATGGCACAGAAAGAAGAAACGCCGAGCCAGGCGCTCTACTATGACCCTTACAACGGCAACGAACCCCCTGGCCCGCCACCGAACTACGGTTCGGTGGATTCCATTTATTTCCACGGTGTTCCGACGTATCCGGACTTGCTTGCAAACGATTCCGGAGGGTATTACATCTACCGCGACCCGTCGTGTGGCAAATGGCATGTTGCGAATTTTCTCTATTCGCGCGGCAACTCGCTTGAGCAGTTCCACGGTTCAATTCTTGCCATTCTCGATCAGGCCCCGACTCCCGATGTGAACATCTGGCCAATGGGCTTCGAGTTATCCGGCAACCTCAAGCAGAATGATCGTTGGGGCTGGGCCAAGTGGCCGGATTCTATCGCGCCGAACCTGTATGAGATCTGGTGGGATGTTACCATCGATTACACCAAGCCCCACGACACCGGTGACTTCCGGGACACTCTCGCCATAACTATTGCCGGCATGGCTATTGATTTCAATATCTGGTCATCCGGACACGGCGTTCCGTTCGGTCCCGACCAAGTCTATCTGGGCGAGAACCTCGTGCGGCTGTCCGATGTCCCCGGCTTTGTCGATTTCTTTCCAGGCATCTCCGATCAATACCAAGTCAACGCTCCTGACGGTGATCCCAATACCAGCCGCTTCTCCGCAGTAAGCCTCCCGGGTGAGACCTACAACGTCAATGGTCTGATTCTTCCCGGGACAACTTACGGAGACCGATATTCCGGGAGTTGGGTATATTCGGCGAACGGTTTGCAGTTCTCGACGCAATTTGGCGCCTGTAGTCAGCCCCCGAATTTCGTCGATGACAATCACACCGCGGCTCGATCCATTTGTCTCGGCACCACCGTTTATGATACGCTCGTGGCCACTGACCCTAACCCAAACGACACCCTTCAGATGTACCTGCTCTCAGGCCCCGGCACACTGACCAGCGCAGCTTCGACATCACCTGTCTACGGGTTCTATGAGTTCACCCCGAGCGCCAGCGGTCTGTACGAGGTCGTCTTCGTTGTCGAGGATGGTACTGGCTTGTCCGATACGGTTACCGTAACCTATGATATAACAGTCAATTCTCCCCCGCAGGTCACGCTGCCGGACAGTGCGCTGTTTTTGTGCAGCCCGGCGGAAATCTGTCTTCCCGTCGATATATTCGATGCTGACTGCGATGTGGTATCCGTCACGACGAATCTCGGTACGTACACGGGTACGCAGAGCATGTTTGATCAGATTGGGCGACTGAACGATCTGGGCGCGACGGTCACACAGGTCGGTGGCGGCGCACCCGGTCAGACGCTGCTCACGGCGGCGGACTGGGTCGGCTCAGTTAACTCTCAGACGGGGGTATCGGTCAGCCTGCCGAACTTCGTGTTCGCCTCGACCGTGGTCAATACCGGGTCTTTCCCCTCCGGCCTCGGCCACGCGCAGGCGTCCGGCCAACTGCTGGGTGCTCCGACAGATCTCACGTTTACGCTTCCCGGCCCCGGTGGCCCGGATGGAGGCGATGGTGATGGTTCGTGTGACTTTTCCACCGGCAAGTGGGTGACGGTCGGGTTCCCGCAGATGATCACTACCTGTAACGGGGCCAATACAGACTTTGTTATCTTCACCAATACTGCCTCAACGGGCACGGCGCGTGTCATCTTCCGCGCCAACGGTACGCCCGTTGACACCGTTGTGCTCACCGTTCCGGGCGGTACAGCCGGATCCGGCATGGGGGGCATTACGCTCGATCTGCCGGATGGACTGACGTTCAATGAGGTCTATATCAAGAATATCTCGGGCAGTTTCGAAGTCGATGCCTTCGCTGCTCGTGTAGCTCCCTCGAGCACGACCTCCGACATCTGTTTCTGGGCGGACACCTCCGGCGTCTACCAGATCACCGTGACTGCGACAGATGCCTGCGGCAACATCGGGGTCGGGACGGGGACGGTGAATGTGACGCTGAACAGTGCGCCGGTTGTCAACGCAGGCGCGGATCTGAACCTGTTCGTCTGTGAATTTGAAGAGATCTGCTTTGGCGTCGGTATTTCCGACCCGGATGACAACCTTGTGACCAGCTTCATCCACTCCGGCCCCGGCACGCTTTCCGGCGGTCAGGTGTGCTTCACCCCGACCGGTAGCGGTGCTCATACGATAGTGGTTGGCGCTACCGACGACTGCGGCCTGAGCAGCTATGACACTGTCGTTGTAACGGTGACAAAGAACAGCGCGCCTGTGGCCACTGATCCACAGCCGGTGACGCTGTTCCTTTGCGAGTCCGAGCTGCTTTGCCACACGTTCGCGGCCACTGATCCCAATGGTGGTATGCTGGCCTGGACGCTGCTGAGCGGCCCCGGTTCGATAACGACTGCGGGAGAGTACTGCTTCACTCCTGATATCTCTGGTAGCTATACGGCCACCGTCGCGGTCATGGATTCGTGCGGTCTGGCCGACACGACATCGATCACGTACCATATCACGATAAATACGCCTCCGATGGCGGTCGATCCGTCGCAAACGTTCGAGCTGTTCCAGTGTGATCCCGATCAGGTGTGCTACCAGTTTGTCGCCAATGACAATGAGGGGGGCACATTGGTCTGGAGTTTACTGGACGGTCCGGCCGGGGCGACGATCGGCGCGAGCGGACAGGCCTGCTTCACGCCGGATCAAACCGGCATCTATACTTTGACAGTGCAGGTGGCCGATTCCTGCGGCGCGGCGGACACGGCTGATGTCACATTCGATATCGAGTTGAACGCGGCCCCGACTGTGGCCTTGGGGGCGGATACATCGCTGCTGCTGTGCGGCCCGGAGGAGATCTGCGTTGACTACACAGTCGATGATGCCAATGGCACCGCTGGTCTGATTGAGGAGATGCTTGAGGGTTATGGCACGATCGATACTGCCGCCAACCGGATCTGTTTCACACCGACAACCGGTGGTGACTACACCTTCGTGGTTGGCGTTACCGATGACTGTGGTGCGGAGGCGGCGGATACGATCGTTGTCTCGGTGACTTTGGGACAGTCGGCTGCTATCGCCTGCCCGAGTGGTCCGGTGGTCGTGAACCTCTGTGCGGTCGATGAGGTGTGCGAGCAATTGAGTGTGGCGCCGAATGGTGCCGCTGTTACGACGTCCTTCGGGAACTGGTCCAATGATCAGCTTTGCTTCACGGCCGACACCTCCGGGACGTACGAGATTGAGGTGATTGCCGAGGCCGAGTGCGGCGCGGACACCTGTCTGGTTGTGTTCCAGGTTGACATCGGTCAGGCCGCACAGATAAGCTGCCCGTCGCCGCAGACGCTGTTTTTGTGTGAGATGGACACGGTCGCGGTTCCGGTCGGCATCAACGGCAGCGATCTGACGGTGACAGTGTCGCCGATTGGGTACTATCAGGCGGGCAATGTGTTCTTCGCGGCGGATACGACCGGCCAGTACGAGATTACGGTGATTGCGGAATCACCGTGCGGCACGGATACATGTGTTATCATGGTTGATATCACGGTGAACGAGGCTCCTGTTGCTGTCGATCCGACGACTCCGGTAGACACCTTCCTGTGCGCTCCCGTTCAGATCTGCTACCAGTTCGATGCTGCTGACGCCAACGGCGGGCCGCTGACGTGGAGCCGTGTGTCGGGAGCGGGGACGGTGACGCCTGCCGGCCTGTGGTGCTTCAACGCCAACGCCACCGGCAGCCGCAGCGTTACTGCGGTTGTTACCGATTCGTGTGGTGCGGCTGACACGGTTTCGATGACGTACAATGTGACAATCAATACCGCGCCGACTCTGGCGCTCGGGAATGACACCAGCTTCTTCCGGTGCAATCTCTCAAGCATTTGCCTGCCGTACACGTTGAGCGACCCTGACGACAATCTGGATGTGGTCGAGTTGCTGTTTGGATCTGGCACGCTGCAGCCGGACGATGACCTGCTGTGTTTCACGCCGCCAGCACCGGGCACGTACCAGTTCATTGTGCGCGTCGCCGATGAGTGCGGTGCGGAAGATATCGATACGCTGAATGTGACGATCAACCTCAACAGCCCTCCGGTGGTCAATGCCGGTGCGGATCTGAATGTGTTCGAGTGTGAGCCGACAGATATCTGCTGGTCGGCCAGCGTCTCGGATCCTGACGGCAATCTGACTCTTGCCGAACTGGTCTCGGGGCCGGGCACGTTCGATGGCAGCCAGATCTGTTTCACGCCCACTGCTACGGGTCAGTACACCTTTGTCCTGCGCGGTGTGGATGCGTGCGGTCTGGAGATGCGTGATACGGTGCTGGTCGATTTCACGTTGAACAGTCCGCCAGTGGCGAATGCCGGCGGCACCCGCACGAGTATCTTCCTGTGTGAGCCGCAGGAGCTGTGCTGGCCGGCCGGTTGTACCGATCCTGACGGCAACCTGGTTGACTGCGCCCTTGTTGAGGGGCCGGGAGCCTTTGACGGTAATCAGATATGTTTCACACCGACCGCGACCGGCGAGTACGTCTTCGTGCTGGAAGCCACCGATGCCTGCGGATTGACTGATCGGGATACGGTATACTTCCCGGTCTTCATCAACAGCGGTCCGGTGTGCACGGTGCCGAACGACACGCTCATCTTCCAGTGTGAGATCGAACAGGTGTGTCTGCCGGCTTACGCCACCGACATAGACCAGAATATCACCTCGGCGCAGATCATCTCCGGTCCGGGCGAACTGATCAATGACGAGTGGTGCTATACGCCGACTAATGATCAGGCGGTTACGGTGACAATTCGATTTGAGGATTACTGCGGCGCCTACTGCGAGGGGACTTTCACCGTCGAATTTGACATCAATGCCAAACCATTTGTGTACTTCGGTAACGACACGACAGTCTTCCAGTGCGCCGCCGAAGAGATGTGCCTGCCGTATGTTGCCGGTGATGCCGACGATGGCCGTCCGGTCACGCTCGAACTCGAGCCGGGGGTGGGTACGCTCAATGAGCTTGAAAGCGAGGTTTGCTTCACGCTGACAATGGCGGGTGAGTACAGCTTTGTGCTGCACATTACCGACGAGTGTGGCGAGACCGACTCCGATACGATCACGGTGACGGTAGAGACCAACACCGCTCCCGTGGCCAACGCCGGTGCGGATCAAACGTTGTTTGTGTGCGACACCCAGGCAGAGATCTGCTGGCCGGCCGGCTGTTCCGATGTCGATGGCAATCTGACCGACTGTATCTTCAACGGTCCGGGCACGTATGATGGTTCCTCGATCTGTTTCACGCCGCACAGTTCGGGTGACTATGTCTTCACGCTGCAGGCGGTTGACGATTGTGGCGCGCAGCACGTTGACACGGTTACGATAGCGGTGACAGTCAACAGTGCGCCTTTGCTGGTGCTCGATGACGACCTTGTTATCCAGCTTTGCCAGCCGGAGCCGATTTGCCTGAGCTACACGGTCGATGATGCCGATGGTGCTGCCGGTTTGGTGGAGGAGATGGAGTCAGGTTATGGCGCTCTCGATACTGTGGCCAATGAGGTCTGTTTCACGCCGACGACGGCCGGAACGTACGAGTTCGTACTGAGTGTCACTGACCCCTGCGGCGCGATGGGGCTGGATACTGCGACGGTCACGGTCACGTTCGGCCAGGCGGCGCAGATTAGCTGCCCGGCCGGTCCGGTCAATGTGTCGCTGTGTGAGATCGAGACGGTTTGCTATATGCTGGGCATTACGCCTGCGACAGCCTCTGTGACAACATCGTTTGGTACTTACTCCGGCGGGGAGCTGTGCTTCCTTGCGGATACGTCGGGGGTCTATACGATTGAGGTGATCGCCGAGGCCGAGTGCGGTGCGGATACCTGCGAGTTGACGTTCAATGTCGATATCGGCCAGGCGGCGCAGATTGTCTGTCCGGAGCCACTGGACATGTTCCTGTGCACCCCGGGTACGGAGTGCATTCCGATTTCGGTGGTGACGCCGGGTGCGACGGTCACGGTCAGCCCGATAGGGAGCTACAGCTCCGGCAGTATTTGCTTCCCGGCCGATACCAGCGGCCATTACGAGCTTGAGGTGATCGCCACGACCGACTGCGGCGCCGACACGTGCACCGTGATTGCCGATATCACGATCAATACACCGCCGGTTGCCGAACAGCCTGATCCGGCCGTGATCGATACCTTCCTGTGCCAGAGTGCGCAGATTTGCTACCAGTTCACGGGGAGCGATGTCGATGGCGGCAGCCTTGCCTGGTTGCGCCTTTCCGGCAACGGCACGGTTACTCCGGATGGTCTGTGGTGTTTCACTGCCGGTCGTCTGGGGACGTTTACCGTCACGGCGGCCGTCACCGATTCCTGCGGCGCGGCCGACACCGTGAGCCTGACGTACAACGTCACGTTCAACAGCACGCCGCAGATTGCTTTCGCCCCCGATTCAGTCTTCTTTATCTGCGGAGACGAGGAGATCTGCCTGAACTACACTGTCAGCGATGCTGACGCCGGCGACATCGTCCAGGAGGCTCTGATCAGCGGCGATGCCACGATTGACACCGCAGCCAATACCGTTTGCTTCACTGCAGACACGTCTGGTCACTATCAGTTTGCGATTGAAGCAACCGACGCCTGCGGGGCGCAAAGCAGTGATGTCATCACGGTGCGTGTGCAGATGAACCGGCCGCCGGTGGTTGATGCCGGATCGGGTGTTTCGCGGTTTGTCTGTGAGCCGCAGGTGCTGTGCCAGGCGATCGGGGTATCGGATCCCGACAATAACCTCGATTCTGTCTATGTCACGAGCGGTCTCGGATATATCAACGGGAATCAGCTTTGTTTCGAGGCCGACACGGCCGGAGTGTATAGATTTGTGGTTGAGGCTATAGACGAGTGTGGTCTGACTGCGGCTGACGATGTTACGATCACTGTTGGTATCAACACGCCGCCGGTGTGTCTGGTGCCGGCCGATACCGGCCTCTTCCAGTGCACGCCGACGCAGATACTTCTGCCGGTCAGCGGCAGCGATGTCGATGGCAATCTCAGCCATTGCGAGATCATCTTTGGGCCGGGCACGCTGACTGGTGGCAACTGGAGATACACGCCGACTGTGGATCAGACTGTCACGGTCGGTATCATGTGCATCGACGACTGCGGTGCGGTCTGCACTGATTCGTTCACGGTGGATATCCAGTTGAACGCCAAGCCGGTGGTGGATCTGGGAAGAGATACAACCTTGTTCCTGTGCGGGCCGTCGCCGTACTGCTGGCCGGTGGACATAACGGATGAGGATGACAACCTTCTGGAGGTGGCTCTTGTTCAGGGTCCCGGCAGTTACAACGATGTTACGGGAGAGATTTGTTTCACGCCGGGGGCCACGCCTCAGACTTACACCTTTGTGGTGTCCGCTACGGATGAGTGCGGTGCGATCGGCTATGATACGGTAAATATCCAGATTGAGTATAATTCTGCCCCAACGCTCAACCCGCCCCCGAGCTTCATTGTGTACCTCGATGAGCCGGGTGAAGTTTGCTTCGATGTCAACCCTCACGACGTTGATGGCAACCTTTCCAGCGTGTCGGTGGCGCCCTACGGAACATACAGCAGCGCCACCCAGCGAGTTTGCTTCACCGCCGATACCCTCGGCGAGTACTGTTTCGTTGTGACTGCCACCGACGCGTGTGGGGCTAATGCTGTGGATACGGTCTGTGTGTCGGTGCTGATCGATGAATGTATCCATGTGCAGATTGAGAAGACGCACAATTCGTATCAGGGTCTTGTGGAACACGTGGACATCGTGCTCAACGGCAGCGGCAAGGAGCTTGGCGGCTTTGACTTTTTGATCGCGTACGATCAGTCTGCCCTGACAGTCGCCAACGTCCACCCCGGCGCGGCGATTGAGGCCTGTGGCTGGGAGTACTTCACGTACAGCTTCGGCGCCAGCAACTGCGGGTCGGGCTGTCCGTCGGGATTGCTGCGGATTATCTCGATTGCCGAGACCAACAACGGACCGAACCATCCGAGTTGCTTCTTGAGTGACGTGGTCGGCGCACTGGCGACAATCGACTTTCTGGTATCCAGCGATGCCACGCTTGAGTGCCAGTACGCACCGGTCGAGTTCTTCTGGCTCGACTGCGGCGACAACACCATCTCCAGCAAACTCGGCGATACGTTGTGGGTGTCCCGCGAGGTGTACAGTTTCGAGTACAACAACATCACCAACTACAGTTGGGGCTTCCCCGGTAAGTTCGGCGCGCCCGATCCCTGCCTTGTGGGCGGTGGTGAGGGCAAGCCCAAGCCCATCCGGTGTATTGATTTCACGAACGGTGGTGTTGACATTGTGTGTGCGGACTCTATCGACGCCCGTGCCGATTTGAATCTCAATGAGATCCCGTTTGAGATTGCCGATGCTGTCCTGTACAGCAACTACTTCGTCTACGGGCTTTCGGTGTTTGTCATCAACCAGGCCGGTCAGATTGCGGCCTCTGATGTCAATGCTGATGGGATCACGCTCAGTGTGGCCGACCTGGTCTACCTGATCCGGGTTATCCGAGGCGATGCGCCGCCCACAGCGAAGCTCAGTCCCCTGGGTGAACACACGGCCGAGGTGCGCCTGGCCGATGGCGTCCTGAGTATTGCCAGCGCGGATGTTGCGGTCGGTGCGCTGTCGATGGTGCTGTCGGGTGAGGTGGCGCCGGTGCTTCACGATGACGCCGAGGGGATGGAGTTGCGCTACAGCTTCGACGGTACCAATACGCGAGTTCTGGTGTACAACATGGCCGGTGATACCTGGCTTGGTGAGGGTGCTGTCTTCACCCTGGAGGGGGCGCCGGAGATAGTCAGTATCGAGGCCGGCAGTATTGAGGGTGCGGTTATGAACGTGAAGGTGACTGATCTGCCTCGTGAGTGGAGCCTGTCACAGAACTACCCGAACCCGTTCAACCCGGTGACGACGATAGAGTTCTCGCTCAAGGAGACGACCGACTGGAAGCTGACGATTTACAACATCCTCGGCCAGACGGTCGAGCGCTTCTCCGGCAGCAAGGATATCGGGATGAAGAAGATACAATGGGATGCCCGCAGTTATGCGTCGGGTGTGTACTTCTACAAGCTTGAGGCCGGCGATTTCAGCGACACCCGGAAGATGGTCTTGCTCAAGTAGACGATCTGGAAAGACCTCTTTGTGGGTCAGTTCCCACGACCCACTAACTGTCCAAAGCGCCTTGCTGCCTGTCCGTAGCAAGGCGCTTTAGTGTGGATAAATGGTTTGCATAGGCGGTGAGCAATGTGTATCTTTTAGTACAAGTTCAGAAAAGCTGATTACGCTTTAATCTTCGGGGGAAAGTGATGAGAAGGAAGATTGTTCTTTTGGCTGCGTGGATGGTGTTGGTGGCGTGCGGAATGGTTAATGCGCAGCACGCTGTTGGCGGCGAGGTCAGTTTGCTGAATCCGCCGGACAGCCTTGTGTACGGGTCGAGCTATACGTTTGACTTGGCCATGCACAACAGTACGGGTTTGGTATTGGACGGATTCACACAAGGCATAGAAGTCTCCATGGATGCTCCAGATGCCTTCACACTGGATGTCGGCTCAGATAAGTTCTTCAGTACCTTGGGCCCCTATTTCGACGAGCTGCGTGCCAACATCTTCGATCTACCCGGCGGTGGGTTTGGCGACACCATTAGGTACGCCGGCTGGAGACTATTCATGCCTGGCCTACCGGACGGTGCGATGGTCCAGCCGATGTCTTTCACCGTGACCTTCGACGATGCCTCAAGCGGCGCCACTCAGTTCTGTATCGACACATGTTGGTTACCACCGGGCGGTGAGTGGCTGTGGGCCATGTCCGACGGTTCGAGTCGTAGGCCGGCCGCTGACTGGGCGGGTACGTGCTGGAGTCTGTGTCAGCCGATTTGCGGAGATGTCAACGGTGATCTGGTGGTCAACATTTCGGACATGACGTACATGGTGAGTTATCTGTTCGGTGGTGGCCCGAACCCGGTGGCACAGCAGGCGGCCGATGTCAATTGCGATGGAGTTGTGAATGTGTCTGACATGACCTATCTGATCAACTATCTGTTCGATGACGGCCCGGCACCGTGCGCCGACTGCCCGTAAGCGGCTGATCGGCAAACACAGAGTCATAGGCAAATACGAGCGCCCTGTTGCTCAGAGAAGTCTGAGAGCGGCAGGGCGCCTTGCTATTGCTCTGGTGCGGGCTTCAGATCGACGACTGTTGCCCCCCAACTGCCGCCGGTGCCGCCCTCGTGGCGAAATGACGCCACCTGCGGATGCGACGTCAGCAGCGAGCGGACAATTTCCCGCTGCACCCCGATCCCTTTGCCGTGCACGATCCTCAGGGTGACTATGCCGCGCCGCAGGCACTGGTCGATGTATTCGGTCACCACGGCTTTGGTTTCTTTGGGCGAGAATTGGTGCAGGTCGAGGGTACCGTCGATCGGGTATTCAATGGCATCATCGTCGGTGTTCATATTGGCTCCTTGTGGGTCAGGTAAGGCAATATCGCATCTGGCCCTCTGGCGGGCAAGGGTCGATGGGGCCGCGGTTATTCCCCGCTTGACCGGAGCTTGAAGCTGCTGTTTCTTCCGGCGAACGCATTCTGCTCATCAATCATGAATATAAGGAGCCAAAGTGAAAGGCCATACTCCGTCGGCTGCGACTGTCAAGGAGGGTTTGTTTCGGCAGCTATTCAGCCTGAAGCGGCCCTTCTGGATGGTCAACATCATGGAGATGTTCGAGCGTCTCGCTTACTATGGTGTGCGTGTTGTTATTCCCATCTACATTGCCCAGGCCGATGAAATCGGCGGCCTGCATTTCACCCAGACAGAGAAGGGCATCATCTTTTTCTGGTGGGCGATTTTTCAGTCCATCACGCCCATGTTTTCCGGGGGGTTTGCTGACCGCTATGGCTACAAGAAGACGATTGCGGTTTCGGTCGCGGTCAAAGTGCTCGGGTACATCCTCATGGCCACGCAGCGGGAGTTTTTCCCGTTCCTGATCGGCTGCTGTGTGCTGGCGTTGGGCACGGCCCTGTTCAAGCCGGGAGTGCAGGGGACCATGTGCCAGACGCTGGAGAAGAAGAACTCGTCGGTCGGTTGGGGCACATTTTACATGCTGGTCAATATCGGCGGTTTTCTTGGCCCGCCGCTGGCTCACTTTCTGTATGGCATTTCGTGGCCGGCCGTGTTCTATGGCTGTGCCATTATCGTATCGCTGAACTTCCTTATGCTGTTCACATACAAGGAAGTCTCCTCCGGCGATGAGCAGACGGGCAGCCCTTTGAAGGTCCTGATGATCACCCTGCAAGAGTTGATGAACTTCCGGCTGTCGGTCTTCATTGTTATCATGGCCGGGTTCTGGCTGATGTTCATGCAGTTGTTCGATATGCTGCCCAATTTCATTGTCGACTGGGTTGACAGCTCGAAAATGGTCAGAGACCTGGGCTTGCCGGAATGGATGCTGCAATACAACTCCGACCGCGGCGCTCAGGTGTCGCAGGAGTGGCTGATCAATGCCAACCCCGGGCTGATTGTGCTGGCGGTGGTGTTCATCTCGCATTTGGTGGCCCGCATGAGGCGGGTGCATTCCATCACGCTGGGGATCACGATAGCCTCGGTGGGTCTGTTGCTGGCCGGGTTCACGACCTCGGGCTACTTGTGTCTGATGGGTATTCTGGTGTTCAGTGTGGGTGAGATGATGTCCTCGCCGAAGATGAACGACTACCTTGGTGTGATTGCGCCGCCCGGGAAGAAAGGGCTGTACATGGGCTATGCCAATATCCCGCAGGGTATCGGCTGGGGAGTCGGATCGTTGTTTGCGGGTCATGTGTACGACCGCATGGGCGACAAGGCCAATCTGGCGATCGACTATCTTTCGCGGGTACACAACGTCACCGACATCACGCGCCCGCAGGCGATGCTCAAACTGCAGGAGGTTACCGGGATGAGTGCCGAGCAGGCGACCCAGGTGCTCTGGGACACGTACGATCCGTACAGGCTGTGGTATCAGTTTGCCGCTATCGGTTTGGTCTCGGCGCTCGGCATGTGGTTGTATGCGCGGTGGGTGAAGAAGTACGAGGAGCCGGATGTGTAGGAGGCAGGAGGTATTGGCTTTTTGGTTTCGTGTCGGATGGTTCGAGCCGCGTGGGCGTTCTTGCTGCATAAAGGTGGCTTCGCCACCTTGCGGTTTGGGCCGGTTTTGCCTATTTTCAGCGGACAAGTCAGAAAACGAACCTGCCTGTGGAGTAAACCATGACTACGAAGACACAAGCACCGCCGGCTCCCACCTGGGACCTTGAGTCCATTTTCCCCGGCGGCTCAGAATCAAAGCAGTTCGCTGAGTACCGCAGCAAAGTCAAGGGCGAGGTAAGCGAGCTGGAGACCGCCCTTGACAATCTTCCCCGGACTCTGTCGCCCGACACGCTGAACGACTGGACCGGCTTTCTGCTGGCCATGCAGTCCTGTGTCGAGAATATTGAACTGATCCTTGCTTTCGCCGGCTGTCTGGCCGCGCAGAATACCGATGACTCCAAGGCCTTTGCGTTTCGCAGCGAGGGCTATGAGTTGTATTCGAGGTGGCAGAAAGTTGAGACCGCACTCGAGGCTATGTCTCTTAAGCAGAGTGACTCTGCCTGGAAGCAGCTGGTGGAGCACGACCGCCTCAAAGAGGTTGCTTACTATTTGAATGAGCTGCGTGAGATCGCAAAGAGCAAGATGCCGATTGAGCAGGAGAAACTGGCGCTGGATCTCGCTGTCAATGGCTACCATGCGTGGGATTTGCTGTACACGAAGATGGCCGGTGAACTCAAGGCCGATTTCGAGGAAGACGGCCAGGTGCGCAAGCTTTCGATGGGTCAGTTGGCCACGAAGATGTCCTCGGCCGATCGCAGCATCCGCAGGCAGGCGTTTGAGAAGCTCCTCGGCGCGTGGGAAGCCCGCAAGGAGCTTGCCGCGATGGCGCTCAATTCGCAGGCGGGGTTCCGGCTGAGCCTCTACAAGCACCGCGGCTGGGGCTCCATTCTCAAGGAGCCGCTCCGTCTGAACCGCCTCTCTCAGCAGTCACTGGAGGCCATGTGGAGTGTGGTCGAGCGCGAAACGCCGCGGCTGAAGCCGTATATCGAGGCCAAGAAGAAGCTGCTCGGAATAGAGAGTTTCAGGTGGTATGATGAGTTTGCGGCGGTGGGAGATGTCGAGCGCACCTTCGCTTTCGACGAGGCTGGGCAGTTCGTGGCCGACAACGTCGGGCGCTTCTCGGCCGACATGGGGAGTTTCGTCAGGATGGCGATAGAGAGGCGCTGGGTCGAGGCCGAGGATCGCGGCGGCAAGGCGGGTGGGGCTTTTTGTACGTCGCTGGGGCCGTTGCGGCAGTCACGCGTTTTCATGACGTTTGCCGGTTCGTTCGAGAACCTGCTCACCCTGGCGCACGAGCTTGGCCATGCCTACCACGGGTGGGTGCTTCGCGACCGGGCCTACTTTGCGGGTGAGTACCCTATGGGACTGGCCGAGACTGCCTCGATCTTCTCCGAGACGGTGGTCACCGATGCCGCTCTTGAGCAGGCCTCCGGTGATCAGGAGAAGCTGATGCTGCTCGAGCAGAAGCTGCAGGCGGCGTATGTCATGTTCACCGACCTGTACAGCCGCTACCTGTTCGACCGAGCGTTCTATGATGAGCGCGCCGACGGTGTGGTCGGTTCTGATCGTCTGACCGAGTTGATGCTGGCCGCTCAGAAGCGGGCCTTCCAGGGTATGCTTTCCGAGGATGGCTACCATCCCCTGTTCTGGTGTTCCAAGCTTCACTTCTATCACACCAGCGTGCCGTTCTACAACTTCCCGTACACGTTCGGGTTTCTGTTTGCAGGCGGCGTGTACCATCGCGCCAGGCAGGAGGGCGCCTCGTTTGCGGACAAGTACGCGGCATTGCTGGCCGACACGGGCAGCATGTCCACTGAGGATGTTGCCAAGAAGCACCTCGGGGTTGACCTGACGAAGGAGGACTTCTGGAAGGATGCAGTTGACCAGGCCCTTGCGGACGTGGACGCGTTTGTGGCCCTGGCGAGCAAGTGAGTGATGAACCATAGTGCGGGGCGGTCGGCTACGGCGGGCGGGCCGGGGTTTCCGGCCGTGCCGGCGGACGATCGATTGCTTGACGGTTTGCCAAGCTCGCTATATCTTTTACGCGAAAGGGCAAAGACGCGCCAGCGAGGGGTGTGTTTTTGGAGGCGAGCGACAAGCAAGGTATGAGTTCACGGAGGCAAGCCCAAAGCAACCCCGAGTTCTTTCTTGCTGCCGCAGAGACCTGCCGGTACTCTCCCGGAGAGCCGCATTAGGTTTGATCGAGAAGAATCGGCAATGGCGGAGGTTTGGTGCGACTTGGCAGCTTCCTCGAATCAGGTCGCCGGAGAGAGGGTCCAAGGATCCAACTGGCTGGTATAGTCAATTGCGTGTAAGGGAGTTGACTTGAGTAGAGTTGAAGTCAGGCGCGATGTTCTTGAGTGGGCTTTGCAGCGGAGCGGAAGGAGTATTGCCGATCTGCATGGTAAGTTCCCCAAGATTCACGAGTGGCTGGCGGGTAAGAGGAGTCCGACACTCAGGCAGTTAGAGAACTTCGCGAAGGTGACTCTAACGCCCTTCGGGTACCTGTTCATGGAGAAGCCGCCCGAAATCCGGCTTCCCATTCCGCACTATCGCACAATCAACTCTGATTCACCACATATCCCCAGCCCGAATCTGATCGAAACTGTCCACACCATGCAGCGACGTCAGGCTTGGATGCGTGAGTTTCTCCTGGATGAAGGTGCCGAACCGCTTGAGTTCGTAGGTTCAGCGAATCGCGAACAGGATAGGCACGATGTCGCCGAAAGAATTAGGTCGACTTTGGTGCTGGATGCCGACTGGGCTTCCAGCTTCGGGAAGTGGGAAGATGCACTGCGAGATCTCAAGGCGGCGATGGAGAGGTCGGGGATTCTGGTTGCCACGAATGGGGTAGTGGGAAACAACACTCATCGCAAGCTGCAAGTGGCTGAATTCAGGGGGTTCGTTCTCGTGGACGAATATGCTCCTCTCGTATTTGTGAATGGTGCCGACGGTAAGGCCGCTCAGATGTTCACCCTGGCTCACGAGCTTGCGCATGTGTTTCTTGGTAGCAGTGCAGCATTCGATCTACGAGAACTCAAGCCATCCGACAATGCTGACGAGCGAGCCTGCAACGACATTGCCGCGGAGTTCCTGGTTCCTGAAGCTGCTATCTTGGGTGCGTGGCCCAAGATCGGGGCGGCCCAGCAGCCGTTTCAAGTCGCCGCGCGCCTGTTCAAGGTTAGCGAGATTGTCGTCGCACGCAGGGCTCTTGATCTGTCGCTCATAGATAGGGAAGTGTTTCTGGAGTTCTACAGAAGCTATGTCTCCAGGCTTAACAAATCCAAGAAGCCGAACAGCGGAGGCAGCTTTTATGACGCTCAGAGGAGCAGGTTGGGGACTCGCTTCTCTGAAGCGGTGGTTCATGCCGCCCGGGGGGGACAATTGAGCTACTATGACGCGTATCGATTGACTGGTCTTCACGGACAGAAGTTTGAGCGATACGCTGAACACCTTGGCTATGGGGCTTGATGCTGACCGCTACCCGGCAGTTTCTCCTTGATGCAGACGTCTTCATTGCAGCAGCGCGACGGTACTACGCCTTCGATCTTGCACCTCGGTTCTGGCAAGAACTGATAGCCGGGAGCAACACTGGACAGGTTGCGAGTATTGACAAGGTGAAGGAGGAACTACTGAAAGGCAACGATGCACTTGCTCGGTGGGCCAAGGACAGGTTTGGGGGATTCTTGTCTACTGATAGTAGTGCTGTCGTACAAGCATATGGTCAGGTGATGAACTGGGCCGAGGGCCAGAACCACTTCACTGAAGCGGCCCTGGAGGACTTCGCATCGGGTGCCGATGGATGGCTCGCAGCCTTCGCAATAGCCAATCAATGCACAATAGTGACGAACGAGGTGTCGGCACCACCAGAAAAGAAGTCGAAGATCAAAATCCCCAACGTCTGCCAGCAATTTGGCGTCCACTACGTCGATACGTTCAGAATGCTGCGTGAATTGAAGATTCGGTTCAGCTAATCATCTCCATAATTGATCCATCGAGGCCATTTTACGGGAACCTGCGGCGGCGCCGTCCGTTCTAATCTGCACGAGAACGAAGCAACACAACGCAGATAGACGGCCGCCCTGAAAAGTCGGCGGCAAGGAGGTGTACCATGACGACTGCCACTCTGAAATTCGATTACGGGACTATTGCCACCGGGGCCAATGAGAGTTTCCCCTACAAGCTGCCCAGGTTGCCGTATGATTATGACACTCTTGAGGTTGCGATCGACGCGGAGACCATGAAGGTGCACCATACCAAGCATCATCAGGCCTACACGGACAAGTTCAACGCGGCGCTGGAGAAGCATACTGACCTTCACGGGAAGCACATCACCGAGTTGCTGGCCAATCCAGACTCACTGCCGGAGGAAATCCGGGGCGCGGTCCGCAACAACGGCGGCGGGTATTTCAACCACGCTTTGTTCTGGCCGCTTCTGACGGGCAAGAGCTCCGGTCAGCCGACTGGTGAGCTGGCCGAGGCGATCAAGCGTGATTTTGGTTCGTTTGAGGCTTTCAAGGAGAAATTCTCGACTGCCGCGGCCACCCTGTTTGGCTCGGGCTGGGCCTGGCTGGTGTCAGACGACGGCGGCAAACTGTCAGTCGTCCAGACGGCCAACCAGGACACGCCGCTGGTGACCGGCCATAAACCGGTGGTTGGTCTTGATGTCTGGGAGCACGCATACTACCTGCGCTACCAGAACCGTCGGCCGGAGTATATTGAGTCGTTCTTCAAGGTTATCAACTGGGAGCAGGCCGGCAGGAATTTCAAGGCCTGAGGCCCGGAGAGGCTGCGGCGGGTGATGCCCGCCGAAGATCACTGGCGATTGGAAGTAGGAAGGGCCGAGCACGCCCGGAAGCCCGGATCATGACGATCCGGGCTTTCTTGTGCTTTGAGCGGTCGAGTGTAACACCGAATCGTTGAAGTGTAACACCAAATCGCAAAAGTGTAACATCTTATGGCGAAAGTGTAACACCAAACCCGGGAAGTGTAACATTCGTCTGTCAGGGGCGGCATCCGTGCTGGGCAGAGTCGTCCGATGATTCAACCCATTTGGACTTTCTTCTCGTGTGGTGGCAACCACTTAGCGGGTTCATGTCACATTCTCATCGCATTCGGCATGATGGTTGCGTGCATTAGAGACCGCAGTTGGTTAGCGACGTCTTCAACCGTTGAACGTTGTCGGGTGCGTGCTACTCTGGCGAGGTCGGGGTCCGGGTAGCCGGCCGCCGGACCGGCGCTCAGAGACACGCGTGTGAGAAGTAACTCAAAAGCATGGGGGTTCGAATGCCCAGACGCAAGTTTCTCGGAAGAATCGCACTGGTACTATTCCTTATTGTTGGCGCGATCGGGAATAGTGGATGCAAGAGTCATTTCGGACGGTGGGTTTGTGATTGGAATGGCCCTTATGACGTCAGTTTCTCGTGCAAGGAGACGGGGCGCCAGTGTGTCGTGGGAATGGAATTCTGGTTTCGCCGGTAGCTCAGATGTTCCAGAGTATACTGCGACGCCTGCGGTCACTGTCCCGGCCCGCGCGGCCGGGACAGTGTCTGGATATCCGCAATGGCCTGTTCCACGCCCCCGATCATGTCATCTGGCTTTGCCTTCTCGCTCTTGGGGTTGTGTGCGCAAGCACACTCGCTAACGATCGGCCGACCGCTAAGGCTGAACTGCGCGTCACGGCATCGTATACGTTGCCACTTGAGTCCGAGCCGAAGGATGGCGGGACCATTAATGCCTTGCAGATTGATACCGGTTCCGTTATCGTGTCATTGACGGGCTCTGAAGGAGGGGCGTGGCTAATTGGACATGATGAAACATCGACAGTCAAGTTACTCGCAGCAGAGAGCCGAGGAGATTGGTGGTCGGACTGCATGCCCGGCACTCACTCAGCACGGGTCTTCATCCCGAGCACGTTGCACTGGCTTGGTCGAAGCGGTTCGGTTGGTCTGTTCGACTCATGGTGCGGTCAGTTGCTGGAACTGGATCTGAGGGGTAGTAGTCAGTTGGGTCACAGGCGATTAGTGACAGGGAGCAGTCATGATGGCTTTCTGTCAAGTATTACCGTCAACGGTTCAACCATAATTGCGGGAGTCAGAGCGAACGACCCGGATATGCTCCTTGCGGTCATGGATATTCACAAGCCCGGTACATACCGTTACGCATTCGGATATGGCCGCGAGCTCAAGCCCTACATGGACTCTGTTGGTCTGTATCGCGCAATCTGCCTGCCGGCAACGTATCCTGCGGACAGCACAATCCGGGTCGCCGTGCAGGGATATCCCTGGCTGTTTGTCATCAACTGGTCGGGGGACATCTGCGATAGTCTGCCAGTTGACGGACCCGGCTTCACGCTTCCGGAACCACCTCCATCGCGGATCAAGTCCGCGGCGGTGTTCGAAAGGTGGGCGGCCGGGTGGACACCTATTCATGCTTTTCGCTGCACGGGCCAGGGTGTTTTCATCCTGCAGTACACGCTGGTGAAGGATGAAGATCGTGTGCCGGTCCGAGCAGAATTTGGGTCTGTAGCGTGGTCGGCCGAGGGAGAGCGGTTGCAGATTGATATCCCACGTTCCTGGCAGTTGGCGGGGACGCAGGCGGATCGTGTTTGCATTTTCGGTTACTTCGAGAAGAAGCACGACAAATGGTCGATAGAGTTGAAGGTTACAGAACTGCAGGTGGATTCATCTTATGTTGTGACACCCCAACGCATGTACTCTGAGTAGAGGTGTTTCATGAAAGTGTTCAGAAGATTCCTGTTGCCGGTACTGGTGTATCTCGTTGTGTCTGGTTGCGGCGATGACAAGGGCACCAGCAGCCAGGACAACCTTGTCCCCAGCGTGCTGGTAGCCAGCTGGACTTTGACGTCCGGTACAGTCAATGGCGTGCAGGTACCGCTTGCCACAATGCTCGGATGGGAATCGAGGACCACCCATGCCGTCCTTGTGATAGCTGCGGCCGGCACCTACGGCTACTATGAGAAGGACAATGACTCGGCTGTGGTATGGCAGGACTCGGGAGCATTCGGCGTGAGCGGCTCGACCTTCACGCTTAGTGGCGGGCAGATACCCATTGATGGTGGCCAGTGGTCAGTCAGTGGTACAAAGCTCACATTGACAATGTTTGAAAGCGGATACACGTTTGTCATCCTCGCCAGAAGGCCGGGTTGACCCTGATCAATCCGGTATGAGCGCAGGGTGGCCTGCTTGTCAGTCGTGAACCTATCGGGAGAATCATGATTGCGCTTTTTCCCATAAGCCGGGAGAGATCGTGCCGTTTCGTCTTGTTTGGACTCGTCGTGATGACTTCCTTCTGTTCGATCCCGGATGAGTTAGCGGCAGAGGTTCAGGGGAGCGATCAAAGGTGTTTAGTTCAGGAGTTATTCTGCCCGGATTCGGATTCGGCAGAGACGTCGCCTGAGTGGCGCCTGATAGTCTTCATGGATGTTCATGCCTGCCTGACTTGCACGGAGGACATGGATGCGTGGCGCCAGCTCCGTGATACTCTTGCGGCGAACGATGGGATTGTCAGCTTGTGGGCGCTGCGTGAGGACTCGGCTGATGTCTACTGGGCTATGAAACTGGAGGGTATAAGCAGCTGGGTTCGCGTCCTGAGCCAGCGAGACTTAAGGAAGCTGAGCTGGGACAAGCTCAGCACGCCGGTGAAGATGCTGCTGGATCGCAGCTGTAAGGAAGTCGACAAAGGGGGGCGGATGGTCGATGTGGAGGCTTCCCGGCGCTTCATGCGGCGCCTCATGCAGCACGTGTCTCATGGGGGGGAGCAGAGCTCAGGTGGCGAGTAAGCGGGCTAAGGTGGCCCTCCAGAAGAAACCTTGTGTGCGTCTGGACACCTCGCCCATATGCTTCGATGGTGCAACCGCGCCTCCCTTCTACACCCAGTCGCTCAACCACAGAGACACGCTCAAGGAACGCGTGTCCCTCAATGGCCAGTGGCCAGTGCCGGGCTGGCACCAGTAAGGACTCGCCCGCGCGTTGTGTCCGTCAATACAGCGGCTTTCGGGGCGAATTCGTTCAGGGTGATGCCGCCGAAGATCACTGGCGATTGGAAGTAGGAAGGGCCGAGCACGCCCGGAAGCCCGGATCATGACGATCCGGGCTTTCTTGTGCTTTGAGCGGTCGAGTGGCTGTTGGGGGCAGAAGCCTCTCTTGCCCGCGGGAGTGTTAGAATCTTGACAATTTGGTATACATTGGTATATTGGAAAGGCAGGCACGTTCGTTGCTTAGCCGAGAAGTTCATATCCTCGAATGGGTTTGACGCCGGGTACTGGCCGCTTCCGATCCTTGCACCATGACAACGACGAGATGCCGGCGTTTGCTCCGCATGAAGAAGGGAGAGTCTGTCAATGCGTCTGGTTGTCAAGGTTGTCTTCGTGCTCGCCGCTGTCGTGCTGATGGCTGAATCAGGTCTTGGCGTGGTCTACCTGAACCGTGTTCTGATAGAGTGTGATCCGCTCACGTATAAAGTGGAGCCGCTGCACCTGTATGGCGAGGCGCTCAGCCTGAACCGAGGTTACCAGAATGAATACGGCGATTGTGTCGGTGATCCGCCCGGCCCTCCGTTCATTATCGAGTACGGTGTGACCATCGAGAATGTATACAACAGCGATGGTACGGTACTACATTGGGGTTCACTGAATATTGACAACAGCTGGGGTGGCGGTGATCCGTTTGTGATAAAGATCGGCTATGGCGGGCTGGCGGTCAATGGAGATCTCATCGCGACTGGCCGCCCCGGTGATCCAGTCATCTTCAGCGGCGATTATAAGGTGTACGGCCCCTATGGCGGCGGACCGGGCAGTGTCGATCTGCAGGATTATACTTTCCAGTTCACTCACTGCCGGTTCGTGAATTCACAAGTCGTGGGAAGTGGGCATGCGCTCGACGTAAGAGGGGGGCATTTGCATCTGGACAACTGTATGCTACTTGGGGGCACAAGGGCTATTCGTTTCCTGGCCGAGCGCTTCGGTGTGTGGGATGTGACGATGTCCAACTGCAGCTTCTCCGGCTTCGACTGCGGCCCCGGGGGGGGACCAGTCGCACTCAACGACATCGGAAGCATCGAGATTCACGGTGTACACTTCGCGAATTGCCTTTATGACGTTGCCAATAGCACCGGATTGGGACTGATAGAGATCAACTCCGCCGCCGCGATCGGTGACATTACGGGGCTGAGCGGAAGTGGCAACTCCCGCAACTGGATCAGACTCTCCAGTTCCAATGTTTACGTGCGGGACTCCGCTCGATGGCAGTCAAACAATGATTTCACCATACATGTTCCGAACTACCTTCTGGTCGATACCAATGCTTTTCTGTTCGTGGATAAGGGTTCGGTTCTGCAAATGGGTCCAGCTGCCACGATGCATGTGAAGGGCAGTATGATTGTGGACAGCGCTGTTATAACGTCGGTTTTGGATAACACGTACGGAGTACTAACCCCGGGCGTGTCAACCGATGTACCCAGCGACGTTTACAAGTGGTATGGCATTCAGGTCTATCCAGGGGCTGCGCTGGAGTTGCGGAACGATGCACGTCTGCGATGGACGCAGTATCCCGTCTCAGGAGAGGGAAGGGTGACGCTGGATCACAGCACTATCGAGCAGTGCTGGGGGGGCATCAACATGCTGGCGACCAGTCCCAGTCGACTCGAAGTCCGTGGGAGTACGATTGACCAGCTCTACAGCACGGCACCCGGCATCAGATTCAATCTGAGCATCAGCACGTTCGACTCCGCCTCGGGTCGGATTCTCATTGACAGCAGCTGGATCACACAGTCTGGCGGTGACGGTATTCATATCGGCGGTGGAAACGGGCGCCCGCTCGAGGACAGTCTCAATATCACTATCAGTAACTCGGTGATCTCGGGCAATAGCGGATCCGGTATTTACGGCAATTTCGGTCCGCCGGCGGATTCGGTGGTGATCGTCAATAACCGTATTGTTGGTAACGGTAGCAATGGACTCTATCTGGCCGACAATGGTTGTGACTCCATGGATGTCAGGCTGGAGAACAACGTTGCGATCGGCAATGGCGGCAGCGGTTTGAGCGTGAGGACCGGGTTCGTCGATGCTATCGGCAACACCTCCGTATTCAATGGTCAGATGGGGCTGTCGTATCCCTACAAGCCGCAGAAGCCGGGCACGGTGGCCAACAACATTCTTGCCTGCAATGACCGCTACGGGCTGTACTGCTATGCCAAGTATGGCGGAACCGTGCCGGCGATTGCGTACAATGTCTTCTGGCAAAACAATGACGGTAGTAACGATCTGGACATCCAGGCCGACGGTTTCACGATCAGTACAGTGGTCGAGTTGCAGGCGCTGGGAGGGGTAGGCCTGACCAACGAAGCGTTCGCGCCGGGTCTCAAGTCAGAGTATCGCGATGTAATCAGATTCAACCAGTATAACCAGACTTTGCGTCAGTCGGCGATCTATGTCGACGGCGACAGCCTGCAGGCGGGTCAGCTTGACGGCTTGGCAATTCTACCCAGCCACCGTGACACCACGGCATGGTTCTATGTCCTTCGCAACACGTCTGATACCATATATGTCGCGGGCGATATCTCGTCGGTGGTCAACATTCACGATACGCTGACGGTCTTCGAGTACCATCTTGCGGCGGTTTCTCCGGCGATTGATTTTGGCCGCAACGACTACGTGACCACCGAGTACGATGTCGACGGCGATGCGCGGATGATCGACGGTAACGAGGATGGCACCGCGACGGTCGATGCCGGAGCGGACGAGTTCAATCCGGACAGCACCAATATCCACTTGTGGGTTCTGCGACCGGAGACCGACAGCATCCTGACGCCCGGTGCGGAGGTCTGGGTGGTGTGGGCGACGCAGGGGGTTGACAGTGTCGCCATTGATTTTGCCCTCGATATTGCCGCGGGTCAGGCGCCTCAATGGCAGGTGCTTGCCACGAGTGTGCCGATTGCGCCCAATCTCTTTTCATGGGTCGTGCCTGATACGCTGTCATATCGCACGAAGGTCCGTATTCGCGATGCCTCCGGGTCGGGCTATCAGGTTGAGAGCGGGTATTTCCACATCAAGCCTTCGTGTTTGACTCGGGTGACCGCCGACAGCACGTATGAACGCTTTGTGCCGTCGGTACATGCCTGGCAACTGCCGAATGAGGCCGGCACGTTGTGGCCCGCTTCATGGCACAGCCAGTTTGACTACACGACCGGGACAGACCCGTATACAAGCCGGCCCTATCCCGGCGCTGACACGGCGTACCACTTCGGGTCCGTGAGTGGCGACATATTTCCAGACTGGCCATTGTTCGTGCGCACGTTCGGGGCCGATGCGTGCTACCACAATACCCCCTCGGGACTGATGTATGTAATGCGCGCGATTTATTTCTGGGAGCAAATCCGAACGATCTGGAACGGTAGTTGTGTCGGATTGAGTTCATCGGCGCTGCTGGCATTCGGCAATCGTGACCCCTTGCAGGTCCAGTGGCCCGATTGTGCTCTGCCGGATACGCTGCATAGTCAAGCGATTGACGACAGCACCCGCATATTGGTCAACTACTACCAGACGCGGCAGTTCGCCAAGACCGAGCGCGAAGCTTTTGCCGACAACTTCACCAAGACGCCGGTCGGCACGCTGTCGGAGATCAAGGCAATGCTCCTGGAGAGTGCCGGTGATGTCGCGATGGTCGGAATAGGCAATCAGCCCGGAGATGGCTGGCATGCCATGGCTGCGTATGAAGTGGCACCACATGCTGACGCCAACTGCAAGAGCGTTCGTGTCTACGATCCCAACAGGCCGGGTGTTGACACCTCGACCATCAAGGTTGATACAGTGGCTAACACCTGGTACTACTCCGGTTTCGCCGGCTGGGGCGGCAGCAAGCACTTCCTGGTGTTGTACCCGGTCCGCCATGCGCTGGGTGACCCCGAGTTCAAGGGGGCGCAGTTTGAGGCTGTGTTCGCCCAGGATGGCGACAGGGAAGGTCATGCGCTGCAATTGTTGTTTAGTCGAGGTGCCGATTTCGTGGCTACGGATGTTGCCGGCGACTCGGTGGTCTCGGGCGGCTCCGGCATGATCAACACCATTGATGGGGCTACCCCCCTCATAGTGTTTGAGGGCGAGTCCGCGCCCCCCTACGGATTCGCCGTGCCTGAGTCCGAGTATGCGGTCACGCTCAACATGACTGAGGACGGGATGGCCTCGGTGGGAGCGTTCTTCGATTCGCTCTATATTGGCTATGCGCGCGATGACGCTGTTTCGGGACAGACCGATGAGCTGGTTATTGGTGATGGTTTGACGCTGGTCAATCCTGACAAGGCGCCCCGGATCGCGCAGCTTCGTATGGTACGAACGATGGCGCCGGGCGAGCGAGCAATCGTGGTGGATGACATTCAGATCGGGACGGGAGGGTCGCTGGAGCTGGAGCCGATTGACATATCCGGTTGGTACCTGTCCAATCCGGGCGAGGCGCGCACTTATACGTTGTGGCTGAGACAGGTTGATGCCGACGAAGAGCGCATGTTCTTGGCTCACGAGGTGCCACTCGATGCCGGGGTGGGGCATATCATTACGCCGGTCTGGGAGGAGTTTGAAGGGGATATCTGTATCGTGTATGTGGATACCGACGGTGATCACGTGCCGGATGATTCTCTGACAGTGATTTCCGACATCGGGACGGCGGTCGAGGGTGGGCATGGCGGTGCCCTGCCGTATCGGTTCGAGCTGTCGCAGAACTACCCGAATCCGTTCAATCCGTCGACGACGATCGAGTACAGCCTGTCGAGACGCCATAAGGTGAGCATTGATGTGTTCAATATCATGGGTCAGAAGGTGCGCACCCTGATCGACCGGGAGCAGTCAGCCGGCGCGTACACGATTACCTGGGACGGCACCACCGATACGGGCAATCGGGCAGCAACCGGCATCTATCTGTACCGTTTCCAGGCCGGTGATTACGTAGAGACGAAGAAGATGCTGCTGTTGAAGTAGGCAGGGGGTCGATGGTGTCGTTGCATTACCGCGGCAGGTCGCGCGAATTGACGTGCCTGCCGGTCGCGCGAACTGACGTGCCTGCCGTACGGCTGGGTGACGCACGTCAGAATGCTCTCTTCTTATCGCCTTTGGAACCGGGGCAGCCTACGTGATGCAGGGCCGGATTCTGCGGCGGTGTACGGGAAATGATGTCGTGGTATCTCGCCGTCGGATACAGGTCAATGAGCGCGAGATGCTATCGGGGTCCCCAGGTCGCGATGCTACTTGCGCTTACCCCGCCTGCGGTCGTGAATCTCCCTCCGGCAATCAGGCGTGTACCAATGGTGAACAGGCTTCTCACATAGCCGTCTGTTCCTGAGCTCAGCGGGCTCCACTCGGTGCCATCCCATACGGCAATGTTGTTGGCGCCGACACTTCCGGCCGTGACGAACTCGCCCCCGACGACCAGTTTGCCATCGAATTCCTCAAGGGCGAAGGCTGCAGCACTCAGACCCGATCCGGGGCTGCCCCACATTGAGCCGTCCCAGAAAGCAATGTGGTTGACGTTATGCCCACCGGCTTTCAGGAATCTGCCGGCGGCGACAAGCGTATTCTGGTAGACGCCCAGACCGTAGACACCGAGATTGCCGAGACCGTCGGCCATACCGGAGCTCAGGGCTGACCATGAGGAGCCGTTCCAGGCAGCGATGCAGTTTGTGGTAACGCCGCCAGAGGTTGCAAACCAGCCACCGGCAATCAGCTTATTGTCCCAGACAGTCAAGCAGTGTACCTGAGCGCTCATTCCCGATCCGAGAGCTGACCACGAGGTACCATCCCAGGCGGCAATGTATTTGGCGCTGGTGCCATCGGCGGTTGTGAACTGCCCGCCTGCAATCAGCTTTCCGTCATAGACGGCGAGAGCCCAGACGGCATTATTCATGCCCGATCCCAGGGGGGACCACGAGGTACCGTCCCAGGCGGCGATGTAATTCGCGGTGGTGCCACCGGCGGTCGTAAACCAGCCACCGGCAATCAGTTGACCGTCGTATACGATGAGATCGGAGACGGTACTACTCAGACTCGAGCCCAGCGGCGTCCAGGCAGTGCCATTCCATGAGGCGACGTAGTTCACGTTCACACCGCCGGCAGTGTCAAAGCCGCCACCAGCAATCAGTCTACCGGCATAGAAGGTGCTGCTGGTCACTTCGCCATTGCAACCGGATCCAAGCGGCGACCATGCCAACTCCACCGGGCCGACCGGACTGTCATCATCCGAACAGCCAATTACGAGCATGCCCACAACTGTCATGAGACAGATCCCGGCGAGTACGAAGAACCTGCGAGTGTGCATATGAACCTTTCTGTGGTGTACAGGCAGCGCAGTACGACCTGCCTACTGGGGGTGGAGTTGTCCTGACGCCAGAATAGATCATTGCCTCCATGAAGTCAAGTGGAACCCGCCCGTGGCCGAGTCGGGGTGGTGCCTCATCGGCCATTGTCAGTGGAGGCCTTGTGGAAACAGAGCAGGAATCGCAGGCTGCGTAGTTCCGGACTGAGGGACTTCGAGTTCTCCCTGATGTGATGCTGGCCGGCAGCAGGTTGACGCCTCACGTTGCCCGAGAAACTTCTGTGCCCTCTGTGATGGCCATTGGACATCTGCTACTTAGGGTGAATGGCGGGACAAGTTTCTGTGCCGATCGTCGGCGCCAAACTCGGTGCGCAATGGTTGTTGATTGTGGGGCGCGTCGTTGCTATTTTCCCGGCAGTTGTGGATCGTTGCCGGTATCTGCTGTTTGCTGAAGGAAAATCACGTTGTCCGGTGAGATAGTTGTCCTGCTTGTCATAGTCGCGGCGGCGCTTGTTCTTTTTGTGAGTGGTCGACTGCGTGTGGATGTGGTGGGTCTGCTGGTGTTATCGGCCCTGGCCCTGACCGGGCTGGTCACGCCGCAGGAAGCCTTGGCCGGTTTCAGCAGCCCGGCGGTTGTCACGGTGTGGGCGCTCTTCATTCTGACTTCCGGGCTGGCGCGCACAGGGATTGCCCATCTTCTGGGGCAGCCGCTTCAACGTTTCGCCAAGGGAGGGGAAGCTGCCCTCATAGCCGCGCTGATGGTCACCGCCAGTCTGTTGTCGGCGTTGATTAACACTGTCACGGTTGCGGCTATCCTGATGCCGGCAACGATGGAGCTGGCCCGGCGCAGCCGCCGGCCGCCTTCCCGGTTGCTTTTGCCGCTGGCGCTGGGATGTCTGCTCGGTGGCCCGTTCACCGGTATTTCCACACCGCCCAACATTCTGGTTACCGACGCAGTTCGCAACGCCGGCCTGGAGCCGTTTGCCATATTCGACTTCACCCCCATTACTGCTGCTATCGTGATCAGCGGGATAGCTTTCATGGTGGTTCTCGGGCGACGCCTGCTGCCGAAAGGACGATCGACATCTGACCGCGAGGGGCAGATGGCTCTGGGGGCGTCATACCAACTGAACGCTTTCATATTCACGACTCGCATACCGAGTGGGTCGCCGCTCGACGGGCACACGCTGGCGGAGAGTCGGCTGGGATCGGCTCTTCACCTGAACGTGCTGGCACTCGAGCGCAAGGGTGTTCTGATGCTTGCTCCCCGGCCGAGTGATGTGCTTGGGTCAGGGGATGTGCTGATCGTCCACGGTCAGCCCGATCACCTGCATCGCTTTCAGGCCAGTCAGCACTTGTCTGTCGAGTCGCATGAGGCGGTTCGGGGTGTGCTTGCCGAGCGCCTGCTGGCAGCCGAAGCGCTGGTTCCGGAAGGTTCACCACTGGTCGGCAAGACGCTGGCCGAGATCGGCTTGCGCCGGGAGTACGGGGTCCATGTGGTCGCGGTCCACCTGCCCGGTGGCAGCAAGATCGCGGATCTGGGCCACCACCGATTGTCAGCCGGGGAGCGGCTGTTGTTGCAGGGTGAGCGTGAGCGTCTGGATGCGCTGGCCGGCCAGGGGTTTCTGACGGCGCAGCGAGACGTGCCCATGAGCGATATTGCCGATCTGACCGCGGGCCGCTCGCAGTTGCTGACAGTGAGGGTCCCGCAGGGGTCTGTTCTGGCTGGTCATGCTCTTTTAGAGAGTCGTCTGGGCAACGGGTTCGGCTTGACGGTCGTGGCGATTGTCAGGGACGAGGACTTGCTTTGCATGCCGTCACCGGACGAGAAGGTGCAAGAGGGGGATCTGCTGGTCTTACAGGGGTCGCCGCGGGATCTTGAGATTCTTGAAGGTCTGCAGCAGCTTAGAATCGAGGAGCAGACGTACAGCCAGACGGCTGAATTGGAGTCGCAGCAGATCGGTGTGACGGAGGTACTGCTCTCGCCCCGGACGACGCTGGCCGGGCGTTCCCTGGCTGAGTTGCTCTTTCGGGAGCGGTATGGTATCAGGGTGCTGGCGATCTGGAGACGGGGTCAGGCGTATCGCACGGGCCTGCAGGACATGCCGCTGCAGTTTGGCGATGCGCTGCTTGTCTATGGGCAGCGGCGCAATCTGGAAGCGCTGGCGAGGGATGCGGATTTTCTCGTGCTGGATGAAGCTGCTGCGCAGGCTCCCCGGACAGAGAAGGGGGCGATCGCCGCTGCCATAATGGTAGCCGTGATACTGAGTGCCATTCTGGGGCTGGTACCCATAGCCATTGCAGCGCTGGCCGGTGCGGCCCTGATGGTGCTGGTGGGTTGTTTGAGTATGGAGGAGGCGTATCGGGCGATCGACTGGAAGGTCGTGTTTCTGATTGCAAGTATGCTGCCGCTTGGTGCTGCGATCGAGAACACCGGGGCGGCCCAGATGGGAGCCTCTGCCCTAATCGCGGCAGTAGGAGATTTTGGTCCGCACTGGGGTGTGGCCGCGCTGTTTGTGGTGACGGTGCTGTGCACTCAGATTATTCCGACAGCGGCTCTGGTGGTGCTGATGGCACCTGTTGCACTCAGCGCTGCCAGCACGCTGGGGATTTCTCCGCATCTGTTGATGATGACAGTTGCCATTGCGGCATCTTCGAGTTTCGCCAGTCCCCTGTCACATCCGGCTCATCTGCTGGTTATGGGGCCGGGCGGCTACCGGTTTGTTGACTATCTGAAGGTGGGGATCCCGATTACCATCATTGCGTTGATAGTGTCGGTGGTGTTGCTGCCGATACTGTGGCCGCCCTATTAGCCGTGCGAGGGGCCGTATCACCACCGATTCCTAACAACCCCAGAACAAAGGCAAAGATGAGACCGAGGCGAGAATTCGTCGTATCAGACTAGATAACTTTGGATTCTATTTCGATGCGGTGGGCCGATTGTTTCTCGGCCATCCTAATGATGCGATCAGCAGCACCTGGAACGATTTCTTCGTAGCCCTGTAATTGCTGAGGGAGGGGCAAGGGGCCAGAATACGATGCCCCGATCTCCACCATAGTCTTCTTGGACTGATCGTCGCCAGACAGTTTCTCTTCAGGAATGGGACTTCTGTCTTCCGGCTCTTGCATACTCCTTGAGAGCCTCCCTCATATCGACGCCCACCATCATCCAGTCATCTGCTATGGCAATTCGATCTGCAGACTCCGCTGACTTGCTGTAGTTGTATGTGTTCAACGTTGAACCCAAATCCAGAACTCTTGCCATGCCTTCAACGAATGAAGGGCGAGCAAACAGTCGAAATGTCTTAGTGTTCTTAATGAGTTGAACCATTCTGCCACCTCTCGAAGAAACGTACTCCACCAGTAAACCATCCCAAGGCGCCGCTTGTCAGGGGCTTTGTTCACTCCTTTCAACAACTGCTGACATAGATGGTTTCGGTCCATTTGCTCATATCCCTTAGAATTGACCTACACCCACCCAAATGGATCTCGACGGCATGCATGCATGGTATCAAGCTGCTATGAGCAAATCGCCTACGCCACCAAGTCATCCGGCTGCCGGATCGACTGTAATTATACAGAATCTGGCAGCCGGTCGTCTCCGCCCGTCTTGCGCAGGCTGAGCGTTCAAACCGCCTAAGACACTTATATACAATAACATACAAGGAGCCGCGCATTTCTTCTCATTTTTGGGGTGATTGTCGGAAACCTCTTGACATTTTCCGGGTTACAATTACATTGATCGCTGTTAGCACTCGCGTCGTGTGAGTGCTAACAAGCGTAGATGGGACGTGTTATTGAGGAACAGCCTATTCGAGGCTTATAAACAGCATCTAAACCGCCAGTTGGCGGATCGAAGGAGGAAACACAATGCAGGTGAAACCGCTTGCTGATCGCGTGGTGATCAAGCCTGTCGAGGAGCAGGAAGTCAAGAAGGGCGGCATTATCATTCCTGATACCGCTAAGGAGAAGCCGATGCAGGGCGAGGTGGTTGAGGTCGGGCCTGGGCGCACCACTGAAGAGGGAACCCGCATGCCGATGGAGGTCAAGAAGGGGGACCGTGTTCTCTACGGTAAGTACTCCGGTACTGAGGTTTCCATTGATGGTGACGAGTACCTGATCATGCGTGAGTCCGACATTTTTGCTGTCGTGCAGAATGGCTGACATCGGGGACTGCAACCGTAAACCGACCACAGAATGGAAAGTTAAGAGGTTACATAGCTATGAGTAAGTTAATCTATTTTGAATCTGATGCGCGCGCCCGTCTGAAAAAGGGTGTGGACAAGCTTGCCGATGCGGTCAAGGTGACGCTCGGCCCCAAGGGCCGCAATGTTGTGCTGGAGAAGAAGTTTGGTGCCCCCACGATCACCAAGGACGGTGTCACGGTCGCCAAGGAGATCGATCTTGAGGATCGTCTTGAGAATATCGGTGCCCAGATGGTCAAGGAGGTTGCGTCCAAGACCTCTGATGATGCCGGTGATGGTACCACGACAGCCACTGTCATGGCTCAGGCAATCTTTCGCGAGGGTCTGAAGAACGTTACCGCCGGTCACAATCCCATGGCCATCAAGCGCGGTATTGACAAGGCCGTTGCCGCCGTGACCGCCGAGATAAAGAAGATGTCGAAGCCTGTCTCGGGGAAGACAGAGATCGCTCAGGTCGGCACTATCAGCTCCAACTCTGACCATGAGATCGGCGAGTTGATCGCCGAGGCGATGGAGAAGGTGGGCAAGGATGGGGTCATCACGGTCGAGGAGGCCAAGACGGCCGAGACGTATCTTGATGTTGTCGAGGGGATGCAGTTCGACCGCGGCTACGTGTCGCCGTATTTCGTGACCGATCCCGATGCCATGGAGGCGGTACTTGAGGACCCGATGGTACTCATTCACGACAAGAAGATCTCCGGCATGAAGGACCTTCTGCCCATTCTCGAGAAGGTTGCTCAGTCGGGTCGTCCGCTTATGATCATAGCCGAGGATATCGAGGGTGAGGCTCTGGCCACGCTGGTGGTCAACAAGCTGCGCGGCACTTTGAAGGTTGCCGCCGTCAAGGCTCCGGGCTTTGGTGATCGTCGCAAGGCCATGCTCGAGGATATCGCAGTGCTTACCGGCGGCAAGGTGATCAGTGAGGAAGTCGGCTTCAAGCTGGAGAATGCGGTTCTCTCCGATCTTGGCACCGCCAAGAAGATCAATGTGGACAAGGAGAACACGACCATTGTCGAGGGTGCGGGTGACAAGGAGGCTATCAAGGGCCGAATTGCGCAGATCCGTCGGCAGATCGACGATTCCACCAGCGACTACGACCGTGAGAAGCTGCAGGAGCGTCTGGCCAAGCTGGCTGGCGGTGTTGCTGTCATCAATGTGGGCGCGGCTACCGAGGTTGAGATGAAGGAGAAGAAGGCTCGTGTTGAGGATGCTCTCCATGCTACCCGCGCGGCGGTCGAGGAAGGTATTGTGCCGGGTGGCGGCGTGGCTCTGCTTCGTGCGAAGAAGGTTCTTGAGGCGCTCAAGAGCGACAACCCCGAAGAAGCGGTGGGTGTCACAATCGTCCTGAAGGCGCTTGAGGAACCGATCCGCCAGATCGCAGCCAATGCCGGCATGGAAGCCTCTGTCGTTGTAAACCGCGTGCTTTCCGAGAAGGATGCCTTCGGTTTCAACGCGACCACTGGTCAGTATGAGGATCTTCTGAAGGCCGGCGTCATTGACCCCACCAAGGTCACCCGCTCGGCACTCGAAAACGCGGCCAGCATTGCCGGTCTCTTGCTGACCACCGAGGCTGTTGTCGCTGAGAAGCCCGAGGAGAAGGGCAGTGCCCCTGCCGGTACGCCTGATATGGGCATGGGCGGTATGGGTGGTATGGGCGGTATGTACTAAGCCGCACATTTCTGTAGTTCATAGTCTGATACGGAAGCTGGCTCGACTGACGTGGTCGGGCCAGCTTTCTTGCTGACCTGCGCATAGCGTGTCTCGGATGGAATTGCCGCATCCGGCACGTCCCCGAAATCCATCTGATCTCGTCGTCTCCAGCCACTGGCAGTCTGGCCGGTCTGTGGGTTTCTGGCGTGTCAGCGGTATGAGGGTGCTGGTGGAACCCGCGCGTCCGATTGGCAGTGCCAGGTGAGGATTGGGGTGATGTGGGTTTCGGGTCCGCGAGCAGCAAGGGAGGATTAGGGATAAAAAGCGCAGAGACCGGCGCGAGGCCGGTCTCTTGAAGTATTTTGGATTGGTCTGGTAAGGCGAATGCTCTGGATCGTCCTACCAGGAGCGCCCGCCGCGATAATCGCCGCCACCGCCGCGACCGCCGCCACGGCCACCACCACGGCCGCCGCCACCGCCGCCGGGGCGAGCCTCGTTGACGTTCAACGTCCGGCCATCGACTTCCTTGCCGTTGAGTTCGGCAATGGCGGCCATCGCCTCGTCACGGTTGGACATTTCCACAAAGGCAAACCCTCTCGGTTTTCCACTGTACTTGTCCGTGATCACGTTGACACTCGTAACCTCGCCAAACGCCTCGAAGGCCTGGCGGAGCGACTCCTCAGTCGTATCGTACGAGAGGTTTCCGATGTAGATATTCATTCTACTCTCCGGTCTTGCCCGCCTGCACTTCTGCCAGACGCCGCACCAGTGGTCGACGTTGGGAAGACGGGCACGTTCATGCGCACCATTGCGCGACGATCCCCTGCATCAGCTTTTTCCAAAGATTTGACAGACAGAGCCAAGCCTTGATAAAAACCACCTGGGATACGTGTTTCTACGTTCGAATAGTATCGGCAATTTTTCCAAATGTCAACAGGAAAACACATGCGACGACTGCGGTAAACTATTGCCAAACCGATAGTTTCGCCGGCACATGCGGGTTTGCGATTGGTATTGCCTTGTTGACGTGAGCGGCGGCCGGACATATAGTTGGCACGGACGATCAGCCCTGGAGGTGATTTGGAGTCAATTGTATACAATCCAGTTGGGATTATTCACACGCCTTTCACAATGCCCAAGGATACGCCTATCCAGCCGAAATATGCAGCCGGAAGTAAAGGGCGGGTGGTGGTCGAGACGCAGTATGCCGAGGGTCTGGCTGATCTGGACGGGTTTTCTCATATCACGCTGGTCTACCACCTGCACCGAAGCGAGGGTTATCGGCTCAAGGTGGTTCCATACCTGGACACCGTCGAGCGGGGTGTGTTTGCCACCCGGGCACCGAGGCGGCCGAATGCTATTGGGATATCGGTGGTCGTGCTCGAGCGGATTGAAGGGAATGTGTTGCACGTGGCCAATGTTGATATGCTTGATGGCACGCCGCTGCTGGATATCAAGCCGTATGTCGATGCTTTCGTTGGTGATACGCCGCTGAGATCGGGCTGGATCGGGCAGGCGCAACATGATCGAGCGGACGGCCGGGCTGATGGCCGCTTTCACGAGGATGACGATACGTCCACAGGAAGCGGTGTCTGACGTAAGTGGGGCGGGACAGGTGCTAACGAGTGGCGTGGCGTGGCCCGATGAAGACAGCGCAGCGGAAGACATCCTTGCCGTAGCGATTCATGCGCAGGAATTCACTTCGTTCGATGGCGATGTGGCGTGCTCTTTCGAGTCGCGGTTGATAGGACTCAGCGTCGGAATCATGAATGTAGATTTTGTGCCGGTCGAAGCCGGTAATGACTACCCAATGCGGGGTCTTGTCGCCGGTCAGGCGGTAGGTTGATATGAGGGTGATGGGAATCATGCCGCGCACCATGAGGCTGATGATGTCCTCCAGCCCGAAGTCGAAGACAGCGGTTGCCACGCCGTTTTCTTCGGCGCGGTGTTTGAGGTCCTGGTGCACAAGCTTGATGACGGCTCGCTTTTTGTCGCTGCGCACCGAGGCGTAGAAGGGGGTGCGGTCGCTGGACTGCAGGACGCGGGCTGAGAAGCCTCGCCTGCGGGCTGCAAGGGCCAGTCCGTATGGTCCGGCCCCACCGACGCCGGAGGTCATGTAAATGAGGGTGGATTCTTTCCAGAGATTCAGTTCCTCAATGCGGTTATCGGGGATGGTGTCATCCAGATGCCTCATGGCCATCAGTAGTGATGCCGGTCCGCAGGTGAAATCGAGTGTTTGCGGATAGTACGGGATGCGGCGTTTGAGCTGCTCGGGGGTGTTGCCGGGCAGCCGCCTGGCCATTTTGAGGCCGTCGGTGCCATCCTCGTAGTAATGAGGCAACCGCCCGGTGATGGCGAATCCGTGTTTCTGGTAGAAGCGGACAGCCGCTTCATTGTCTACTCTTACCTCGAGCAGCAGGTTTTCTCGGCCACGAACGGCTGTTTCCTTTTCGCACTCCTCGAGCAGCAGTGTTCCCATACCGCGACCCTGGGCTTCGGGGGAGATGGCGATGCTGTAGAGCCGGCCGGCTTTTGATCCGCGGCGCCACAAGAGGTAGGCCGCTCCGAGCAACCGGCCCGACTGCTCGACGAGCAGGACCGAGGAGCGTGCTCTGGTCAGCAGGTACTCGATCTGATCCTCGGTGAACCGGTCGGCCGCGAAGGCGGAAAGCTCAAGTTTCAGCAGTTGGTCCAGATCGTGCTGGGATGCGAGACGGATGGTGGGTTGAGGCATCAGGACTCCTCGAGGTGCCTGGTGAGAAAACGGACCATGCGCTCGTACAGGTGTCCCGCCTTCTGATCCTCCTCGCCGGCGACGATGGAGGGGTTGTCGTTGACTTCGATGACATAGTAGTCGCCGTTGACCTGTTTCAGGTCGACACCATACAACCCTTTGCCGATAGCGTTACAGGCCTCGATGGCGCGCTGGATGAGGGCCGGGTCGGCGTCTTGCAGGGGTACGCCCTTAACGGGTCCATAGACGGTGCGGCCGTCGGAGAGGTAGGTGAGTATCTTCCACTGCTTTCGCGGGATGGTGTATTGGCAGACATACAGGGCCTCGCCGCCGAGTACTCCGACCCGCCAGTCAAAACGGGACTGGGTGAAGCGCTGAATGACGATACGATCGGCACGTCGGAAGAAGCGCTTACCGACGCGCAGGAACTCATCGCAGGTGGAGGCCTTGTCAACGTACATGGAGAAGCTGGAGTTGGGAGCTTTCAGTACCAGGGGTTTGCCGAGCTGACGGAAGAGTTCGTTACAGCGACGGCCGGTCAGCTCATCCTCGGTGATATAGACGGTATCGGGGATGAGGACGCCGGCTCGCTGCAGATGTCGGTACATGTTGACCTTGTCACAGCAGATGCGGATCGAGTCGGGATCATCGATGACCATGATGCCGTGCATGTCCGCGATGCGGGCGGCGACGTACGTTGAGTTCAACGGATCGGTCAGGGCGCGAATGAAGATGGCATCGTACTGCGGAATCTTGTACATGTCCGGTCGGAACAGGAAGTCGGCCCGATGGCCCAGTCGGCGCGCTACCTGGGCAAAGCGCATCAGGGCATTCATTTCCCATGAGTTGGAGATGGTGTAGCGCTCGGTGTATATCCCTATCGATCCCATTGGATATGTTTCTCCAGGTGGGCCAGCTCTTTGGGACTGAGTTTGGTTGGCGGCAGGGGTGAAAGATCGCTGACGAAGTACTCACCCTCGGCGGTGACAATCACCCTGACTTTTGCCAGTGGTATACCGAACGACTGCCAGAGCTGGGCCGCTATGGCGCGGAATCGTGGGGAGCTGGTCCATCCGAGAACGAGGCGGAAGTATACGACCCGTGAACCGGGTGGCAGTTCCTGGCAGCAAATGGCATAGGTGAAATTACGGGTCATGGATTTGGCGATGGCCTTCTCTCGTCCGGGCTTGTGCACCACGCGGCTCTTGATCATGAAGGGATTGATGGGGTCAATGACAACCGGTGGTTCGAAGTAGCCGTTGCTGAGGTAGTAGTTTGGTATCGACAGGCCAGCCAGCCGTGCACGCTCCAGAAACAGTGGCGGTACGTAGGCATCGAGCATCTCCTTGCCGGTCGGATGTATGCAGGTCCCCTCGAGTTCGTAGTCCTGCGAGGTGTAGTAGGCCAGCTCCAGATAGTCGTAGCTTCCGGCGAGGTTGACGTAGCACTCTCCCTCGGGATACCAGGCAATCCACTTGCGTTCGATGGCGGTCTTTATGAGAGCCGGTAGTGCGCGGCTCACGATTCCTCTTTGCGACCGGCAGTCGCTCTGTTCAGTTTATCTGTTCAGCCGAGCCAAAGCTGTGTGATCTCGTTTGCCTCGACCTCCGGTTGCGTTCAACGGCGAGCTGATCGCCTTGTTTGCTGAATCGAAAGATGAGCATACAAGATTCGATCTGCAACGGGAAACTGTATCTTCGCGTTGGTTCTGCCAAGTTTTCGCGGCCTGCTGCAATGGCGACAAGAGGCGGTTTCGAGTGGTGGTTATTGGCCGAGCCGTTGAGCAAGCCAGGTCAGGATTTCGGTACTGGCGGCTACTTCTGAGGTCCACTCGGGATTGGGTTTGTAGAAGGCGTCGCCGTATCGCAGGGTGACGACCTCGGTCAGGTCATTGAACTGCCGCGAGGCGGGCCGGTAGCGGTCGAAGAAGAGCGGATAGTTGTAGCGGTCGTCAAGCTCAAGCAGGTGGTGTCTGTCTGTGAGATTCAGGATGGCACCGACCAGGGCCGCCTGGTGCAGGAAGAGGTGCCAGTGGGCTTCGCGTCGGCAGAGATCTGCAAGGTGTGAGTCTTCGCTCAGGGTCTCGAAGACTGCGGGCCAGTTGCGAAGGAATCCGATTTCGGGTCTTGCTGCCAGCAGGCCGGCATTGAAATATGGTCGAATGGTGACCTTGTCGGCAACGGTCGTCATCGGGAAGAGCTGCATCTCGTGCAGTTCGGTCAGTTCGTACACCCGTGTCCAGAACTTGTCCGGCGGCTCGCTCATGGCCGAGCCGGAGCGGTTGTGCATTACCGGTCGGCAGGCCAGAAGCTGCCTGCCGGATAGTGCAAGCTCTGTCGGTGGCTGCAGGACCACGGTGTCCTCGTCCATCCAGACCAGCACTCTGGCCATGCCGAGTGCCTGTTGCTCCGCAATCGCGGCGGCGCATACTTTGCCGGCGAAGGGCCACCGGCGCATGTTCTCCGGGACGGCGACGGTGTGGATGGATACCTCCTGGCCGTGCAACCGATCGACAAGTGAAGACGCAGTGGGCTCATACATTTCGGGAAGGTACACGCGCACGGGAGCGCGGCCGTAGACGCCGGCAAACTCTCGAATGCTTTCGACAAGGATGCAGGCGTGCCGCAGGTGCGCATCAGATTCGCAGTAGGTGGCGAATATAAGGGTGTCATCCACCCAGTTGCGCAATCGGGCCGTCTGCTCGAGCGGGCGGTGACTGCTATAGTGATACAGCGTGTTGATCATGCGGCAAGCGCTTTCTGTCAGGAAGCGAGCTTCACTCAATGTGGGGTCGATGCTGACGGTGCGATTCTGATCATCAGACAACCCGTGTCGCGATCCCCGGCGGTGGTGATGTCGGTTGATCAGCAGCACTCTTGCGGCTTCATCGGTAATATGGGCATGTGTTCGGCCCACGTCAACGGTCCAGTTGGTTGGTGATAAGATGGCGAAGAGCATGATCGGGGGCTGCGTTTTGGGTTGGAAGAACCCGGATTCGGTGTTACTATATATGGTGGTTCAGGAATTGTGCGTACCTACCGATGCATTAGTCATTCCCGGACTTCAGCGAGAGCTCGCACGCTTGCCCGGTCGAGGGCCGGTGAGCAGGGGTGTGATCGCATTAGCGGCAGGGTATCGAGAACAGAGTAAGAGATTTCCTGGATAAGCATAGTCGAAAAGGAGTAGTCATGCACAGGCTGTTGATTAGCGGAATCGTGACACTGACACTTGGAGCCGCGGCCCTTGTTCTGGCCGAAGTCCCCAATGTTATCACCTATCAGGGCAAATTGGCGAACTTCGACGGGTCGCCCGCCAATGGAACTCACACGCTCACGTTCGGTATCTACAGTGCGTCTGCCGGCGGCACGGCTCTGTGGAGTTCCGGACCGCGTTCGGTTGGAGTGGTTGACGGCCTGTTCTCTTATCAGCTCGGTTCCAACGTGCCCCTGCCATTTGATATCATGTCCGACACATCTCGCTGGCTGGGTATCACGGTTGGCTCGGATCCTGAGATGATTCCGCGAACCAGGTTCACCAGCGAGGCCTTTGCCGTGAGTGCCCGGACCGCCGATTTGGTGACCGGTGACCACTATGTTTTCAACACGGGTGACATCATAGATGGCGATCTTGTATTTGCCGCTTCCGGCGCTGAAAGAGTCAAGTTGGTCCCAAGCCTGGCCGCAGGTGGATCCGTGTGGCTCTCCGATCAAACTGATGACCTGACTGCCTACATGACCGCCGGAGGGACTGGATGAGCCTGGCTCAGACTGAACTCCCCCAGTGGGCAGTCCCGGGTCGCTCTTGATGCCTGGACGAATGGCAGCTCAATGCACCTTCACGATTCAGACGGCTCACCGGTAGTCGCGTTTGATACTCGTAGCTCCGGTACTGGTGCCGTTACTCTGCCAGAGGGCTCGATCCACTCACTGGACATCGCCAATGAGCCGGGGATTTCTGCGACTTTGGGCAGTGCCGGGCATCACCTCAACGACTATACAATGACCACCATATCGAGTCTGGAAATCACCATCCCGGCCTCCGGCTACATCGTCGTCGATGGTCACTGCTATCTGACAATCTGGAGCGTTCCCACCGGCAGCAGCTTGTTCGCAGGCGTCCAGATTTCTGAATCTCCTGTTGGTAGTACTCCCACACACCCATATTACCAGCAAGTGGGTTTCAGCAAGTTCCCGGACGTCGGCACGACCCGTCTACACGTCACGACGCAGCGGACATATTACAAGAGCGCCGGAAGCCATGTTTTTAATCTTGTGTGGCAGAAGTCGGCTGACCTCGGATTCGTTGTGGCCTACAACCACTTCATCACGGCCACGTATTTCCCTACCTCGTATGGTTCGGTGAGCACCTTTGCGACATCATCTGAGGCCGGCGGCTTCGAATCTGCCGAATTGCAATCGTTCCAGGGAGGCAGTGAGCCGGATGGTCAACTGAGCGAACCCATGTACAGGGTCGACCTGCGCGAACTGGAACTTCGAGCCGCCCGTGCACACGCCGAGGCCGAGCGTGCCCAGCGTGAGCTGCTTGAAGCGCAGGTTCGCGAGCGGGGAGAGCAGGTTGGGCGGTAGCCTCTTTGCAGTATCGAACGTGCGGTTGTCAGTAGTTGAACTCGACGGCGATTTCCCAGGTGCGTTCGATACCGCTGAGGAGATCTGACTCGAGGTGGTCGTAGTCGATGATGATTTTCGACTTCTGATGGATCGGCACTGACAGGCCGGCAATGTATCTGTGATACTCGGCATCATCGACGGCGGTGTCGCTGTCGAAGCGGTCGATGCGACCGAACAGGGCGAGGTTGCTTATCGGGGTTACCACTTTGCCCAGCAGGGAGAATCCCCTCTGATCGAGGGCTTTGCCCTCAGAGTCGATAGCGGTGCCGAAGACGTCGCCTTTGCCGGTGTAATACTGCGCGGTAGCCAGAAAGCGGGAGTGCTCCATCGACAGAAACACAGCGAGGTATCTCAGGTCCGGGGAGGCCGTCGTGTTGCCTTTGCCATGGCCGACAAGGCAGCTTGCCTGCATGCCGGGCAGTACTGCCGGCAGAGGGCGCAAGGTCAGGCGGCCTTCGAAGAGTTTGTTCTCGTTCTCTTCAATCGCCTCGTAGCCGCCGCCGTTGAACAGCCCGAAAGCGATACTTCCATACCGTCCGGGGTAGGCGCTGCTGACGTTCTTTCGGTATTCCGCATCCATTTGTCCGCCGAGCAGCGAACCAAACATGACGCCATAGTCGGCTGATCGCAGGATCCAGTAGCGTTCGAGGAACATTGTCCCCTGCACGCGCAGGCCGGTGATTTTCTGTTCGAAGTCCAGCCAGGGTCGATGTACCAGTCCGAACTCCATGAATGGCTGGGACAGAAAGGCTATCTGGTCGAGCTGGTATTTCATGTAACCGTATTTGAGGCGCAGCTCGATATCGCCACGCCCGTCGCCCTCCTGATCAACGGTAATGTCCTGAGTGATGCGGGCCGAGAGCCGCTCGGTGAATCTCTTGTGGACACTGACATAGCCGCGCTTGAGTTTGAATTCGCTGAAGTTCTCATCGGGTGAGCGTTCCACCTCATAGGCCATGTACCACTGGCCGGAGAAACTGAGGCCATCGAACGGCGACTGCCTGTTATCTTGTTGTTGTGCAATCACATGCGGAATTGTTGTTAGCGCCAGCGCCAAGGCGAGTACCAGACTCCGGAAGCAGGAAGTGGTGATGTGGTGGTGGTTACGGGACACAGTGTAGACTCCATAGTGGGGCGGTTTAAGTCCGCCTTACGGTTGTGGTGATGTGTTAGCAATGCGGACCGATGAAACAGAGTAATGTTTGGACAATGTTAGCGCAAGTTGTAACCGGTCAATGCGGGTGATTTCGGCCAGGTTGGGTTTCGTATGGACATGATCAGACGCCCTGCGTAAATCGATTATTCCTGTTGACTTCAGCGTCGCCGACCGATATTATCCAGTAAATGATTCACTTTGGTGTCCCATGAGGCTGCTATCACGGCTTTGTCTTCCTGCAAAACGATGAGTTTGGCTGATTCTTGGGGTCCATGCGCAATGGTGCGTTTTTAACTGCGTCCCGACTGATCATACGGTTGTCCGAGTGAGTGGCCACCAGATTGGAACGGACATCTCTGGAGAGTAGAATGAACATCTACTGCGGAAACATGTCGTTCGACATGACTGAGCAACAGCTTCGCGAAGCCTTTGAGGCCTACGGCGAGGTTACGAGTGTCAACATCATCAATGATCGTGAAACCGGAAGACCCCGCGGCTTTGGCTTTGTCGAGATGGCGAACAAGGACGAGGGATTGGCTGCGATCGAAGGCCTCAACGGTAAGGAGCTGGCCGGACGGACAATCACTGTCAACGAAGCCCGTGGCAAGAAAGAGGGCGGTGGCGGTGGTGGCGGTCGACGTCGCTCCTGGTAACAGGTAACAGGTAAGCTACGCCAAATACCGAAGAGACCGGCCCAGCGCCGGTCTCTTTTTTTGTGCCCGGTTCATGGCTCCAGACGCTTGCTGTAGATTGCGAAGCCGATTCCTGGTCGTTCCCCGACCTTCTGGAAGCCACACTTGATGCAGAGGGTCTGTGCGCGGAGGTTCGATCTGTGGACACCGACTTCCATGCGTAAGACATCTCGTGGGCAGCATTGCTCTATGAGGCGGAGTCCGGCTGTACCCAGGCCCCTGTTCTGGAATCGGGGCAGCAGGACGAGGGCGTGCAGGTGCAGGGCAGTTTCGCGTAACTCGATCCAGTAGAATCCGGCCGGCTCGCTGCCCTGGTGTATGGTCCAGACCTGTCCCACCGAGCGGAAGTAGATGCGGAATTGCTCCGGGGAGATATCAAGGACTTGCAACGCCTCTGGCAGGTAGTCTGCGCTCTGATCGAGCATTAGCTCGAACAAGCCATCAAGCTGCTCTTGCGTGGCGGGCTGGTGGCTGATGTTCGGTGGCTCGGTCATGGACATCTCAGGTTCTCAACTTACCGGGGTGTGACGGCCCGATGTGGTCAGGAGGTCAGGGAGAAGGGTTGTTTCCTGCCATAGGTCAAACTGCGCCAGAGCCATTCCAGCGGTCCATAGCGGAAGCGGGCCAGCCACCAATTGGCGAACGCCATAACGACGGCCCAGACAGTCAGGACAATGAGCATCTGTCCCCAGCGCGGAACTCGGCCATACAGAGCGAACCCATGACCGAAAAACAGCGTGGTGCAGATAACTGTCTGGAGTATGTAGCACGAGAAGGCCATACGGCCAACATTCGTGAGCGTCGACTTTAGACCGGACAGACTGTAGCTATGGTGCCACAGCATTATCAGCGCTATACAGCCCAACGTTACGGCAACGGATCCCCAGTAGTTGAACAGGTGGCCGCCGAACTGGGAGTAGTCCATGGACCAGCCGTGAGTGTAGTTCTGCCAGGCACCCCACGCCGTGATGGGCAGGCCCACGACAAGAGCGGCGATGGCGGTTTTGACAAAGAAGCCGCGTGATCTTTCGGCTGACAGGATTCCCCACTTCATGAAGGCCATGCCGGCCAGCATCATACCGAGGGTTCGCCAGAGGGCGTAGATGGCGTAGACGAAGGTGTGCAAGGCAGCGGCAGTGGGGATGCGTTCGCTCATCTGAGTTAGCCAGCCGCTGCGATAGGTGTCGAGGCGATGCTGAATCACTTCGGGCGGTGGGGACCACCACACGGCGTTGCCCTGTCTGGCCTCTTCGGGCCAGTATGGAAGACTCCATTGAAACAGGGCATACAGGCCGGTGCCGACCCCCAGAAACAGCAACGCCCAGAAGGCCAGCCAGCCGGGTCGCATTCTCCAGAAGAGGTAGGCGAGCACGCCGCTGAGGCTGTACCAGACGAGGATGTCGCCCACCCACAGCAGGTAGGCATGCATGAGTCCGAAGATGAACAGAAACAGGATGCGTCGGTAGTGAGTCCGCGCAGGGCGCAGCCCCCGCTGCTCGAGCCGAGAACACATCAGCACAATGCCGGCTCCGAACAGCATGGAGAACAGGCTCATGAATTTGAGTTCAGCGAATACGTGCGAGACGGCCCATACGACCTTATTGATCCCGGTGAAGTCGCCCCAGACAGTGGGGTTGAGGTAGGCCGGGTCCGGCATGGAGAAGGACTGGATATTCACAATCAGGATACCGAGGACGGCAATGCCGCGCAGCAGGTCAAGCGATCCGATGCGCTCAGCCTGGCTGATTGGTGCCGGGGCTACCGGGACCTCAGCCGGAGTGGAAGCAACCTCGCTCATGAACAGAACTCCATTCGGTTAGGTGGTGTCAGCACAACGGTACCCATTGTGCTACCGGGTAACTCTGCGTCTTACGGCCCGCGCCGTCAGGTACGATCACGATTGTGACGGTGTTGGTCACAGTGGGTCACAACGGCATCAATCGTTATGATACGACGTGCCGGTGGCATTGTTGCGCTACGGCATTCCCTTCTGTTGTCACATCTTCCCTTGCAGAGGGGTCGGTCTTGTTTGTACCTTGAGCCGAACGATCATAATTACTCAGATCAGACGAGGTAGTCAATGGCCGAGCAATACATATTCCACATGTACCGTGTGAACAAGTTTTATGGGCAGAAGCAGGTGCTCAGGGACATCAACCTGAGTTTCTATCCGGGGGCGAAGATCGGCATTGTGGGTGAAAATGGCGCCGGGAAGTCAACCGTGCTCAACATCATGGCCGGCAGGGATACGGAGTATCAGGGTGATGCTTTCATCACGCCCGGTTTCCGGTCCGGCATGGTGGAACAGGATCCGGTGCTCGATCCCGATCTGACGGTTCGTCAGACGGCTGAATCAGCCTTCGCCGACACGATGGCACTGGTGGAGGAGTACAATGCTCTGGCGGACAGTATGGCCTCGCCGATGGCTGATGACGATATGCAGAAGGCGATGGACCGCATGGGGGAGTTGCAGGATAGGATCGACGCGCTGGATGCCTGGAATCTTGATCGTACGATCAAAGTGGCGAGCGATGCGCTTTGCCTGCCTGACGATGACCGTCTGGTGGGGACGCTTTCCGGGGGGGAGAAACGTCGGGTGGCGCTGTGTAAGGTGCTGCTGGAGCGCCCCGATCTGCTTCTTCTGGATGAGCCGACCAACCATCTGGATGCCGAGACGATCGACTGGCTGGAAGAGCAACTGCGCGAATACCCCGGGACGGTGATTATTGTGACGCACGATCGGTACTTTCTTGACAATGTGACGAAGTGGATTTTGGAGCTTGATGGCGGTCGCGGGATACCGTGGGAAGGCAACTACACGTCGTGGCTGGAACAGAAGCTGTCACAACTGGCCGGCAGCGAGAAGAAGGATTCGCCGCGCGGCAAGGCGTTGCAGCGGGAGTTGTCGTGGATACGGATGAGCCGGGGAGAGCGGAACGAGCTGGCGCGGGCGCGCATCCGAGAGTACGAGCAGTTGGTGGCGCGCGAGACAGCGGCGCAGAAGAATATCGGCAGCGTGATACAGATTGCGCCGGGGCCGGACCTGGGGAACCAGGTAGTCGAATTCGAGAATGTGGGCATGGCTTATGGCAGCCAGCGGGTGTTTGAACATGTCAGCTTCAGCGTTCCGCGCTCCGCGGTGGTAGGGCTGGCCGGTCCCAATGGCACCGGCAAGACGACCATGTTCAACCTGATTACCGGCCAGCTTGAGCCAACGCAGGGAGTGGTGACTGTCGGTTCCTCGGTGAAGCTGGCCTATGTCGACCAGGAGCGGGAGGGGCTGGCAGGAGACAAGCCTTTGATTGAGGAAATCGGCGAGGGACTGGAAGAGATCACGGTTGGGGATCGCCGAATTCCTGTACGTCAGTACCTGGCGTTGTTCGGGTTCAAGGGGGCCGCGCAGCAGAAGCGGCTCTCTGAGCTATCGGGAGGGGAGCACAACCGCTCGCATCTGGCGAAGGTGCTCAAGACCGGCGGGAATCTTCTGCTTCTGGATGAGCCGACCAACGATCTGGATGTCAACACGCTGCGGATGCTTGAAGAGGCGATCATGCAGTTTTCCGGCAGCGTGATGGTAATCAGTCATGACCGGTTCTTTCTTGATCGGGTGTGCAGCCATATCCTGGCATTCGAAGGTGACGACAAGGTCAGGTGGTTTGAGGGCAACTTCGCGGCGTATCAGCAGTGGCGGCAGAAGGAGTTGGGCGACAAGTTGTTTGAGAATCGCCGCAACCGTTATCGGACGCTGGTGAAGGCCTGATTGCGTCCGGTCAGGGGAGCAGACGTTCAGTCAATCAGCGCGGATCTTATGAATAGCGAAGGCAGCCCCCCGCAGGAGGGGCCAGCAGAGGCGGCACAGCAGAACAGCCAGCGTCTCGGTCGTTGGACCATGGTGGCCACCTCGTGCCAATGATGCCGATCACTCAATGGACAAGCAGCGGAATACCTTCATGCTGGTGCCATCATCGAAGTCGATCGGAGCTTCCATGATGGCCCTTATGCTGTCGGTCGTAATCAGATTCGGATTGTAGGTGAAGATCGCCCTTTGTTCGGTAGCGAACGTTTCGATCGAGATCACTCCGGGGACACCTTCGTAAAGGGAGCTGAAAAAAGCAGCCGTGCCCTTGCACTTGACTCCTTCGACAACGAAAGTCGCCTGGCTGGCATCATCATCAGCTGATCCGATGGCGGCGTAGGTAACCGCTGTTGTCGGCTGGGTGAAGGCCAGACGCAGGAAATAGCCGGCAAACAGTGCAGCAATAACGAGCAAGGGGATAGCAAGACGTGAGACTCGCACCATGCCTCCTATATTCTCGCCCGAATGGTCATGACTTCCTCTTCTGGACACGCATCGAGACACTCAAGGCAATTAGTGCAGTCACGATGCCGCACCAACTTCATTTCATCAACTGATATATCATGAGGGCAGGCCTGCCGACACATGCCGCAGGCGGTACACCGTGATTCGTCGCGTGAGATTTTCAGTAAACCGACCCTGCTGAAGGGGTCAAAGACCGCACCCATAGGGCACAGGTAGCGACAGAAGGACATCGGAACCAAGAGCGCTCCGATCACCAGCACCGCGAGCACGATCACCGATGTGATCCCCAGACTCCCGTGGCCAAAGCCGGAGAAGATCAGGTAGAACGGATCGAAGCCTCGAAGAACAAGCTCCGCGGCGTGGTAGGTGAAGTACAGCGAGAGAATGAGCGCCACATATCGCAGCAGCTTGAGATAGCCATTCGTTCGCTGACCGACTCTGGGCCGTCGCTTCCACAGCCGGCCGCCCAGTCGGCCGCCCAATTCCCCCAAGAAGCCGATCGGACACGCCCAGCCGCAGAAGGACTTCTTGGATAACAGGGCCAGTCCAGTCAGGGCCAGCATGATGGACAGGTTCAGGGGCCCCAGAGCACACGTGAACTCGCCCTCGGTGAACAGCCCCCACAAACTCTCCGCTCCGCCAAACGGACAGTATGCCTCAAATGACCGGTCGCCATAGCCCAAGGCGAGATAGAGCACCAGACCCAGTACGACAGTCAGAAGCGTGTAGCGAATGTGTCTGTTGGTAATCGTCACACTGCTGATCCTTCCTGTTGCCTTGAACGTTACCTAACCATACCAATATAGTCAAGATCGCCATACAGGGAACAATAATCGGGTTGAATTCAGTGGTTTTCGGTGTCGATCGGTATCCCCGAGGCCCGAATTCTGACCCCAGCCTCGGTTTGCTCAAGACCATGAGTACGAATAGGCTCTTCCCGGCACCCGACCACCAGGTTCCCGCGCTCAAACCTGATTAGCGGTCTGCGTACGCCTCCTTCGTCAGTGTGTTCGAGATGTCGATTGTGCCTGTTGTCAGCGGACAAAACGGTATCCGACACCGTGGACGGTCTGGAAGTAGCGGGGGTTGCCGGGATCGTCCTCGAAGACCTTGCGGATGCGCAGGATGAAGTTGTCGACCGTGCGATTGGTGGGGAACGCGTGGTATCCCCAGACAGCATCGAGCAGTTGGTCGCGGCTGACCACCTCACCCTGGCGTTGAACGAGATACTTGACGATCATGCACTCCTTGCGGCTCAGTCGGGTGTTGCCGTTGGGGCCGTGGGCCTCCAAGGTGGAAAAATCGATCCATCGCCCATCGAACGCGAACCGATTTTCCTGTGCCCTTTGCGCCGCCAGCCAGGCGTTGCGTCGCAGGATGCCATGAATGCGGGCGAGCAGTTCGCGGGTGTCGAATGGTTTGGCGATGTAGTCGTCGCCGCCGGCCAGCAGTCCCTCGACCTTGTGTTCGGTCTGGTCACGGGCGGTGATAAAGAGGATGGGCACGGTGTGCCCCTTGCCACGTAACTGGCGACAGACAGACAGTCCGTCGACCCCCGGCAGCATGATGTCCAGCAGTATCAGATCAAACAGGCCGCGCTCGAATTCCTCGACAGTCTGATCTCCGCGATTCACATGGACGACAGAGAAGCCCTCGGCCTCGAGGTTGAGGGTGAGGCCCTCGGCCAGATGTCGATCATCTTCGACGAGCAGGATTGAGCGCATGTCACTGTGCCGCTTTCAATGTGATCTCGAATGTTGAGCCGCGACCGGGCCCGTCGGAGAAGGCCCTGATGTGCCCGCCGTGGGCACGCACGATCTCGCGGCACAAATACAGACCCAGGCCGGTTCCCTCGAAGCCGCGAGTGATTTCGTTGCCGACTCGCTCGAAGCGTTCGAAGATTCTCTCGGTGTCCTGTTTGCTCAGGCCGATGCCGTTATCGGTTATGCGCAGCCTGATCCATGTGCCCACTCGGTCAAGTGTTACAGAAAGGGTGACAGTATCGTGATTTGTGTACTTGGCGGCATTATCGAGGAGCTGGTCGATGGCGCCGGCGAGTGCCTGCCGGCTGCCGGACACCATGAGCGATGGTGTCAGTCCGCGGTTCACTTCGACCGGACGTGCGGTCGGCAAGGCGAGCAGTGCCTCAAGTCGCTCGTTGACCAACACGGTGAAGTCGAAGGTCTCGTGGGCTGTATCCCGGTCGGGTTCGCGGCCGATTTGTCGTGCCTGCAGAATCTTCTCGACCAGAGTCTGAAGGCGATGAACATCCTCGCGGATGCGTGGTACGATGGGTTCCTTTTGGCGGTCGGGGATGCGTTCACTCTGCAGGGCGTCGAGGTACAATGATATCGACGAGAGCGGTGTCTTCAGTTCGTGGGTAGTTGCCATGAGGAAGTTCTCCTGGCGTCGGTTCAGGTCCTGAAGCCGGACATAGGCGGTGTAGATGATCCACAGCCCGCCGCCAAGAACGAGGAGGAAGACAACCCCTTCCAGTCCGATCATGATCTGGCGATCGATCTCCTCCTGGTGGATTCTTGCCACGACCTGTGGCTCAGCGTTCAACTGCTCGGCCAGCTCGACTTTTTCGTCGACCAGGCGGGCCATGAATATGATCCACCAGGTTGCCTGAGCAATCACGAAGGCAACCAGCACAACAAACAGCACCAGCGCTGTTCTGGGGGAAAGACGTATTGCCACGTTTTGACCATTCCTTGTCTGTGCACCGCTAACAGAATGAATCTACGCTGTTTGACCCGTCGCCGCAAGTGCTGCTCCGGATGCCGATATGTCGGGGTCGGTGACTAACTGGGCGTAGAAGCGATATACAGAAGAGAACCAACCGCCGGTGGTCATTGTTGCATGGGAACAGGTGAGAACGGCCAACGCGAGGAGAAGAGCCTTGTGCCAGTTCGCCAAGCAAGGATCGGTCAGGCGGCGGAGCGTGGTATCAGCTTTGCGGCAGGCGTCGCCGGCTGGTTTGGCAATTTCGCGTCGAGCACGTTTTCTGTCAGGAGCCCATGAACAGGAGAGAATTATGAGAAGCGGGTTAATCGCATTGTTGGTACTGTGTTTGGTTAGTGTGGCGTCGGCTGAGGTCGTTACTGAGAGCGTGACCTACACGCATGGGGAGGTTGTGCTGGAGGGGTATGTTGCGTGGGACGACAGCCATAGTGAGCTTCGACCGGGTGTGCTGGTCGTCCACGAGTGGACCGGAGTGAATGACTACACGCGAAGTCGGTGCCGCCAGCTTGCGGAGTTGGGGTATGTTGCGTTCGCGGTGGACATGTACGGCAAGGGTATTCGGCCGCAGACTACAGAAGAGGCGGCCCAGCAGGCGGGCATCTATCGTGGTGATCGGGCGCTCATGCGCGAGCGGGTGAGAGCCGGGCTTGCTGAGCTGCGCCGGAATCCCGTTTGTGATGTCGAGCGGATCGCCGCCATCGGCTATTGCTTTGGTGGTGGAACCGTGCTCGAACTGGCCCGCTCGGGGGCCGAGATTGCCGGAGTGGTCAGTTTCCACGGCAATCTGGACACGCCTGATCCCGGTATCGCACAGAATATCCGGTGCCGGGTGCTTGTCTGTCACGGTGCCGATGATCCGCTTGTTCCTCATCAGCAACTGCTTGCCTTTTACAAGGAGATGAGTCGTGCGGGCGTTGACTATCAGTTCATTGCCTACGGTGGTGCTGTGCACTCGTTTACGAACCCGGGTGCCGGCGATGATCCGTCCGGGGGAGTTGCCTACAACGCGAGTGCGGACCAGCGGTCATGGGAGCACATGAAGCTGTTTTTTGAGGAGCTATTCAGGCAGGACAGTGCCGACATCAGGTGACGGTGCAGCTTGCAAAACGGTCAGAATCGTCCACAAATCAGTTGCTCCGGCGCCACGTGGGGAGTAAGATTCGATATGGCAGGAGAGAAACAGATCCGGCTGGTTCGCAATCGAGAGAACTGGAGTCATGGCTGTATCAAGATCGCTGTTTTCAGCCGATAGCGGCATCCGTCGGTTCATGGATGCTATTCCATCGTATGTCTTCCTGACCGATGAGGATGTTCGCATTCTGGACCATAACCGGGTCGCAGCGGAGCTTCTCGGCCCGAACCCCGAAGCGGTGCTGCGCCGGTTGTGTGGCGAGGCCTTTCGCTGTATTAACGACGAGTCTGCCCCTGATGGCTGCGGGACCGGTGAAGAGTGTCCGGACTGTGTGATTCGCAACTCTGTGAAGGCAGCGGCCGAGGGACAGCGCCCGCTGCGCCGACACGCCGAACTGAGCATACAGCGCGACGGGCAGATAACTCCTATTCATCTGTGGGTTACAGTATCTGCTCTGGAGTACAACTCCGAGCGGGTGTTTATCGTGAGTCTTGAGGATATTACGGAGCTGGTGACGCTGCGCCAGTTGTTGCCTATCTGCTCGAACTGCAAACGGGTACGCAACGACGGTCAATACTGGGAGCAGATAGACGACTACCTGAGGCAGCATACGAACATCAAGTTCACGCACAGCATTTGTCCGGACTGTGCCCGGATACTCTACGCCGACTATGCCGAATAGTCACGGGCGTGCCGGTCTCGAAGGATTCGGGCCCCGCAATTCGTTGCTTTACCATACTGCTGTTACTTATGCACCACACGGGGGATGTCGGAGGGCAGCCGCACCAGCATCTCGTAGTTGACCAGGTTGGCCATGTCGGTGAAGGAACCGACAGTAATGCGCGCATTGCCCTGTCTGCCGATAATGACGACCTCGTCGCCCACCTCGACCGACGGAATGCTGGTTACATCGACGGTCATCATGCTCATGTTGACCAGCCCGATGACGTTGGCTCGCTTGCCCCTGATAAGGACTCTTCCAAGGTTGCTGAGGCTGCGTCGGAAGCCGTGCGAGTAACCGACCGGAACGGTGGCGATTTTTTGACGCCGGGTGGTTACGTACGAGGTACCATACCCCACAAACTGGCCCGGAGGGACAAGGTTGACATGCATGACACGGCTGCTCCAGCGGAGGACTCGTCGCAGTGGATCGGAGAAATGTTGCTGGTCCTGTTGTGGCCGGCGAAGCAGGAATTCCATTTCTGTTTCCTTGCTGGGCCAGAAGCCATACTGGACAATGCCTATTCGCACCAGTTCCATCCGCGTTGCAGGGTATGACAGGCTGGCCGCCGAGGCTGCCGAGTGGCGCAGCGGAATAGTGATTCCGAGGTTCGCAATCTGCTGACAGAGTTGGTCGAAGGTTGCTTTCTGGTCCATGATGCGCTTGTAATTCGCAATGCTCTCGGCGCCGGCATAGTGGGTGCAGATTCCCTCCACCACGAAGTGTTCGGGATTGTCAACGATCACCTCCGCCGCGCGTCGGATCTCAGTGTCATCAAGGCCGGTCCGATTCATGCCCGTTTCCAGTTCCAGGTGCACCCGCGCCGGTTTGCCGACTTTTCGGGCTCTGGCCAGAGCGTTATCCAGACGAGGCATGTCGAATATCCAGAAGGAAACTTCGTTTTCAATTGCCCACTCCAGACCATCCGAGTCGGCGTATCCCATGATCATGATTTGCGTGTCTGTCCTGGTTTGGGCTTGTCTGACCCAGTAGGCCTCGGTTGCGTCAAATACGGAGAAGTGCCTCAGGCCGCAGGCCTCGGCCAGGGGTACGAAAGCTGTGATGCCGTGCCCATAAGCATTGCCCTTGACAACCGAGGAGATGATCACGTCCTGGCCGATCTGCTGTCGGATGAAGCGGATGTTTCGAGTCAGAGCGCTCTTGCTCAACTCGATGCGGGAGGATTCAAACATGTCACCTCTGCAGCAGTTTTTTGGCGGCCGCGCTCAATATGTTGACACCTGCAGGAAGGAGTTCGTCGGGGAAGTCGTAATCCGGATTGTGCAGTGCTGGATGATTCTCACCGGCGCCCAGACCAAACAGGACGCCCGGGCAGGCTGCGGCGAAATTCCCGAAATCCTCCGACCAGGCAAAGGGTACTTCGGGGCGATGCACTGTCAGACCGAGTTGTTCGGCGGCGGTCTGCACGATTTCTGCGACATCGGGATCATTCTCCGTGACAGGAAACACTTCGGTAGTTCTAATGGCAATCTCCAGTTGGTGTGCTGCTGCGATGTCCCGGGCCAATGACATGATGCGGGTTCTTAGGCTTCGCATGGTGGCATCGGAGTACGATCGCAGAGTTGCCATTACGGTACCCTCGCCGGGTGAGGTGCCAAATGCCACTTGTCCCACACGGGCATGGATTACGGTTGCCTGGGCGGATTCGTGGAGGGCCGTGAAGTACTGTGGGGCGGCGCTGATTGCCTGAATCAGCTCCGCGACCGCCAGAGCCGGGCTTCGGCCGCGATGCGGCTCGGCCGCATGAGACGTAGCACCCTTCAGCTCGGCAATCAGGCCGCTGGAGGCCGCTGCAAACACTCCCGATCGGAGAAGCACGTGTCCCAGCGGGTATCCGGGCAGGTTGTGCAGAGCGATGGCGAAGTCGGGTCTGATGGTTTCGAAGGCAGGATCGGCAAGAACACGCTCTGCCCCCTCGCCGGTTTCCTCGGCGGGCTGAAAGAGGAGGACAACGCTGCCGCGCTTTGGTCGGTCCTGGCTCAGTTGGTGCGCCACACCGGCCAGCATGGTCATGTGTCCATCGTGCCCGCACTTGTGCGACACGTTGGCAGTCGCCGATTTGTGGGGCAGGTCGATGCTCTCGTCGATCGGCAGGGCATCCAGCTCGCTGCGCAACAGCACTCGCGGTCCGTGGGCGCTGTCGCCAAACACGGCCGCCAGACCGTGCCCTCCGATTCCGTGGAGCAGTTGATCGGGATCAAACGTCTCCAGTAATGACCGCACTATCCGGCTGGTGTTTTCTTCGCGACCGGACAGTTCGGCGGCGTTGTGCAGCCGGTGTCGAATCTGTTGCCAGTCCACTATTGGGAGTCCCAGTCGACGGAATCCAGCGCGGGATCCAGTTGCCACGACCTGTCTTTGGTTGCGGTCTCGAATTCGTGAAGCTGGGGTATGACTACCTTGTCGATGTACTTCACGCTCATGATTCGCAGAAACGCCGAGTAGTTGAGCTTGAACTTGATCGTATCACCAATCTTCAGGTTGTCCGGATTGTCGCCAAGGTTAACGACCGTGATGTCGCTTGAGGCTCCCGCAATGTGATAGCGGTTGTCGATCGGTGTCAGGCCGCTGACATCGGTATCCAGTTGGCCGACACTGACCAGTGCCCGGTAGCCCCATTCACCTACCGCCGGTTCGGAATCATTCTGCCCGTTGGCGGAATCGAACGGCTGAACATGTGATGTCTCCACCAGAGATCTCAGGCTTTTCTCCTTGATCTCAGCTATCTCAGCCTCGAGAACGGGCACGTCATCGTACAGGCCGGGAAGCGTGCCACCGTTGATCAGATCGGTGCCGAGAAACAGGGCCTCGCCGATTCGGAAGTGATTGATGGCCTTCGGCAATTTCCCGTCCAGCAGCAGCGGCAGAACGACTGACGAACCCGCCGACAGCATCGGCAGCTTGCGCCGGAATTTCAGTTCCAACAGTTCGCGGTAGAGTGCCAGTTGGGCAAACTGATCGACACTCGGCACGGCGCCGGCCAGACACCCGAGATTGGCACCGATGCCAATAACTTCGATATTGGACAGATCGAACACCTGTTCATAGAAGCGAATCAGCGACCCGGGCAGTATGCCCTCGCGCAGATCGCCAAGCTCGATCATGATGATGATGCGGTGAATCTTGTTGATCCGACCGGCTTCCTCGTTGATGGCCTCGATGACATCAAGCTCGCTGTTCAGGCTGACATCGGCCATCGCCACCACCTGTTTGACCGAGGACATGTCTGACACCCGAAGGTACCATGACTCGAAATCGGGGATGATGCGTTCGATGGCATTGAGATTGGCCACACGGGAGTCACCCATCGATCGGATCCCCAGAAGCTGGAGGGCGCGCAGGGTGTCGGTATGGCCGCACAGCACCTTGGCTACAAGGGTCCATGAGGCCCCGTGTCTGTCCATCCAGCCGCCGATGGTCTCAATATTCCTTTGCAGTTTGCGCAGATCAATCGTTAGGCGGTTCACTTGGAATACCTCATCTCGGCGTACCTGGTTGTCATTCCCAAGCGCTCGTAGAGCCGTTTGGCGGGATTGTCATACTCGACATGCAATTTTACGTCGCCATCGGCAAGCGCGAAGGACCGCTCGATGATTTGCCGGCCGACGCCCTTGCCTCGCTGCGACGGGTCCACAGCCACCATCAGCAGGAAGTTCTCCGGGATGTAGCCCTTCATTCCTGTCCTGAGCATGATCAGCGCTCCCACCAGTTTACGGTTGTGCTCCGCGAGCAACACGAAGCCCGGTTCGCGGTTCTTCGGTTCGAGAGCATCGAGAATACCCTGCCTGACTATGGGCAGGGGGTCATGGTAGGGTTTGAGACTCTCGTAGAGAAACTCGGCTGCGTCGTCGAGGCTGGTCCACTCGGGAATATCCTCGAGGCGGTATAACTCGTGAATGACAACATCGGTTGAGGTGTCGGTTTTGCTCTGTGCACACATCAGTAATTTTCCTTTCACTGCAGTTTGGGCGGTGTCGCGTCCGACAAACGAGGGTGCGAAAACCACCAGTCTGGCAACAGGGGAACATTGTCAGGGGACAGCCCGTTATTGGCTGCCTGACGTCGCTACGATCTGCTCACTTGCACGGGGGAGATTTTTGCCAATCGGCTCAGATTGATCGTAGCGCGGCCATCCATTCCACTTTTTGGCCACTGTCCGACAGCAGTTTCGTCAGATGTCTTGAGCGCGACGGTGGGCGCCACCGCCGTAAGGCTACATGGTGTAGCGCTTCATCCGCTGCCCGCGCGGCTGTCGAACGTCTATCCCATTAATTGTTTAATATACGACAAAGTTCAAAGAAAGGCAAGTGCAGAACCGGTGAACGTGTATATATATCTCCATGTTGTCCCGGTCGGGCGTTAACCAGCGCAGCCGTTCGGCGCGGTTGGCAGTCGGTTAATGCCGGGGAAACACCCGGTGTGGCAAAGAGTGCCGGGGTGAGCTGGCGAGGATTTCCATCAGACCCGGCAAGCCGCGAGCCGCTTTGTTATTGGTCTTGTCATTCGGCAGATTTGATCCGGGCGATGTCTTTCTCACGGCCGATAATCAGCAGGACCTGCCCTGTCTCGATCCGTGAATCTGCCTGAGGGACGAGCCGGAAGTCATCAGTTCCCGTGTTTTTCAGGCCAATCACGTGGACGTTGTATTCTGTTCGCAGCTGCAGCTCTTTCAGGCTCCTGCCGAGAAACTGCGGCGGCGGCTCAATCTGAACCAGTTCATAGTCGGCCGCCAGCGGGATGTAGTCGATCACGTTCGGCTGCGAGAGTCCTCGCGCAACGCGCTGGGCGATATCACGCTCCGGATGGACAATCTGAGTTGCGCCCACCCGTGTGAGAATCTTTGCATGATCGTCGTCCACTGCCTTGGCAATGATCTTCTTGATCCCGATTTCCTGAAGGTGCAGACAGATGAGGATACTTATGCTGATCTTGAAGCCGGTCGAGACGATGACAGCATCCATGCTTCTCAGTCCCAGGGCTTGGAGCGCATCCATATCTGTCGCATCGACTCGAATAGCCTTCGTGGCATACGCATCGACAGCCTGTACTCTTGTGCTGTCCACGTCGATGGCAACAACCTCATTGCCATGCTCATACAGCTCTCTGGCTGCATGAAAGCCGAAATTACCCAGCCCAATAACCGCAAACTGCTTCATAAGCGCATTCCCGCTATCCTATCATGATGTTTTGTTCCGAGAACTCGACATCCCTGCTGATACCGGTGCCAACCACGATATATGCGAATGTCAGCACTCCCAGTCTGCCCAAGATCATCAGCAGGATTATCCACGCCTTGCCCCATTGCCAGAGTTCGGGGGTAACGCCCATAGACAGGCCCACTGTTCCGAAGGCAGATACTGTCTCGAACAGGCACTGGAGGAATATGCCATGCACTGCACCCGCCTCGTGAAAACGGTGCGATTCGCCGATCAACAGCATGAACAGCACCAGGGCAATGGCGGCGACCGACATCACTATCAGGGCGATCCCTCTGCCCACCGTCTCATCGGGAATGCTCCGATAGAACATGCTGGTGCGCCTGCGACGGCGAATGCGACTGATGGTGGATGCGACCAGCAGCGCCAGTGTTGTTGTTTTCACACCGCCTCCGCAGGAGCCGGGCGATGCTCCTATGAACATGAGGAAGATTAGCAGTGCCAATGTCGCTTCATTCAATGAAGAGATGTCGATCGTATTGAACCCGGCAGTTCGCGCTGTGACAGACTGGAAGACCGACAGGGCGACCGCACGCAGAGGACTGCCGGTCGCCCGCATTGCATCAAGCTCCAGCAGCCCGAAGCCTATGGCGCCGGCGGGAATCAGTATGGCAGTCGTGACGAGAACGGCCCTGCTGTGAACTGACAGTCGCGTGCGCATGGCACCTTTCCGGGACCACCGTTGCCGCAGTTCATAGAGCACCGGGAAACCAATGCCCCCGATAAAGATCAACGCACACATGGTGACATTCAGGAACATGTCATAGCGATACCTTATCATACTGTCAGGGAAGAGTGCGAATCCGGCATTGCAGAACGCCGAGATCGAGTGGAACACGGCGACCCAGACGGCCTCCGTGAGTGGCAGTTCGCGAGACCAATGAACCGTGAAAGAGATAACCCCAAGCAGTTCAACAGCGGCGGCGAACAGCACGACGTGCTTGACCAGTCGCACGATATCGGCCCGCGGCGTGTGAGAAAAGAGGTTCTGCACGATCATCCTCTGCCTGAATGAGATCGTTCGTCCCAGCCATCGAAACATGACGATAGAAACCGTCATGACACCAAGCCCCCCGATTTGAATCAGGATCAGGATAATCACCTGCCCGAAGACGGTGAAGCAGCTACCGGTGTCGACAACCACCAATCCGGTGACGCAGACCGCTGAGGTCGCGGTAAACAGAGCATCCAGCCAGGAAAGGCTCCCGGCGTGTGTTGCGACTGGCAATTTCAGGGCCACCGTGCCGACAACAATGGTCAGCAGGAAACTCACCAGCACCCAGGTAGCCGGGTGTGTTCTTTGAATACGAGTGGAAATCGACATTGTTCAGTTCGAAGCGGATACCCTGACTCGTTTGGTTTCATCGCGGTTCCCTAAAGGCGCCGTGGCCTGATGCGGCATAACAGCGAGTGACGGCTCGGAATCAGGGAACCCTTGCCAACCACATATATCAGGAGTTCGGGAGCGACCGCCAACATAAAAGATGCCACGCCTGCCAGGTATGACTCGTAACCTGTTATCCGGCTTTAAGATTCATTGCCTTCAAAGGGATGGTCACGATCGAAATCAGGTCGGTAGTGCAAGGGGCTGTCAAGCTCCTGAATCCAGCCGCGATGAAACCCAAGACGATCGAATTCCTCGAGCACCGCTTCGTATTCGGCGGTTGTCAGTGTTCGCCCGAGCTGCGGATGCCCCGACACGTGAAAGGTGGGGAAGTACTGCGACATCAGGGACACGTGTACGTCAGGCGAGAGCTGTTGTGCGATCCAGCGAAGTACGTTCGTGCTGTTCTCCACATGACCCGGCAGCACCAGGTGGCGGATCACCAGTCCGGCAAGAATGCGCTCGCGTTGATCCAGCGTGATGTCCGGGCCGGTCTGTCGATACATTTCCTTGACGGCGGCGCAGGCGGTGTCGACGTAGTTTGGGGCATCGGAGAAGCGCGAGGCGAGCGAATTGTCCAGGTATTTCAGATCAGGCAGCCAGACATCGATAGTCTTCTCGAATGATCGTATCGTTTCAGGCTTGTCGTAGCCGCCGGTATTGAACACGAACACCGGTGTGCGCCCGCGCGCCTTCAGCACCGCGATAATCACCCGTACATGGGGAATGCAGTGAGAGGGGGACACAAAGCCGACCGCGTGGGCGCCCTGATCGAGAGTTTGTTCGATGCGCGTGATGATCTGTGTCAGGTTGGTCAGTTGGCCGGGCACGCGGCAATGATGATGGCTGATCTGGTAATTCTGGCAGTAGACGCACTGCATATTGCACTGACTGAAGAAGATGTTGCAGATGCCCCGATCGCCGGAGATTACCGGTTCCTCGCCTTTATGGGCGCAGATGGAACTGATGGCAAAACCGGCGTCGCTGTGGCAGTAGCCAGCCGGACCGGTGAAGCGGTCGACGTGGCACTCGCGCGGGCAACAGGCGCAGTCGTAAAGCTCCTGCAAGGGTGCCAGCAAGGTGTCCATGTCAAGCGGCCGACCGCTGGCGTCGCATAGTGGTTTGCGATTCATATGCAGAAGATAGCTGATGCTGACGGGCCACGCAATGGCTCGGAGGGTATGCGTCGGCTCCGTCACGGCGAAGTCCGGCCGCAAGCAGCAGCGACCGGGCCAGAGACCGGGTTAGAGAATCCAGCGGCGTTTGATATTCCACAGGCTGACGGTGAAAAGGACGAGACCGAATGCAGCCAGTACCGAGAGGTCAAGCGCGAACGGCATGTAATGGCCGTCGTGAACCGCACCATGGAGTGCATCGGCGCCGTAGGTCAGCGGCAGGGCATACGAGAGCGGCCTGAGGAACACCGGCAGGTGCTCAACGGGGAAGAAAAGCCCACACAGGAAGACCATGGGAAAGCGGAAGAAGTTGGAGAACGTCTGTGCCTCAAAGACCTCACTGACTGCAACGGCAATGAACAGCCCGAGGAAGGTGGAGACCACGGCAATCAGGATAACTGATGCGAGAAACACAGTCCAGTTAACTCCGGACAGATCGGTTAGAAACGCTGCTATTGCGATCGGTACGAACGCATTTGCCACTCCGAACAGGATGGCCCCGCTGGTCTTGGCCAGCATCAGGAACTCGAAGGGAATCGGGGCCAGGAGGAGCCGTTCGAAGGAGCGGTTCTTCTTTTCAAAGGTAACGGTCACGGCGAGCATCGAGGTAGTGCCAAACAGGATGGATATTGCCACCACCCCCGGAAGCAAGCGCTCAATGCTCTCCATGCCGCTGCCGGATTTGATGAAGAACATCGCTGTCCAGGCCAGGGGGAAGATTAGTCCCCAACTCACATTCGGTGGCTTCAGGTAATACGTCCGCATGTCCTTTATGAGGATATTCCAGAATGCGATTCCGGCTTTCAAATGGAACCTCCCATGAGCCGCGCACGGAAGATGAAGAACACGGCTCCCAGCAGGCACAGCCCGGCCCACAGGTAGTCGAGCGTGAGCTTCTCCTTGAGGAAGAAGACCGAGAACGGAACAAACACGCTCAGAGTGATCACTTCCTGCAACACCTTCAGTTGGGCCACTGTCATGACCTGGTGGCCGATTCGATTGGCGGGTACCTGCAGCAGATACTCAAAGAGGGCAATTCCCGAGCTTATCAGGGCCGCTATCACCCACCCGCGTTGCGAGAGAAGTTTGAGGTGTCCGTACCATGCGAACGTCATGAAGACGTTGCTGCACGTCAACAGGATGATGGTTGTCAAATGGTGATTCACTGATTGCCTGCTTTCCCCGGCTTCTCTGATTTCATTGCTGCGACTCCGACACCGGTGATATCGACGAAGACATCCTCAAGAGATGGTCGGACCCGCCGGGTCTCGAGGACCTCGGCGCCTTGATCTTCGAGGAATCTCACGACCGGTCCGACCCGTACCGGCTCTCTCGCTTCGATTCGCATAAGACCCTCCTGCAGGACTGCTACGTGGAGTTCCGGGAAGGACTGCGACAGCTTTTCGGGGACGCTGACGTCGCTGCCGGCACAAGTGATATGGACCACGTACCGGGACCGCGCCGGCTGCAGCAGGTGTTCGACGGTGTCTGATCTGACGATGCGTCCTGACACGATGAATGCGATGCGGTCACAGAGCCGCTGGGCTTCCTCAATGTAATGGGTTGTCAGAAGAATGGTTGGCCGCCCTGGTGGAGACGTTCAATGAGCTCTCTTGTGTGTCGCGCGCTGGCGACATCAATGCCGGTCGTCGGCTCGTCCAGGAAGAGGATCTGAGGCCTGTGAATGATTCCGGCGGCGATTGTGAGCTTGCGTTTCATCCCTTTGGAGTACCCGTTGAACCTGCGGTTGGCAGCGCCGGACAGACCGAAATCTTCCAGGAGCTGCCTTGCCCGTGATTCTCTTTCGCCCCTGCGCATGCCATACAGCGACGCGCAGAAGCAAAGGTTGTCGAAGCCCGTGAGTTCCGGGTACAGATTGCTTTCGTCCGGGACGACGCCCACAAGGTGCTGAGCCGCGCGCGGATTGGCGGTGCAGTCGATGCCCCCGATGCGAATCGTGCCGGCGTCGGTCCGTGCCAACCCGGTGAGCATGTTGGTGGTCGTCGTTTTGCCGGCGCCGTTGGGACCGAGCAGTCCGAACAGCTCGCCGCGCCCGATCTGGAACGTCACAGAGTCCACGGCGACGACATCGCCGAAGCGCCTGGGCAGTTTGTCAACAGCAATGGCCTCTGTCACGCGGCCATCTATCCTCAAGGTCCCTTGTTCTCTTCGCCATGATAAGCGGAAACCTCCCGGCAAGCATCATAGAAATCATCTCCCGGTGACGCCGCTCACCACTATGACCACGTAGGCGATAAAGCATGCCAGCAGGACGGCCCCCTCGATCCGGTTTATACGTCCCGGCCTGCGGATTCCGTAACCAATTGCGAACAATGAGACCGTAAGCAGGGTCATCACCGGGATATCTCGACGGGCTAACTGCGTTCCTATGTCCGCAGGCTGAATAACCCCGGCGATGCCGACCACGGCCAGCGTGTTGAACAGGTTGGAACCGAGCACGTTTCCAATGGCGAGGTCGTGCTCACGCTTTCTGGCGGCGGCGATCGATGACGCCAGTTCCGGCAGCGAGGTACCGATTGCCACTACGGTCAGGCCTATGGTCAAGGGGCTGACGCCGAAACTGGAGGCGATCTCGACGGCACCCCATACCAGGAGCCGCGAACTGAAAAGCAGCAGGGCCAGTCCCGCGACCACCCACGCGATCGCGTGTCGGATAGACATGGTACGCGTGCTCAGTTCCTCTTGCATCTGATTGCCGAGATTGTCGGCGGCCGTGCGGAGCCCCTGGTGGATAGTCCAGGCCATCAGACCCGCGAAGACGCCCAGTAACAGAATCGCCTCACTCCGACTGAGCGAACCGTCGTGGAGCTGCCATGCGGCCAGCAGGGTGACGGCTGTCAGGATGGGCAGTTCCTTGCGCAGGACGTGAGAGCGTACAGCGACCGGGCTAATCAGTGCTGAAAGGCCCAAAACGAGGGCAATATTGGTGATGTTGGATCCGTAGGCATTGCCCAGCGCCATGGCCGGGTTGCCCTGCCACGCCGCCAGAGCCGATACCGCCATCTCCGGGGCCGAGGTGCCGAACCCGACAACCAGCATCCCGATCAGCAACGGCGGCATGCGAAAGTGGTGTGCGGCCGAGGCGGATCCTTCCACAAAGCGATCAGCACTCCAGACCAGTAGTGCCAAGCCCGCAAGCACTGCGATGAGTGGCAACGCCATGACGATTGGTACTCCTTTCTTCCCTCGTTTCTCTGCATCGGCTCTTTAGGGGATCGGAGAAACACGGTTCTTTCTCATACAGCGCTGATCGGCCTTTTCATGTCAGCGGGACAGAGACAGGTTATGTCCCCTTGGTTGCACGATCAAGAACGAAATCCGGTGACCGGGCTCTTGCCCGGGCAACGAGGTTGTGGCGAGTGACAACAGCGGAGGACACGGGCCACCTATCTTGTTAGGATTCTGTTGATTAGCACTGCTGATGTCATATGCCCCTTGACTGCCGCAGGTGTTAGGAGTAATCTTCGGCAGTTTTGGCCTCGGTGCGATTTCTGGGGACCGAGAGACGGACAGATGTATTTCCGAGAGCCGGTGTGACACCAGCCAGATCAGAGGGCCAGTGGCACGGAGACAGACCACTACGAGTAAACAACGCAGGCCGTAAACAGTCGTCGACTTGCACTAACTCACTATATCGATATCGAGGAGGTAGAAATGGCGCGTATCTACGTGAAACTGGCTGTGATGCTGGTAGTTCTTTCTTTTGCATGTTCCAGTGCACTGGCATACAAGAAGATCAGGACTTTCATGCCTCAGGCCCCGGAGTTGGACCTTCTGGGTGTGAAGAAGATCGCAGTGCTCGACTTCACGCCCTCCAACGCGAGTGCACAAGAGGCTGGCAAGTTCATCGCGGATAAAATCATCGAGTACACGCTCGAGGAGGAACGCGGGATTCGTGACATCAAGGGTGGTCTCCTGAGTGCAGACGTAAGGGGGACCACACTGATAGAGGGGCTTACGACAAGGTGTTTCTCGGTGGTTGAGCGAAGTCGCCTGGAGTCCGTGCTGGCTGAGCAGTCCATGTCCGATGGAGGACTGGTGGGCGACGCTCAGGCGGCACGGATTGGCGAGCTTCTGGGAGTGGATGTGTTGATCTACGGTGACGTTTCTGATTCCCGCGAGGATGTTCGTGGGTATGAGAAGCGTCGGTATAACAACCAGGACTACCAGGTGGCCTGCATCACGCGCAAGGTCACGATATCCGCGAACATGCGGGTCGTCGATACGAGGTCCGGTGAGATTCTTGGAACCCGACGCTCCTCGCGCACAGCCTCGGACAAAGTGTGTGAGGGAGATAACCGTGATCTCAAGAGCGATGGCCAATTGGCAGGTCACTGTGCCAACGAACTGACGTGGGAGTTCACTAACATGTTTAACCCCTGGTACGCCCTGGGCGAGTTTGAACTGGAGAAGATCAAGGCGAAGGAGTTCAAGGACGAGGCACACGCGGCTGCCGAAGCCGCCGAGAACCTGGAGATAGATAAGGCGTATGCTATCTATCGGAAGCTGTACGATTCTGACCCGTACAATCCGCTTTTTCTCTATAATCTGGGGATATTGTACGAGGTCGCCGGCAGCTTCGACAGGGCCGAAGAGATGTATGCCAACGCTGTTATGTTGAAGGACGAGGAGAAGTACAAGGAAGCTGCCGAGAGAATTGGCCGTCGAGCGCGGCTGGCACCTTTCTATGCCAGTCTGGATATGGCGATCGTACCGTATGATTTCGAGGCGGCCGCATCGGATGCGAGCTTGCTGGCCAAGAAGGTTGAGGTCAAGGGGAGCAGCAAGGATCGGGTCGATGTCTTCGTGCAGCCGACCCAAGATTCGGAGATTGCTGCAAAGGTACCCGGCGGCATCCAACTGGAAGTGATAGAAGATACCGGCGAATGGTATTTGGTGAAGCTCCTGGGAGGTAAGCAGGGGTATATCAGCAAGAAGAACACGAAGGATTAGGCTTCGGCAGCAACCTCCATCGACAGTTTGGCGGTTTTGGCAGCTCCTCCGGTGAGGTGGGGCTGCCGTTTCTTTTTTTCGTCGACGAGCCGCAATGGCTGAGTCGGGGACGGAATGCGGGGGGCGTCGATGTGGAAAGGAGACGTCCGATTAGCAACACGGATGAGCCTCGGAACTGAGCAGGCCGTGACCTGTTAGACAAGTACACACCTGCTACCGGCAGATCTGCAGGATTGGTGCTGTGGGCGGATCGTTATCAGGCAGCGGGTGTTTGTTAACGGGAGGGTGCTGTTGTGTTTGGTCATGGCGTCAAGCTTTTCACGCTGTTCGGATTCGATATCAAGATTGACCTGAGTTGGTTGATTCTGGCAGTCCTGATTACGTGGACACTGGCCCGAGGTGTGTTTCCCGAGTACTACGATGATCTGTCGGTGTCAGCGTACTGGTGGATGGGAATCGGGGGGATGATCGGGCTATTTGTTTCGATAGTGCTGCACGAGTTGTCGCATGCGCTGGTGGCGCGTCAGTTCGGCATTCGCATGCATGGCATTACGTTGTTCATTTTTGGCGGTGTCGCTGAGATGACCGATGAGCCAAGGAGCGCCCGGGCAGAATTGCTGATGGCCATAGCGGGGCCGATCGCGAGCGCCTTTGTCGGTCTGGCATTGCTGGGAATCGACACCGCCTTCGGTGAGGGATGGTCGCGGCCGGTTCACGGTGTGGTCGTTTACCTTGGCTTTCTCAATTTGATCCTGGCTGGTTTCAACATGCTGCCAGCGTTTCCGCTTGATGGCGGACGCGTCCTGCGGTCGTTGCTGTGGATGTGGAAGGACAATGTGCGCTGGGCTACCAGGATCGCCTCACGCATCGGTTCCGGGTTCGGAGTCGTTCTGATAATCCTCGGGGCTGTCAATTTTTTCGCAGGCAACCTGATCGGCGGTATCTGGATGGTACTCATCGGGTTTTTCCTGCGCTCGATTTCACAGCAGGCCTACCAGCAGTTGCTCGTTCGCAAGGCGCTCCAGGGCGAATCGATTGAACGCTTCATGAAACCGAACCCGGTGACCGTGCCGCCGTCGATATCTGTCAAGGACTTCGTTGAGGACTACGTGTACGAGCATCACTTCAAGTTCTTCCCGGTCGTTGAGGATTCCCGACTGGTCAGTTGCGTGACGGTGGACAGGGTCAAGAGCGTAGATCGCGATCAATGGCCCATCCGGACCGTCAGAGATATAGCGACGGAATGCTCCGAGGATAATACGACCTCGCCTGAGACGGAGCCGATTGATGCTCTGGCGAAGATGCGCCGGACCGGCAACAGCCGCCTGATGGTCACTCGTGGCAGAGAGTTGGTGGGGATTGTTGCCCTAAAAGATATGCTGGAGTTTCTGTCACTCAAGGTTGATCTGGAAGAGTCAACATAGACTGAGGTTTCAATGACACAGGCGCATATTTCGTTAAACCGTATCGATTTCAATTGACAAAGGCACGCCGATGCACTACCCTTGGGGGTAGTAAGTTGATATAAGGTTTTGTGAAAAAGATCACAAACGAGACTGGGGATACCTTATGGCCACGTCGGTAATGTCGGTGGCTGATCTTCAGCGGCTTCTGGATACCTTGTCTGAGCAGGGCAGGGAAATCATCGGGCCGACGGTCCGGGATGGGGCGATAGTCTACGAGCGCGTGCATTCAATCCAGGAACTGCCAATCGGTTACCGGGAATCACAAGGCGGTGGCTACTACCGCCTCACATCAACATCAGACAATTCGCTGTTTGCGTACACGATGGGTCCGCAGTCGTGGAAGCGACACCTGCTGCCGGCCGAGCATCGTGTGCTCGAGGCGACGCGCAAGGGTCGCGGTTTCTCTGTGGCGACCGATGCTGATGACCCGCCACAGATGGCTTTTCTGGGTGTGCGAGCCTGCGAAGTGGCCGCAATAGCCGCGCTGGACAAGGCCCTGCTTGAGGGGCCGCATGTATCGGAGCCCTACCGGAAGCGTCGTGAGCGGACGCTGATCATCGCGGTGAACTGCACGTGCGCCGGAGACACCTGTTTTTGCGCCTCGATGGGGACTGGGCCGCGGGTAAGGGGGGGGCACGACATTCTGCTCACGGAGCCGTATGAGGTTCAGCCCGGAGTCTGTCTGGCCCAGTCCGGAAGCGAGCAGGGTCAGGCGTTGCTGGACAGCCTGGGGTTGGCCGAGGCCACCGATGCCCAGATAGCCGCCGCCGATGAGGCCGTAGCGGCGGCTGCGACGTCGATGGGCCGTACGCTGCAGACCGAGAAGCTTCCTGAGATACTGCGGGAAGCGCTGTCTGACACTCACTGGGACGAGATAGCGGAGCGGTGTCTGAGTTGCGGTAACTGCACGATGGTGTGTCCGACCTGTTTCTGCTCGACGGTGGTCGATAGTACCGACATCAGTGGTCGTCTGGCCACTCGAACGATGAAGTGGGATTCGTGTCATACACTCGACTTCTCATACATTCATGGCGGGAGTGTGCGCACCAGTGCGATGGCGCGCTACCGGCAATGGATGATGCACAAGTTGTGCTACTGGACCGAGCAGTTCGGAGCATTCGGATGTGTCGGATGTGGTCGTTGCATTGTGTGGTGTCCGGTAGGCATAGATATTACTGAAGAGGCGGCAAGATTTCGAACGAAAGTATCGAGGTAAGAACCATGGAGAACCTTGGCAGGATCTTAAGTGAGCATCCCTTCCTGCAGGGGATGACCGACAGCCAGTTGGCATTGCTGGTTGGGTGCGCCTCCAATGTCGTGTTCAAGCCAGGCGAGTTCATCATCCGCGAAGGTCAGCCGGCTGACAATTTCTACTTCATACGGCATGGGATGGTGCAGATTGAAACGCACATTCCGCAGAAGGGGCCGCTGGTGATCCGGACCCGGCACGAGGGAGAGGTGTTGGGCTGGTCGTGGCTGGTCCCGCCGTACCGCTGGCATTTCGATGCCCGGGCGATTGAGCAAACACGGGCGATCGCCATAGATGGCAAGTGCCTGCGTGAGAAGTGTGAAACAGATCATGCGCTCGGCTATGAGATCATGAAGCGGTTTTCGCGGATTATCGCTGAGCGACTGGAAGCGACCCGATTGCAGTTGATGGATGTCTATGGCGACAGCTCGAGGTACTAAGAAGGCGGCTGCCGGTCGGGGTAGTGATGCCATGCTGGCTCAGCCCTTTGCGATCAGGCGGGTCAAGAATGAGACGCACGACACGTTCTCGTGCGAGCTGGAGCCGACCACTCCGAAGCGGGAATGGCCGTTTGCTCCCGGGCAGTTCAACATGCTCTACGTGTTCGGTGTGGGGGAGGTGCCGATCTCTATCAGCGGCGACCCCACGCGTCCCGGGACGCTGATACATACGACCCGCGAGGTTGGTGCTGTCACGCGCGCCATGCGGGCATTGAAAGTCGGGCAGGCAATAGGTGTGCGTGGACCATACGGTCGGGGCTGGCCCGTGGAGGAAGCGAACGGCAAGGACCTGGTAATCATCACCGGCGGCATTGGGCTGGCGCCACTGCGCCCGGTGATATACCATGCTTTGGCGCACCGGGAGCAGTACAACAAGATTGTGCTGCTGTACGGGGCGCGCACGCCGGAGGACATTCTGTACGAGCGAGAGCTGGAGAAATGGCGCTCACGCTTTGACCTCGAAATCTATCTCACCGTGGATCGCGCGACCGGTTCGTGGTGCGGCAATGTCGGCGTGGTGACGCAGTTGATCCATCGTTCGCCGTTCGATCACGCCAACTGCCTTGCCATGGTGTGTGGTCCGGAGATCATGATGCGGTTCACCGCGCTTGAGTTGGAGCGACGGGGGGTAGCCCTCGATCGCATCTATGTCTCCATGGAGCGCAATATGAAATGTGGTATCGGGCTGTGCGGACACTGCCAGTTGGGCGGCTCGTTTGTCTGCAAGGACGGACCGGTGTATCGGTATGACGAGGTGAGAGCGGTGATCATGGAGCGGGAGGTGTAACGTGGCCACGAAGAAGAAGCCGAAACTGGCGGTCTGGAAATTTGCATCGTGCGATGGGTGTCAGCTTTCGTTGCTTGACTGCGAGGATGAACTGCTGGCGGTCGCGGACGCGGTGCACATAGCCAACTTCCCGGAGGCGAGTCGGGCGGTGGTAAAGGGGCCCTACGATCTGTCGCTAGTGGAGGGGTCGATCACGACGCCGCACGATGCCGAGCGGATTCACAAGATCCGTCGGATGTCACGACACCTGGTAGTGATCGGCGCCTGTGCGACGGCGGGGGGTATCCAGGCACTGCGCAATTTTGCTGATGTCGAGCAGTACAAACGGATGGTGTATCCCAATCCGGAGTATTTGGAGTCGCTGCGCAAGTCGACACCGATTGCGGACCATGTTTTTGTCGATTACGAGCTGTGCGGCTGTCCCATCAACAAGTACCAGTTGCTGGAGGTGCTCACGGCCTTCCTGCACGGGCGCAAGCCGAGTATCCCCGGTTACAGCGTGTGCGTTGAATGCAAGCGACGCGGCAATGTCTGTGTTATGGTTACCACCGGGACGCCCTGCATGGGGCCGGTGACGCAGGCCGGTTGCGGCGCCATCTGTCCGGCGTTCAACCGTGGCTGCTATGCCTGTTTCGGTCCGTCCGAGACCACCAATACTTCTTCGCTGGCGCATTGGTTCGAACAGAACGGGCTGAGTCACGATAGCATGGTGCGCATCTTCCGCGGCTTCAATGCGGTCTCTGAACCATTCCGAAAGCAGAGTGAAGCTTATGAGCAGTAGAACCATCAAAGTCGATTACCTCGCCCGCGTCGAGGGCGAGGGGGGGCTGTATGTCCGGATCAAGGGAGATGAAGTTGCCGAGGTGCGCCTGAACATCTTCGAGCCGCCGAGATACTTCGAGGCGTTCATGAGAGGTCGACATTTCACAGAGGCTCCGGATATCACTGCTCGCATCTGTGGGATTTGCCCGGTTGCTTATCAGATGAGTTCTTCCCATGCCATGGAGCAGGCCTGCGGCGTGACTGTGGGCGGGGCACTGCGGGAGTTGCGTCGACTGATCTACTGCGGTGAGTGGATAGAATCGCACGGCCTGCACATCTACATGCTGCACGCCCCCGACTTCCTTGGTTACGAGGACGCGATAGCAGTGGCCAAAGACTACCCCGATATTGTCCAGCGGGGGCTGAAGCTCAAGAAGATCGGCAACGACCTGATGATTGCACTTGGTGGGCGGGAGATTCATCCGATCAACCCCCGGGTGGGTGGTTTCTACCGTGTTCCATCACGGAAGGAACTGGAAGCGTTCGTTGAACCGCTCACGTGGGCGCTGGAGGCGTCGCTGGAGACGGTGCGCTGGACCGCTGGGCTTTCTTTCCCGTCGCTGGAGCGCGACTACGAGTGCGTTTCACTGCGGCACGAGGATGAATACCCGCTGTGCGAGGGGCGGGTGGTCTCCAACAAGGGAGTGGATGTTGCCATTGAAGATTTCCTGAAGGTATTCGAAGAGGAGCATGTACCGCATTCCACGTCACTGCACGCCTATGTCAAGGATCGCGGCGACTATCTGGCCGGCCCCATGGCGCGGTATAACAACAACTTCGACAAGCTCCCGAAGGTGGCTCAGGATGTAGCGCGGGAGGCGGGTCTGGGGGAGACGTGCATGAACCCGTTCAAGAGCATCATTGTTCGGGCGGTCGAGTTGGTATTTGCATGCCATGAGGCGCTCCGGATCATAAACAGCTACGAACCTCCGGAAGGGCCGTTCATTGAGTGCACGCCTCGCAATGCGGTGGGGTCCGGGTGCACGGAGGCGCCGCGAGGCCTGTTGTACCATCGCTACCAGATCGATGATCAGGGGTTGATTCGATCAGCGAGGATCATCCCACCGACATCGCAGAACCAGAAGGCTATCGAGGCCGATCTGCGTCAGTTCGTGCAGCAGAACCTCAATCTGATGACCAAGGATAAGCTGACGTGGCAGTGTGAGCAGGCGGTTCGCAACTACGATCCGTGCATATCCTGTTCCTGTCACTTTCTCAAGCTGCACATCGAGCGGGAGTGAGCACCTGATGACGGCCGGCAGACCGACAGTGCGCGTTATCGGGCTGGGCAATGCATATCGCGGCGATGATGCGATTGGTCTGGAGGTTTCTCGAGAGGTCGGCAGGAGAATGCCGGAGATCGACACCGTGGCCGGTGTAGCCGACGGTACCATGTTACTCGACCTGTGGACGCAAGCGGACCTGTGCATAGTCGTTGACTGTGCCGTTTCCGGACAGGCGGCAGGGACTATTCACCGGTTTGACGGCCTGCGGCAACGGATTCCGGCGGGGCTGTTCAGCAGTTTCTCCACTCACGCTTACTCCATCCCCGGAGCGATTGAACTGGGCAAGGCGCTGGGCCGGCTTCCCGGAGGGCTTGTGGTGTACGCTATCGAAGGTGCCACGTTTGCCTGTGGTGCGCGTATTGCGGCACCGGTTCTTGAAGCGGCTGAGAACGTGATCGCTCAGATCGAGGCTGAGATCAGGATGCATCAGCAGAGAAATGACCATGCGAAGTCCCGGCCAGCATAAGGCAGTGAAACCGACACCTGACGACACGGTGCAACGGCTCAGTCTGAAGGTTTCCGGACGGGTACAGGGGGTGGGCTTCCGGCCCTTCGTGTATCGCCTGGCGCAGCGTCATGGCCTGACGGGATCGGTGCGCAATTGCTCTTCCGGTGTCATCATTGACATTCAGGGTGGCGGGGAGCAACTTGACGGGTTTCAGCGTCTGCTGCGCGCCGAACAACCGCCGCAGGCCGATATTCAGTCGGTGGTAACCGAGGTGTTGCCGCCTGACGGATTCCGGGAGTTCAGTATTGTCACGAGTACTCCCGACCAGTCGACCCGGCCGGTCATCACTCCGGATCTGGCGATGTGTGACGACTGCCGGCAAGAGGTGCTTGATCCGGCCGATCGCCGCTATCGGTATCCTTTCACCAACTGCACTAACTGTGGTCCCCGCTATTCGATCATCGATGGTTTGCCGTATGATCGGGAACGAACAACCATGCGCGGATTCGTCATGTGTCCCGAGTGTGAGGCGGAATACCGTGATCCGCTGAATCGCCGTTTCCATGCTCAGCCGAATGCCTGTCCCGTGTGCGGTCCGCAGGTGCGGCTGCTTGATGCGACCCGGCGGGCCATTGGCGAGCGGGATGAGGCACTATCGGGTGCAGCAGGGGCACTTCGCGAGGGGCGCGTTGTGGCGCTCAAGGGATTGGGTGGGTACCAGTTGCTGGTCGATGCCCGCGATGAGCGGGCGGTGCAGCGTCTGCGAGAGCGCAAGGCGCGGCCGGAGAAACCCCTGGCGGTGATGTATCCCACGCTCGAGATGGTGCGCCGGCACTGCCGGGTGTCGCCGGTTTCAAAGCAGTGGCTGATTTCGTCCGTGGCGCCGATTGTGCTGCTGCCCATGAAGACAGAAGACGTCGACATGACCGACCAACCGTGTGAGTATGTATGTTGCGGGGTCGGGATGCTCGGTGTCATGCTGCCATATACGCCGTTGCATCTGCTTTTGCTGAATGATCTGGGGTTTCCGGTTGTGGCGACGAGTGGCAACCGCAGCGGCGATCCCATTTGTGTCGATGATGAGGCAGCGCTGCATGAACTGGGGGATATCGCTGATGTGTTCCTGATGCACAACCGCCCGATCGGTCGGCCGGTTGATGACTCGGTTGTGCGCGTGGTCGGTGATCGCGCTGTTGTATTCCGTCTGGCGCGGGGGTTGGCGCCGTGTGTGGTGCCATCGCCGATGGCCGAAAAGCCCCTGCTGGCGGCCGGGGGGCATACCAAGAATGCGTTTGTTCTGGCCGACCGGGGAAGCATAGTGCTGAGTCAGCACATGGGCGACCTTGATTCGTCGCTATCGCGACGCAATTTCCGTGTCAGTGTCGACGATCTCGCTCGTCTGTATGGGTGCGCGCCTGCTGCGGTCGCTTGTGATATGCACCCTGACTACTTCACGAGCGGATATGCGGCAGACAGGGGCGTCGCAGTTCCTGTGCAGCATCATTTGGCTCATGTGATGGCGGTAATGGCTGAGCACTCACTGGAGGGTCCGGTGACAGGTATGTCGTGGGATGGAACCGGATTTGGGGAGGATGGCAGCATCTGGGGAGGCGAGGCGTTCGTGGTGGAAGGTACGAGCTGTCGGCGGGTCGCCAGTCTGCGTCAGTTTCTCCTGCCGGGGGGGGAGCGAGCGGTGCGCGATCCGCGCCGGGCGGGTTTCGGTCTGCTGTATGCTCATTGCGGCATAGACTATCTTGACATGTTACCACCGTCTTTGAGGGGCGCGATGTACGCAGAGGAGATGGTGCTTCTTCACAGCATGCTCAAGCGTGAGGTGAACTGCCCGCACACCAGCAGCGTCGGTCGGCTGTTTGACGCCGTTGCCGCGCTTCTGGGTGTGTTCTCACGCGAAAGCACTTTTGAGGGTCAGGCGGCGATGATGCTGGAGGCTGCTGCAGACAGGTCATCTGACAGCCGGATTATGCCATTCCGACTGGTTGAAACGGGTGAGCAATCGCCGGTTCGGGTGGACTGGGGGCCAATGCTTGATTGTCTGTTGACGGAGTGCGACCATGAAGGCCGGGTTGCCGATCTGGCCAGGCGGTTTCACAGCACGCTCGCGCAGGTGGCGGTCGAGATTGTCAGGCGCGCCGGTATCGGAGCGGTTGTGTTGGGCGGGGGATGCTTCCAGAACGCTTTGCTGCTGAGTATGTGCGAACAGCGGCTGCGACACGAGGGTTATTCTGTGTATGTCGCTGAGCGAGTTCCGGCGAACGACGGCGGTCTGGCGGTGGGGCAGGCAATGGCGGCGGCGAGACAATTACAGAGAAAGGGATGACGGCATGTGCCTTGCTGTTCCGGGAAAGATAGTCAGCATCGAGTCCGAGGGGGGCATCACGCGCTGCGGACGGGTTGAATTCGAGGGCGTTGTCCGTGAAGTGAATCTGAGCTGTGTGCCTGAGTCAGCGCCGGGCGACTATGTGCTGGTTCATGCCGGTGTGGCCATTGGTCGACTGGATGAGGGTGAGGCGAAGCGCACGCTGGCGCTGTTGCGGGAATTGATCGAATCGGCCCGGGAGGGGGGACATGAGGCATCTTAGCGAGTATCGCGATGCGTCCTTGTTGCGGGGGCTTGTGGCCCGGTTGCAAGGCGCAACGCACAGACCGTACCGGATTATGGAAGTGTGCGGCGGGCAGACGAATACTATTGTCAGGTACGGGCTGGACCAGTGCCTTGCGCCGCATGTGACGCTGTTGCACGGCCCCGGTTGTCCGGTGTGTGTCACACCGGCAAGCTATCTCGATGCTGCGCGGCAGCTGGCGATGCGACCCGAGGTTGTGTTGTGCTCTTTCGGAGATATGCTGCGTGTCCCCGGATCAGAGGGTACGCTGCTCGACTGCAAGTCTGCCGGAGCGGATGTACGGACATTGTATTCACCCCTTGACGCCCTGAAGCTGGCGCGTTCGCTGCCGGACAAGCAGGTCGTGTTCTTCTCAATCGGGTTTGAGACCACCGCTCCATTGACAGCTCTGGCGGTACTGCAGGCGGCTGAGGCCAGCCAGCCCAATTTCTCGGTGCTGTGTGCACATGTGACGATACCGCCGGCCATCTTCGTCATACTGCAGTCAGCGGAGGTACAGATCGACGCCCTGCTGGCTCCGGGGCATGTGTGTACGGTTACCGGGACGCAGGAATACGAGCGGCTGTCGCTTGAGTTCGGGGTGCCGATCGTGGTCACCGGCTTCGAGCCGGCAGACATTCTGCAGGGAGTCTGGAGTGCTATCCGGTGTCTGGAGGATGCCCGCGCCGGGGTGATCATGCAGTATTCGCGGGCGGTGACGCCTGAAGGCAACCTGCAGGCGCAGCGTTTGATACAGCGCGTTCTCACGGTGACTGATCGCGAATGGCGGGGCCTTGGGGTTATCCCATCCAGCGGGTTGAACCTCTCGCCACAGTTCGCCGGGTATGATGCCTGCCGGCGTTTTGCTCTGAGGCTGGAATCCGGCTCTGAGCCGGGCGGCTACTGTGCGCGAGTTCTGCGGGGGAACCTGGCACCGTGCGACTGTCCGAAGTTCCTCAAAGAATGCACCGCAGAGCATCCCCTTGGTGCTCCGATGGTATCATCCGAGGGTGCCTGTGCCGCCTATATGCAGTACTCGCGTTCGATGCACCCATTCGGTGATCTCGGTGGTGCGTAACACAAGCAGCGAGGATCTCTTGTGACAAGCAATTCCGAAGCGGACAAGTCAGTGATCCAGCTTGCCCACGGCGGCGGTGGCCGAATGATGAACCGGCTGATACAGGATGTATTCGCTGAGGCGTTTCGCCATCCTGACTATGACAACGCTAATGACGCCGCTCTGCTGCCGTGGCAGACGCCTGACATGGTGATGACGACCGACTCCTTCGTCGTGAATCCGCTGTTCTTCCCGGGCGGTGATATCGGCACGCTGGCGGTGAACGGCACGGTCAACGACCTGGCCATGCGGGCCGCCAGGCCGCGGTATCTGAGTGTCGGTTTTATCATTGAGGAAGGGTGCCCGGTAGAGACGGTGCGTCGCGTGGCGCAGTCGATGCGGGCGGCTGCCGATACTGCCGACGTGGTTGTGGTCACCGGTGATACCAAGGTCGTGGAACGCGGGCACGGTCATGGTCTCTATGTCAACACGGCCGGGGTTGGGTGTATCGAGCACGACCTTCGGGTGGGGCCACGACATGTCCGGCCGGGAGATGCCATCGTGCTCAGCGGTGATATTGGTCGTCACGGCATCGCAGTGCTTGCCTCGCGTGAGGAGCTGGCCCTGGAGACACCGATCAAGAGCGACTGTGCGCCACTGGCGGCTGATGTGCTGGCACTGGTGCGGGCCGGGCTGGAGCTGCATTGCCTTCGCGATCTCACCCGGGGTGGCCTGGCCAGTGGTCTGGTGGAGCTGAGTGAGGCATCGGGGCTGGCATTTGTATTGCAGGAGGAGGCAATCGCCGTGGATGGTGTGGTTGCGGCCGCGTGCGAAGTGCTCGGGCTTAGTCCTTTGTATGTGGCCAATGAAGGGAGGTTTGTCGTGTTTCTGCCGGCCGATCAGGCCGGCAGGGCCATTGAGCTGCTCGCTCAGCGCAATCCGGGGGTGCAACCGTCGATCATTGGGGAAGTTGTTGACCGACGCGAGGCGGTGGTAATCGCCCGCAGTGCCCTGGGCATGGAGCGCGTGATCGATATGCTCAGCGGTGAGCAGTTACCGCGGATCTGCTGAGTAAGAACGGGCGCGCTATCTTCCCGAGCGCTTTTGCTTGAGCGATCGATGCAGCCAGTCAAACCAGGCTTCCAGCCCCTTGCCGCTGCGGCAGGAAAGCTCCATTATACCCAGCTCGCCGTTGATGCTGAGGGCATTGTTCTTCACCGTTTCCAGAGAGAAGTCCGAGAGTCCCAGAAGATCGATCTTGTTGATGACCATGGCTGAGGAGCGGCGAAACATGGCTGGGTACTTAAGTGGTTTGTCATCTCCCTCGGTACAGCTGATCAGGACGACCTTGGCGTCCTCCCCGAGATCCCAACTGGAGGGGCAGACCAGGTTACCGACATTCTCAATGAACAGGACATCCAGTGCTTCCAGATCAAGCTGCTCTGTCGCACGGGTAACCATGCTGGCGTCGAGATGACAGGCGCCCCCGGTCGTTATGGCCTGAACGATTGTTCCGCCGGCAGCTTGTAGCCGGCGGGCGTCATTGTCGGTCTGGACATCGCCGGCGATAACGCCGATGCGCAGTGATGGTTGCAGCGTTCCGAGGGTGGCCTCCAGCAGGCTGGTCTTGCCGGATCCGGGTGAGCTGACCAGATTCAGGGTCAGGATGCCGCGTTCTGCAAACTCTGTGCGCAGTTTACTGGCCAGTTGATCGTTCTCCGACAGCACTTTCTTCTGTACCTGGATGTTCCGCTCAGCAGACATGGTAGGCTACTCCGTATCAGGATCATTGATGGTGAACGAGGCGATTTCGATTTCCTGTCCGCTTGTCAGGTCGATTGCGACAGATTGGCAATCGGGACAGCGAAACAGGAGGTCCACGATTTCGAACTCGTTTGCGCACTGTCGACAGCGGCCGATCAGTGGCACGGTCTGTATTTCGAGCGTCGCACCTTCCAGCGCGGTGTTGGCAGTGGCGGCAGCCCATGCAAAGGACAGGGCCGAGGGATCGACGCCGCTGAGAACACCGATGCGGACGGTGACATGGCGGATACGGCTTGGTTTGCGCCGCTGCATTTGTTCTTCGATGGTGTCAGTAATCCGCGTGGCTATCTGCAGTTCGTGCATACGCAGGGCTTTCGGTTCTTCGGACGGGACCCTTGTCAAAGGGAGAATGTAACACATGTTGCCGCCGGGCCAAGTGACGAATGCCGGTGGTTGTGCAGTTTCCTCGTCCGATCAGCCCGGAATGGCTGAACCGGGATGAGTTCATCCGGGCGGGTTTGTTCCGAAGGTGGTTAAGGCGTTGGCTGTCAACTGGGTGGAGGGCACGATTCGAGGGCAGGTTTTCGTGAAGGTAGCGATATGATCCGTTGCAGCCGACGGGAAACGACACAATTGAGATGGCGGCCCGGCACCTTGTGGGAGCCTGAAACCCCGGGCGGCCGAATGTTGTTCATCACAGCAAAGTCCCCTTACACCATTTTGCCTGTCTGCCGATAAAGGGGAAAAGGAACGCGACGATGCTATGACAATGGAGGTTAGTCTGTGGCCAATGTGAAGACCAAAAAGGGAGTTATCGGCATTCTTACCGGCGGTGGCGATGTGCCCGGCCTCAATCCGGCTATTCGTGCTGTGACCATTCGTGCTATTCGTGAGGGATATCAGGTTATCGGGATACGTCGGGGCTGGGCTGGTGCCGTTGATATCGTCCGCGACAAAGAAGTCGACAACAGCAACAACTACCAGATTCTTACTGAAGATATTGTCAACAAGGCTGGCCGCACGGGGGGGACGTTCCTGCACAGCTCCCGGACGCATCCCGGACATGTACGCAAGGAGAATGTTCCGCAACACTTGCAGCACGAGTACCACGACGAGGTTAATGACCTGACCTCCGAGGTGATCAAGAACCTGGATTTTCTGGGAATTGACTACATGATCCCGATCGGTGGCGATGACACTCTCAGTTACGGTGTCCGGCTGTATCAGGAGGGCGTCAAGGTGGTGGCGATTCCCAAGACAATGGATAATGATGTCCCCGGCACCGACTACTGCATCGGCTTCTCGACCTGTGTCACGCGCACGATCCAGATGACCAACAGCCTGCGCACCTCCGCCGGGTCTCATGAGCGTTTTCTGGTACTGGAAGTGTTTGGACGTTATGCCGGTTTCACGGCGATGCTGCCGACCATGGCCGGCGCGGCCAACAGGTGTGTGATACCGGAGCACAAATTCGACATTGAGCACCTTACTGAGTTGCTGTCCCATGATCGGGCTAACAACCCCAGCCGCTACTCGGTTGTTCTGGTCAGCGAGGGGGCCATGTTCGAAGGGGGCGAGATGGTCTTCCAGGACGATACGCGTGACGCGTACGGACACGCCAAGCTGGGAGGAATCGGTGATCTGGTGTCGGCTCGGCTGAAAGAGATATCACCGAGATTCAATAATGGGAAGCCTATCAGCGCCATCAACCAGAAGCTGGGCTATTTGGTGCGTGGCGGCGATCCTGATGCCATCGACTCCATTGTCCCCATGGCCTATGGCAATCTGGCGCTGGATCTGATTCTCGACAGGATCCACGGCCGATTGGTCGTGCTCAAGAACGGCCGTTATGACAATGTGCCTGTCGATGTTGTCACCAGTACCAAGAAATTTGTAAATGTGGCCAAGCATTATAACACCGATCGTCTGAGACCGCGATACCGAAGTTTCGAGATGCTGCCGTTGTTCATTATGACCAGCGAGCAGTGTTGAGGCGGCCTCATTCGAAGAAATGAACGGCCGGATTGGTTTTCCAATCCGGCCTTCTTCGTGTGGCGCACTTGCCGCATGTCACGGTCCTTTCTATGCTCGTATGGTCTGTCCCCAGCGCCTGTGGATGACATCGGCAAGAGGAAGCCTGACATATCGTGGTAAGCAAGTGTGCCGTGTGCGGCAGGTCAGGAAGAGGTGCTTGTGTTCGAGCAGATTGAAAGCGGCTGTTACATCCCACAGGGGGGGCACCACGAGCGTTATGTTGCAGCCAATCCGCTGCAGTTCCTCGAAGAACAGGCGGGGATCATCGACATGCTCCATAGTGTGTGAGCACAGAATGGAATCGAACTGCTGATCGTTGAAGGGCAAGCTGTAAATGCAGTCGATCAGTACGAACTGCGGTAGCTGGGTGTGCTGCACGATGTCTGCGTTGGTGCCTCCACCATCGGTGACGCCGCAGCAGATGTTCAAGTCCCAGGTTCGGCTTTGCAGGATGCGGTTCTTGAGTCAGCCGTAGCTGAGCAGATTGGTCAGCTTCACGAAGATAAGCAGGCAGAGAATGACTAACACGACAACTGAGAGCACGGCAGTTCCTTTCCTTATCGTAGGGCTGATTTCTCAGGGTCTACGGTGTCAGCGACTTACCTGCGACAGGAGATCCTGCCGGGTTGGCTCTGTCACGGTAGGTCCGAATGGCTTCGTCGTGGAGCGAGAGCATACGATCCGCAACATCACTCCACCGGCGCAGGCTGGCGGCTTCACGAGCCTGTCTGCCCATCTTAGTGCGCAGCGGAGGGATACCAACCAGGCGATCAAGAGCCTGCTCAAACTCCGTATCGCTCTGAGCAATGAAGCCAGTGCGACCGTCATCGACCAACTCCCTCGGCCCCATCGATCCGGTAACGATCACCGGAAGGCCGGAACTCATGGCCTCAAGTACGACGTTGCCCAGTGTATCCGTGTGAGAGGGGAAGACGAACAAGTCTGAATCTGCGTATACCTGGGCCAACGCTCTGCCTGTCAGGCGGCCGGTGAACCTGGCTTGCGGCAGCTTCTGCTGCATGGTCTTCATGTACGGTCCGTCGCCGACAACGGTCAGATGAGCATCTTTGCGATTTCTGAAGAGCGCAACCAGGAGAGCCAGGTTTTTCTCGGGAGCGACTCGGCCGACATACAATGCTCTGACCTGCTGATCAGTCCGAGTGCGGTGAGCCGGATGGAACAGACGGGTGTCGACTCCTCGTGAGAGCACACGAACCGGAGGACTCAGCCTGTCGGCCAACTCGTCGCGTACGCACTTTGATGGTGCGGGCACCAAGTCAGCGCGGTTGTAGAAGTGAAAGACCCATCGCGACATCACTGCTCCCGCAAGGTTTCCCGCCAGCCGCCCCGCGAGGCGGCGGTAACGGATTCTTGCATAGTCTTCCAGAGCGGTGTGATATACCGCGACGAATGGGCAGTTACTGCGACGCGAAATACCCATTGCGAACCAGCCTGCAGGATCGGGAGTCGAGCACTGAACCAGATCATAGGTTCTTCTGGCCAAGAGCCGGCCAGGACGCGTCAGGCTGATGACCGGGTCGACCCAGCGTGCAGGGTCGATCTTGACAGGGACACGCGGGCGATGCTGGATGACACGCAACGGTCCGTGATACTTGATGCTGTCTTCAGGACCGTACGCCAGAAGATCGATTTCATTGCCGCTCGCCTTGAGATAGGGGATGAGGCTGCGGTAGGTGGTGACTACTCCGTCGGTCTCCCCCCAATAGCCCAAATAGCCGGCGACCAGCAGCAGTCGTTTCATCTGGTTAGACTCCCTCTCAATGCAAAGTGGATCTGGTCTTTTCTAACTCAATGAGCAATAATCACATTCAGTTTTCGTAAGTTTGGCGTTGGAATTGGGTGAGAATTGTTCGGGGAGTGTTTGCAGGGCAGTTCGTTGCCGTGTTCGCTCTTGCCAGTGAGCAGACGGCATTGGCAGGCGATTAGGGTTGTCTGATCGTTGGGTGGCAGCACTCTGACCTGATGTCACGATGCTGCGTGGGCTGCTTAACTCATCGCTGGCTGGGGTTGGCGCTGATGGGCCTGTCCGCCTGCAGCCGGCTGTCCCTCAAGGGTTGCCTGCACAGTGTCGGGATTGTGCGCCTTGGCAACGGCGTCCTCGGGCTTGATCACGCCCTGTCTGGCCAGTTTGATCAACTCGTTATCAAGCGTCTGCATGCCGTATTTGCTGCCGGTCTGCAGGATGTTGGTCATCATCTGAGTCTTCCCGTCACGGATGAGACTGCGGACGGAGTCGATGGCCACCATGACCTCCATGGCGCAGGCGCGCCCGCCGCCGACTTTCGGAATCAGGCACTGTGAAATGACGCCTCCCAGCCCCATTGACAACTGCATACGCACCTGCTGTTGTTGCCCGTGGGGGAAGACATCGATAATGCGGTCAATAGTCTGGATGGCACCGGTTGTGTGCAGGGTGCCGAAGACGAGATGGCCGGTTTCGGCGGCCGTGATGGCCATGCCGATCGTCTCCAGGTCACGCATTTCGCCGATCAGGATAACGTCGGGATCCTGCCGCAGGGCACGCCGCAGGCCCTCGGCAAAGGTTGGTGTATCGTTGCCGACCTCACGCTGATTGACGAAACAGCGCTTGTCATTGTGGATGAACTCGATTGGGTCCTCAAGGGTGAGGATATGCCCGAGATGGTTGGTATTGATATAGTCAATCATGGCCGCCAGGGTGGTGGACTTCCCGCTGCCGGTCGGGCCGGTCACCAGAACCAGCCCGCGGGGAAGCGATGAGAGCTCCTTGAGGATTTCCGGAGCGTTGATGTCCTCGAGTGTGAGAACCTTCATGGGAATCACGCGCACGACCATACCACAGGAATTGCGCTGGTGCAGGCAGTTGACCCGGAAACGGGCCACGCCGGGGAGGCTGTAGCCGAAGTCGAGATCCCCTTCCTTGTCGAATGTGGCGAGCTGGTCGGTGCTGAGCATCTGTTCCATGAGACGGCGGGTATCATCGGGTTTCAGGGTGTCCCATCCCTGTATGCGCTTGATGGTGCCATCGATCCGGATTCCCGGGGGAACCCCGACCTTGATGTGCAGATCTGATCCCCTGGTCTGTACCAGTGCCTTGAGTAACTGCTGGACTTCCATCGAGCTTCCCCCGTGTGCGTTGGAGCGGTTATCCGTGTCTGACATCTATAGGATGTATCGGCTGCGAGAACAGAACATCCACTGCCGTCCGACGACGGGCGATGGCGTCGGATCCGGTCAAACTACTTGCCTTTATGGGTATTCTGGCCTATGTTCCCCTCGATATTCGGGGCTGGCAAACAGTGGTCCTGGCCGCCCTGAGCGGTCACTATTGGTGGAGAATGGCAGATGGCATCGACACAGGATGACAAACTGGTATATCTGGACAACGCGGCAACTTCCTGGCCCAAGCCGGACAAGGTCTACGATTTCATGACCGAGTTCTACCGCAGTTGTGGTGTCAACCCGGGCCGCAGTGGTTTTGATAAGGCAATCGAGGCAGGGAATATCCTTGAGGAGCTCCGCGGGAGACTCGCTCGCTTCTTTGGCGGTGAGGAGGCGGCCCCGGAGCGGCTGTGTTTTGGGTACAATGCCACCGATGCATTGAATCTCATCATTCAGGGTAGTCTCACTCAGGGAGACCATGTTGTCAGCACTAATCTTGAACATAACAGCGTTATCCGCCCAATCAATCATCTCGTCCGTGACCACGGCGTAAAGGCCACTTTCGTGCCGTTTGACAGTGCCGGCTTCGTCGACCCCGATGATATCAAGAGAGCCATTGGTGACAACACCCGACTGGTTATCGTCAACCATGGTTCCAATGTGCTCGGGACGGTCCAGCCGGTGGGTGAGATAGGCAGAATTTGCCGGGAAGCGGGCGTGCTGTTTGCGGTCGATATCTCCCAGACGGCCGGTGTCATCCCCATTGATATGAAGAGAATGCACATCGACATTGTGGCTTTCACCGGTCACAAGAGTCTGCTCGGTTCGACCGGGATCGGGGGGCTTTATGTGCGTCCGGGAGTCGAATTGGCCGCCACTCGTTCCGGGGGAACCGGTGTGCGTTCGGCGTATCCGTATCACCTCGATGAGTACCCCTACCGCCTTGAGTTCGGCACGCCGAACATGGTTGGGGTCGCCTCGCTCTGGGCAGCTCAGGACTGGATCAAAGAGCAGGGAGGGGTCGAGCCCATATACGAGCACGAAATGGAGCTGGCCCGACGATTGTTGGACGGTTTCCGGCAGATTGATGGTGTCGTTACGTATTGCTGTGAGAGCCTTGAGGATCACCTGTCGACGCTCACGGTGAATATCGACGGATTGGAGGCGGGCGATGTCGGTATCATGCTGGATGTGGATTTCGACATCGCCACCCGCACGGGGTTGCACTGCGCCCCCCTTGTGCACCGGCAAATCGGCACCGAGCAGCGGCACGGCGGCGTTCGCTTTGCAATTGGCGCGTTTAACACGCAGGAACACATTGACCGGGCCATTGAGGCGATGGCTGAGATAGCCAAGCGCGCCAAACAGATGAAACAGCCGGTGTAGGTGCTGGCCGGCATCGGATTGAAAGCTGAGGGTCTGCCTGACAACGTCGTTTGCTTTCTGTCGGCATTTCTGGAGCCAGGAACCGGGGCGATTGAAATTCCTGTGAGGGCGAATCCGGAGTACGGGGCTGTTGCTCTCGTGCCTGTCAATGTCTTCACAATGCTGGCAATCGTCTTGCCACAGCAGTCAACACCTTCTATATTTGGGCCTGTCGGAAGTGCACTGGCACTCAGGACATCCTGGAGGGAGCGAGCATGAAGACTGTATACTTGTTTCGCCATGCCAAAGCACAGAGCAAGGACATTGGCGTACCGGATTTTGAGCGAACCATTACCGATAAAGGCAGACGTGTGACTCGTGAGATGGCGCAGCGGGCAAGAGAGAAGCAGATCATCCCGGACCTTCTGATTTCTTCGCCGGCCAGCCGCGCCATTGAAACCGCTTGTATTGTTGCTGATGTTTATGGTTGGGAGCCCGATGTGATTCGCACCGAGCCGCTCTTGTACGATGCGTCTGACGGTGAATCGCTGTTTGACATGGTGCAGGGGCTCGATGCCGATCAGCGGTCGGTGATGGTTTTCGGACACAACCCGACCTTCATTGAGTTTGCCTCGGCGATGATTCCGGATTTCAGTGGGAACATTTCCAAGTCCGGAGTTGTCGGCGCCTGTTTCGAGGTTGATACCTGGCGGATGGTTGGCCCCGGCAAGGGACGGCTGTGTGTGCGGATGAACCCGAAGGACTTTGATTAACGTTCTCGTAACGAGTTTCTAACAAATGTGATCTTGAGATTCAGCTGATCACATGTTAATGTGACTCTGCCGAGATATCGGTCCGCAACAGAAAAAGAAGAGAAGTCATGTCTGCCGACTCACCGACGCCGCCAGTTGAAGTGACCACTGCCTACAGGGGGATGAAGAAGCAGGTCATCAACAAGGAGATTAGCTGGCTGTCTTTCAATGATCGGGTGCTTCAGGAGGCGGCTGACCCGCGGGTTCCGCTTTTTGAGCGGATCAAGTTCCTTGGCATCTTTTCCTCGAACCTGGATGAGTTTTTCAGGGTCCGGGTGGCCCAGCTCCAGCGACTGGTTCCTCTCGGGCGCAAGGCCAAACGCTTCACCGGGGGTTACAACCCCAAGAAGCTGCTCAGGGTGATCCAGGAGCGTGTCCAGCAACAGCACGTGCTGTTTGACGAGATCTACCGGCAGGTGCTGCGTGCGCTGGCCCAGCATCGCATCTTCATCGTGAACGAGCATCAGCTCAACGATCGGCAGGGGGCGTTCGTACGAGCGTACTTCCGTCGCGAGGTGCGGTGCAAGCTGATTCCTTTGATGATTGATCAGGTGGACAAGTTTCCTGAGTTACACGATGAGTCCATCTATCTGGCAGTGGTGTTATCACGGACGGATAAGGGGAAGCTTTCGCAGTATGCGCTGATCGAGCTTCCATCGACTGTACCGCGGTTTCTGATTCTGCCGCAGGTGGGACACGATCAGTATGTGATGCTACTTGATGATGTCATTCGCTACAACCTCGACGATGTTTTCTCCGCATTTGGTTACGATGACTACCAGGCCTTCACCGTGAAACTCACCCGCGATGCCGAGCTCGAGCTGGACGATGACATTTGGCGATCGTTTACCAAGAAGATGGCCAAGAGTCTCAAACAGCGGCGCGAGGGGAACCCGGTTCGTCTCGTTTATGATGCTGATCTGCCGGCGGATTTCCTTGAGATCCTGTATGAGAACCTGCAGATCAGCGAGGATGATACCGTTGTCGCAGGTGCGCGGTATCACAATTTCCGGGACTTCATGAGGTTCCCGGATTTCGGGACGATCGGGGAGCGCTATGAACCTTTGGTGAGTTTGCCACATCGCCATGTACCTGAGGACGGCCGCTTGTTTGATGCCGTTCGCAGGCGCGACATTCTCATGCACTATCCGTATCAATCATTCAACTACGTCATCGACTTTCTGCGCGAGTCCGCAATTGATCCGGATGTCGTCTCGATCAAGATCACGATCTATCGGGCCGCCCGCGATTCGAGTGTCATGAATGCGCTTATCAACGCGGTCCGCAATGGCAAGAAGGTGGTGGTGGTGCTCGAACTGCGGGCGAGGTTTGACGAAGAGGCCAATATCGACTGGGGGAACCGGTTGCAGGTAGAGGGCGTGAAGGTCATATTCGGTGTGCCGGGACTGAAGGTGCATTCCAAGCTGCTGATGGTCACTCGCCAGGAGAAGGAACGACTGGTTCGCTATGCGGTCATCGGGACGGGGAACTTCAACGAGGATACGGCGCGCATCTATTCGGACCATAGTCTGTTCACGGCTGATCAGCGCCTCACCGGCGAAGTCAACAAGGTGTTTGAGTTTTATGAGCGCAATTACCGGATTACGACGTTCAAGCACCTGCTGGTGTCTCCCTTCGACATGCGTCGTAAATTCATCAAGCTGATCCAGACCGAGACCAGCAATGCCCGCGCCGGGCGCAACGCTTACATCCTCCTGAAACTGAACAATCTGATCGATACCGAGATCATTCAGAAGCTGTACGAGGCAACGCAGGCCGGCGTGAGGGTGCGCCTGATCGTGCGCTCGATGTTTGCGCTGAAAGTCGGCGTGCCCGGTATGAGCGAGAATATCGAGGCATACAGCATTGTCGACCGCTTTCTTGAGCACAGCCGCATCTACGTCTTTTGCAACGCCGACAAGCCCAAGTATTATCTGTCTTCGGCAGACCTGATGAGGCGCAATCTCGATGCCCGGGTCGAGGTTACCACTCCGGTTTATGATCCGGCCATTCAGGGCGAGTTGCAACGCTTCCTTGACATCCAGTTTACTGATAACGTCAAGGCGCGTGTTCTCAACGAGGACCTCGACAACAGTTTTCGGACTGTCGATGAGGGTCGGGCTGTCCGCGCTCAGTGGGAAATCTACGAGTACCTGATGCGCCTCAATGCACCAGAGTTGACGAGGCGCATCTGATGCCGGACTCTGTGGTCAACAGGGGGGAGGCAGAGGGTCTTAAGTTCGCTGCAATAGATGTCGGTTCCAACGCCGTCAGGTTGCTGCTCAAACGCGTTATCGAGAACGGTTTTAAGGCGCTGTTCAAGAAGGAGTCGCTTGTTCGCATTCCCCTGCGTCTGGGCGAGGACGCTTTTCTGGCGGGCAGGGTTTCCGACGAGAAACACGTGGCGTTGATTAACACCATGCGCGGCTTCCATTATCTCATGCAGGCCTACCAGCCAGTGGGCGTGATGGCATGCGCCACCTCTGCGATGCGTGAGGCCGCCAACGGGCAGGAGATCGTTGATGACGTTAGGGACCAGACGGGAATTGAGCTTAAGATCATTGACGGTCCGACCGAGGCGGAGATCATTTGCCGAACCTCATCGCATCAGTTGCGCGTGAGTTCTGGAGCCTATCTGTTTATTGATGTGGGCGGTGGCAGTACTGAGATAACTCTGCTGGTTGATCAGCAGCCTGTGACGGCTCAGTCCTTTGATATAGGAACAGTGCGCATGCTCCATGGCCAGGTCGGGCCGGCAGCATGGCTGGTTATGGAGAACTGGCTGCGGTCTGCTACTGCGCCCTACAAGGGGAAGCTCATGGGAATTGGATCAGGCGGCAATATCAACAAGATATTCCGGCTGGCCAGCCAGAAGAACTCGAAGCCGATCACTTACAAGCAGATTAGAACGATCCATACCGAGGTGTCGGCGCTCTCGCTCAGGGACCGTATCGGCGAGTTGCGGCTGAGACCTGACCGTTCCGACACTATCGTTCCGGCCAGCGAGATCTTTCTCAACGTAATGAAATGGTCGGGTATGAAGCATATGATGGTGCCACAGATAGGGCTTGCCGATGGCCTTATTCATATCCTGTATGATCAGTATCGTGACCAGCATCGGGAAGCAACGCCGTAGGTGAGGTCGGGGTCAGGGGAGCATGAACAGACGCAAATCTGATCGAATTCAGCCAGCGGCTCTTGGTGACTACATCGACCGGCTTTTGGGCAGGATGATTGGCAACTTCCGGGCATCGTGCGCGGCCTGTGATGTTGATGCTATTCATGATCTGCGAGTTGCCGTCAAGCGGCTCCGGGCAGTCTTCGGTCTGGTCAAGAGCTTGCAGCCGCGTTTCCGGCGTAAGAGAGCATACCTGCCGCTTCGCGACTTGTACCGGGCAGCGGGTGGCGTGCGGGACTTCCAGGTGCAGCAGCAGTTGTTTCGCTTGTGGATCACGAGCAACCGAGTTGGAGCTGACGAGTTCAGCAGTTGGCTGACCGCCAGCGAACAGGAAGCCTGCCAGCGGTATCTGGAAACGACGGCGGGCTTTGATCCCGGAGTCGTTGCGGAGGCGATTGGGAGTATCGCCTGGGCACTCAATGATCTCCCACACCAAGAAGTAGTCAGCGGAATGAATCGCCGTTTCAACACTCTGTTCGGTAATCTGCTGGAGCTTGATCCTGTGGAAGAACTCCAGCCATCGAGCCTGCATTCAGTTCGCATCAGGTCCAAGGAAACGCGCTACTGTCTTGAGATCATCCGAGCCTGCACCGGCAGTAACGAAACGGTTTCACACCTGGATGCAGCTCTCAAGCGCGTCCACAGGACGCTTGGTGTCTGGCACGATTATGACGTGGGATTGCGCATGATCAATACCTTCCATGATCATCACTCCGAGCGGGCTCTCTGGAAACGGCATGATTATCGCGAACTGAACGCCGCTTACAATGCCATCCGTCAAGATCATCTTACCGAGTTCGAGAGGGTCTGGCAGCAGCTTCGGGACCTGGGCTTACCGCTGTCGCCCCCCTTCTTGCCTATAACCCGTTGAGAAACTATTTAATTGCTGCGATTGGCAAACGTATCTACTTTGATGCCATTGTCGGGCAGTAAGAAAGGCACGGTGTGCCAAACCAGGGGATGCGTCCCGTCTTGAGTCGCAGCCCGGGTTCTGGCTTCGCGATCGCTGAAGGAAAGGGTCATCGAGTGGTCGTATCGGATCTGAACCTCTCTGTCGTGCGCGTGTTTCGCAAGTATGGTATTGAGATTCCATTCGCGCAGCGGGACCTTCATGTTCGTTCACCGCTGCCGCTGCCGTTGGTCTCGGAGCCGCGACTGCCTCGCGAAGCAATGGGGGACTGAGCTTTGTCCGAGAGCATTCTGATAGGTCTGGCAGCTATCATTGTGCTGGGGACCCTGGCCCAATGGCTGGCATGGCGGCTGCATCTGCCTGCTATTCTCCTGTTGCTGGTGTTTGGGGTGATCGCCGGGCCGGTCTTTGGGATCCTTGATCCTGATGCGATATTCGGGGACCTGCTGTTTCCGCTGGTGTCGGTTTCGGTGGCGATCATTCTTTTCGAGGGCGGTCTTAGTCTGCGATTGAGCGAGGCGAGACAGGTTGGCACCGTTGTAACCAGCCTGACGACGATCGGGATTATCATTACCTGGGTGTTGTCTGCAGCCCTTGCCTACTGGCTACTCGATATTAGTTTCAGTTTGTCGGTGCTTCTGGGGGCCATCCTGGTGGTGAGCGGTCCGACAGTGATCATTCCGCTGCTTCGGCAGGTGAGGCCGGTTGGTAATGTCGGGTCGATCGTCAAGTGGGAAGGGATTGTCAACGATCCCGTCGGGGCGATATTGGCAGTGTTGGTCTTTGAGGCGATTCTGTCCGGGGGATTGGAGCACGGCACGGGTCATGTCGTGCTCGGAGTTTTCAAGGCTGCCTTCATCGGAGCAGCAAGCGGGGTTGCCGCAGCAGGTGTAATCGTATTGCTTCTTAAGCGTTACTTGATTCCCGATTTTCTTCAGAATCCGGTCGCACTGATGGTGGTCGTCCTCTGCTATGCAGGGTCCGACGCGCTTCAGCCGGAGTCCGGGCTGCTTGCTGTCACCGTTATGGGATTCGCGCTGGTAAACCAGCCGTTTGTTTCCATAAGGCACATCCTCGATTTCAAGGAGAATCTCCGGGTTCTGCTTATCTCCAGCCTTTTCATCATCCTGGCGGCGCGTCTGCCGGTAGTTGAGGTCATGCTGGGAAGTCCCATTGGTTGGGTTTTCGTGCTGTCGTTGATTGTCATCGTCCGGCCGGCGATGGCGCTGATTTCCACCTGGGGATCGGGCCTGAAGCTCAACGAGCGGCTGTTCGTGGGCTGGATGGCTCCGCGCGGCATTGTCGCTGCGGCAGTAGCCAGCGTGTTCGCTATTCGCTTAAGCGAGGCCGGTGTCGAGGGTGCCGATATTTTGATACCTATCACGTTCGAGGTGATCGTCGGCACTGTGGCTATATATGGATTGACCGCACCCTATGTGGCGCGCCTTTTGAAAGTGGCGCAGCCTGACCCTCAGGGAATCCTCTTTGCCGGCGCGAACCGAATAGCGCGCTCTCTGGCTACGCACTTACATCAACTGGGGTTTCGCGTCGCTCTGGTGGATACGAACTGGGGCACTATTGCCAACTGCCGCAAGGAGGGGATGAACGCCTACTACGGTAACGTCCTTTCAGAAGAGATGCTCGCTGAACTTCAACTTGACGGGATAGGCAGCATTTTCGCCATGACGGCAAATGATGAGGTTAACTATCTGGCGCTGTTACACTTCTCTGACCTGTTCGACAGTTCTCATCGCTATCAGCTGACTCCTCGCGGCGAGGGTCGCAAGGCCCGTCAGACCTCACTTCCCAGGCATCTGAAGGGGCGGTATCTGTTCGATGAGAAGGCAACATACGATAATCTGCTGGCCCGTCTTGAGAGCGGTGCGGTGGTCAAGTCCAGTCCCATCACCGAGGAATTCAGTTTCGAGGATTTTCGGTCAAGGTATGGTGACTCGGCCCTGCCGTTGTTTTTGGTTACCGATACGGGCGAGTTGCGAGTGTTCACCACTGATTCCAGGCCGACTCCACGTGCCGGGCAGACGATGATCAGCCTGGTCACGCCGGCGGACAGAGCCTGATCACCCGCCACACCTTTTTTGCTGCTGTTTATGTTTGACACCCATGTGAGGGCGGGCTAAGATGGACCTCAATGGCAACGTGGGTTGCCGCCATGTACTCATTATTAGGTTTACCAATCAACAGAATGTTGCTTCGAAGGTCACGAATCAATCAAGGAGGAAGGCACCGTGATTAGCTGTAACACTGCCGTGAGCGCGCTGGCCAATCAGCAGGACGATCCGGCAAGACTGTATGTCCATGGTTCGGTCATGCTTCTGCACGAGGAGGACGAGGTTCAGGTAACCGGTGTCGGGCCGGATGCCGAGGACTTGAAGACCCTTGTCGTGAACCTGAAAATCCGCGTTGTCAACGGCAGGACCAGTACGACAGTCCGACCGTTCTTCTACGAGGAACACGGGGACCATGTTGGCGATTTCGAACGAGTTGTCGTACGCAAGGAGATTTCCTACGTCGAGAACGGTCAGGCTCCCGTGATGATTGAACACATCCGGTAGTGTCCGGTCAGAGAGTTACTATACCGGCGGGTGGCCACTTGTGGCCACCCGCTACTGCATGGTGCGCCTGGCGGCGGGTCGTGCCGCTTGTCTCTTTACCCGGAAGCCGGCTTTCCGTATACTTGGATATGCCGACTTATGAGTTCTTTGAGCATACCGCCGATGTCGGGATTCGCGCCTATGGGCCTACGCTGGTCGAGGCGTTGTCGGCGGCCTGTGATGCCCTCACGGATGTGATGACCGGTGGCGCTCAGGTCATGTCCGGCAGCCAGAAGTCGTTCGGCATCAACGCATCCGATACCGAGCAACTCGTGGTCGATACGCTCTCGCATTTGGTGTACCTGTTTGATGCCGAAGGTTTCGTCCCTGGCCGGTGTGACATCGACCTGGATGAGAATCTCAGCGCACACGTGACCGCACGGGGCGAGCAGTTTGACCCGGATCGACACGGCGAGGGTCTGGATGTCAAGGCGGTTGCGTATCACATGCTGAAAGTGGAACGGCAGGATTCGGGAGACTGGATGATCCGGGTCCTGCTCGATGTCTGAGTGTGGATACCGCGAAGACGTTCATGTGAGATCGATGAGGTGACCTGTGGCTTACGAAGGACGACTGAACAAGCTTGATGATTGGCGTTTCGAACTGCCGATAGAAGGCTCCCAGCACCAGTCTGCGAGTACGCCCCCGATGCGGGTGCCGGGACTGGTATACACCGATGGTAAGATGCTCGAGGCTGTGAAAGGTGACGATGCCCTTTACCAGGTGATCAATGTTGCCACGCTGCCGGGGATTGTGGGGCGATCGATCGCCATGCCGGATATTCATCACGGTTATGGTTTCGCCATCGGGGCGGTGGCGGCTTTCGATGCGGATGAAGGGGTGATTTCCCCCGGCGGTGTCGGATACGACATCAACTGCGGGGTACGACTGATGCGCACCGATTTGTCTGTCGAGGATGTCAGGCCGCGGATCTCGAAGCTCATCAACACCATGTTCAATAACGTCCCGTGTGGTGTCGGTGAAGGGGGTCGGCTGAAACTGGCCGATCATGAGCTGGAAGAGGTGCTTGAACAGGGCGCGCGATGGGTGGTGAGTCAGGGGTATGGGTGGGATGAAGATCCGCAATTCATGGAGGAGAACGGTGGTATCGCCGGGGCTGATGCCGACCTCGTCAGCCCGGAGGCCAGGAAACGGGGACGGGGGCAACTAGGGACGCTTGGGGCCGGAAACCACTTTCTGGAGATACAGCGCGTCGACACCATATACGACCGGGAAGCCGCAGCGGCGTTCGGTGTAACCGCGGTCGGTCAGGTTATGATCATGATCCACACCGGATCCCGCGGGCTGGGGCACCAGATAGCGACTGACTATCTCGGAGAAATGCGCAAAGCCAACAAGAAGTACCAGATTCCGCTGGTTGACCCGCAGTTGTCGTGTGCGCCGGCTTCCAGCCCGGAGGGGCAGAAGTACTTCAAGGCGATGAAATGCGGGGCCAATTTTGCGTGGGCTAATCGGCAGCTCATCATGCACTGGGTGCGCGAATCCTTTGAAGCGGTCCTCGGGCGCAAGTCGATCGATATGGGAATGCACCTTGTCTATGATATTGCTCACAATATGGCGAAGCTGGAGACACACGAAGTCGCGGGCAAACCGCGCCGCCTCTATGTGCACCGCAAGGGGGCGACACGCGCTTTCGGGCCGGGGCATGCTGATATCCCTGAGCCATATCGTGCAGTCGGCCAGCCGGTGCTGATTCCCGGTGATATGGGCACGGCCAGTTTCCTTCTGAGGGGAACTCAGACCGCCATGGAGCAGACGTTTGGATCCACCTGTCACGGAGCGGGGCGTCGGCTCTCACGCCATGCCTCGGTCCGGCAGTATCGCTCAACTGATGTCATCGCGGCTCTTGAGAGGGATGGCATTTACCTGAAAGCCAAAAGCAAGCGGGTCGTGGCCGAGGAAGCGCCCGGCGCCTACAAGAATGTCGATGAGGTGGTACAGGTGTGCCACGACTCCGGTATCTCGCGGCTGGTGGCACGCCTGACGCCGCTGGGTGTCGTCAAGGGGTAGAAGAGCATTGCCTGTGTTTCTGAAGAGAGGACGCCACGAATGAAAGCCATGGTACTCAGACAGCCGCAACGGCCGCTGGTGTTGACCGATGTCGAGACTCCTGTTCCCGGTCCCGGGCAGGTCCGGATGAAGGTGGCGGCCTGCGGTGTGTGTCGGACCGATCTTCATGTTGTCGATGGCGAACTGACCGAACCGGTCCTGCCTCTGATTCCCGGCCACCAGATTGTCGGACGGGTAGATGCGCTCGGAGAAGGAGTAGCGACGTTCGCTGTGGGTGATCGGGTGGGGGTCCCGTGGCTCGGCTATAGCTGTGGTGAGTGTTTCTACTGCAGCCGCGGACAGGAGAACCTCTGTCAAAGCGCACGCTATACGGGTTATCAGATCAACGGCGGCTTTGCGGAATTCGCGGTCGCCGATGCCCGATTCTGTTTTCCGATCCCGGAGGGTTACCCTGACCTTCAGGCCGCGCCGTTGCTGTGCGCCGGGCTGATTGGATACCGCTCATACCGTATGGCCGGCGAGGCGAAACGAATGGGGTTCTACGGTTTCGGCGCTGCAGCACACATCCTGATCCAGGTTGCGCGCCATGAGAGACGAGAGGTGTGTGCGTTTGTGCGTAACGGAGACGATGAAGGGCTGGCGTTTGCTCGCAGCCTCGGCGCGACATGGGCCGGTTTCTCGGATCAGCTCCCGGAGGAGCCGCTCGATGCCGCTATCATTTTTGCCCCTGTCGGCAATCTCGTCCCGGCGGCACTGAAGGCCGTGCGTCCCGGTGGAGTGGTGGTCTGTGCCGGGATCTACATGAGCGAGATTCCTGCCTTCTCCTACGATTTGCTCTGGATGGAACGTCAACTCCGATCGGTGGCTAATCTGACCCGGAGAGATGGCGAGGAGTTTCTGACGTTGGCCCCCCGGGTACCGGTCCGTTCCGAGGTTCATCCGTACCCACTGGAGAAGGCCAATGAGGCACTGGACGACCTTCGGGCAGGACGTTTCAGCGGTGCTGCCGTGATCCTGACAGATACACCGTAAGCTGACATCAATACACATCACTAATCTGATCGCTGGTTCGGTCGACAATAAGTAGAAGAACTGTCTGATTCCCATCGACTGACCATGGCTGAGAAGAGCAAAATGTCCAATCCGTTCGAACGCCAGTGGGAGCTGCTCCAGGCACTGAAGATGCAGGAGCAAGACCAGGCCCGACGCATGTCAGCCAGGCTTGACTTGAATCCTGTCGGCATCAAGCAGCAATTGCTTGGCTGGCTGCAGCAGTTCCCCATACCCAAAGGATCCATAGACTCATCATGGGAATCATCGATCCGCGACTACACCACCGGCGATGACTCCATACCGGAGGAGATCCTTGAACTGAGTGTCCTGTTCTCCGTGCCCCTTTACACCCTGCGGGAGCGGTACCTCATCCTGATCAAGGGCTGCAATGAATCCGAAATCAAAGACATGGGGATAGTCTCGGTTTCGGTCGATCGCCAGACGGCCTCCCTGAAGATGCATGCCAAACTTACCGACACCTATCACACCGGAGGTGAGCCGGAGCCACTGGCTATTCACACGCTGTGGATTGAGAACTTCCGATCGGATGAACTCAGACCGGCGCTTGACAATTGCGGACTGGCTATCCTTGGCAACGAACTGATCTCCAGGCTGGCGGCAGAGAGGGACGCCAATGCTATAGGCGGGTCGCCCGATGCCAGCGCACGGGCGCAGTCACTTAAACTGGCCAGTGAGGAAGAGGAGCTGGTGCAGCGCTTTCGAGAACTCGAACCCGGCACCCGCGACGCCCTGCTGACAATTCTGCTTGAACTTCATTCCTCGGAGCGAGTCTCCGGTTAGTTGTTATTCCAAGCGAACTGTCGTATCATTCGTACAACACTCTGAATGACCACATCCGACGGAGGCCACCGATCGACATGGATCAGTTTCTGGCGGTGGCTCGCCGGGCTGCCGAGGCTGCCCGGCGCGTCACACTGGCCCGATTCGGCAAGGGCATGAGCATAGAGCTCAAGCAGGATCAATCTCCGGTTACAGAGGCTGACACCCTGGCTGAGCAGGCGATCATAGCGACCATTCGCGCGAGCTTCCCTGATCACGCTTTTCTGGGCGAGGAAAGCGGGAGTTCTGGTCACGGGGAATTTGTGTGGGTCATCGATCCGATAGATGGCACCAAGAATTTCATCGACGGTATCCCTCTCTGGGGCACGCTGATCGCGCTGGTGCAGGGCGATGAAGTCGTCCTCGGACTGTCTGACATGCCCGTCCTGGGCGACACTGTGTGGGCACAGAAAGGCCGGGGGCCGTTTCGCAACGGGTCTCGCGTGCATGTTTCGAGCCGTCGCGGGACAGACGACGCCATGGTTAGTTTCGGGTCGATCGGTCCGTTCCGGCAACAGCATCGCGAGGCGGGGCTGCTGCAGCTACTGCATGGTTGTCGGCGGCACCGGTGTTTCGGGGATTGCTGGCCGTTTCACCTGCTGGCATCGGGGAGTCTTGAGGTAGTGGTCGAAGCAGCAATAAAGCCGGTTGATGTGGCCTGCTTTGATATCATTATCCGAGAAGCCGGCGGGCGTTTCAGTGACCTTGACGGCAAGCCCTTCAGTTTCGATATCAGCGACGTTGCAGCTACCAACGGTCTTGTCCATGACGAGGTGCTGGCCTATCTTGAACCCGGTGAATGTGAAGAGTGAATGCAACTGCTGATGACAGGGAGAATGCCATATGCTTACTGCCGACGATGCTGTCCTGAACATAATCGATATCCAGGGTCGTTTGGCGACCCTGATGTACCGTCGCGAAGAGCTGTTCGCCGGTGCCGCGCGAATGATCAAGGCCTGTGATGTGCTCGGGGTCCCCATCATCTGGAACGAGCAGCTTCCGGACAAGCTTGGCGAGACTGCTCCCGAGATCAAGTCGACCCTTGAGGGACGCCAGCCGATCATCAAGCCCTGCTTCTCGTGCTGTGGGCACCCACCATTCAACGAGCAACTGGCAAAGTTTGATCGTCGCCAGGTGATCCTGGCCGGGATCGAAACGCATATCTGTGTCTATCAGACGGCTCGGGACCTGGTGAAAGGAGGTTTTGAAGTTCACGTGCTTGCCGATGCCGTATCATCCCGTAGTGAGCTGAACTACCGCGTGGGACTCGATCGGATGAGACAGGAAGGGGCGGTTATCAGTTGTGTGGAGATGGCCTTGTTTGAGATGATGGGCACAGCGGGAACCGAGACGTTTCGGCAGGTGGTGAAGATTCTGAAATAGGCGCCAGAGTGGGCTTTCGCTGATGTTGACAGCTTGGCTGCCGCAGTGTCGGGCGGGGTTTGTGTTATGAGTCTGTGTCGCAGTCATGAAGGGTAGTGCAAAAACGCGCTTCCGGGTGGCCAAAACGCGACTGCAACCAGTTTTAGTTAGTGGATATGCCTTATCAATGTAGTCACAATCAGACTGAGCAGCTTGGTGTTTGAGGCGACTGCTTAACTATCTGCCGTACATAGCCATTCGCGTGTCAACAGGGTAAATGGGGACTATTGTCAACCACGTTATCTTGTTTACCTTTCCGATTATCACCGCTTGTTCCGATTACTTTTTCTTGACAAGCTGTTCTGCCCATGTAGGTTATCGGATGAACATTGTTAATATCTTCACAAAGCTCCGATTCTCTTTGGAGTATGTGACAGCCCCATTGGAGGAAGTGACAGCAGCCTATGGCCCAGTCAGCAGAGGTTGATTTCTCTCCCGGAAAAGTGCAGTTGGCCGATTTGTCTGCCCTGAAGAGCCGGTTCGCGCGGATCGATGAATGGGTGGTCAGCCCCGATGGCAGGTTCATTGCGGCTCCGGTCAAGACTGAGGACGGTAAGTTCACTGTCTGTGTTAATGACCAGACCTGGCCCGAGTCTTTCGATTTGCTCTGGATGCTGCGGTACACGCCGGCCGGCAAGCTGATCGCTCTCGTCCAGGCCGATTTGGAGTGGACGATTGCCGTGGATGGCAAGCCCTGGGAGAACACGTTCGAATATGTCTGGAATCCGCGCTGGTCGCGCGACGGGCTGGTTGTTGCTGCACTTTGCAAGAAGGATAACGAATACGGGGTGGTTATTGACGATAAGCCCTGGGAGACGCGTTTTTTGGCTGCGCGGGATTTCGCTTTAAGCGATGACGGCAAACGAGCCGCTCTGACAGTCCAGGTTGAGCCTCTGGGAGAAGCTGATGTTCCTGCCTTCTTCGAGGGAGTCTGGTCGGTGGCGGTGGATGGTGAGGTGTGGGACAAGAAATATGTCAACGCCTGGTCACCGGTGTTCAGCGCCGACGGCAGCAAGGTGGCGGCTCAGATAAGAACCGATATATGCGACTATTCCATTTCGATAGGCGGCACTGACTGGAGCGAGCGTTTCGGCTGCGTGTGGGAACCGGTTTTCAGGGGAGCCAACGGCACCGTGATTGCACCGGTCCGACAGGGAAAGAACTGGACCCTGGCCGAGGATGGCCGACCAATCTGGCAACGGGAGTATTGCCAGTTGTGGTACCAGACCTTCAGCCCCGATGGCTTTAGGCTGGCCGCGGTTGTTTCGCCGGAGTTCGGGCGCTGGACGATCGCTGTGGACGATGACCCCTGGAAGCGTCGCTTTACGGACATGGCGCTGGCGCCCACATTCAGTCCGGATTCGAAGCGCGTTGCCGCGCCGGTCAAGAGCGACGGTCGGTGGAATATCGCGGTTGACGGAGAGGTGTCCGGGCAGGGCTGGGACCAGATTTGGGAGCCGGTCTTCACTCCCGACGGTGCCCACGTGCTTGCGAAGGCGAAGCAGGACAAGCACTACTTGTTTGTTATTGATGGCAAGCCGGTGCGCTCCGGGATGAGCTTGTGCTGGGATCCGGTCGTGTCCCCCGATGGCCGGCAGGTGCTGCTGCGCTATGTGCAGGAAGAGAAGTATTTCCGTGAAGTTGTCGCGTTGGGAGAGCTGCTGCGATGAACATAACAAAGCCATACTGCTTTGCCTGAGGATGAAAGCGAGTTGAAGGATGTATGAGTTCTCACGTGGGCCGCTGGTCTGGATAGCGTTTATCGTCTTTGTCGGCGGAACCATTTATCGCGTGATCAGGGTATATCAGGACTCGAAGAAGGAGCGGGTGGTGCACCCGTATATGAGTCTCCGTCACGGGATACGCTCGATCGCCCACTGGCTGATTCCGTTCGGTGCCCGCAATATGAGAATGCGTCCGCTGTTTACGATCCTGTCGTTCCTGTTTCACCTGTGTTTGCTGCTCACACCGATATTCCTTCTGGGACATGTGATGCTCTTTGAGCAGTCGTGGGGTGTGAGCTGGTGGACGCTTCCCGACTCGCTGGCCAACGTCATGACGATTGTCGTGGTACTGGTCGTGATCGTTTTCGGACTTCGTCGGATTGCCCATCCGGTGGTTCGGTTTGTCACTCGGGTCAGTGACTGGGTCCTGCTGGTGATTGTCGCGGGGCCGTTTGTCACCGGACTGATGGCCTACTATCAGTTTCTGGACTATCGCACGGTCATGATTGTCCACATGTGGTCGGGAGCGCTCTGGCTGATGGTTATCCCGTTCACACGGATCGTGCATATGATCTTCTTCCCCTTCACCCGCGCGTACATGGGCAGCGAATTCGGGCATGTGCGTAACGCACGCGACTGGTAGGCAGCTGTAAGGAGGCATGGTGAAATTCAAGACAACGCCGGAGAGCCTGGTCAAAGATTCGGGGCTTGATGAGTCGATAAAGAAGCTGACGCCGGAGCGTATTGCCCAGGTGATCAATCGGGTGCTGACCAGAGAAAACTCCGCCCGACTGCAGGTCTATCTGGATACCTGTGTGCACTGTGGTCTGTGTGCCGAGGCCTGCCATACATACGTATCACGAGACAAGGACCCGTTGTTTGCGCCGGTCTCCAAGGTCAGACAGACCCTGTGGGAGATGGTGGAACGCAAGGGGAATGTCGACGGGGAGTTTCTGCGCAATGCCGCCCGTATCGCATTCACAGAATGTGGGGTGTGTCGACGCTGCAGTATGTACTGCCCCTTCGGTATTGACATGGCTTATCTGCTCCTTATCGTCCGCCGTATCTGTTCGCTGCTGGGGGTTGTGCCCGTTTACCTCCAGGATACGACTAACTCGCATGCTGTAAGCAGCAATCAGATGTGGGTGCAGCAGGATGAGTGGATCGACACGCTGCAATGGCAGGAAGAGGAGGCGCAGGCGGAGCTTAGTTCGGTGCGGATTCCTCTGGAGAAAGAGGGCGCTGATGTCATGTATTCGGTGATCGCACCCGAGCCGAAGATTCTCGCGCAGTTGCTGGGCAACATGGCCATTATCTTCAAGGCCGCCGGTGAGGACTGGACCATGCCTGCAACCGATGGCTGGGACAACTCCAATATGGCCATGTATAGCGGCGATTTCGAGGTCATGGGGAGGGTCGAGCGCCTGCACTGGGAGACGGCGGCGCGTTTGAAGGTCAAAAGGATCGTCATGGGCGAGTGCGGCCATGCTTTTCGCGGGGCGGTGTATGACGGCCCGCGCTGGCTGAGCTGGCAGTATCCACCTATTCCGATGGTGCATGCCATCGAGTACTATTATGACCTGCTTTCATCCGGGCGCATCAGGATCAAACAGAAGTACAAAGAGCACGTGACCATTCAGGACCCGTGCAACACCGTCCGTGGCCGTGGCCTGGGCGATAAACTGCGCTACGTGGTTGACGCGCTTTGTGAGAAGTTCACCGATGTCAACCCGAAGCAGGAACACAATTACTGTTGCGCTGCCGGAGGTGGAGTCATCAACTGCGGTCCCCCCTGGAAACGGTCTCGCATGGTGTCCAACCGTGTCAAGGCAGAGCAGTTGGCAAAGACCGGGGCCGAGGTGGTCATCACGCCCTGTCACAACTGCCACAGCGGAATCGAGGACATTATCGGGTTCTATAATCTGGGGATGCATGTGAAATTCATCAATGAGATCATGGTCGAGTGTATGGAGAAGCCGGAGGAATCGCAGGGATGAGCACGCAAACAGGACGAACGCCGTGGACTCGCCCGAATAGCTCAGCACCGCTGGCGGTTGCCGTGTTTGTGGTGTTGGTGTGCGCTCTGATTGGCGGTTGCGGTGACTCGGAGGCGACCGGGCCGGTGCCACGCTCGGACCTGATCGTTATCGATGCCATGAGTCAGTTTGGCAGCCTGGACCGACCGGCTGTTGTCTATCCGCATGATGCCCACACGGTCACCCTCCAGCTTGTCGGCGATAGCTGCAGCCGCTGTCACCTGACAACCGAGCAGGGTGAGATGTCGTTGCTGTTCAACCGGCTGGCCGACAATAGTCACGATCAGGTCATGGAAGCCTATCACGCCGGGTGCATCGACTGCCACGTCAGCACAGTCGATGAGGGACGAGCAGCCGGCCCGGTCACGTGCGGCGAGTGTCATACGAGGAGTCCCAAGTACGTCTCCAGTCGGGTGCCCATGCAGATGGACAAATCTCTGCACTACATCCACATCGCGGCCACCGACAACGAGTGCGGCCGTTGTCACCATCAGTTTGACTCCACCGAGCAGAAGCTCGTCTATGTCAAGGGGCAGGAGAGTTCCTGCCGGGACTGCCACCGTCAGGTGGAGCAGGAGGGTGTTATCTCGTTCGGTGTCGCCTCACACCGACAGTGTCTCAGTTGTCACGCCGAGATGAACCAGGGGCGCCTGCAGTGTATGGGTTGCCACAGTGCTGCTCAGCAGCTTACGATGAAAACCGTGGATGATCCACCGCGCCTTCAGCGCGGACAGCCCGACTTCATTTTGCTGGCCGCCAATCCAAAGGAGCGTCACCAGAGCAAGCTCAGGACGGTGCCGTTCTCACATGTCGGGCATGAAGGTTTCACGGACAACTGCCGGGTCTGTCACCACGAGAGCCTGCGGGCGTGCAGTGACTGCCATCTGCTCGAGGGGAACATGTATGCCGGTGGCGTCACCCTGCAGCAGGCGATGCACGATCTGGTCTCCGAGCACAGTTGTGTCGGGTGTCATAATCAGCAGAAGGAGGTCGGCGAGTGCCTCTCCTGTCACGGACTGATGGAACAGGGGCGTCTTGTGGAGTCTACCTGCGTGACCTGCCATGCCGGCCCGCTTCCGGAGAACCTGGAGCAGGCGCGCTCGCGGTATCGCTCCCTTGATCAGTTCCGTCCGACCGAGGCGCAGCGCCGGTTGTCATTTGTTGGTGCTGATATACCGGATACGGTGCGGATTGGCAGTCTGCAGAAGGAATATCAACCGGCCTGGATGCCGCACAAAGAGATAGTCGACACGCTGTTGGCGGTGATCGACAACAACCGCATTGCAACGTACTTCCACGGTTCCCGGGACGTTATGTGTCAGGGATGCCATCATCATTCGCCGGTCGGGCAACGTCCGCCGCTGTGCGAGAGTTGCCACGGTACACCGTTTGACCCACACAATCTCACCCGGCCCGGCTTGTATGGTGCTTTCCATCGCCAGTGTATAGGGTGTCATGAACAGATGGACATTGGCACAGCCACTGACTGCGTACGTTGTCATGCGCCGATCCAGGGGAGCTGATCATGTTGAGGATGAGGTGCTAAGGAGCAGGTAATGAGTATATCGCGACGCAAATTTCTCGGTTGGGTGGGAGCGGCCGGTATCGCTGCCACCGCCGCCACGAAGTCCAGGGCCGCCCACGCCGAGTTCGAGGGCTACCCCGAGAGCTACGCGGTGTTGCATGATTCGACGCTGTGTATCGGGTGTCGCTCCTGTGAGCGTGCCTGCAACGAGGTGAACGATCTGCCGAAGCCCGCGACGCCGTTCGATGATCTGTCTGTTCTTGACAAGAAGCGCCGGACCGATGCCGCGAGCTACACGGTGGTCAACAAATACGGCCAGGTGCCCGGCGAGAATCGCCCTGTCTTTCGCAAGGATCAGTGTAACCATTGTCTGGAACCTGCCTGTGCCTCGTCATGCTTCGTCGGCGCGTTCACCAAGACGCCGGAAGGCGCTGTTATCTGGGACGAGAGCGTGTGCGTGGGGTGTCGCTACTGCCTGATCGCCTGTCCGTTCAACATCCCTGCCTATGAATATGATGAACCGTTGACACCTCGCGTTATGAAATGCACCATGTGTCACCCCCGGATTGAGCAGGGATTGCTGCCCGGCTGTGTGGAAGCCTGCCCGATGGAGGCACTGACTTTCGGGGCACGTTCCGACCTGCTGCTCATTGCCCGCGAGCGGATTCGCAAGTACCCCGATCGGTATGTCAATCATATCTACGGTGAGCGCGAGATGGGTGGTACAAGCTGGCTGTACATTACCGGCCGCAAACCATCGGAGGTGGGTCTGCGGGAAGATCTGGGCACGACCCCGGCCCCGGAGTTGACCTCGGGGGCACTGCTGATGGTGCCGATCGTGATCGGCATGTGGCCCGCGTTGCTTGGGGGGATCTACAAGATCAGCCAGCGCAAGGACCGTATTGCGCGCGAACAACTGGTCGCTGCTGTCAAGGCGCAGAAGGAGCAGAGTGACAAGGAACGTGAGGAAGCTGTCAAAGCGACCAAGGCTTCGGCGCAGCAACAGCAGGAGAAGGCGATAGAGAAGGCGGTGAAGAAGGCTCTCGAAGAGGCCGCCGAGTCAGGTGACAGCAAGGAGGAGAAATAGATGGCCGACACGGCAGTGACCACGAGCGCTGAACACGCGGCCGAGGCACCCTCGCCCGCGAAACGACCGCTGTTCAGCCCCTTCAATATCATCGCGGCCCTGATTCTGCTGGCCACGGCGCCGTTTGCCATCCTGCGCTTCACCGGTGGGCTGGGCGCTGTCACCGCGCTGGATCATACCAACCCGTGGGGAATCTGGATCGGGTTTGACCTGTTGACAGGTGTCGCGCTTGCGGCCGGCGGCTACGTTACCTCTGCGGCTTTCTACATCTTCGGCAAGGAGGAATATCACTCTGCTGTCCGTCCCGCCATCCTGACAGGCTTTCTGGGTTATGGGCTGGTGGTCTTCGCGCTGCTGTTTGATGTCGGCCGTCCCTGGCGCCTGCCCTATCCGTTCTTCGTCAGCCAGGGGGTTACCTCAGTCATGTTCGAGGTAGGTGCCTGCGTAGCCCTGTATCTGACGGTGCTGTTTCTGGAGTTTTCGCCCGCCGCCATGGAATGGCTGGGCCTGAAGAAGGTTCGCTGGATAGTGGTCAAACTGACCATCCTGCTGACCATTCTGGGCGTGTTGCTTTCGACCTTGCACCAGTCATCACTGGGAGCCATGTACCTGTTGGCTCCCTCCAAACTGCATCCGCTGTGGTATTCAACGTATCTGCCGGTGTACTTCTTCGTGTCAAGTATCGCGGCGGGGCTGTCAATGATCATATTCGAGAGCACGATGGCGCACCGGTATTTCTCGCACCTGATGGACCAGCGGCACAAGGACGAACGCAACAAGATTGCCCTTGGTTTCGGTCGGGCAGCAGCGCTTGTCCTGGCGGCGTATTCCTCAATCAAGATCTTCGGTATTGCCGCTGACAACAACTGGGCGTATCTGCTCACCGGCTATGGTCTGTGGTACCTGGTCGAGTTGGTCGGGTTTGTCATGGCCCCGGCGTTCTTGTTCGCCGTAGGTGTGCGCGATCGCAACTTCGGACTGATCCGCGTCTGTGCCATCTGGACAGTGCTGGGGATCGTGCTCAACCGCTTCAATGTCTCTCTGATAGCGTTTAACTGGCACCTGCCCTCGGCCGAGCGGTACTTCCCGGCGCTGGGTGAATTCGCCATATCCATCTTCATTGTGACGCTGGGGATCGTGGTCTATCGCTTCATTGTGACGCGCATGCCCATCCTGTACCACCATCCTGATTACCACGACTGATCGCAAGGAACCACATTATGGACGGCACCATATACACACTTCAGGAATTCATGATGCGCACCAAGGGGATCGTGTATATCCTCGCGATTGGATTCCTGATCGGCTTTACAGCCTTCTGGCATTTTCTGTTTAGTCGCGAGCCGCGCGAGGAGACGGACCGGGATTAGCGGCTGTTACTTGTCGGCCATCTCAACGCCTCTCACATCAGGGCGCATGAACAAATAGGGCATTCCCTGAAAGTATCCGCGTGTCGGCGTAATCACAAGATACAGCTTCGATTCCATAATTGCTACCACCTCCTCCGGGGGCGCGTCGGGCTCGAGGTTGGCATAGTGCCTGCCGACTTCGATCCGCATCTTCGGCTGGTGGCGGGACATGGGATTGACCGTGATCGCACGTATCCGGGTATCGTACACCGGCACCTTGAGCGTTCTGACAAGATGGGCGCGAAGGTGCTCGAGTTCGTCGGCCGAGAGCATTGGCTACTCCCTCCTGATCCCGATCATGTTTTCCGGCGCCAGCAGTCGGTTTAGCTCTTCGCGGGAGAGCAACTGCTTTTCCAGCACCAGGTCGTACACGCTCTGGCCGCTTTCCAGGGCCTCCTTCGCCACCTGGCTGCTGATTTCGTATCCCAGCACCGGGTTCAGGGCGGTTACCAAACCGATGGAGTTCTCCACGTGGAACCGGCATACATCGGCATTGGCCGTGATTCCTGCCACGCAGCGGTGGTGCAGGGTGGCCATGCCGTTCTTGAGCATCTCGATCGACTCGAACAGACTCTGTGCGATTACCGGTTCGAACACGTTCAGTTCCAGTTGTCCCCCCTCGGCGGCGAGAGTGACGGTCAGGTCGTTGCCGATCACTTTGAAGGCGATCTGGTTGACGACCTCCGGGATCACCGGGTTGACCTTGCCGGGCATGATGGAGGAACCGGGCTGCATTTTTGGCAGATTGATTTCGTTGAGACCGGCGCGTGGCCCGGAGGAGAGCAAGCGCAGGTCATTGCAGATTTTCGAGAGTTTCACCGCCAGTCGCTTGATGGCTGAGGAATACATCACGAAGGCTCCCGTGTCTGAGGATGCCTCGACAAGATCCGGCGCCAGATGCACCGGGAGGCTCGTGATTTCGCGCAGGTGGGAGATCACGCGATCGGGGTAGCGCGGGTCGGCGTTGATCCCGGTTCCGATGGCGGTTCCCCCCATATTGACTTCAAGAAACAGGTCGGCGTTGACCGACAGCCTGTCAATTTCTTCAGTGAGGGTATTGGCCCAGGCCTGAAACTCCTGGCCGAGTGTCATCGGGACGGCATCCTGAAGCTGTGTGCGGCCCATCTTGATTATGCCCGAGAACTCGGCGGCCTTGGTCGTGAAGGCATCGGCGAGCTGTCGCAGGACCTTGAGAAGCTTGGCGTTGCTGCGAATCAGCGCAATCTTGAGCGCCGTCGGATAGACATCATTGGTAGACTGGGAAAGGTTGACATGGTTATTGGGATGGCAGTGAGTGTATTCACCCTTCTCGTAACCGAGAATTTCCAGCGCCCGATTGGCAATCACCTCGTTGGCATTCATGTTGGTTGAGGTACCGGCGCCTCCCTGAATCATATCCACCACAAAATGGGTGTGCCACCGTTGACCGAGAACCTCCTGACAGGCCTGAACGATGGCATCGGCGACGGGCGTGCTGAGCAGTCTTAAATCATGATTGGCTCTCGCGGAAGCCATCTTAACCATTGCCAGTGCCTCGATCAGGTCCGGAAAGTGCGTGAGGGAAACGCCGCTGATATTGAAATTCTCCAGCGCCCGCAGTGTCTGGATGCCATAGTAGAACTCGTGGGGTACCTCCCGCTCACCCAGCAGATCGTGCTCGCGGCGGGTTCTCCCGGAGATGTACTGGGCGGCCGCATCGACAACGCGGGTACTGGCCTGACGCATGCGCCGCGAAATGGTACGAGCCACCTGCGAGAGAACCTTGGTACCCAGCAATGGCTGGTGCGAGGCGAGGTCATTGAACCGATCACGGTTGATGGCTACTGCCTCGGTGGGCAGCAGAGCACGGGCAGTAGTGGAATGCGGGTAGTCGTCCATGAGGGCGCCCTCGCCAAGGAAATCATACTGGCCGAACAGCGACAGCCGTTTCTCTTCACCATAGAGGGTCCGCTTGAACAGCTCGATCTCGCCCGAGAGAATCAGCCACAAATGGCGGCGGGTGCTGTTCTCTTCGAAGACTATCTCGCCCTGCGCAAAGTCGCGCACTTCGGCAATCGCGGCCAGTTGTTCCAGTTCTGTGTCGGTCAGATCGCGAAACAGCGCTATTTGCTTCAGAAATGCGCTAAGCTGCAGATCGTTCATTGTGTCGCCTCGCCAAATTTCTACAGTGTTCAATCGGCTAAGGATAGGCGGCAAGTCGCTGTCTGGCAAGACTGAAAAGCCACCGGCTGTGCCCCACATTTGAGTGGTACAGCTACAGGTTGACACAACCGCATTGGGTTGCGAACCAGGTTATCGCTTGACGCGGGAGGCGGGCCGGCCTATATTCTCATTAGGCAAAGGCTCGACAATCATACTTCCACAACATCTTATCGTCATCCGGGTCAGGGCCTGTTCTGAATATAAAAACACTGAATCCTACGCTCTTCACTCACCTGCAAGGGAGGAATGATTCATGCGATGTACTATAAGCTTAGTGGCATTGGCGCTTGTGCTGGTGGTTGCATTTGGAGGTAGTCCGGCACAGGCAGTATGTGGCGACGTTAATCAGGACGGGATTAACAATATCTTGGACGCAGCGATGATCATTGACTACTTGTTCACCGGTGGCACCCTTTCCGATAGCGTGGCTGCCAACACCGATGGGTGCCCCGGCGTGGACATAGGCGATGTCAATGTGCTCTTCGGTTACCTGTTCTGGGGATTGCCAGGCCCGTGTTACGACGTTGACTGCACACCCGTATTCAGCGGTTCTGTTGAACTGGAAGGCGTCACCAACGGAACGATGAGCGAACTCTACGTTGGTGACACCGTGAGGCTATTCTTCCGGATGACGGTTGATGAAGATCATCGGATCACGACCCTATCCCATGGCTTCAGGGCCTACTCGCCCGATGGTGCCACATGGGATGTCATTGACTTGAGAGCTAAAGAACACCTGGACTCGGCCGACTTCTATTTCTTTGACGTTATAGAGTACCCAGGATTCCCGGTCTCCGGCGATACCGTTGGCTTCGGCGCCTTCGGTCACAACGGGTTGCAGTTGGGTAGTTATTACCCCGCCTTTGAGATAGTGCTCGGCCCATTCGATGCCTCCGATGCCGGCAAGACGGTCTGTATTGACTCCACCTACTTCGGCACCGGTGACAATCCCTGGCTTTGGTGCTCGCGGGATCGAGATCGTATCCGGCCAGAGTGGAACGGTCCTTACTGCTTCACCGTTGCTCAGCCCCCGGAGACCGAGATCACCCTCCATCATGTCTCCCACGAAATCGCCCCCGGGGTTGTGCGCACCGAGGTCCCGGTGTCGTTTGATTTCATGTACACGAACAACTCAGGCGAAAGCATCATGGGGTTCACCAACGGCTACCGGGTCTATTCTCCCGACGGAGCCGATGTCAGCATTCAGTCAGGCAGTGCGATTGGCAACCTCTGGACTGGCAGTATCTTCAATGATGCCTTTGTGATCGATTACTTCGGTCCCGGACCGGACACAGTGGGCTTTGGCGGTGTAACGATCTTTGGTGACGGTGTCCCGACGGGCACCGCCGATGTTGCCTTCCGACTGACCCTCAACCCACTGGAGCCAGCAGACGACGGGAAGCAGGTTTGTGTCGATTCATCCTTCTGGCCCCCCGGAGGACAGTGGATGTGGGCAAGCTCGGGTGGAGGAAGTGGCAACTATGTCCCTGCGTGGGACGGCCCGCATTGCTTCGAGATTCAGTACGTGGAAGACCCGCCTGTGCTCATCAGTGTTCCCGACAGCATCTTCATTACGGTGTATGAGAACACCAACGATATGCCCTACGAGGTCATCCGCGTTGAAACCGCCCTGGATACCGATCCGCTGTTTGTCACGGCTAATATTGTCGAGGACTTCGGGCCTTTCGTGTTGAGCAGAGGCTGGGTCGAGACACCGGACTATCTGTTCGCCTCAGCGATTCCTCAGGGATTTGCCGCCGGCAGATACGCCAACACCCTCGAGTTCACGTCCGACTCGGCTGACAACAGCCCTCAGTACACGATCGCAGTGCTCGATGTGTTGCCAGAACCAGAAGCCGGCTTTCTTGTCGATGGCTTCTTTGGCACGTTTGGTCAGCAGAAGATCAAGTCGAGTGTTGACTGCTGGTTTGATCTGAGGATGATCAACAACTCAACTGAGGTCGTCGGCGGTTTCACCAACGGTATCGAGATTTCCTCTCCCGATGGCGCCACCTGGACTACAGCCTGGGCTGACAGCGTGCCCGGGTTCACATCGATCTTCGACGGTGGCATCTTCTTGAACCACTTCGGAGTCGATGGGAGCGGGGCTGATACGTTGGCCTACGGGGGAGTTACGTTCTTTGCAGATGGTTTAGTCCCCGGAGGCGATATTGAGCCCTTCTCCGGACACTTCGGCCCTATTACCACCGGATCCGCGTTCAAGACGGTGTGCATCGATTCCACGTACTACCCGCCAGCCGGAACGTGGCTCTGGGGAACAATGGGCGGCTCGGGCCAACTTGTCCCAGACTGGAACGGTCAGCAGTGCTATGAGGTGTATATACCGACAAACTGGATCACTATCGAAGGCGGCGGCAGTCTGGTCTACACGACTGAGGTCGGGGTGGACGTCGATGTTGAGCTGTTCATCGATAGTCATGGCGGTTTGAATCCCGCTGACTACTTCGCGATTTCATATGTCCCCTGGTTCCAGCCAAGGGAGCTTTGGTGGACACCACCTGAGATGCTTCGGGCGGACATTCTGGTTGCCGGTATGGATACCGGCACATATCACGGCCAATTGCTTATAGAGGCCCCCGAGGCGTGGAACACGCCCTGGCTGGTCGATCTCACGTTGAACATTGTTCCGGCGGGCCAGGCGACGGATTCGCTCGTCATCCCATCCTCGGTTGCCACCGGCGTATGTGGCCAGACGCAGGAAGTGGCGATCAAGGCGGAGCAACCGCTTAAGGGCGCCGCGATCCCGATTGCCATCCCTGAGGGTGCGGCAGTGACCGAAGTCAGTTTCGAGGGCCTGTTGACCGAGACTTGGGATTTCAACTTCATTGAGATCAACAATGAGCAGGGGTTTGTTTTCGTAGCTCTGGCCAATTCCTCGGGCGCGGTTATCCCGGATGGTTTGTCGACGGTATTCACGATGACCTTTGACGCCGGCACGGCAGAGTGCATGACAACGAGCGCCTTCCACTGGGATACAACCCTGTCGAACGACCCCTCGCGGGCGTTGCTGTTTGCGGATGTCAATAACATGGATGTACAGCCGGGATTTGACGCTCTGCGTGACTCAGCCGTGGTTCCCGGGTATCGGCCCGGGGACATCGACGGCGACGACATTGTCAACATCACCGACCTCACCGGTCTGATAGGCTATATGTTCGACTATGGTGCCCCGCCCTGTGTGCTGAATGCCACCGACTGCAACGGTAGCTGCACCGGTCCCAATATTGCGGACATGACCTATTTGGTCGACTATCTCTTCCAGGAGGGTGCCGAGCCGGTGTGCGGTTGCCTGAACAAGATGGCAGCCCCGAAGCTGTGGGCGGCTTCATCGGTGGGTGTGGTGTACGAAGACGGTGTGTCGATCGTCATGCTGTCCAGCGACATCGACCTCCGTGGTCTCCAACTGGAGATATCAGGTGTCACTGGGCGGGCAGTCAGTCTGCTGAGCGAGGACTTCGATGTGCTCCAGCGTCTCGATAACGGCATCCTGACGCTCGGTCTGCTTGATTTGAAGGGGGAGAACGTGATTGCGGCCGGTGAGCACCGGCTCGTGCGTATCGACGGGAAGTGCGAGATCGCGAGTGCTCTCGGTTCCGACAGCAGACATGAGGACGTCCTTCTGTCTGTCGGCGAGCGGTCGGCGATACCTACTGAGTACGGTCTGCAGCAGAACTACCCGAACCCGTTCAATCCGTCGACCGAGATCAGCTTCACGCTGGCCGAGGCCGGTCATGTTCGGCTTGACGTGTTCAATGTGATGGGACAGAAGGTTGCCACCCTGATTGACGGATACCGCGAGCGCGGACCACACTCTGTCATGTGGAACGGCCGTACAGGGTCTGGTGATATGGCTTCCAGCGGTGTCTATTTCTATCGCCTGGAGAGCGGCACCTTTGCCGACACCAGGAAGATGATACTGCTCAAGTAGCACCTTCTTTCGTATCCAGCGATTCTTGATTCCCCGGTTTGGGGAGCAAAGCTGAAAGCACCCGCTCCATGATTCGGAGCGGGTGCTTTGTATTGATCGTTTCTCAGGCACAGGGGCGCGACACGGCACGCCGGCTGTTGTGCCTTCAGCGGCTGTCTCAGTAGTTGTGAGTTCCGACAACGACTTCCTTGCCCAGATTCTCCCTGATGAGGGTGGCTACCTGCTCGAAATCCAGCGGGCACTTGGCGGTCTTCTTTGCTTTGACCACGCAGGTACCCAGATGGATGACATCGAAATCCTCCTGCAGCGTGCCTGCGATCTCCTTCATCAGAGTCACCTTGGGCATGATCAGCCCCGGACAGTCACCGCAGTTGCCCAGAGCCACCAGCTCCAGTTGGTCATCATCTTTGTAGCGGGCGAATTCCCCCTCTCGTTTGCGGATTGCCTTGAGGCACTTCTCGCAGGCGATACACAGCTGATCCTGTATACGCTTACATCCAATTATCGCAACTCTCGCCATGCCAATCACTCCTTCTGCTGTCGCCTATCGAGTGCGCTAAAGGCCGCACTTCGTTGTTGATTTCTGGCTCCATTATAGCCGGTTCACGCAGGATGTGCAACTTCGGCGACAGCTCTGGATAACCTGCTCGTCATCACTCGTGATCATGCTGTCTCGGCGCGGTCCGGCGTTCCAGCAGGATCTGGTTCTCTCGTGATCGGGACTCCCCAACCGAGGTGATCCGGATCGCAGCCCGATCGGCCACCGGGCAGGCGAATTCACAGGCCCCGCACCCGGTGCACAGGTTTGGGTCCACATACGGCCGCTTCACGACCACCGTCTTGCCCCGCGAATCGGTGACTGTCAGCTCCTCGAGGTAGATAGCTTTTGGTGAAGTGGGGCACCACTCCTCGCAGACGATACATGGTGTTGCCATCGCCCAGGGCAGGCATCGACCGCGATCGATGAAGGCAGTCCCGATGCGCATTGGCGGACGACTCTCATCGCCGACCTTCGCTGTTACCGTCAGTTCTTCAATGGCTCCGGTCGGGCAGACCTGTGTGCACAGCGTGCACGTGGGTTCGCAATACCCTATTCTTGCGATCAGAATCGGTGTCCAGATGCCCTCGATGCCTGTTTCCAACAGCGTGGGGTGCAAAGCGTTGTTTGGGCAGACGCGCATACACTGGCCGCAGCGAATGCACCTTGCCAGGAAGTCCGCCTCGCCGACTGAGCCGGGGGGTCTGACTGCCATCGGTTGCGGATTGGCCGCGAACGATGCTCCTGACCGCAGCAGGGGCAGCATGAGCAGGCCTGCCGCGGTTGCGGCGACCGCCTTTCGCCGAGTAATATCAACTGCCTCCACCGGCGGCGGATTGGTGATGCTGGCGGTGTCAGATTTCGGGAAGAACGTAAACTTCAGTGACCCGCGGGGGCATGCCGCCTGGCAGTTCAGGCAGACATGGCACTCGGCCTGGTGCCATCGAAGGCCAGGCTCCGGGTTGTCACCTCCCTGACAGTGCTGGGCACAGAGACCGCAGTTGTCGCAATTTGTTTCGCGTTTCTCAAGGCCGAATATCGTCCAGCGAGAGAAGAGGCCCAGAAGCGCCCCCAACGGACAGATACCGCGACACCAGAACCGTGTGAACACGCGATTCAGAATTAGTACTATCGCGAAGAAAAGCCCCAGCGAGACGATGGTGTTGAAGAACATTGGACGGAAGGGCAGCAGAAACGCGGAAAGCACACTGTAGGTGCCTTCGGCCAGCGAGCTGAGCGGGCTGATGCCGAGCGACGTGATCCACGAGGTAACCCCCTGTGCTCCGGCATGCAGAGTCGGCAGCACGACGGTACCGATCGACCGTGCCAGCAACGACAGTGGGTCCAACAACCCGGTCTGCAGGGTACCGGCCAGCGCCCCGGCCAGCATGACGAGCAGGATGTAGTATTTGATCTTCTGATACGGCTTGTACCGATTGGCCTGTATCTTATTTTTGCCGCGACGGGAGCGACGCTCTGATGGAATCTCCGAGATCCAGTGATTCAGCGTGCCCATAGGGCAGACCCAGCCGCAGAAGAACCGTCCAAAGAAGACTGTCGGGATCAGAATGGTCAAAGACCAGAGCAGCCCCTTATAGAGCGTACCGGTGGCCAACAGAGTGCCAACAGCCGCCAGCGGATCGAACTCCAACGCAATGGAGACGGGATAGGGCAGCGATATGTGACCCGTGTCATCGGGCGTGAGGTTGACATCGAAATTCGTCTTGAGTATCAGCCAGAAGAACAGAACGAAGAAGACAATCTGCGAAAGTCTGCGAATACTGCGGGCAGTCCTGATCGTCATCAGGTCAGCTCTTTGTAGCCCGCAGCGCGGTAGTGTGCGGTCCCCAGTCCGCTTTTCTCGGCCAGCCTGATGTGGCCGATGCGCTCTACCGGTATATCGAGAAACTCAACCGCTCGAGCATCGGCGGCTACCTGGTCAGTGGCGCAGATCACCGTATTGGGAGTTGCAACATCGGCCAGCGACCCACCAGTCGGGCCGTTGCGAAGCAGCACCCGGGTGGCATCGACAACCACGAGAGTAGGTTTGGAAAACCGGGCCAGGTCGACTATTGACTGATCAATCTGCTGGTGAAGCCGGTGACGACGTCCCCCGATAATGCCGTAGAGGTTCTTCATCCCGATCGTACAGCCGGACAGCGAGTGCTGTTTCACTATCGGGACATTGATCAGGCGGTCACACTCCATAACAGCTCTGAGCACCGGCCATTCGGTCAGCAGTTCGCCCTTGAGATCAGCGTCGACGAAGTCGCTTTCTGTGGGCAGAATGACCTCAGCCCCGGCCTTTTCAGCCGCCTCCCGGATTCCCGAACGTGCAAAACAGCGCCGCGCGTCATGACAGGTAACATCGGTCACGATCACCCTGGCGGCCCCTGCAGCCAGACACTGCGTGACTATCTCTCCGACGAGGATCGGACTGGTGTTCGCCGCCTGTTCCGGGGTGCGGTCCCAGGCGACATTGGGTTTGACTGTCACCTTCTCGCCCTTCATCACGAACCGCCCGATACCTCCAATGCCATCGAGGCTCATTCGCAGCGCTATCGTCGGGTCCTCGTTGTGCGCCAGCACCACCTGCGGCCAGTCGCCCGATGCTTCCACCTGGAAGTCTGCTGCCTGAGTGACAATGCCGGATCGGGTGTGCACCTGGCGGTTGTGAAACAGCAGCCCGGTGCCGCCGGTGACCGCCGCCAGGGCGACAGCCTTCGATGTTTTTCCCAGAAACTCGCGTCGTTTCATGACACTGTCCTTTCCCGCATCATTTCTGTCTTATTTTACTGAGCCACCGTGCAACACGCAAGCAATTGACGACGCAAAGTGGCTGGTCTTATACTGGTTTTATCACATCGTGGTATCACGGCACCCATGGTCTGTCCCGAGGGGTTGCGCCTGCCTGATTCTGCAGCGGTGTTTCAGTCGGCGGTTGGTTGCTGCGGCCGGTATGTCGAAGTGCCAGCTTGCCCGGGATGATGGTCCCTCGCCCGGCCTCGGTCCGGCAGTGGTCAGAAGTGCCCTGCGAGTGAAGTGCGTAAAATCCACGTGCAGGGGGAGCCGACAGCCGGTTGCCGGGGAAGGTGCAAACGCAATGTCTGCGGGATTGGGGGCGCGGTTATTTGGCCGGCAGGATCTTGCTGATCTTCGCCCTGATCTTGTTCTTCAGGCGTCTTTGCTGATTGGCGCGATAGAGCTTTCTGACTACGTAGCCTTGTGATGCTTCGAGGGCTAACTGAGTTCGAGCGGTCCGGTAGTGGTCTTCGCTTTCGAATTGCCGGGCCGGTGGTTTCTCTGTCACGAGGTGCAGGAAGCGCTCAAGGGAGTAACGTTCTTTGAGATGTCCCCGCAGCAGCAACACTTCTTGTGCGGCGGTTTCGTATTCAGCTGTGATTTCCTTGGCGATTGCTTCCGGTGGCAGCGTGCGGCGGCAGCATCGACCTGAGTAGTTGAATCGCTCGGCCGTTTCGTAGCTGTCGCGGGTAATCCAGCCGGGACCGCCGAAGTGATCATAGCAATAGACAGGAACGCCGGCCTTGATGGCATACTGCACGGTCTTGCCGATGGATATGACAGCATCCGCGCTGCGGATATCTTCCGGGGTCACTCTCTTTTTCGTTCCGCTATTGCCGATATGCTCCACCTTCGTGCCGGTAGACTTCAGCAGTTTGAGCGCTCTGGGTACTTCCTGCGGGAGGTGGTTGGAGACCCACAGTATGCGGCCGGGGGCGGGCTTCTGTCGGGGGTGATCAACCCAGTAGCGGTCGGGGCAGGCGTTGTGGAGATTGTGAATCTCGCTGTCGTCGACTCCCAGCGACTTCAGTCGCTCGGCTGTCTCGAAGCTATTGGCCGCGATGCTTGCGCCAAGAATCAAAGCGGACTTCAGTCCCGTCATCTCGAAAGGCTCAAAGGGGGACAGATGTGCTGAGACGATTCTCGTCCGGTGGGTCCTTCGCAAACCGTGCTGCGATACCGCAATTGGTATCAGCAGGTGCTGTGACCAGACGAAGTCATAGTCGAAAATATCGGGAAACTGGTCGCTGTCAGATACGGGTATGCTCGGGTTGATGGACCGGATGCAGGGATCGTGCGAGTTGCAGTGGATCCTGACCTCGAAACCCATTTCTGTGAGGGTTTCGGCGACCTCCAGAGAGAGAACCTCGGAGCCGGCATAATCATGCAGGTGGTTGGTGAGTACCAGGGCACGTTTGGTGTTCATGGCAGGTCTATTTGTCCCTGATCGTGTGTTCGTTTCTCAGTTTCCTCACAGCCACTTCTTCCTCCTGAAGAACCAGACCAGGCCGCCGGCGACTGCGATCGCCAGCCCCCAGAAGAGGATGTAGCCAAATGGCAGGCCCAGTTCCGGCATGTTAAGGATGCTGATATCGGTATCGAAGTTCATGCCGTAGACACCGGCAAGAAAGCCGAGGGGAATGAAGATGGTGGCAATGATAGTTAGCACCTTCATGATCTCGTTCATGCGGTTGCTCACACCGGTCATGTACAGGTCGAGCAGGCCTGAGACCATGTCGCGGAAGGTCTCGACGGTATCGATGACCTGGATGACGTGCTCATAAAGATCACGCAGGTAAGGTCTGGTGGCCGTGTGCAGCAGGCGGCTCTCGGTTCGTTCAAGGCCGCTGACGGCCTCCCGCAGGGGCCAGATTGCCTTGCGCATGTAAATAAGCTGGTACTTCAGCTCTCGGATCAGTTTGAGGTTTTCGGGTGTCGCGCTTTCGGCGATGGCGTCATCAAGGAGTTCGAGTCGCTCGCCGAGTTGCTCCAGCAGGATGAAGTAGTTGTCGACGATGGCGTCCACGAGTGCGTAGGCGAGGTAATCCGTATCCATGAACCGTACGCGCGGAATAGTCTGTCGCAGGCGCCGGCGGACCGATTCGAACACATCGCCGGACGTTTCCTGAAACGTGATCACCCAGCCCTTGCCCCACAGGACGCTGACCTGTTCGCCGGTGATATCGCCATTGGGGCCGGTTGGATGGAGCATCTTGAGCACAACATACAAGTAGTCAGGCCCTTCCTCGAACTTGGGGCGATGGCCGGCGTTGGCGATGTCCTCCAGCACCAGCGCATGGATGCCAAAATGGGCGCCGATCTGCTCTATAATGGCGACATCGTGAATACCGTTGATATTGATCCAGCTTATCGAATAGGTGTCGCGGTAGGCGAATACGTCCTCGACCCGGTCGACTCTGATCTCCCGAAGCTCCTCGGAGGAGTAGTCAATGACCGAAATGTCAACCGGTTCTGTTCGATGTTTCCCGACATACACAACGCTGCCGGGTCTCAGGCCCTTCTTGCGTGAATCACGGCCGTAAAGGCGTCCCATTGGCTCTCCTTTCGGTTTTGCCGGTGGTCGGAGACGGGGCCGCTTGGGCGGCTCTTTGAGATGATAAGGCAATCGACCGGGTTTGCGAAAGCATTAATCCTGCACGGGTTTGTCTCCTTGTGGCCGATTTTCTGAGCCTCGCCGCAGAAAAGAGCGTCCAATTGCCGTTGCCATTAATCTATCTCAAACGGCAACGGTCATACTCACAAGCGGCACAAGAGTGCCCGGAACACGTGCTGTGAGAAGGAAAGGACATGATGAAACGAGTCATAGTATTCGTGGCGGTAACCCTGCTGATCGTGGGCGGTTCGTATCTGGCCATTTACGGTTTTGCGGGCAAGAGCAAGCCACAGTATGAGTTCGCCCCGGTTACCAGGGCTGATGTGGAGAATACGGTAACGGCCTCCGGCACGCTCTCTCCGACGACAACGGTAGAGGTCGGTACGCAGGTTTCGGGGACCATCGACAGAGTCCTCGTTGATTTCAACGATCAGGTGGCCGAGGGACAGGTTCTGGTGGTGCTTGATACGTCACTATTGAAAGCGGCAGTCATCGATGCCGAGGCGAACCTTGAGCGTGTTCAGGCGCAGTTGGAGCTGACCCGGAATGACTGGACACGAAACAAGCAGCTCTTCGACCGCAACCTGATCTCGGAGTCGGAGTTTCTGTCGTTCGATGTCAGCCTTAGGGTTCAGCAGGCGACGGTGAAGTCGGCCCAGACGGCCCTTGATCGGGCGCGGCGCAATCTCGAATATGCGGTTATCAGGTCGCCGATCTCGGGAATTGTAATCGGGAAATCGGTGGAAGCCGGGCAGACAGTCGCGGCCAGCTTGTCGACTCCGACGCTGTTCATTATAGCACAGGATCTGGACCGGATGGAGATTCTGGTCGATGTCGACGAGAGCGATATTGGCCAGATTAAGGTCGGTCAGCAGGTACGGTTCGAGGTGACCGCATACGCCAGCAAGGTATTCACGGGCGAGGTGACGCAGATTCGTCTCCAGCCCAAGACCGTCTCCAATGTTGTGACATACACGGTGGTAGCCAATGCCTCCAATGAAGAGGGGCTGTTGTTGCCCGGTATGACAGCGACCGTCGATTTTGTCACGGCGGAGCGTCGCGATGTCCTGGTAGTGCCGACTCGGGCGCTGCGTTTCCAGCCATCGGAAGAACAGGTGGCTCAGGCTTTGGAGCGATTCCGGGCTGAGCGGGAAGCTCAGGCACCGGACAGTCTTGCCGCCGGCGGTGAGGGGAGTCGACGCGGCACTCCCGGGCGGGGTCGGGGTGCGGCTACCGAACGTGTCTGGACACTGAATGCCTCCGGGGAAATAGTCATGATGCCCGTTCGAACAGGCCTGGCCGACGGCACCAATACCGAGATAGTGTTCAGTCGCATGCTGTCGGAGGGGGATACGCTCATTGTCGGATCGTCGGAAAGCGGGACGCCGGCAAGAGCAACACGAATGTCGAACAGGCCCCCGGGGTTTGGTCCCGGGCGGTTCTGATCGGGTCACCATGAGACGGATTGATCCCAACATGTCAGAAGTCATCAGGACAGAGAATCTCACGAAGGTGTTTCATGTGGGCAGCATATCGATCCCGGCGCTGCGCGGTATTGATCTTTCAGTAAACGCCGGGGAGTTCGTGGCGGTGATGGGTTCCTCAGGCTCGGGCAAGTCGACCTTGATGAACCTGGTGGGTTGTCTGGACGTGCCCACCGACGGGATCTATCTGCTTGACGGTGAACGGGCCGATCGCCTGAGCAAGAACGACCGCTCGGAGGTTCGCAACCGCAAGATCGGGTTCGTGTTCCAGGGGTTCAACCTTCTGGCCCGTACGACGGCTCTGGAGAATGTGAGCCTGCCGCTGTTCTACGACCGTCGGAACCACGTCCGGGACCATCGGAAGGCGGCGCTGGAGGCGTTGGCGAGGGTGGGCCTGGAGGATCGCGTGGATCACACCTCGACCCAGCTTTCCGGCGGGCAGCAGCAACGGGTAGCGATAGCGCGGGCACTGGTGAACAAGCCTTCGCTTGTGCTGGCCGACGAGCCGACAGGGAATCTTGACAGCCGGACATCGATTGAGATCATGGCGCTGTTTCAACAGCTTAACCGGGAAGGCGTGACGGTGATCCTGGTGACTCACGAGCATGAGATATCGCAGTATGCGCACCGGGTCGTGGTGCTTCGTGACGGTTTGATTGTGCGTGATCGTGCGGTCGAGACGGTGCGCGACGCCGCCCGTGACCTGGCCGCTTTGCCGGTACAAGAGGAGGTGGCATCATGACCTCCATTACCAGACTGCTGGCCGCCGCTGGGCGGAGTATTGCCAGAAACCGGCTGCGCAGCCTGTTGACCTCGCTGGGGATAATCATCGGTGTGAGCGCCGTGATCATCATGGTGGCGATCGGCGAGGGGAGCCAGCGCCAGATCGAGTCGCGCATCGACGCTCTTGGGACCAACTTGCTGATGGCGTTGCCGGGCAGTGCCACCAGCGGCGGGGCACGGATGGGGCGTGGCAGTTTCAACCGATTTACGTTCGCTGATGTGGAGGCGATACGGGAGCGGGCCTATACTATATCCGCCGTATCGGCCGTGGTTCGAGTGGGTACTCAGGTGATCGGTGGCGGGACCAATTGGTACACCATGCTGCACGGAGTTGACCCGGACTACTTTACCATTCGCAACTGGGAGCTTGCCTACGGCGAGCTGTTCGATGCCAAAGCGGTGGCAGCCAATCGCAAGGTCGCGCTGCTGGGAAAGACGGTTGCCGACGAGCTATTTGGCGCTATGGACCCGATCGGGCAGACGATTCGCATTCGCAACACCCCGTTCAGGGTCATCGGGGTGCTCAAGGAGAAGGGCCAGAGCGGCGTGGGACAGGACCAGGACGATGTCATTCTGGCTCCCTCCACCTCGGTGCTCTATCGTCTGAAGGGGGGGAGCTGGGTGGACATGATCAATGCCAGCGCCGCGTCCTCGGATCGGGTGGATGAGGCGATCGCGGAGATGACCGCCATTCTGCGGGAGATGCACAAGCTGAACCCCGGCGAGGAGAATGATTTCACCATTCGCAGTCAGGCTGAGATCACGGAAGTGGTCACCGAAACGACGAAGACGATGACGCTGCTGCTCGGCTCAATTGCGGCAGTCAGTCTGATAGTGGGCGGGATCGGGATCATGAATATCATGCTGGTGTCGGTGACCGAACGGACCCGGGAGATAGGCATTCGACTGTCCGTGGGGGCACGTGAGAGCGACATTATGGTGCAGTTTCTGACCGAGGCAGTGGTGCTGAGTATCGGGGGTGGCCTGATCGGTATACTGCTGTCGACGGGGGTAGTCGCGGCGCTCAATGTCTGGACGACACTGGGACCGGTTATCACACCGGAGGTAGTAGTTATCTCGTTCGTGTTTGCGGCGGCGGTAGGGGTCTTCTTCGGGTTTTACCCGGCCCGTAAGGCTGCCCGGCTGAATCCCATCGACGCCTTGCACCACGAGTAGGCATCTCAGACGATGTGGCACGATTGGCGAAAGCGGGGACGGGTGATAATGCTCTGCCGGCAAATCGCGTCGGCGGGTGAACAGCGGAATGTTTGTGTGAAAGGATGGTCACTATGAGACTGGCGGCAAGTAGCTGTCTGGTGATGCTCTGGATGGTGGGGACGGCGCTGGCGGTGAGCCAGGAGCAGTTAGTCGAGATGCGGGTCGAGCACCTGCGAGGTCAGTTACAACTGACCGACGAGCAAGCGGATACGGCGCGGGTGGTGATCGCCCGGTATGTCGGTCAATTGCAGGGTCAGGGTGGCCGGCCGACGCCGGACCCCCAGGACCGGCAAGCTCTGCCGGGAAAGCTGGAGGCCGAGGTTCGTGAGCGGATCGGAGCAACACTCAACGAATCCCAGAGAGAGCAACTGGCCGGTTTCGAAGGGTGTATCGTTCCGGACCGGCAACTCCTGCAGTTGAACAGCAGACTCAACCTTACGGAGAAGCAGGTGCCGGTTGTTGAGGAGATATTGGGTATCTATCGTGCGGAGATACAGGCGGCGATGAACAAGCGCGACAGCGACCGGCGGGGGATGATGGGGGGAATGCGAGAAATCATGGATCGTCAAGATGAGTCCCTCAAGGCAGTGCTTAGTAAGGATCAGGCTAAGGAGCTGGAGAAGTTTCGAGACGAGCAACGACAGCAGATGCAGCAGCGTCCTGACCGTCGCCCGGATGGCGCCGAGCGACCTCGCGGCGGCGGGGGCCGTGGTGGCCGTGGCCAATGACCCCCTGTGAATCCGTTTCATTGGACATCTGGTTTGATCTACCGGGCGTGCAGCTTGCACGCCCTCTTTTTCTTGCCGGCAAGGAAGGTCACGGACCGCTGGTGGCGGCGGAACATCTGTGAGCACATGCTCGTTACAACAGGCACCAATGAGGTGCCTATGAGCCAGTCAGAACTTGCAGAACGATCAGCCTTTCAAATGATTCTGCGTGCCGCCGAGGCAATTCGGGGGCGTTTCGATAAGACGCTCAAGGCCTACGGCCTGACGGAACCGCAATTCAATGTTCTCCGGATTGTTCGCGGAGCGGGCGGGCAGGGGGTGCCCGCGCAGGAGATCGGGCGTCGGATGATCACCCGTGTTCCCGATGTGACCCGTCTGGTGGCACGGCTGGAGCAGAAGGGCCTGGTGGTGCGGGAGCGAAGTGAGGCGGACCGACGGATGGTCCTTACTCGACTGACACCCCGAGGCCGCAAGCTGCTGTTGCGACTAGACCAACCGGTCGATGAGAGTCACCGACAGCAGTTTGCGCACATGAGCAAAGAGGATCAGAACGAGCTGATTCGGTTGCTTAAGACGCTCTGTGAGAGCTGAGCAGTCAGTCCGGCAGCCCCTTGCTTTGTCTCCTTTTAGAGCTTTCTCCAGTGACAGGTTATCTGTAGATTACTTGGACACATGTATGGATGATGTATGTGCTCAAGCAATGGAGGGATGTGACGGATGCGCTGGAATGAACGTTATCTGAACAAGCCGGAGGCGATGCTGGTCGCTGTTGTGGCTGTTGTCGTGCTGGTGATCGCGGGGTGTCAGAGTGATCAAAAGACGGATGCTTCGGGTGAACAGGCAGCTCGAGTTGTTGACCTGCCGCCGGGCTACACCGACAGTGTGCCATCGGCCGATGGCGTACTGATCCACTATGATGCGTACGGTGAGGGTGACCGGACAGTGCTGTTGGTACACGGCTGGGCGTGCGATGCCTCATACTGGGATGGGCAGATAGCGGCGCTGGTCGAGGAGGGCTACCGGGCGGTCGCGATTGACCTGGCTGGTCACGGTCGCTCCGGGTCTGGACGCGAAGCGTGGACGATGCAGGCCTATGGTGCCGACGTGGTCGCTGTGGCTGACGCTGTGAAGGCCGAGGAGATCGCGCTGGTCGGGCACTCGATGGGCGGCGCTGTCGTTCTGGAGGCCGCGGCGATGCTGGGCAATCGCGTGAAGGGTGTGGTCGGGGTGGATACGTATCAGGACCTGGAGCAATCCTTCACCGATGAGCAGATCTCTGGGTTCATGGCGCAGTTCGAGGAAGATTTCGAAGGGCAGGTGAAGCAGTTCGTACGTGGCATGTTCCCGGATAACGCCGACAGCACTATGGTTGCGCGGGTCGCCGATGATATGGCGCAGACGCCAAAGGAGGTGGGGCTGGGTTCGTTCCGTCATTTGTTCGCGTACGATTACGCTGGGGTGCTGGCGAAGCTGGATATCCCGATTCTGACGATCGGCAGCGATAAGTACCCGGTGCATGTCGAGAAGAACCGCAAGTTGTATGGTAAGTTCGATGCGACCGTCGTCGACAGCACCGGCCACTTCCTGCATCTGGAGAAACCGTCGGAGTTCAACCCCCGTCTGGTGCAGGCGCTTCGGCGCCTCTGGCTGCGCCCGGGCGAGACTGGCCGATATTGAGCGCGGTGTGCGTGGCGACGGAGGAGGACAGCAGGACGAGGGTGAGGACTGACTGAAGGCGCCAGTTCACGGGGCGCCATTCTCTATCAGGATCTTCAGACCGATTCCCAGCAGGATGATGCCCCCGAGGACACCGGCCGATCGCCCCAGCCTGAACCCAACCGTCCTTCCCAGTCCCATGCCGACACTGGTCATGGTGGCGGCTACGACGCCGATGACAATGCTCGCGGTGACAATGTCGGCCTGTAGCAGGGCAACGGAGAACCCGACAGCGAAGGCATCGATACTGGTCGCCACGGAAAGGATGATCAGTGACCACCTGCGCGTCGGATCGGAGGTATTCAATTGCTCAGTGGTGAAGGTGAGTGCCTCGCGAATCATTTTGACACTGATAATCAGCAGCAGCGCGAAGGCAATCCAGTGCGCCCAGTCTTTGACGAAGCGCTCGATTTGATGACCGATCAGCCAGCCGATGATGGGCATCAGAAACTGGAACAGCCCGAAATGGAAGCTCAGGCGAAAAACCGGGTGGAAGCCGAGACAAGGCAGGCGGGCACCGACGGCGATGGCCACCGCGAAGGCGTCCATCCCGAGTCCGATTGCAATTGCCAGCAGCGTCCACCAGTCCATAATCGGGGTTCCTGTCGATTGCCAGATGCCGGTTCAGCGTTCGTTTCAGTGGATATACGCTGGAAACCGGCTAAAAGCAACGTTCCACAGCGCAGGCGCATTCACAGAGTCCTGTCGCTACAAAGCGCTTGTGTGAACATGAACCCGAGTCCATATTATGCTGTTATCACTACAATAGTGGACTGCGACATCGTCGGTGAGAGATACATCAGTGGGTGTTCCGACAAGCGACTCTTGGCATCGTCAGGTATGGCACTGGTTCAGTTCACAAGTGCGCAATTGTCAGAAATATTGCATGAATGGTCACACTTTATCACGGAGGAGTGAGAATTGAAAACCAAAGCTATTGTGATCCTGATGACGTGTCTCATGATCACCTCGGTGGTTGCCGCAGAGCAATACACTGATGGGCTCAAAGGCAGGTTCGGACTTGGCGGTCGCGGTCCGATCTTTGTTCCGCTGTTCGAAGGGGGAGACTTCAACCAGTTCAGCGAGCAGTACGAACCTTATATGATGGGGTGGGACGGATCTGTGTACCTTCGCTGGGGTATCACCAATCGTTGGTTCGTGAACCTGGCCTGGGCGCATACCTCGGTGTTTGATGATTCGGCGGCGAGTTCGGATCAGTCTTTCACCTTCCGTAACTCGGACAACGCCCTGTCGCGTCTTGAGGGCAACATGTTCAGCCTGACGGGTGACTACCATTTCTCTCCGACCAAGCGCTTCTCACCATTTGCGACGGTTGGTGTGTCGGTGGATCATTGGGGGCTGAACCGTCGCCTGGTCATTGATGAGTCCGAAGTCTGGCAGCACGATGTCTGGGACATCGGGGTCAAGTTCGGACTGGGTGCGAACTACTGGCTGTGTCAGCATTTCAGTGTGGATGCACAGGTTCGTTACACGCACCTGCTGTTCAACGTCAATACCGATGTTCCCGAGGGTAAGTATGGCCCCGGAGACTGGTCGAGCATGAGTGACCGCCCGTTTCGCGGCTATCTGGAGCCATCGATTGGTCTGACCTGGTACTTCATGGGCGAGGGTGACAAGGACAAGGACGGTGTGAAAGACAGCAAGGATGAGTGTCCGAACACGCCGCGCGGAGCTATTGTCGATGAACGCGGGTGCGGAATCGACAGCGATGGCGATGGCGTGTATGACGGACTCGATGAATGTCCGAATACTCCAAAGGGCGTCTGGGTAGACGCGCGCGGTTGTCCACTCGACAGCGACGGTGACGGTGTGTATGACACGTTCGACAAGTGCCCTGACACGCCGGCAGGGGTAGAGGTTGACAAGGATGGCTGCCCGATCGATTCGGATGGAGACGGTGTGCCCGATTATCTGGATAAGTGTCCGGATACTCCCGAAGGTCTGGCAGTGCTCCCCGACGGGTGTCCCATCGACAGCGATATGGACGGTGTGCCCGACTCGGTTGACCAGTGTCCCGGCACACCGGTGGGGGTTATCGTCGACTCGACAGGATGCCCCATTGCTCAGCGCATCACCGACAAGATCACGCTGTCTGACAATGTTCGATACGAATCCGGCTCAGCCGAATTGAGTCCGGCGGCGCAGGAAATCCTGGACGATGTCGTTCAGAGCCTGCGCGCCTATCCGGAGACGAAGATCGAGATTCGTGGGTTCACCGATGCGACCGGTCCGGCCGATTTCAACATGGGGTTGTCACAACGGCGGGCCGACGCTGTTCTGCAGTATCTGGTCAGCCAGGGAATCGATGTTGACCGTATGACTGCTCGCGGGTTTGGTGAGAACCCCGACTACTTCGTGGCCGACAATGCCACCCCTGAGGGTCGGCAGAAGAACCGCCGCGTTGAGATCATTTCAGTTGATTAGAGTTCTGAGCAGGGAGTTCTGACCAAAGTGCACAAGGCCCCCAAACGGGGGCCTTGTGCTTTGGGCAGTGTCTGTGAGAGACGGCTCAGGGCTTGTCCGACTGCGACCAGCCCTCTTCATTGATGTCTGATTGCTCAAGCAGCGGTTGCCACCACCACTCGTTGCGACGGTACCACTCAATGGTCTCTTTCAGGCCGTTTTCGAAACCAATATCGGGTTTCCATCCGAGCTGAGTGCGAATCTTGTCTGAGCTGACCAGGTAGCGTCGGTCGTGACCGGGGCGGTCGGGAACGTACTTCTTGACGCTGTCAGACAAGCCGAGTTCGGCAATGATCAGGTCGGCGATAGTTTCAATATCGGCTTCGGTTTCGCTGCCGATATTGTAGGTCTCGCCGGGAATCCCATCCTGCAGGATCACATCGACGGCCCGGCAATGGTCCAGCACATGCAGCCACTCGCGCTTGTTTCGGCTGCTCTGGTACAGGGGCATCTTCTCACCCCGGAGGCCTCGAATAGCAAAATGGGGAATCAGCTTCTCAGGGAACTGGTACGGACCGTAGTTATTGGAGCAGATTGAGATCGTGACCGGCAGACCGAACGTTCGGGAATACGCCCGCACCGCCAGATCAGCGGCCGCCTTGGAGGCGTTGTACGGTGTGTTGGGGTTGTAGGGTGTATCCTCGGTAAACCGCTCGGTGGCATCGAGAGCCAGATCGCCGAACACCTCGCACGTGGAGATGTGGTGCACGCGCGGCACCTTGCGTGTGTGGCAGGCGTGAAGAAGTGACTGGGTACCGACAACGTTGGTCTCGAAGAATATCCGTGGTTCCACCACGGCGCGGCTGTTGTGAGTTTCCGCTGCGAAGTTGACGACAAAGTGCGGCTTGACCAGATCGAACAGGTTGCACAGCGCGTTGAAGTCGCGTATGTCACCGTGGACGAAGGCGTAGCGATCCGCATACGCGGGGTCCGATTCAATGTCTTTCAGGCTGTCGCGATTTCCGGCATAGGTGAGGGCATCGAAATTGATCACGCGCCACCGGGGATAACGGTGCAGCCAGTAGCGAATGAAATTGGAGCCGATGAAGCCGGCCCCGCCGGTGACGACGATGGTCTTGTGCTGGCGAGTCAACATGAGTTGTCATCGCCTTTGGTCTGGTTGGGAAATACTGTGTTCATGGCGGTAGTATAGTGCATTTGCGGCTGATCAGCAATCGTGGACACACCATAGATTGGGCTCGATGTACTCGCCGCGATTGGCCTGTCGGTCGATTGAGATCGGGACCAGGGCTCCGGGAATCACGTACCGGCCGCTGTCCGGGAAGGCCATGCCGGTCCACCATTCCCATTCAGCTACGGTGCCGGAGATGTACATGGAACATTCGCAAACGGCGATGACGCGCGCGCCAAGCCGCTGGTGGATGCGGATCCAGGGGTCAAACGCGAGACCATCGGGGCGGGTCCACTGCACATACCGCTCGAACGGCATGAGCGGATAGAGGGGCTTGAGGTTGGGGCGAAGTGGCGCGACGAGATGGCTGATGCCATGGTCGCGGACGATTTTGATCATCTGCTCGACCATCATCCCGGCCAGGCCGCTGCCTCGCAGGTCGGGTTCGATGACGATCTGGAAGGCGCTGACAAGGTTGGGTGTGCGCCCGGCGGCGTGATCCTCGACGCTCTTCTTGAGCGCCCATTCTACTCCACCGCCGGGCAGTTGCTCCAGCGGGCCATCCCAGCAAAGCGGGACGCAGTTGCCGAAGGCAGCCAGCTTGTCGCTTGTCGGATCGACAAGGCCGAACTGGTAGTCCTTGAAGTGGTCGTAGATGGCATGGAAGTGCTCATCGATCAGCGGGCTGTGCAGCAGGAACTCGGGCCATCCGCGCGAAGCAAGGTTTTCGGCGGGATCGATCAGATCGGGTCGCTGGTCGAAAGTGTGGAAGGCGAGCTTGTTGGTGTTCATGGTTGGGATGTACGGCGGAAACTCGGTGAAGGCAACGAAGAAGTGGAGCGTGAGGCCTGGAAAAGGCTGTTTGCTTTTCGTGCGCCCGTGTCCTATTTAGTGTGGCAACGATATGGGAGAAGCAGCGTTCCATGACCATACTTGATCTCATCAAAGCCACGACTCCGCGGCCAGAACTGTGGAGCGGGGTTTACAAGATTCCCTGGGATGAACCGGGGTTCAGTCGACGGATGCTGGAGCTGCATTTGGCTCAGGATCATGACTGGGCCAGTCGGCCGTTTGCGACAATCGATGAACATGTGCAGTTCATTCATGAGGCCCTGGCCGAGCGGCAGCCCTGCCGAATACTGGATCTCGGCTGCGGGCCGGGGCTGTACGCGTTTCGGCTGGCGGCGCTGGGGCATGAGTGTGTCGGGATCGACTTCTCGCCCGCCTCGATTGCGTATGCAAAGACGAGCAACCCGCTGCCGGACCGGTGCCGGTTTGAGCTGGGCGATCTGCGGAAGGCGGAGTTTGGTTCGGGCTACGACATTACATTGATGATATACGGCGAGTTCAACGCGTTTTCACTTGATGAGATACGCGATATCCTGGCGCGGGTCTGTACGTCGCTGAAACCGGGCGGGCGGATGTTGATCGAGGCGCATACGCCGGAGGAGATTGCGCGGATTGGGCGGACGGCGAAATCGTGGTACTCGGCGGAGTCGGGGCTGTTCTCGGAGGAGCCGCATGTGTGTTTGATCGAGAACGCGTGGCACGAGGCGGAGCGGACGGCCGAGAGCACATTCTACGTGATCGATGGTGCGACGGGTGAGGTGACGATGTACCGCAACACGCTGCTGCAGTACACGCTGGAGGACTACGGCAAGTTGTTCAGGGAGGCCGGATTCGCCGAGGTGGAGATCACGGCTGCCTGGTCCGATGGGTCACCGAAGGCTGAAGATCAGTTGCTGCTGCTGGCAGGGCGGAAGTGACGGGGGAAACTACAGCAGTTTCGTCAACGCTTCCTCAAGCTCCTCTTCCGTCATGGATTGCAGCTCCGGATGATTTTCCATGTAGGCGGCGAAGTGGAGGTTGAGCCACCCTCGGGTTAGCGGCGTGATGATAGCGCATCGATTGGGGTCGTGCTGGGGATCGTACAGTATTCGCGCCAGTATATACTCCGGGGCTCGGTGCAGGATTCTGAGCGTTTTCTCGAAGCCTCTTACCCCTTCGGCGTATCCGGCATTATAGAAGGCGAGCCGGAGTTCGTTTCGCCCTGTCCTAAGCGGTTCCACCCGGTGTACCTGAATGGGCGAGTAATAGCGCCCGATACCCGCGTACCCGGGCAACATCTCCCATGCGTACCAGCGATTTGGTGTGAGGGTCATGAGTGGAGATGACTTGGTCATAGTCAGATGGCTTTTCGCACTATGAGTGCGTCGCTTCCAAGTTGATTCCCGCCATGAACCCAGCCATATCAACGATCTTGGCATTGGTATACATGCGGTCGGTCTCACTGCCGGTATGGAAGTCGAGCGTACGAATGCACTGTGAATCTATAGACAGCTTGTTCGTTACGTAGTAATCGAATAACTTGAGAAGCGACTTTTCGTTGAACGAACCAACGCCGACTGCTCTGCGAAAATATCTGTCATAGGCAGGAACATTGGCGAATACCCCGAGCATGATCTTCGTGACGAGGGTGTCTGTCGGTTTGTTCTCGGGACCGAGGGCATGTACCAGCTTCTGCTTGAAGTCCATCAGCAGTAGGCGAGTCTCGAGGCTATCATACTGGTCTACGTCAACCTCCCAAACTCGATGGTCGGCAGTGGCTATCGTGCGGACTACATCTCTGTAGACATGGGAACTGCGCTGCCCCAAGAAGGCACGGCCCCTGAGCATCCCCCAACTGGCCAAATAGAAGGCTACTTGAAGACAACTCGTCTGCATGTTGTCTTCATTATACAACTCATGTAGTAGCCCTCTCTCCCTAAATGACTGGAAGTAATTGAAGCAGTAGTCGAATGAAGCATCGCGGGTATCTGGCGCTCTGCCAGGCGTTGTTCCGCCTCCGTTGAGGAAGTCCTTGATATACCTTTCAACCTGCATGGCGCCCTCCTTAGTCAATCCGCGATTTCGCGATGTCCTGATCTAACAGGATAGGGCAGTCCGCTTTCCACAACAAGAAAAATGCGCCATCAGGGGCTCGAACCCCGGACCCGCTGATTAAGAGTCAGCTGCTCTACCAACTGAGCTAATGGCGCATTAATTATCGGCTGCCAAGTACTACCCTGGCAACCGAAGGTAGTTATGTCTGGCCAGGTCAACTTGGTAACCCAGCGCAATGGCCAATATATGTCCCGTCTGCGAAAACGCAAGGGGCTTTTGCCCTTCGGGAAACCCGGCTGCTCGATCCTGACAGCCGGGCAAGCCGCATATCCGTACTATCAGTACGCGCCGCGATTGGGGACTATGCAGATGAACTCGAACGGCTCTGAGTGAGGGTTCTCGAACTGGTGCTCGGTGTTCGGCGGGACGAAGGCGAAGTCCTTCTCGGACAGATCGTGGATGGTGTCACCGATGCGCAGCCTGCCTCGTCCCTGGATGACGTGGTTGATGTGTTCCCAATCGTGTTGATGGCGGGGAGTAAATCCGCCAGGCTCCAGGCGGAAGACACGCATCGTGTGATTATCCCAGCCCTGGTCGGGGCCGATCACGTTGGCTTTTGAGGCACCCTTGACGCCGTCCATAGTGACGTCGCGGAGCTTCATATCGGTGTACTTGACGATCGGCATCGCTGGTCTCCTTGTGTGATCGTTATACGCTGGTACTCAGGTGCAGTATAGTAAACACAGGGTGGCTTGGCCAGTTCCGGCCTCAGACAGCGACACGGATTGACAGACAGAAAAATGACCCGCACATCCCCAGGACACACGGGTCATATTCTGAGTTCAGGAAGACCTGAACAGGGTAGTCAAAAAACTCCCCCTCAGGAAGGTCCGTCAGCCGGTTAGCGACGGTTGCGACGACGGCGCGGCATGGTGCGGGCCGTGCGCTTCATCGAGCTGGCGCGGAAGCCGCGTGAGCTGCTCGGGCGACGGGTGCTCGGCCGACGAGTGGTGGCCTTGCGGTTAGTCGGACGATTGAACGCATTGGCAGCGCCCCGGTTGCCTTTCCACACGGACGGGCTGGCCTTCTTCAGATTGAGGTCAACAGCTTTGTACCGTACGGAGTACACGGAACGACCGAGCTGGCGAGCGATCCAGGAGGTCTCGAAGCGGCGATAGTACTTCCGCATGAACTGGATCTCTTCCTTGTTCCACTGACGAGCGTTGCGGCGAACCGGACGACTGGTCGGCCGAGCGGCACGACGGGACGGCTTGCGGCTGCGCCGTGTGGCAGGGGTTCTACGCGTAGCCATAGGTTACTCCTTTGTTGAGTCGTTAAGGGTTGTGAATAAGACTATGGCCAAGTCAAATTCACCTTTCGAAAAAGTCGTTTGAACTATTCATCGACCTTTTCCTAAAATCCTTAATCCCAACTGGTTAAGAAAATGTCGAGAGGGCTGCTCCTCGTTCGGATGACTGGCATCGAACAGGAAACGGGACTGACGATGGGTATTGAAATCGCCCCACACCTTGTTAGGACTCAAGAACGCGCAAAGTGTGCCCGGCGACGTTTCGATTCTCCGCGACAGGTCGTACTCGCCTGCAAATCAACAGCTTACGAATGGCACGGCGACTTTGCTCCTGAACCTTCCATGAGTATGCGCCTCCTGTTTCAAGCTTCAGCAGTGAAAAGGTGCATGGAGTTATTGGACGAACGCCACAATGACCATGAATGCTGCGAGGAAAAAATTCGCGATGGCAGTCGCATGGCGTTGGTAAACGAGCGGAATCATGGAGACCCGGCAGCGCCACGGGAGCTGCGCCACCGGGTCACGAGAGGTAGTGTGTCGATGGGAAGATGCGCTTTACACACGGTACGCATGGGACAGGCAATCGTTGGTCAGTATCATTGACTTATTCAATCCATAATTAGGCCGTGCGCTCCCGGATCAGGACCTTTGGCGGCGAGTACTGAACACAACGGCCAGATAGACCACTCCCGTCAGCAGAATAATAACGGCACCGGAGGGCAGGTCGGGTCCGTAGCTGAGGGCCAGTCCGAGACTGGTCAGCGCCACGCTGATGCCGGTGGCGAGGATCATTGTTGATCTCAGCCGGTGCGTGAAGCGATTGGCGATTGCTGCCGGTATGGTCAGCAGAGCGATCACCATGACGATCCCGACCACAGTAACGAGAGTAACAACCGTCAGGGCAACCAGTGCCAGAAGAAGCAGGAAGTACAGCCGGGTGGGCAGACCGCGGACGCGTGCGAATTCCTCGTCGAAGCTGATTGCGGCCAACTGCGCGAAGAACAGCCAGGTCAGGCTGATGATGAGCGTATCGAGGATTACGATCAGCCACAGATCGGCCTCGCTGACCATCAGGATGTTGCCGAAGAGATAGCTCATCAGGTCGCTGCTGTATCCCGGAGTCTGGGAGATGAACAGGATGCCGACCGCCATCCCGATAGCCCAGATGGCGCCGATGACCGTATCCTCGCGCTCTTTAGCATAGAGACTGACCAGGCCGATAGTTACCGCAGCGGCCAGTGCGCTCAGCGCGGCGCCATACAAGGGTTGTGCCCAGGACCATTGGTAGACCACAGACAGGTAGTGGGCTACCCCGAGTCCCGCCAGGGAGGCATGAGCGATGCCCCCGGCCATGTAGCTTATCCGCCGTACCACCACCCAGGTGCCAACGACGCCGCAGGCGATACCCGCCAGAACGCCGGCAAGCAGAGCATTCTGCAGGAAGGTGTACTGACTGAGTGCCCTGAGGAAATCAATCATGCTTTCCTCCCCGACGCACATGCCGATCATGGCGTACCAGGCGCACCGAGCGGCCATAGAAATCCTTGAGAAAATCACCGTCGACCTCGGCCGTCGGGTGCACCGACACGCACCGGTTGACGCACACGACGTGCTCCACGAAACGTGAGACGAATGCTGGTTGATGGGACACCATGAGGATTGACAGGTCTCTGCTGAGCGTCTGCAGCAGTTCGTACGTGTCTTCCTCCACTTGAATGTCCAGGTTGGCGGTAGGTTCATCGAGCACCAACAGCCTCGGCCGACTGGCCAGGGCGCGAGCTATGAGGAGTTTGCGCATCTGACCTCCCGAAAGCCGGGAGAAGGAACGGTCTGCAAGATCGGCCAGGCCGACCTGCTCAAGCGCCCGCATGGCCCTTGCGCGAGGGCTGTGCGGTCCTGACCGCGTCCCGGGCAGGGCCGTAACGGTCCCCATTTTCACGACGTCAAGGACGGTTGCGGGGAACGAGGCATCGTACTGAGCAGACTGGGGCATGTAGCCGATAAGATGTCTGGCCTGGTTCGGAGAGCGCCTAAGTACCTGTATCGCCCCGGTATCCGGCTGCAGCAGACCAAGTATCAACTTCAGCAGGGTTGTTTTGCCACCCCCATTGGGGCCGACAATCCAGACAAACTCGCCCGTCGGCAGGCTGAGATTGACATCCTGAAGTATGACCTGTGCTCCATAGGAGAACGAGACATCCTGTATCATCAGGAGCGAATGGTCGGTCATTGTTCAACCTCTTGAGGGTTCAGGCCGCCGGCGACGGCCGCAGCCATACGCAGCAGATTCTCGGGGTAGTCCGCGGCCAGAGGATCTATGGCGACCACAGATCCTTTCAGCTCAGCGGCGATTGCCCGGGCGGAGGCATCGGAGAATTGCGGCTGCACGAAGACGACACTAACATTGTCAACACGGGCGGACTCGATCAGCCGCGCCACCTGTCGCGGCCCTGGCTCCCGGGCACCCATCTCTATGGGCACCTGCTCAAGCCCATAGGCCGCACACCAGTAGCCGAAAGCAGCGTGGTAGACGTAGAGCTTCCGTCCCCGGTATTCGCTGAGCATGACTCGGGAGATGCTGTCGACGACTACCAGGCTGTCGACAATCGTTGCGAGGCGAGACTGATATTCATCGCAATGCATGCTGTCAATACGACACAACTCCTGCGCCATATTCCTGGCGATGATGGTGGCAGCGGCAGGGTCAAGCCAGACGTGAGGATCGAGCTGTTGGTGGGAGTGATCGTGATCGCTGCAGCCGTCATCAACTGAACGCAGCGCGATTCCATCGCGCACATCGACAATCCGCAAATGGGGGTACATGTTCTCCAGGCGCGGTATGAGTGTTTGCTCAAAAGGCACGCCGATGCACAGGAGGAGATCAGCCTCGGCCATCGCGGCGAGGTGACGCGGCGAAGGATCGTAAGTATGTGGGGACTGGCCCGGCTCCAGCAGAACATGGATATCGGCAAAGTCAGCGGCGAGCTGTTCGGCGAACCATTGCTGAGGAAGAATGGATACCCAGACATTCAGCCGCGAGTCGTTTGAGGACGAATGCACTGGGGACAGAGTCAGCAGCAGTATTGCCAGAAGCGGCAGCACCTGCTGCAATGCCCGGCAGCGGCTTTGTGATTGATCTACTTGTGGCATACCAGGTGTGACTCCCCGCAATCATGGCAGGTTTGGATATCATGGCTCTGTGTGAACTCGCGCCAATGACGTGACTGCTGCGGCGTCAGGATGCCGGTCCCGCGACAGAGCGGACAGGTGGAATCAAGCGCCGTCAGGACGGCATTGCGAATGAACTCGGAACGGTTGGGTATCCCGTCCATGGCGTCCAGTAAGGCGTCATCGGCCTTGAATGAGATTATGCCGGTCTTGTGATAGGTTTTGTGAGATCTGGACATGTGTGCATTCCTCTGTCTGGTCTTTCGGGTATTATTACCTCGTATTACCGACAACGTCAAGGCTGAGACAATTGTTCGCTCCGCACAACAGGAGAGAGCTTAACCAGAATCAGCCCCATGGGTCGCTCGTTCTCAGGCGAGTTCTCAAAGGCCAGCGCTTGCCCTGCAACAGGCCTCGTGGCTGATCAATCAGCTCTTGCAGCCGGGGGCCGAACTCGGCATATTCCGGCCATGTGGCACTGGATCTCCCATCTGAATCGAGAACGCAACCTGTTCAGGCCGTGTCGTGGTTGTCAAGCACCGACACAGATCGCTGTTCTGGATCGATGGCAAGGGTACTGCAGGCATTGCTATCAGCAGATGCTGCGCGATGGCCGGCCCGCATCACCGCCCTCGGTAACCGACAAGAGACCATAGCGATTCGGGAGTTTGTGTGGGCGTGAACATTCGATGAATAAAGAGCGCAATGGCAATTGACCTATCCTGCAGCCTGAATCTTTGGCGAAACAATCGCCGCGCCTTTCTCCTCTGGGGCGGTTTGGTGCTTCTGGCGTGGACTGCCCTTGTTGGCTATCACGCCTTCGAAGGGAAGTGGCTGCGTCTGGGGTTGCTGGTGCTGGCACCCGGCATGCTGCTGGTTATCAGTCTGCCGCGTGTCGCTTTTGTGCAGTATGTGCTGGTTCTGTTTGTCAATATGATGGTCGTGCCCTCAGCGGCGATCATCCTGATCGACATATCAGCCATGATACTGGTTCTCGCCGCGCTGATGGATGTCCTTTTGCATGAGCAAGAGGCCCCGCGTTTTCCGCCGCTGTTCGGGTACTTCGTGGCGCTGTTCGCGGCTTTATTTGTTTGCGGTATCTTCGGGCACAACATCCTGATCTCGGCGCGATCTACCGCGAGGATAGCGGCGCTGGCCGTGACGCTGCTGGCGCTGCTGCGGCTGGGGCGGTACTTCAGTCTCACCGATCTGGTCCGTCTGTACTTCTGGGTGGCGGTTGCCAACGGGCTGGTAGCATTAGTCCCCTTTGTTGCCTCCGGTGGGCAGATGCGTTCTTTCGGCTTTGCACCAGCCCTTCTTGATGACCTGCTGGCGCTGGCCTTGCCGATCGGCGCCAGCCTGTTTCTGTGGGGGCGCCGCAAACGTGCATTGGCGTATGCTGCCGGTTGCCTGATTGTGTTCGGTGCCCTGGCGGCAACTCAGTCGCGCGCCTCAATCTTGATCGCTCTGCTGTTCTCAGTATTCGTGTTCATTGTCTCCTGGCGCCGATCACGGACGCTCGCCGACGGCGATCCCGGCCCTCGCGACATTCGCAGGCGCGTGTTGCTGACTATGGTCTTTGGCGGTTCGGCCCTGATCGTCCTCGTGGCTGTCTTCTCAGGATTCTTCGAAACCCTGCTCTGGCGGTTTGAACGCCTGTTCTCGACTACGCCCAGGGATACGATCCTGGCGCGGTTCGCTTTGTGGAAGTATGCCTGGCTGTCGTTTCTTTCGAATCCCATCACCGGTATCGGGCCGGGGAACTTTCGTTATGTTCAGCAGATCTTCCATCAGGCGACTCTGGACCCGATCTACTTTTACGTGCGCGGGTACTCCGCCCACAACCTGACCATTCACTATCTGGCCGAGACCGGTATTGTGGGGACATCGGCCCTGATCGCCCTGTTTGTGCGTCAGTTCTCGCTCGCGCGCAGGGGCTGGCGGAACTTGATGTCGCCCGACCAAGTCCCGGCGAAGCTGGCGCTTCTGACCGTCTCCGGACTGTTTCTGCTGACCACTTTCGTGGAGGCTGGCTGGATGTGGGCCGCCACCGGGCACATATTCGTTTTCTTTGCCGCCGCCATAGTTCGCGGCGCCAGCGAGTAACCGCGTCTCGGTCCGAGCGGAACCGACCCGATCGTATTCATGTTAAGTTATTCGTGGGCAATGTAATCGGAGATGCTGCAGACGTGAAACGGATTTTGTGCTGTATGTGTATCAGATAGGTGATAAGCCAGTTAACCTCACAGCCTACGGGGAGAAGATAATGTATCAGAATCTCAGGCGTAAATGGATGTTGCTTTTTCTGGGGGTTGTTCTCGGAGCAGGCCTGTTCGCGGTGGTGTCTCCTTTAGACTCGCACAGTGCTCAGCAGGCCGTGCCGCTTGAGCGGCAGATCATCGGGGCCGATCAGCGTCCGATAACTTCGCTGCGTGACCTCAATAACGCTTTCGCCGATGTTGCCGAATCGGTCTCGCCGGCAGTGGTAACCGTGTTCTCAGAGCGAGTGCTGCCTCTTCGGCGCCAATTGAATCCCTTCTCAGACTTCTTTGATGACTTCTTTTTCGGGCCGCGCAACCGGCTCCCTCAGCAGCCGCGGGAACGGGAATACCGGCAGCAGGGACATGGCTCGGGAGTGATTGTTTCGGCCGATGGTTACATCCTTACCAACAACCACGTTGTCGCTCAGGCCGACTCCATCTATGTCCGGCTGTTCGACCAACGGGAGTTCCCCGCCGAAGTGATAGGCACTGACCCCAAGACCGATATCGCCGTGATCAGGATCGATGCCAAAAACCTGCCGGTGGTTGCCCGTGGTGACAGTGATAAGCTGCGCGTGGGGGAGTTTGTGCTGGCGATCGGATCGCCCCTGTCGGCCAACCTGGCGCACACTGTGACCAGTGGCATTGTCAGCGCCAAGGGACGCGCCCAGATGGGGCTGGCCGACTACGAGGACTTCATCCAGACCGATGCCGCCATCAATCGGGGCAACTCCGGTGGTGCGCTGGTCAATGTCGATGGCGAACTGGTGGGCATCAATGCTGCCATTGTCTCACAGAGCGGGGGCTTTCAGGGTATTGGCTTCGCTGTACCCAGTAACATGGCCTTATCGGTTATGGAGTCCCTGATTGAACACGGCCGCGTCGTACGAGGTTGGCTTGGGGTTTATATTCAGGATGTCACGCCGCAGATCGCGCGGGCGATGGGACTTGACAGAAGCGATGGCGCCCTGATCAGCGAAGTGGCGCCGGGCAGTCCCGCCGAGCAGGCAGGATTGCAGGATGGCGATATCGTCATTGAGATGAACGGCAAACGGGTAGTCAACTCGGTGCAGTTTCGCAAGGATGTCGCGACCACCCCGCCCAGAGTCGATGTGACCCTGACAGTGCTTCGCGACGGCAACCGCAAGAAGATCACAGTGACCTTGGGAGAGCTACCGTCTGATATGGCCGCCGGGCCCGTCCAGCAGAGTCTGGAGGATCGGCTGGGATTCCGGCTGGAACCGCTGACGCGTGAGCTTGCCCAGCGATATGGAGTCGATCCGAGTCTCAGCGGTCTGATCGTGACCGATATCGACGAAACCAGCGCTGCCTACAGCGCCGGGCTGCGAGCCGGCGATGTTGTCCGCTCGCTGAATCGCCGCCGCGTGACCAGTCTTGATGACTTCAATGACATGATGAGTCAGATGACACAGGGCGACAGTGTTCTTTTGCGGGTTATCAGGGACAATCGCGGCTACTATGTTGCTTTCACGCTGTGAGGGCGTCGTATCCGGTTACGGTGATGGATTTGCATAGCGAGGTGGTGATCAGTCCGATCACCGCCTCGCTCAATTTGGTCTGCTACCCGGCTTGACCGGAGAGCTGCAGAGTCAGTGTCTTCAGTTCCTGTTCGGGAAGAGCGCCCCCCACCCGATCTGGAACATGAAGCGGTTGGATCGCTCATGGTTCGAGAGCTGCCATGTGAAATACAGCTCGAAGAACAGCGGGGGGATTCGTCCCAGACCGAGGCCGATCTCGTGGAACCCGTTGCGTGCGACCCCATACTCGTACCCGAGATCGGGGGCAGGGCCCCGGTCGAATTCGGTCCAGAGTGAGCCGCCATAGACGAACAAGCTGAAGGGGATCTTCTGTATCAGGGGCAAACCTGACCTGCGCCAGAGACTCCGTCCGAAGTCCTGCCGAATATACCATGCTCCCAACCGGTCACCCTTGTAACTGATGCTGCCGGTTGTCTTAAACGGCTCGACCGGACTGAACCACCCTTCCGAATGGTCCGCAGTGAATACCCGTTGCCGAGGCAGTGACCGGTCGGCCAATCCACCGTAAAGATACAGCGTTGTCAGGTCGGCAGAGAGGATTCGCCGCTGATGAAATGCTTTGATCGAATATCTGACAAAGTCGTACTCGCTGTTCGCAAGTTCAGGATGTGAGTACTCCACAGCAAGCTCAAGGCGTGAGTAGGGCACGGCGTGTATGCGCCGAAGCCGCCCCTGGTCCATCATAAGGGGCCGGGAATCATAGAAAGCATTCAACTCGAATGACCGCATTCTGCCGTCATCGACAGCCGGGTTGGCACGCGGCTGGCCGCTGTTCTTACTGACCGCAAACACGCTGTAATCGGTGGCAATGTCCAGCGACGAGTGTCTCTGATCGTGATACGAGAGCCTCAGATCGACATTTCGCAACACCTTCGATTGCGCATGAATACTGATACCCCGGGCGCGGTAGTAATCGGCCGGGCTGGTCTTGTGCAGCAGGGCGTCCATGGTGTAGTTGGTGGTGGAGTCCATCAGCAGTGTCGGGGTCCGCTGCACCTGATCCTGCCAGTGTAGTCCGACTCTCAACCGCCGCCGGACATCCAGTGTATGAACGAAACCGTAGTGATGTTGCCAGAATTCGCCGTCGATAGCGTATCCGGACTTCAGACGAAGATTCCAGCGTGGGTGCAGTCTGTCGGTTTGCACTCCGAGCCCGAGGTAGTGCCCCTCGACCCGTGTAAAATGGTAGATGTCCGGGGTTAAGAGTGCTATCATCGTCGCACCCAGAACTTTGAGACCGGTAAGCCAAATCGGACCGGGCAAGCTCTGCAAAGAGTCAATGCGATGATACGCGGCCTCAATGTCTGAAGTCAGCGGTACCAGTTGGGCCGCGCTCCAGGTTGCCGAGTCGACCTTATCCGCATCATGGGCAACTTCAAGTTCGAACTCGTCGAAGCGGATGGGATCAATCTGCTGTTCAAACCGGTAGTTCGTGAGTGCCGCGAGGTAGTCGATCTTGAAGCTCAAGTTGAACGGGAAGCCGATCACCACATCAGCGGTCAAATGGATCCTGTCCGGCATCCAATACTCACCGTCAAAGAGCAGGAAACGCTGTCGATATCGCAGGTCGTCGGTCAGTGGTGTCTCAACGCCCTCTGTCACACCGACGTCGACACCCACGACAGCGTAGCTCGAATCGGCAATATCGATAGTGCCGACGAAGAGCGGTGAATGGGGATTCTTCGGTTCCACCTCAAGACGGTACACGGCCTGACCGTCAACATAGATGGTGTCCATGAGATAATAGTTGTAATGGTCGAGGGCGTCGGTGGCCGTCGGCGAGACTACAGAGTAGGGACCGAGGTCGATGCGATTAGCGTTGAAGTTCAGAATCCGACCAACTGTAACCAAGTTCTGTTCGGGCAACAGGTTCGCAGTCTGACGGCGAGACAGTATGACTTCTTTGTAATTGTCCGGTTGTTTCCAATACGCCTGAAGCTGAGTTTCGGTCACCACGAGTATGGTGGTATCGTCGTCTGTCCTGGGACGACGCACCACGAGTCGCGTATAGGCGTCGAACTGATACTGCTGCAAATTTCCCAACAGGTCCCGCTTGCGAGCGATCGCTTCCAGTATAATGCGCTGTGCGGCATCATAGGCGCGATCATAGACCTTGGTCCCGGGGACAGTGATCACGGAGGAATGCAGCCGGACATCACGCGTGAGATCCTCCGTACCGGCTTCTATTTCAACAACTTCAGAGTAGTAGGACACATGGCTGAACTTGATGCGATACGTGCCCGGCTCCAGCCTCAAACGGTAATGGCCCTCTTCGTTGGAGAGTGTAGCCTGACTGGTTCCCTCGACTCGAACGGTGGCCAGCCCGACCGGATCGTTGGAATCATAGTCCAATACCCTCCCCTCAAGTACAGCCCCCGACGCCTGATTGGTGCCAGCTAACAACAGAAGAACAAACAGGACAATTCGCCTCATCGGGTGTCTCCTTCCCTGCACCTTGTGACTTTCCAATGATTTTCTAAGACGATCCAATCTCGCGCTGGTTTCACAAATAATCTGATCGCTGAGTCTGCATGAAAGTTCCGGGCAAGCGCCGGTTTGCCTCAGGCGGCATAGAGGTGACAATCTCGCCTGAATCGATTTGCTGCGATGGAACCTGAAGGTTAAATCGCTGTTTCCCTTTGTAAGATGAAGCCACCTTATGCATCACAACCTGCGGCTGATGCTGCCTGCACTCCATCAAGTGCGATTGGTGTCACGATCGCAAGCACTATCTCGGCCTATCTGCTGCTGACCAAGCCGTCGATCATGCTCCTGGTCCTCTTTACCGGAGCAGCAGCCCTCGTTGTTCAAGGCAGTTTTCTGGCCAGGCCCGTTGATTTTGCCCTTGTTCTGCTCGGTTTGTTTCTGGCCGGAGGTTCGGCCAATGCCCTGAACCAGTACTTCGAGCGGGATATCGACAGTAACATGACCCGGACCCGTAAGCGTCGCCCGCTTCCGATGGGAACTCTCTCTCCGGGCCACGCGCTGTCGTTTGCCATTGCTATTGGGACGCTTGGCGTTGCTATCTTTGCCGTCCGATTCAACTGGCTGACAGCAGGTCTGGCGCTGTTCACCATAGTCTTCTACAGCTTTTACTATACCCTGTGGCTTAAACCGCGCACGACTAATAATATAGTCATTGGCGGAATAGCCGGGTCCATGGCGCCCGTCGGCGCCTGGGCCGCAGCCACAGGTGAAATGGCTATCGCGCCGTTGGTCATGTTTCTCATCGTCTTTTTGTGGACGCCGCCGCATTTCTGGTCTCTTGCGCTGTTCTGCAGCGATGACTACCGACGAGTCAAACTGCCTATGCTGCCGGTTGTCAACGGAGAGCAGGCAACCTTGAATCAGATATTCTGGTACACGCTCGTGCTGGTCACGTGCAGTCTGAGCCTTGCTGTGCTTGGCAGCGGCTGGTTGTACCTCCTGGTCGCTCTGTGGATGGGTTCTACGTATCTGCGCATGGCCTGGCGTGCCAGACGAGACCACCAGGTCAGTGCGGCCCGCAGTCTGTTCAAATTCTCGCTCGTCTATCTCTTTGTGATTTTTACCGCCATCATGGTCGATGCTCTCATTCCCGCTGCGCCGTTTCTCCCGCCATTGCCGCATCTCGGCTGATCGTTCCGGCACGGATCCGCAGCGATCCGATAGCGAACGTGGGCGATCGCCACTCGTTGGGTGTCCGTAACATATTGAGGGTTGGTCAAATACCCAGTTGCGGAAACGGCCGCACGACGGGCCGCTGAGTGATGATCGCACTCGGCGCCTCATGATGCTGCCACGTTGGGGCAGCGGTTCTGATGCTCTTCACGGTCTAAAAGCGAGTTGATGGCCAAATACGTGCAAATAGTTTGTGGACATCGTCACGAAATCTCATATATTGGCTGCGTTGTGGTAACGGGAGGGACCCATCGTGTGGCATGACGCTGCCAGGCGAGCCGCATGATGTCTGCTACAAAGTGAACGTGGTCATTCAGGAAGGGTGCTTTGGCCCAGATATTTCCACGCTGGACAACACGGCTGCCCCTATTCGCGGCTGTGGTTGTTGTTGCCGTTATAGTTGGCGGGGTCGGTTTCTTCTGGTACTACGGCTCTCCCGAGTACACCCATGTCGGATATCGACCAACACAACCGGTGGCATACAGCCACAAGCTGCATGCCGGTGATCTGGGTATTGATTGCCGCTACTGCCACACTTCGGTTGAATCCTCGGCCACGGCAGTTGTGCCACCCACGCAAACCTGTATGAACTGCCACACCCTCATTCTTTCTGAAAGCGAGAAACTGCTGCCGGTGCGCGAGAGCTGGGCGACCGGAATGCCCATAGAGTGGGTGCGCGTCAACAAGGTTGCGGACTACGCTTTCTTTGACCACAGTGCCCATGTCACCAAGGGTATCGGCTGTGTCACGTGTCACGGGAATGTCGCCCAGATGGAGAAGGTGATGCAGGTCGAGCCGTTGTCGATGGGGTGGTGTCTGGACTGTCACCGCAATCCCGACCCGCATCTGCGCCCGCTTGACAAGATCACTGACATGAAGTGGCAGCCCGGTTCGGAGCATGCCGAATTTGTCGAACGCGTTAAGAAAGAATGGAAGATCGACCCGCCGGTTGATTGTTCGGGGTGCCATCGATGAGTGAGCAGAAGAGTAACAATCGGGGCACGGGCAAGGACTACTGGCGTTCGCTCGATCAACTCGCGCAGAGCGAGCGCTACAAGGAATTCCTGCAACGCGAATTTCCGGAGGGAGCCTCTGAGCACAGCAACGCCTGGTCGCGCCGCAACTTCCTCGGGATTATGGGAGCCTCTCTGGCCCTGGCGGGACTGACTGGATGCCGCCAGCCGGAAGAGAAGATCGTACCGTACGTCAGGCCACCCGAGGAAGTCATTCCGGGAATCCCTCAGCAGTATGCCACCGCCATGCCTTTCGGGCTTGATGCCCTGGGCCTGGTGGTGGAAAGCCATGTCGGTCGACCGACCAAGATCGAGGGCAATGCCCATCATCCGTCCACCCTTGGCGCCGCCAGTGTCTTCATGCAGGCCGAGTTGCTGACGATGTACGATCCCGATCGTTCGAAGCTGGTGCTGAACAATGGTCGGGAGTCGACCTGGGACAGTTTCGTTGCCTACTGGCGCGAACGGGCCGACATACACAAGGCAGATCGCGGCAAGGGTCTGGCTGTTCTCACTTCGCCGTTTGCTTCGCCGACCTTGTTCCGACTGAAAAACGAGTTCCTTCGCGCCTACCGCGACGCGACATGGGTAAGCTGGGAGCCGATCTCCGAGGAGCCTGTTGTTGAAGGGATGCGTCTTTTGACCGGCGAGCCGTTGATGCCGGTGTACCGTCTTGAGAAGGCTGAGGTGATCGCTGCTTTCGATTGCGATTTCGTCTTCAGCGAGCCGGGCAGCATTGTCAATGCGCGGCGCTTCATGGATGGTCGGCGTGTTGCCGTCGATTTTGACCCGATGAACCGCCTGTATGTGGCCGAGGCGGCCTTCACCCCGACCGGTGCAGTGGCCGACCATCGCCTCGCTCTACAGGCCGGACGCATACCGGCTTTGCTTCTGGGGCTGGCCGAGGCTCTGCTCAATCTGGGCGCCGATCCCGGTGTCTTCCAACGACAACGCCCGCCGCAGCTTACTGAGCATGAACGCGCCTGGTGTCTGGAACTGGCCAAAGATCTGCTCATCCGCCGGGGCAAATCTGTGGTCATGGCCGGCCGCAAACAACCGGCTCATGTCCACGCAATCGCCATGGCCATCAACGCGGCTTTGGGTGGCGTGGGGCAGACAGTTTCGCTTAAGCTGCTCACGGATGCCTCACTTCCGGATACTCAGGCATTCGCCTCGCTGATCAATGACATGAAGGGCGGCCGTGTACAGACGCTCATTACGATCGGTCTCAACCCGGCATACAATACTCCCGGCAGCCTGGATTTCGGTGGCGGGCTGGAGCGTGTCGAGCACAGGATCCACATGGGGCTGTATGCCGATGAAACCGCCGCGAAGTCGACCTGGCATCTGCCGCAGGCGCACTTTCTCGAAAGCTGGAGCGATGCTCGCGCAGCCGATGGTACCATAACCTTCATGCAGCCGCTGATTGCACCGCTGTACGGCGGGCATTCTGACGTTGAGTTGTACTCGCTGCTGGTCACCGGTCGTGACCGCGCCGGCTATGATATCGTCAGGGAGACCTGGCAGGACCGATTCCCGCGCGGGCTGTTTGAGAGCAAATGGCAGCAGACGCTGCACGACGGGTTGGTGGAGGGGAGCGCCACCCCCGATGAGAACGCTGATCTTGGCGCCTTGCGGCTGGTCCGCTATCTGGAGCAGCATCCGGTTTCGGCGCCGGCAGCCGATGAGATCGAGCTGGTTCTGACTCCATCGATGGCTACCTACGACGGCCGCTACGCAAACAACGGTTGGCTGCAGGAGTGTCCCGACCCCGTGACAAAACTGGCGTGGGACAATGCCGCCTGCCTGTCTCCGGCCATGGCGCGACGTCTCGGCGTGAAGAATGAGGACGTAGTTTCACTTAGGATCGGCGGCAAGTCCGTTGATATGCCGGTCTGGATCGTCCCCGGCCAGGCCGATCACACCGTTGTGACATCGCTCGGATACGGCCGCACCGCCGCCGGAAGGGTGGGGAACGGCGTCGGGTTCGACACGTACCCGCTGCGATCGCATCTGGAGCCGTACGTGCGTCGCGGAGTGACTCTCGCCCCTGCCGGCGGTAGCTACCCGCTGGCCAATACGCAGGATCACGGGAGTATGGAGGGCAGGCCTCTCGTGCGCGAAATGGCTGTCGGGGACTACCGGAAGCACCCCGGTGCCATAGCCGAGATGGAAGAGCATCCTCCCCTGAAGTCGCTGTGGGAGGAACACAGCTACGATACCGGCTATCAGTGGGGGATGAGCATCGATCTGAACGCCTGCATTGGCTGCAACGCCTGCACCATTGCTTGTCAAGCGGAAAACAACATTCCACTGGTGGGCAAAGAGCAAACCCGCAAGGGTCGCGAGATGCACTGGATACGGGTTGATCGGTATTTCAACGGTGATGTTGATCAGCCGGAGATGGTCCACCAGCCGGTGCCGTGTCAGCACTGCGAGAACGCTCCCTGTGAGCAGGTCTGTCCGGTGGCAGCGACGGTCCACGACAAAGAGGGCCTCAACCTGATGGTATATAACCGCTGTATTGGGACGCGCTATTGTTCCAACAACTGCCCCTACAAGGTGCGTCGATTCAACTTCTTCAATTACACCAGGGACTATGCTGAGACCATCAAAATGGCTCAGAACCCGGATGTGACAGTTCGTTCACGCGGGGTCATGGAGAAGTGTACGTACTGTCTGCAGCGTATCAATGAAGCCCGCCAGGTGGCCAAAAAGGATGGTAATCGCGAGATCCGCGATGGCGAGATCCTGACCGCCTGCCAGCAGGCCTGCCCGACCCGCGCTATTGTGTTTGGCAATATCAATGATCCCGACAGTGAGGTCTCCACAGCTCGTGCGCGCAATCGTACCTATTATCTGCTGGGTTATCTCAACGTGAAGCCGCGCACTTCGTACATGGCGAAGTTGCGCAACCCGATGGAATCGATGTTGAACGTGGAAAAGACATACGGAAAACAGGGTGGTGACCGATGAGCCGGGAAGCGAAAGTGACATCACAGCCCGTCCACGAAGTGCTCATTCCCGGTGATCCCTCGTTCCACGACATCACTCATCAGGTAAGTGCCATCGTGGAGGGGAAGACCCCAAAAGCCTGGTACGTCTTGTTCACCATCTCGGCGATTGTGGCCAGTTCCCTTGTGTTTCAGATTGGTTACCTGATCTGGGAGGGAATCGGCATCTGGGGATTGAACATCCCGGTTGCCTGGGGCTGGGCCATCGTAAACTTCGTCTTCTGGGTCGGTATCGGCCACGCCGGCACGTTGATTTCGGCTATTCTGTTCATGCTGCGACAACGCTGGCGTACCTCGATTAATCGTTTCGCCGAGGCCATGACGATCTTCGCTGTGATCTGCGCTCTGCTGTTTCCGGCGATTCATGTCGGCCGTATCTGGGTCGTCTACTGGATGGCGCCCGTCCCGAATCAAATGGCCATGTGGCCGAACTTCCGCAGCCCGCTGCTGTGGGACTTCTTCGCGGTCGGCACCTACTTCACGGCGTCTCTGATGTTCTGGTATGTTGGTCTGATCCCGGACCTTGCCACCATCCGTGACCGCGCAGCCAGCAAACTCAAGAAGATCTTCTACGGCATCTTTTCGCTCGGCTGGCGCGGCGGCAACCGTCAGTGGCGGCATTACGAGCTGGCCTATCTGGTGCTGGCCGGGGTGTCGACGCCACTGGTGCTTTCGGTGCACAGTATCGTCTCGACCGATTTCGCCACCTCGGTTGTCCCCGGGTGGCATACGACCATCTTCCCGCCGTATTTCGTTGCCGGCGCTATCTTTTCCGGGTTTGCTATGGTGCTGACCCTGGCGATCATTGCCCGCAAAGTTTACGGGCTGGAGAATCTGATCACGATGAAGCACCTGGAGCGCATCAACCTGATCATTCTCGTGACCGGAATGATGGTGGGCTATGCTTATTCCATGGAGTTCTTCATTGCGTGGTATTCGGGCAACATTTACGAGCAGTTCGCTTTTGTGAATCGGGCGTTTGGTCCCTATGCCTGGGCATACTGGATAATGGTTAGCTGCAATGTTCTTGTGCCCCAGGTGTTCTGGTTCAAGAAATACCGCCGGCACATTGTGGTGATGTTCATCGCCTCGATCCTGATCAATGTCGGCATGTGGTTCGAGCGGTTCGTCATCGTTATTACTCTGGCTTCCGACTATCTCCCCTCGAGCTGGGATTACTACAGCCCCACTGTCTGGGATGTCGGGCTGCTGATTGGTTCATTCGGTCTGTTCTTCACGCTGTTTCTGCTGTTCCTTCGCTTCTTGCCGATGGTGGCCATGTCGGAAGTCAAGGGCGTGTTGCCACAGGCTGATCCCCATCACGGAGGTACCCATCGTGGCTGAGAGTGATGGCAAGGTCTACGGGATGATAGCCGAATTTGAAAGCCCCGCGCACCTGATCGAGGCGGCTGCTAAAGTGCGCAGCGAGGGATACCGTAAGTTCGACTGTCACTCCCCGTTCCCCATTCACGGCATGGACCAGGCGATGGGGCTGGGCCGCTCGCCCCTGGGCTTTCTGGTCGGCATCGCCGCCTTCAGCGGCCTGGGGTTCATGACCTGGCTGACCTGGTACACAAGTGTGGTCGACTATCCGCTGGTGATTTCCGGCAAACCCTTCTTCAGCTATCAGGCATACGTGCCGGTGGTGTTTGCTATCACCATACTCTGCGCGGCGCTGACCGCCACTTTCGGCATGTTCCATCTGAATCGCATTCCGATGCTCTTCCACCCCATGTTCAATTGCGAGCAGTTCAAGAAGGTTACCGATGACGGCTTCTTCGTCTCGATTGAAGCACGCGACAGCAAATTCGATGAGCAACGCACCCGCGCCTTTCTGGAGTCGATCGGCGGCACCAACGTGGAGGTAATCAGGGAATGACGCGCCTGGTGACCATCTGGATGCGCCTTGCGGGTGTGTCGGCTGGTTTGGTCCTTCTGGCCCTGCTGCTGCCTATGGTTTCCGGTTGCCAGGGCCGACCGTCCGACAAACCGCCGATCCATCTTGTTCAGGACATGGATCAGCAACCGCGCTATGATCCCCAGTCCAAGAGTCGTTTCTTCGCCGACAGCCTCACCATGCGCCCTCTTGTTGCCGGGACTGTTCCGAGGGGAGGCCTGAAGGATGATCCGGAGTACTACACCGGCAGAGACGCCTCCGGCATGCTGATCACAAGGATCCCCGCAACCATCGATATGGTTGCGCTCAAGCGTGGGCAGAAGGAGTATGACATATACTGCTCGCCATGTCATGGTCGGGTGGGGGATGGCCAGGGGATCATGATCAGGTACAACTACGTTCCGCCCCCGACGTTCCACGATGATCGCCTGCGCAGCATCGAGGATGGGCACATGTTCGATGTCATCACCAACGGTATTCGCAATATGCCCGCGTACGCTCACCAGATTCCAGTCAGTGACCGGTGGGCCATCGTCGCTTATCTGAGAGCGCTGCAGCGCAGCCAGAATGCTGCTGTCGAGGATATTCCTGAAGCAATGAGAGACAGGGTGCAGTAGGGAAGAGCCGATGAAGATCAACCATAAGACATTTGAGATCACCCATCCGGGTCGTGCAGGTCGGATTGCGTTGGCTATTGGCATTGTCGGTCTGGTCGCCTCAGCCGGCGGTTACTTCGTCGACTCCAGGCAGTTCTTTTTCTCCTGGCTGACAGCATTCGTGTTCTGGCTGACACTTGGTCTCGGTGGATTGTTCTTCGTCATGCTGCACCATCTTGTCGATGCCAAGTGGTCGGTGGTGCTGCGCCGCATAGCCGAGAACCTGATGCGGGCTACACCCATTATGGTGATCTTCTTTGTGCCTCTTGCATTCGGGTTGCACGAGCTGTACCACTGGACGCACGCCGATGCAGTCGCCAACGATCCCCTGCTACAGAGCAAGGCGCCATATCTGAACACCTGGTTTTTCGGAATCCGCACTGTGTTCTACTTCGCCGTCTGGTCATACCTCTGCGTGACGCTGTACCGTCGTTCGATCACTCAGGACAGGAAAGGACACGACCAGGGGATGACCGCCCGATTCCGGCGTATCAGTGCTCCCGGCATGCTGTTGTTTGCAGTCACGGTGACCTTTGCTTCCTTTGACTGGCTGATGTCACTCGATGCTCACTGGTACTCGACCATTTTCGGCGCCTATGTGTTCTCCGGCCTCTTTCTCGGTTCGTTGGCCATGATAACGCTGATCGTCATGTACCTGCGCCGCAGTGGTCAGCTGACCGATGTGATCACGGTCGAACACTACCATGACCTCGGCAAGCTGATGTTCGCTTTCCTGATATTCTGGTCTTATATGGCCTTCTCACAGTATTTCCTTCAGTGGTATGCGAACATTCCGGAAGAGACAATCTGGTACCGGCATCGCTGGGAGGGTGGCTGGAAGGCCATTAGTCTGGTTATCGTCTTCGGCCACTTTGTTATACCGTTCTTCCTGATGCTGACTCGGGCGGCCAAGCGCAGCCCGGCCGTACTGACGTGTCTGGGTTTGTGGCTGCTGGCAGTTCATTTCATAGATATACACTGGTTGGTGCTGCCGAATCTGCACCAGCACAGCGCGCACCCGTCGTGGATGGATTTGAGCACGCTGGCTGGAATTGGGGGTGTTTTCTTGTGGTACCTGCACCGTGTGTTCGTCAGCAGTAAGGTTATCGCAGTCAATGACCCGGGCCTGGAAGCCTCGGTGAAGTTCACGAATAACTGACCTTCGGTGTATTGAGTATGAGCGAGAACAATCCAAACCACACCGCCGGCTACGAAACCAGCGATATCAATGCCACCAAGGTCGTCGCGGTCGGTATGGTCGTCGTCATTGTGGTAGTGCTGTTTCTGGTGATCCTCAATGAGTACTTCATTCAGGTCAGAGAGGACCTCGTGCAGCAGCAGGTCCTGAGCAAAGAGTCGGCCCTGCTGCGTGACATCCGCGCCCGCGAGGCCGAAATCCTCAACAGCTACGGCGTCCTCGACAGGCAGGCCGGGGTTTACCGGATTCCCATTGAGCGGGCAATGGAGGTCTATGCCGATGAAGCCTTCCGGCAGGTCCAGTCAGGCCGCGCCCGGTAGGGGGCTTGGCGCAGGGCATGAAGCTGTTGCAGTACAGAACGTTAACTCACCCTGACTGAGCCGATTGCATGGCAAGCCATCTCAGGCACAGAACTAACGATGCCCAGAACAAAGACTATATGGGTTAATATAACCTAAAAATGATAGAACCATCAGCCCAGTTTCCCGGTTGAGGTGACGACAACGACGGCGGATTGTCCGCCAGGTTGAAGATTGCAAGGTTAACAATGTTGCGCTCAGTATTTCGTGTACGGCACATCTTCATCATCGCTCTTCTTACGTTGGCGACCCATGTTCCGGTCTCCGCGCAGTTGGTGCAGGAACGGCCGCGGGAGTTGCAGGGGATCGATGTCAGGGAGCATCTGGGCGACACTCTGCCAATGGGCACGTCCTTCTTCGACGAGACAGGTCGGGCAGTGACGCTCGGTGACTACATAAAACCTGACCGGCCGGTCATTCTGGTGCTGGGTTACTATCAGTGCCCCATGCTCTGCAATCTGGTGTTTAACGGCCTTGCCGATGCCGTTGCTCAGGTCAGCCTCAAGCCGCATACGGATTACCAGATTGTGGCCATCAGTATCAATCCCCAGGAGGGGCATGAGCTGGCCGCTGCCAAGAAGCGAACCTACATGGAACAGAGCCGTCTTGACGGCCTGGCGGCCGGCTGGGCTTTCCTGTCCGGACCCGAGGCATCATCACGAACGGTGGCCGACGCCGTCGGCTTTGAGTACTACTGGGTGGAGTCACGCAACGAATACGCCCACCCGGCGGTGATCGTGCTGATTTCTCCCGATGGCGTCATCAGCCGCTACCTTTATGGCATTCGGTTCAAGCCGCAGGATATCAAGCTGGGGCTGATGGAGGCCGCCCGTGGGCGCATCGGGTCCACTATCGATCGTATCATTCTTGCCTGTTTCCACTACGACCCGGACGCCGGCTCGTACGTTGTCTTCGCCGGCAGTGTTATGCGCATGGGAGGAATTCTCACGGTGATTTTGCTTGGGCTCTTTCTGGGGAGTATGCTGCTTCGCGAGCGGCGCCGACGTCGTCGAAGACTGATGAGAAGCGAACATGAGAGGATAACAGCATAGCTGGTTGAATATGGATACTACCGGAACACTTTTTCTGCCGCCGGCAGGCTCGACCATTGCCAGTGAGGTTGACTTTCAGTTCTACTTCATTTATGCGGCCTCGATCTTCTTCTTTGCTGTGGTCACGTTCGCAACGCTGCTGTTCATTGTCCGATACCGTCGCCGCGGCGAGCCAACACGTTCGGATGCCCCCACGCACAACACCCTGCTGGAGATTGTCTGGACAGCCATTCCGACCGTGCTGATCGTCATAGTCTTTGTCATGGGGTTTCGCACCTTCCTGAAGATGAATGTTGTGCCCGGGGATGCGATGGAAGTAAAGGTCACGGCCCAGAAGTGGTTCTGGTCGTTTGACTATCCGGAAGGAGCTTCGACCGTCAATGAGCTGGTCGTGCCTGTCAATACACCAGTGAAGTTGCTTATGTCCTCTCAGGACGTCATTCACAGCTTCTTCGTCCCCAACTTCCGCGTGAAAATGGATGTTCTGCCCAACCGATACAGCATCACCTGGTTTGAGGCGACGCGGCGAGGCGAGTTTGATCTGTTCTGCACCGAATACTGCGGCAAGGGTCATGCTGAGATGATCGGCAAGGTCCGCGTCGTCAGTGAAAGTGAATACGGCCAGTGGCTTGAGGCTGGAAGCGGACCCGCCGAGGGCGAAGGGCTGGTCGACTATGGTCGCCGCCTGTATGTATCCAAGGCGTGCAATACCTGTCATTCTGTCGACGGGTCCGCCAACGTCGGACCATCGTTCAAACAGAGGTTCGGCAACAGTCAGGCGATGGCCGATGGTTCCTTCATCATGGTCGATGAAAACTATCTGCGTGAGTCGATCCTCAACCCGCAGGCCAAGATCGTGGCGGGGTTCGATCCTGTCATGCCCACTTATCAGGGCCTGCTCAAGGACCGTGAGGTGGATGCGTTGATTGAGTTTATCAAGTCGCTGAAGGAAGAATAACCGCATGAGTACTCTCGAGAAGGCGATTGCCGATACCAGTTACCTGAACGATCCGCCGGGAATCAAGAACTGGCTGTTCACGCTCGATCACAAGCGGATCGGCGTTCTGTACCTCTACGGAATCATGGCCTCATTCCTGCTTGGGGGGATATTCGCCATGCTGCTCCGCCTGGAGCTGCTCAGCCCTGAGCGCGTCCTGATGGATGCTGATACCTACAATCAGTTCTTCACTCTGCACGGCGCGGTGATGATTTTCCTGTTCATCATTCCTTCGATTCCGGCTGCCCTGGGCAACTTCGTGCTGCCCCTGATGATCGGCGCCAAGGATGTGGCCTTCCCGCGTCTGAACCTTGCGAGTTGGTATATCTATGTTGCCGGTGCCCTGATCTGCCTGTACTCGATCATTGCCGGTGGCGCTGACACCGGGTGGACCTTTTACACGCCCTATTCAACCGAGACCGGGACGGCCGTCATCTCGCTGACATTCGGCGCCTTCGTGCTCGGTTTCTCCTCGATTTTCACGGGGATCAACTTCATTGCGACCATTCACAAGCTGCGTGCCCCGGGAATGACCTGGTTCAAAATGCCGCTGATGGTCTGGGCGCTGTATGCAACATCGATTATCCAGGTTATGGCCACGCCGGTTCTGGGGATCACACTCATCCTGCTGATTGTCGAGCGCACTTTCGGTATCGGCATTTTCGATCCGGCCATGGGTGGTGATCCCGTCCTCTATCAGCACTTTTTCTGGTTCTATTCCCACCCCGCCGTGTATATCATGATCCTGCCCGCTATGGGGATTATCTCGGAACTGATCTCGACATTTTCGCACAAGAAGATCTTCGGATACAAGATGATCGCCTTCTCCAGCCTCGGCATCGCCTTTGTGAGTTTCCTCGTGTGGGGACACCACATGTTTGTTTCCGGGCAGTCCGAGATGGCGGCCATGATCTTTTCGTTCCTGACGTTCTTCGTGGGCATCCCTTCCGGCATCAAGGTATTCAACTGGGTGGCGACGATGTACAAGGGTTCGATAGATCTGAAAACGCCGATGCTTTACGCACTGTCATTTCTGTTTCTGTTCTGCATTGGTGGTTTCACCGGTATTGTGCTGGGATCGCTGGCCGTTGACGTCCACCTGCATGACACCTACTTCATCGTGGCCCATTTTCACTACGTCATGATGGGGGGGACGGTCATGGCTTTCCTTGGCGGTCTGCACTACTGGTGGCCGAAGATGTGGGGGCGGATGTACAATGAGTTCTGGGCAAAGATCTCGCTGGCGCTGATCTTTGTCGGGTTCAATGCCACTTTCTTCACCCAGTTTATCATGGGCTCTCAGGGGATGCCACGACGCTACTACACGTACGTGGACACATACCACCGGTTGCACGCTTTCAGCTCCTACGGCTCCTGGGTGCTGGGGCTGGGGTTTGTAGTTATGGCCGTCTATCTGATTCACTCTCTGTTTAGGGGAAGCAAGGCTCCGGCCAACCCGTGGCGATCACTCACGATGGAGTGGGAGACCACTTCACCACCGATTGCCCACAACTTCGACCGACCAATGGTGCTCGAGCATGGCCCGTACGACTACGATGTAATCGACCCCAGGAAGCGCCTCGATGACCACAGAAGAGAAGTCGCCAAATGAGTACCCAATCGGCCGAACATCCCAAACACCTGTTGCATCACTTCAGCACCTCCCAACAGCAGGCCGAATCGGCCAAGCTGGGCATGTGGGTCTTTCTGTTGACCGAGATTCTGCTGTTCGGCGGGCTGTTCCTGGCCTACACCGTCTACCGGTCATGGCACCCGGACATGTTCTATAATGCCCATCTGTTTCTTGACCGGGAGCTGGGTTCGCTTAACACCGTCGTCCTGATACTCAGCTCACTGACGATGGCTCTGGCCATACGAAGCATGCAACTGGGCAACCGCAAGCGGACGATCCGGATGCTGGTTTTCACGCTGGCACTGGCCGCTGTTTTTCTGGTCGTGAAGTACTTCGAATACAGCCACAAGATCGATCTCGGGCAGTTGCCCGGTAAGCTGTACACCTTCCAGGGGATCGAAGGGGACAATCCCCACGTCTTCTTCAGCGTGTATTTCCTGATGACCGGTCTGCACGGGATCCACGTCGTGGCCGGTATGCTGACTATCGGCTGGGTCCTTTGGCGAACTGTCCGCAACGATTTCTCGTCCGAGTACTACACACCCATTGAGATGACCGGTCTGTACTGGCACCTTGTCGATCTGGTATGGATCTTCCTCTTTCCGTTGTTCTATTTGATAGGATAGGAGACGCATGAACAGCCAGTCACATGCCCAGCATCATGTCCTTCCTCTGCGGACCTACGTAATGGTGACGGTTGGCCTGTTGGTCCTTACAGCCATTACGGTTGGCATTTCCTATATGGATTTCGGGGTCTTCAACCTGCTGGTGGCGATGGCCGTTGCCGTGGCGAAGGCTGCTCTGGTCGCCCTTTACTTCATGCATCTGAAGTACGACAACAAGATCTACCTCGTCGTTTTCCTCGTGGCGCTGGTCACGCTCGGCGTACTGATCTTCCTCACGCTTGCCGATACGATGACGCGCGGTGACATAGATCAGGAAGAGCGGGGCCCGATAAACCGCCGGGCGGCCATGTATCAACAAGACACAACGGCCGTACCTGCAGCCGCCATGCACATGACAGAGGGGCAGACCAACGATACCACGGCCAGCGAAGATACATCGCACGCCCCGTAGCGGTTGGGCTGTGTTCCGGATTTAACACTTGTCAGCAGTCGTGTGAACACGTAATCTGCGGGCGGTGGCGGTCATTTTGGGATTGATGTGTGCCCGCTTGAATGAGTCAGGGAGCAGACCATGAATGCCTTCAGCCGTTTCGGTTTTCTGACCACAGCTATAACCTATCTGCTCATTTTCGCCGGCGGACTGGTCCGCGTATCGGGTGCCGGGATGGGCTGTCCCGACTGGCCGAAGTGTTTCGGTCGGTGGTTCCCTCCAACCAGTGTCGACCAGCTTCCTGCGCATATCGATCCCGTCCTGTTCAACTTCACGCTCGCCTGGATAGAGTATGTCAACCGTCTGCTCGGAATGGTCACCGGTCTTCTCATCGCTGCCCTGGCAGTCTGGGCCATCGCCAGATACAGGCGAGTCAGGCGCATTGTCTGGCCGGCGGTGGTTGCGGCTTTGCTGGTTGCCTTTCAGGGTTGGCAGGGATCGCAGGTGGTAGCCTCGCATCTGGAACCGGGGGTCGTCACCGTACATCTGATCCTCGCGCTGGTGATTGTTTCACTGCTGATCTGGGTCACGCTGCAGGCCTGGTTTCATGACAACCGCGAAACCGGTCGTCAGGCGGGTTATCCCCGGGCTACCCGGAAGCTGGCTCTGCTGCTGTGGATCGTGGCTTTGGTGCAGATCGGGCTGGGCACGCAGATTCGTGAGGCGCTGGAGATCGTGCGGCGGCAGCTACCTTTGGCGACCCCTGCTGACTGGTACGCTGCCGTTGGTGCTATCAATCACATCCATCTGTTTCTCGGCCTGGCTCTGGCCGGTCTGACGTGGTTTGTCGGGCATCGCCTGCTTACGCGCAGCCGCGAACCACACATCCTTGCCGTGCAATCGATGGTCACCATGATGGTGTTGGTGGGTTTTCAGATCGCGCTGGGCTTCGGATTCATCCTGCTTGGAATTCCCGCCATCCTCCAGTTGCTGCACCAGTGGGTGGCTGCCCTCTACATTGGTTTGATACTCATCCTGTTTGTCGCGACCGGGCGTAGTCGCAAGAGGAGATACTGAAGGAGATACTGAAGATGACTGGTCGAAATACGTTCGGAATGCTCGTTGCCGTGATTGTCCTGATCCTTGTCATGGGGACCGTAGCCATGTTTGTCGTGAACAAGGCCCAGCAGTCACGAGCTGACCTGCCGGTGATTGCACAGATCGGCGAACTCGAGTTCGTCGACCAGGACGGCGAGCTGTTCACACAGGAGGACATGCTGGGCAACGTGAGCGTTGTGGCGTTCATGTTCACGCGCTGCCCCGGTGCTTGTCCGGTGATGGCCGGGTACCTCGACGAGATTTATGAGGTGTACAAGGCGGTTCCGAACGTTCAGATTGTCTCAATCTCAGTGGATCCGGAGTACGACGACCCTGAGACAGTCAAGACCTATCTGCTGGAACGCGGGGTTGAGACAGACACCTGGGTGTATCTGACGGGACCTCTCAAGGACGTCGTGGCAGTCTGTGAACAGCAGTTTCTGCTGGCCGCGGAGGAGCTTCCCGGGGGCCACTCCACTCGTTTTGCACTCGTTGATCACCGGGGGCAGATCCGCGGGTACTACGACGGGATGGAACGTGGCAGCGTCGAGGTCCTCAAGACACACCTGTCGATTCTGGCGGGGCAGATTCCATGAGTGTCAACGACCTGGCCACTGTCAATGCACTGCTGAACGGCTGCGCAACCATCTTGCTGGTGGTCGGCTGGGTGCAGATCAAGCGCCGGCGCGACCAACAGGCGCACAAACGCGCTATGGTATCAGCGGTAATTGTCTCCGCGCTCTTTCTGATCAGCTACCTGATCTATCACTACAACGTTGGATCGGTACCCTATCCGTATCATGACTGGACGCGTCCGGTTTACTTCGCCATCCTGATCCCACATATCATTCTCGCGACCGTCATGGTGCCCTTTATCCTGCTGGCGCTCTGGTGGGCATTCACCTCGCAGTTTGAAAGGCACGTTCGGGTGGTTCGGTGGGTGTGGCCGGTATGGGTGTTCGTCTCGGTTACCGGCGTGGTCATTTACCTCATGCTGTACGCTCGCTAACCCCTCTGGCTGAGTCATCACGCGGATCATGATTCGAAGCTTTGTTACATTTTTCTCAAAGTTCCGCCGTTGCAGGCCCGGGAACAGCGCCCGGTCTGGTTTCTTATGTACTTGTGCCATAATGCAATACGCGAAATACTGGCAAAAAGGGGTTGACACGGCCGGAGCCCTGAGTATATTGGCAACTTAAATTTTGAAGCCGGGGTCGTATGGGTCTGTTAAGTCCCCAGCCAAAAGGCGACAAGAACGGCGATCTGCGAAAGATCGCACTTCTGACGACTGTGCCGGCAATGATGTTGGCCGCGCCACTGGTTGGCTATGGAATCGGTTGGTGGCTGGACACCAAGTTTGGCACCGGACCGTACTTGTCGCTCGTTGGTATTTTACTTGGTTTAGGGTCTGCCGGAGTCGAGACCTACCGACTGATAAAGAAGGCATCCTCGGATGACGCAACCGACAAAGACAACGCTGGGTTTTGAATTCATCCTTCGCACTCTGAAGACAACCGGTGTCCTCTTGCTACTGTGTTTATTGTTCGTCTCTCCATATGCCGGGTTCTACACCGCTCTGGCGATCATGTCGGCAGGGATTTGGTCGATGATTAACCTCTACTTCCTGGCTGCCTTGGTGCGAGCTGCTGTGCGACCCGGCCAAATCGACAAGATTCAGGTTGCTGTGTTTGCGTTCGTCAAGTTCCCCCTGCTTTATCTCGCAGGGTATTTTCTTTTGAGAGTCGAAGTGTTTGGCCTGTTGCCGCTGCTGATTGGCTTTTCTCTGCCATTGGCAGTCATTGTTCTCAAGGTTGTCGCCCGGGTCCTGCTGGGAATGGACAACTCACGGGCCGGTAACCAATTTAATGAGGCGCTTTGATGCTTGTCTATTTTGCCCATGTTTTGGCAATAGCACTGCCCAAGGCAATGCCCTGGCTGATGGTGGCCGCATCAGGCGGTCATGGCGACGACCACGGCGATGACCACGGTGGTCCCGGACACCTGCCCAGCCTGGTCTTCTACATCGAGCACTATCTGCAAACGGGTTGGCTGGAACAATGGGTCAATGTCATCTACGCCTTCGTCACCGCTGTCATTCTGGTCGTTCTGGCTCAGGTCGCCTACCGCAAGCGGGAGATGATGCCCGGGCCGTTCCAGAACGCAGTCGAGATGGTCGTGGAGGGTTTGTACAACTTCTTCCATTCCATCCTGGGCAAGGATGCCATGCGCTACACACCGTTCCTGGGAACGCTGTTCGTTTATATCCTGATCAACAACTGGATGGGTATGATTCCGCTGGGCCACTCACCATCGACCGGGCTGGAGATCACGTTGTCGCTGGCCCTGCTCGTCTTTTTCTACGCCCAGTGGACGGGTATCAGGCGCCTCGGGGTGGTCGGCTATCTTGATCACCTGGCCGGACAGCCGCGCGATGCCATCACATGGGTCATGGTTGTCCTGATGTTCCCACTGCACATCATTGGTGAGCTGGCCAAGCCCATGAGTCTGGCCCTTCGTCTGTTCGGCAATATCACTGGCGAGGACACTCTGATCGCCGTGTTCGTCGGTATGGGTATCGCCATCACACCATTCATCGCCGAGTTCGTCGGTATCCCGCTGCAGACCCCGTTCTATTTCCTCGGGCTGCTGCTGTCGACGGTTCAGGCGCTGGTGTTTGCGTTGTTGTCAACGATTTACATTTTGCTGATGCTTCCTCATGAGGAGCATGAGCACTAAGGCTGTGGTAGTTAACAAACGGTTATAGACCATTCGTTTTAGAACTCGTAGGAGGACATGATGGAGCATTTTGGTTCGATGCTGGCTCTTGCCGCCCCGCTGGGGTTGGGTCTGGCAGCTGTGGGATCCGCGTACGGTATCGGACGCGCGGTCGGTTCGGCGATGGAAGCCATGGGCCGTCAGCCGGAAGCGGCTGGGAAGATCCAGGTTGCGATGATCATCGGTGCGGCCTTTATCGAGGCGCTCACCATTTACGTGTTCATCGCCTACTTCGTCGCTATGGGCAAACTGGGTTAAGAAGCAGATCACGTTGACGGGGAAGCTCCAACGCTTCCCCGACACTTGAAGGACAGGTCAGAGACTATGGATATCAAGATCATCCCTGAGCTACCACAACTGGTAACTCATGCTGTCGGTTTCCTGATCACCTTCCTGCTTCTGAAGAAGTATGCCTGGGCGCCGCTTCTGAAGCTTATGGAAGATCGGCGCAACAAGATTGCCGACGAGTTCAAGGCGATCGAAGATGAGAAAGTGAAGGTGGATTCCCTGACGGCTGAGTACGAAGGCAAGCTCAAGGATATCGACACCGAACGTCGTCAGAAGCTGGTTGAAGCTATTGACGAAGGCAAGAAGATCGCTGAAGAACTCAAGGCACAAGCTCGCACCGAAGCCAAATCCATCACGGAGAAGGCCAAAAGCGAGATCGAGCGCGATGTGGCCAAGGCCAGGGTCGCCCTGAAAGACGACATGGTCGCCATGACAATGACAGCCACAGAGAAGATTATTATGGAGAGGCTCGATGATGCCAAGCATCGCGAGCTGATCGGCAGTTTCATCGACAATCTGGAGAAAGCCTGATCGTAGATGTTAGCTCAAGAAGTTGCCAGGAAATATGCGCACGGCCTCTTTCTGGCCGCTCAGGACAGGAACCTGATCGACCAGGGATATCAGGAATTGGCGGATGTTCGGGAGGTGGTTACCACCGAATCATCCCTGATCAACTTTTTGCAAGCCCCGCAAGTGCTCGAGGAAGACAAACTGAAACTCGTCCGCGCCGTCTTCACGGGCAAGATCGAGCAGCTGTTTGTTGAATTCCTGCTGCTGCTGGTGCGCAAGCACCGCGCCGGCTTTCTCACTGAGATCATCGATGAATACGCCCGGCTGGTCGAGGCCGAGCGCGGTATCGGGCGCGTGACCGTGATCACCGCAGTGCCTATTACCGACAGCGAACGCGAAAAGCTCAAGGATCGACTCGCCAGAAAGATCAATCTGAAGATCGTGCTCGAGGAGAAGGTGAAACCGGCGATTCTCGGCGGTATGATCGTCATCACTCACAACGAGATTGTCGACGGTTCCATCAGGCATGCTTTGGATTCGTTCAACGAGCAGTTGCGAAAGGTGAAGGTGGCATAGTCGGGTTTCAGGCGTCCACGGTCACCGACCGGCCATCGGCCGGGGGACGCATGGTGGTCCGCCACATCCGGAGAGTCCGGATCCGCGGCATTGACTGGTCGACGCCGGCAATGAGTTGTGCGGCGACGCTGAGAGTGAAGTGTAAGACGACGTAAATACAGGAGTGCTCAGATGGGTCTCAACCCCGAAGAAGTATCATCTGTCATCAAAAAAGAGCTTGAGAAGTACGAAACCAGGCTCGAAATGGAGTCGGTCGGGACGGTCCTCCAGGTGGGAGATGGTATTGCCCGTATCTGGGGTCTGGAAGATGTTCAGATGTCAGAGCTGATCCAGTTCCCACATGACGTCATGGGCCTCGTCCTGAATCTGGAAGAGGACAATGTCGGTGCCGCCATTTTCGGTTCGGACACCCTGATTCATGAAGGCGATACCGTCAAGCGCACCGGCAAGGTTGCGCAGGTGCCCGTTGGCGAAGCGCTCCTGGGCCGTGTTGTCAACCCTCTTGGACAACCTATCGATGGCAAGGGACCAATCGTTACCGATCATTCCCGCCAGATCGAAACCCGGGCACCGGGCGTCGTGGAACGCCAGCCCGTGAAAGAACCGCTGCAGACCGGCCTGAAGGCGATCGATTCCATGATCCCGATCGGCCGCGGACAGCGCGAGCTGATCATTGGCGACCGTCAGACCGGCAAGACCGCCCTGGCCCTGGATACCATTATTAACCAGAAGAACACCGACGTCTACTGCGTCTATGTCGCCATCGGTCAGAAGGCATCGACGGTTCGGCAGGTCGTCAACACGCTGGAGAAGTACGGCGCCATGGAGTACACGACGGTGGTCTCCGCCACCGCCACTGACCCGGCTCCGCTGCAGTACATAGCCCCCTACGCCGGTTGTTCTATGGGTGAGTATTTCCGTGACACCGGCAAACATGCCCTGGTCATCTATGACGACCTGTCCAAACAGGCACAGTCGTATCGTCAGTTGTCGCTGTTGCTTCGTCGCCCGCCGGGCCGTGAAGCCTATCCCGGCGACATCTTCTACTGTCACTCACGACTGTTGGAGCGTGCCGCCAAGCTCTCCAACGACCTCGGCGGCGGCTCGCTGACCGCTCTGCCTATCATCGAAACTCAGGCCGGCGACGTGTCCGCCTACATTCCGACCAACGTTATCTCGATCACGGACGGGCAGATCTTCCTCGTGAGCGAGTTGTTCTTCGCCGGCATCCGTCCCGCCATTAATGTGGGTATTTCGGTATCTCGTGTGGGTGGTAACGCCCAGACCAAGATGATGAAGCAGGTGGCCGGTTCACTGAAGCTGGATCTGGCTCAGTATCGCGAGCTTGAGGCCTTCGCCCAGTTTGGATCCGATCTTGATGAGGCCACCCTCAAACAACTGCGTCGCGGTGCTCGCATGGTGGAACTGCTCAAGCAGGGGCAGTACATGCCCATGTCGGTAGAACACCAGGTCATGATCATCTGGTGCGGCGCCCGCGGCCATCTCGATGATGTCCCGGTGGAACACATCGCGAAATTCGAAACCGAGCTCCTGGGCTTCTGCGATGAGAAGTACCCCGACATCAGGCACAATCTCGAGCAGGACAAGAAGATTTCGGACGAGACCGAAAAGAAGCTGCAATCAGCGGTGGCGGAATTCAAGAAGCAATTCACGGCCTGATGTCAGGACAGGTGTAGCGATCTATGGCAAGACTGAAAGAAGTCCAGAATCGAATCAGATCGGTCAAGTCGACCAGGCGTATTACCGGCGCCATGGAGATGGTGGCTGCGGCCAAGCTGCGTCGGGCGCAACAGCGTGTCGAGCAGGCACGACCCTATGCCGAGAAGCTCAGCGAGATGCTGATGCACCTGGCTGCCGGTGCCACCGGTGATATCTCTCATCCCTATTTCGAAGAGCGGGAGATTCACCGCAAGACCCTGGTTGTAATCACTTCCGATCGCGGCTTCTGCGGGTCCTTCAATGCCAACGTCATCCGACGGGCAGTGCAGTGGATCACGGAAGCTGAGGCAACGGAGATCGAACTGCTTTGTGTCGGTAAGAAGTGCCATGACTACTTCAAGCGCCGCGACTGGCCGATCCTCGGCTACGAGGGGGACTGGGGTGGCCAGTTGGAGTATTCCCGCGCACGGTCCATCGTGCATCGCCTGACCGACCGCTTCGTGGGTGGACAGACCGATGAAATCGATCTGCTGTTCACACGATTCCTGTCCACTTCGAAGTACCAGGTGACCCTCGAGCGCTACCTGCCGATCGAGAAGCCCGAGATCACAGAGGAACAACAGGACCATTCAGGTGCGGCGGACTACATCTTCGAGCCGGATCCGGAGGCTATCTATGCTGCCCTCATGCCGGGTTATGCCACCACCAAGATGGTCACCGCTTTGAATGAATCATTCGCCAGCGAGCACGGCAGTCGCATGATCGCCATGAACAACGCTACCAAGAATGCAGGCGAGATGATTGACCGCCTGACCCTCGAGTATAATAAGGCACGTCAGGCACAGATTACCAAGGAACTGCTGGAAGTGGTTTCCGGAGCCGAGGCGCTCAAAGGATAAATGACGCGAGAAAGAAGTGCTGTATCATAATTGGAGTTAGCGTACATGGCTGAAAATGTTGGACGAGTTGCTCAGGTGATAGGTGCGACGGTCGACTGCGAGTTCGCCGCCGACTCTCTGCCTGACATCTTGAACGCCATCAAGATCACAGATCCCGACCGCGATATCGACCTTACCGTAGAGGTGGCCATGCACATCGGCGACAATATTGTACGCTGTGTGGCCCTGGCCTCTACCGATGGTCTCGTGCGGGGAATGAAGGCGGTCGATACCGGTCAGTCAATCAGAGTACCGGTTGGTGACAATTGTCTGGGCCGCGTCTTTGACCTGCTCGGTCGGCCGATCGACGGCAAAGGTGATATCGCTGCCGACACTCCCCGAAATCCTATTCATCGTCCGGCTCCGTCGTTCGAGGAACAGGCGATTTCGGCCGAGATGTTCGAGACCGGCATCAAGGTCATTGACCTTCTGGAACCGTATCTCAAGGGCGGTAAGGTCGGCATGTTTGGCGGCGCCGGTGTGGGCAAGACCGTTATCATTCAGGAGCTGATCCACAATATCGCGACTGAACACGGCGGCTATTCCGTCTTCTGCGGCGTCGGCGAGCGAACCCGCGAGGGGAACGATCTCTGGCTGGAAATGACCGAGTCCGGTGTTATTGAGCGCACTGCCATGGTCTTCGGCCAGATGAACGAACCGCCCGGCGCCCGTCTGCGGGTGGCCTTGTCCGGACTGACAATGGCGGAGTATTTCCGCGATGATATGCATCAGGACACCCTGATCTTCATCGACAATATTTTCCGTTTTGTCCAGGCCGGCTCCGAGGTATCGGCGCTGCTCGGACGTATGCCCTCGGCCGTAGGCTATCAGCCCACTCTCGGTACCGAGATGGGCGGATTACAGGAACGCATCACCTCGACCAAGGCCGGATCCATTACGTCGGTTCAGGCCATTTACGTGCCTGCTGACGACCTCACCGACCCCGCTCCGGCCACTACCTTCTCGCACCTCGACGCCACCACCGTGCTCTCGCGCCAGATCGCCGAGCTCGGCCTGTACCCCGCCGTGGATCCGCTGGATTCCACCAGCCGCATCCTGGATCCCGCCATCGTTAGCGAGGAGCACTACAACGTGGCTCGCTCGGTGCAGATGATCCTCCAGCGTTACAAGGACCTGCAGGACATTATCGCCATTCTCGGTATGGACGAGCTGTCCGAGGAAGATCGTTTGACCGTGCAGCGCGCTCGCAAGATCCAGCGCTTCTTGTCACAGCCGTTCTTCGTGGCAGAGGCCTTCACCGGTCGCGCCGGTGTCTACGTCAAAGTTGAAGACACCGTGAAGGGCTTCCGAATGATTGTCGATGGTGAACTAGACCACATCGGTGAGCAGATGTTCTATATGGCTGGCAATATCGATGAGGTGCTCCAGCGTTACGAAGACTCGAAGAAGTGATTGTTAAACTATGTTTCGTCTGTCCATAGTCACACCCGAGAAGGTGTTCTACGACGGTGAGGTGGCATCCCTGGTTGTTCATGGCTCCGAGGGCTATCTCGGTGTGCTGAGCAACCACGCGCCCCTGATCACCGCCCTGCAGCCCGGCCGCCTCGAATTCCGCGATAAGGATAACAAGGTGGAAGTAATGGCGGCCACCAACGGGTTTCTGGAGGTCTCCAACAATGTTGCCACGATCCTGTGCGACGCTGTAGAGCGGTCCAGCGATATTGACATCCAGCGTGCCCAGGAGGCCTACGATCGCGCCAAGAGCCGACTGGTGAGCCTCTCCAGCAAGTCCGATGAGGAGACATCGATCGACCGGCCTCGGGCCAGGGCAGCCCTGGAACGCGCTCAGGCGCGGCTGAAGGTCTACAAGGAGACCCACTAAGCCGTTTTGAAGTAAGAGCTTACACTCACAGGCCGGCCGCCGGTGCGGCCGGCCTTGTCTGTGTCTGATCCCGCCTCCCGCTCTGTCACGAGACCGGAAGATTCCCCGGAGTCCTGGCGGTACCCACCTAATCCATTGAGATACAACACCTTGCAGACAAGCTTTCCGCTTGACTTTTGGGCCGTCATTGTGTACCATCTTAGGCTATGATATTGGATCTGACAGACATAGAATCGTATCCCGCAAGGGTGGACATTGTCGAGAACCCGGCCCGTCTGGAAATCGAGTTCGAAAGCTCTTTCAGGCTGCTGCAGGTGGAGGTCAGGCTCGGTGTTCAGAAGACCGATACGGAGTACTTCTGCCAGGGGCTCGTGCTCGGCGCTGTAACGATGGAGTGCGCGCGTTGTCTGGGGACTTTTCAAGTCCGGCTGGAGGGATCTATTGATTTCATCGTCCGCGCACTGGAACAGAAGCCGACAGAACAGGATGTTCTCGACGATGAGGACTATGCCTATTTTGCGCGCAACGAGCTTCGTGCTGACATCTCAGATCTTATTCGGCAGGCGCTGATTCTGGCCGCCCCGATGAAACCCGTCTGCTCGGATAGCTGCCGTGGGCTGTGTCCCCGCTGCGGCGTGAACCTGAACGAACGGTCGTGCACTTGCGATTCGCTCCCAAGCGATCCCCGTTGGGACGACCTCAAACGATTGTTAGATAGATCGCAACAATAGTTAGCCAAAGGACGAATACACCATGGCACTACCGAAAAGACGTCATTCCCGCACACGCGGTCGCAAGCGCCGTACCAACTGGAAAGTGGCCTTGCCCAATGTTTCCGAGTGTCCACAGTGCCACAACCCCAAGTTACCGCATCACATCTGCCCGTCATGTGGTTACTACAAGGGGCGGCAAGTGATTACTCCCAGAGAGGTGTAATCGGTCGGCAACCCGAACACCCGCGTTGATACGGTCATTCAACCAATACTGATATGAAGGTGTTGCACTTATCCCTCGGAATATGGTGAGCGAAAAACGTCCCAGAATAGCCCTTGATGTGATGGGGTCCGATGCCGGCATTGCCGGCATTGTGCAAGGTGGTCTCGACGCCGCCGGCAGTTTCCCCGAACTTCTGGATGTTGTGCTCGTCGGGCGGCAGGAGCAGATCGAGGGAGCCCTCGGGAGCACCCAGCATCTGCCGGATAACGTCACCATCCAGCACGCCGAGACCGAGGTTCCGATGCACATCTCCGCTACCGATGGTGCTCGCATGCGTGACAGCTCCATCTCGGTTGGCTTGAAATTGGTCAAGGACAGCCAGGCAGACGCCTTCGTGTCGCCCGGCAACACTGGTGCTGTGATGGCCAGTTCCCTGCTCACTCTCGGACGAATTCGCGGTGTGGCAAGACCGGCGATAACCTCCATCTTCCCGACCTGGACGGGACGGTCGACAGTTGTTCTGGATGTGGGCGCCAATGCCGACTGCAAACCGCTCCACCTCTCGCAATTCGCCATCATGGGGTCCGTCTACGCGCAAGTGATATTCAACCACGAGGCCCCACGGGTTGGCTTGCTGTCAATTGGTGAAGAGCGGTCCAAAGGCAATGAACTTATCTTCAATGCTCGCAAGCTATTGTCTGACAGCAAGATCAACTTCATTGGCAATATTGAGGGGCGTGATATCCTCTCAGGGATGGCCGATGTAGCCGTGACTGATGGCTTCACTGGGAACATTATTCTGAAATTCGCTGAGTCGCTGCAACCAATGCTGGCCAAATCGATGCAGCGGCAGGTTCAGACCAATGTCTTCTCACGTGTCGGTGCCACGCTCCTTCTGCCGTTCCTGCGACGAATGAAGCAATCTTTCGATTACGCCGAATCCGGCGGCGCTCCGCTGCTCGGCGTGAATGGAGTGGTGATCATCTGTCACGGTTCTTCCAATGCCCGGGCGATCCTCAACGCTATCCGGGTTGCCTACGAAATGGTTTCGAAACGAGTCCTTGAACGGACACAGGCAGAATTAGAGACCAACCATTTTGGAAGGGATGATGCAACGAAGGAGAAGCGCGAGAATAATCGGGACGGGATCGTCTATTCCGCAGCAGCGCCTGATGAACGCTGACCTGGCAAAGCGTGTTGAGACTTCCGATGAATGGATCACGGTTCGCACGGGCATAAGGGAACGCCGTATCGCCGACGATACCACAACCACCTCTGATTTGTGTCTCGGCGCCTGTGTCGGCGCACTTGAGATGGCGGATGTCGAGCCGAGGGATATCGAAATGCTCATCGTGGCGACCGTAACTCCGGATTATCCACTGCCCTCAACCGCCTGCGCCGTGCAGGAGAAGCTTGAGCTTCCCAATGCCGTCGCTTATGACATCGTAGCCGCCTGTACCGGTTTCATTGCCGGGTTGACTCTCGCCCGCGGCCAGGTCGAAGCCGGCCTGATTGACCGCGCCCTCGTGGTTGGCGGCGAAAAGCTGTCCTCAATCGTCAACTGGGACGACCGCAGCACCTGTGTTCTTTTCGGCGATGCCGCCGGAGCCGCAGTTGTCCAGGCTGCTGACGACGGATATGGCGTGAAGTCATCGGTGCTCAAGTCCAATGGTCAATTGCGGGAGTTGCTTTGGATACCGGCTGGTGGTACGGTGAATCCTGTCGACAAGAACTTTCCGTTCGATGGCTCAGATAAGATCGTAATGGCTGGCAGCGAGGTTTTCAAAGTGGCCGTACGCGAGATGTGTAACGCCAGCCTTGAGGCTATCGAAAGGGCCGGCCTGGAGCCGGCCGACATAGACCTCGTGGTGCCGCATCAGGCCAACATCCGCATTATCGAAGCTCTGACCAAACGACTCGGCATAGAACGGGAAAAGGTATTTGTGAATATAGAGAAGTATGGTAACACATCAGCGGCCTCAGTTCCGGTGGCCCTCGATGAGGCCAATCGCTCCGGAATGATCAAGCCCGGCGACAATGTGCTCATGGTCGCCTTCGGGGGCGGGCTTGTCTGGGGGGCCACCGTCGTTAGCTGGTGAACCCGAAAGTGACAAGGCTTTAGTATCACGATGTCAAGAACTGCACTCTTCTTCCCGGGACAGGCCTCCCAATATGTTGGGATGGGCAAAGACCTCTATGATGCCTCGGCCGAGGTTAAGCGGCTGTACAGCCTCGCCTCCGATCTGATCGGCGAGGACCTGGCCACGCTTTCGTTTGAGGGACCGGCAGAGAGACTCAGGCAAACGCGCTTCACGCAGCCGGCCATCCTCGTCCACTCGCTGGCTGTCCTGGCTGTCATGGGCGACAAGCTCCCACCCTTCGATTTCGCCGCCGGACACTCGCTGGGCGAGTACGGTGCTCTGGCTGTCGCCGGTGCCATGAGCTTCGACGATGCTGTCCGGGCCGTCGCGCGCCGCGCCACCCTCATGGAAGAGGCCTGCCAGAGGAACCCCGGTACAATGGCCGCCGTTATGGGTCTCGATGCCGACACCACCGAGCGCATCTGCGCCGAAGCTTCCGGTCAGGGTGTTGTGATACCAGCCAACTTTAACTCGGCTGTACAGATTGCTGTCTCAGGACACATCGTCAGCGTCGAGAAGGCCGTCCAGCTCGCCAGGGAGCAGGGTGCGAAGCGGGCTGTCATGCTTGAGGTGGGCGGCGCTTTCCACTCACCGTTGATGGCCTCTGCCAAAGAGGGTATGGAGGCCTACCTGCGCGAGATCACGGTGAAGGCGCCGGCGAAGCCAGTTGTTGCCAACGTGACCGCCCGCCCGGTGGATGGCGGTGACGATATCCGGCGCCTGCTCGTCGAGCAAATCACCTCACCGGTGCGTTGGGCCCAGACCATGCAGTATCTGGCCGACCAGGGCGTGACCCGTGTTATTGAGGTGGGGCCGGGCAAAGTGCTCTCCTCTCTGGCCAAAAGAGATATGCGACCGGAGAGCATAGTGACGCTGGATACGCTGGCCGATGTGGAAGGTTTCTCCGCCCAGTCTGATTGATCGAAACTCATAACAGGGAAGTTGACTAGTTGTGATTGACTTACAGTCGAAGATTGCCGTCATCACCGGCTCCGCACGAGGGATCGGGCGGGCAATCGCAGAACGTATGGCCGCGCTGGGCGCCAAGGTGGTCATCAGTGATCTCGACCAGACCGAATGCGACCGGGTGGCGACCGAGATCGGGCGCGGAGCGATCGGGATTGCGTGCAATGTCATCGATGAACAACAGGTAGCCAACCTGCTCGATTCGACCCGTGAGCGCCTTGGCAGCGTTGACATCGTCGTTAACAACGCCGGCATCACGCGCGATACGCTGATTGTTCGCATGGACGAAAAGGACTGGAACCTCGTTCTTGACATCAATCTCAAAGGCGCGTTTCTTGTCACGAAAGCTGCGGCCAGAATCATGATGAAGCAGCGGTCCGGCAAAATTGTCAATATTAGCTCCGTTGTGGGCTTGACAGGGAACGTCGGACAAGCTAATTATTCCGCGTCCAAGGCGGGTTTGATCGGCCTGACCATGACCGCCGCAAAAGAACTGGCCTCGCGCGGTGTTACGGTCAACGCTGTCGCGCCCGGCTTTATCGCCACGGAGATGACCGATGCCATCCCTGACGCGGCAAAGCAGGCCTTCATGGACAAGGTCGCGGTCAAACGCGCCGGGACACCCGATGATATCGCCGCAGCGGTTGTCTTTCTGGCCTCCGAGCAAGCTTCTTATATCACCGGTCAGGTGCTGGCGGTGGATGGCGGCCTGACCATTAGTTAGTGAGATAGAAACAGAGAAACGTGTGAATAGATTCCATTTTTAAGGAGAATTGTCATGGCTTCTGTTGAAGATCGTGTAAAAGAGATCATTGTGGAGCAGCTCGGTGTTGATCAGGGCCAGGTAGTCCCGACTGCCAAGTTTGTCGAGGACCTGGGCGCCGATTCTCTGGATACTGTGGAATTGGTCATGGCTCTGGAAGAGGCTTTCGAAATCCAGATCCCCGACGAGGATGCAGAGAAGATCACCACCGTCAGTGATGCTGTCACCTATATCAATGAGCACACCCAATAGCGATCGCCGGTCCGTGCACCCGGCCAAACAGGGCTGGGCGTGTGGCCGTTGACCGTACCTTCTATGAAAAGGCGTGTTGTTATCACCGGGATGGGAGTTGTGTCCCCTCTCGGTTCGACGGTGGATGATTTGTGGCTGAACCTCACCTCGGGGGCCTCCGGGGTCAGGCGCATCAGCTACTTTGATCCCAGCGGATTCACCTCGCAGATTGCCGCCGAGGTCATCGGCTTTGAGCCGACCGACTATATCGAGAAGAAGGAACTGCGCCGGATGGATCTCGCGCAGCAGTATGCCATCGTTGCGGGCGATCAGGCCGTTGCTATGGCCGGCCTGAAGTCCGAAGACCTGGACCTTGACCGATGCGGCGTGGTCATCGGCTCCGGTATCGGAGGCATCGCAACTTTCGAGAAACAACATGCCCTGTTGCTCGAATCCGGACCAAACCGTGTCTCACCGTTCTTCATCCCCATGATGATTGCCGATATGTGCGCCGGACTGATATCGATCCGACTTGGCTATCGCGGCCCAAACTACGCCACCGTCTCGGCCTGCTCATCGTCCGGACACGCCATCTGCGACGCCGCGAGGATCATCCAGCGCGGCGAGGCCGATGTCATGGTTACGGGAGGGTCCGAGGCCGCCATCACTCCCACCAGCCTGGCCGGCTTCTGTCAGGCCAAGGCGCTGTCAACGCGCAATGATGACCCTACTCATGCTTCACGGCCGTTCGACACTGGTCGCGACGGGTTCGTCATTGGCGAGGGTGCGGGAATCGTCGTGCTTGAGGAGTACGAATACGCCAAGGCACGAGGCGCAATGATGTTCGGCGAGCTGCTGGGAGCTGGGATGAGTGCCGATGCATATCATATCACTGCTCCGCACCCGGAAGGAGTCGGGGCACGAAGAGCTATGGAGTCGGCTATCCGGGATGCCGGTATCGGCATCGCTGACGTCAACTACGTTAACACCCATGGAACCAGCACCGGGCTGGGGGACATCGCCGAGGCCAAAGCCATCAGGAAGGTCTTCGGCGATCACGCCGACAAGCTCCCCTGCAACTCGACGAAGTCCATGGTTGGGCATCTTCTCGGAGCGGCCGGCGCCGTGGAGCTGATTACCTCAATGCTGCAGATAAAGCACGGGAAGATCCACCCTACTACCAATCTTGAGAACCCTGACCCCGAATGCGATCTGGACTTCGTCCCCGAGGGTGTCCGTGACCATGCCATCACCTATGGTTTGTCTAATTCCTTCGGCTTTGGCGGCCACAATATCTCGATAATCTTTGGGCCGGTGAGGTAATCCAGACTCGCAGCAACGCGATGAAGTCAATCTGGTTTCGCTTGAAAGAGCTTCTGGGCGTGCTCGGAGACGATTTTGGGCACGCCGAACTGGAGTCGGCCCAGCAGATTCTCGGCTACCACTTCCGGGAACCCGGCCTGCTGGTTTTGGCGCTCACCCACCGATCCTACTCGCACTCGCTGAACAACGATCTTCCGTCCAACGAAAGACTTGAGTTCCTTGGTGATTCCGTCCTCGGTCTGATCATTGCCGACCGTCTCTACGAGGACCATCCGGAGATGATGGAAGGACAACTCACCAAAACCAAGGCCAAACTCGTCAACGAAAGCACCCTGGCCGACATCGCGATCGATGTCGGGCTGAACCGATACCTGTTGATCTCAGAAGACGAGGATCGTGCCGGAGGTCGCGAGCGTCAGTCGATTGTGGCCGATGCTTTTGAGGCGATTATCGGCGCTGTCTATCTTGATGGTGGTCTGGATGCTGCCCGTGATGTCGTGCTCCGTCTCATCTACACCCGCAAGGAGAGCATCGTCACCGACCAAACGCACCGGAATTTTAAGGGTGCCCTGCTCGAACTGGCTCAGGCGCGCGGCGATGGCATGCCCCGCTACGAGGTGATCGCTGAAACCGGCCCGGACCACGAGAAGGTCTTCAGCGTGGTCGTGACAGTCGATGGCGCAAGAGTCGGTTCAGGAGCTGGTTCCTCCAAGAAGGAGGCCGAGCAGCGTGCCGCTGCCGCGGCTTTGGAGCATTTCCGCCACCAGCAGCAGTAGTTCACGCTCATCTCCGGCCGGAGGTTGCGCCCCCACCCTTTCGATCACCAGTTCCACACCGTCAACTGGGCGCAAGGCCTCTGTGCAGGAGCCTCATCACGCGAGGCATCCTCACCTCTCGGGTCGCCGCTGGATGGTCGCCACACTCTTTTTAGTTGACATGTATTTAACATCGCTGTTATTGCACCAAAGGTGCATCAGGGTGCGGCTGCCAGTCGGTCCCTGATGATTCAATAGAGGACTTTTGCAAGGCAGCGAAGAACTTTAGCCTATAACCCTTTTTCGAGGAGCAATTGATCAATGCGTAAAGCGACCAAGAAGAAACCGGTGAAGCGGACGGCCAAGAAGGCCACTCGCAAAACCACGCGCAAGGTGGCAGCCAAGAAGACCGCTCGCAAGCCAGCCGCCAAGACTACGCGCAAGGTGGGCGTGCGCAAGGGCGCCAAGCTGTGGACCAAGGCCGAAGAGTCGCAGCTTCGGACCATGTACAAGACCAAGACCACCCCTGAGATTGCCAAGGCGCTGGGTCGCTCGGTCTCTTCGGTCAAGTCCAAGGCTCGGGCGCTGGGACTGAAGAAGCCGGCCTCAGCTCGCAGGAAGGCAGCGGTCAAGAAGACAGCAACCCGTCGCAAGACAACGGCGGCTCGCACCACCACTCGCAAGAAAGCGCCAGCCAAGAAGAAACCGGCTCGGAAAGCGACCAAGAAGAAAACCACCGCAAAGCGCAAACGCTGACCGGATACTGACACCGTCGAACGCAACCTACGTAATAGCAGCCCAAGCAGGCCCGCCTCTGGCGGGCCTGTTGCGTGAAGAGTCGATGCCCGGCACACGGTGCGTTCGATGGTCTTGACAATCGTGCCCTCATCGGCCATATTCGAACCACTGAACGAAAATCAACACGTACCCGATTGTCGGCATCAGGAGTGAGTATGAATATTGTTGTGCTGGTAAAGCAGGTTCCGGAGATAGCGCTCGTCAAGGTTGATGAAGCCACCAACCAGATCGAACTGCCCAAAGGTCCGGGCACTGTCAACCCCTTCGATGAATATGCGGTCGAGGAGGCACTTCGCCTCAGGGAGAAACACGGCGGTACTGTCAGCGTTATGTCGGTCGGTACCGATCGCACCGAGTCTGCCCTGCGAGATTGTCTTGCGCTCGGCGTCGATGATGCTTATCTGCTCAGCGATGATGTTTTCGCCGGCTCCGATCCCCAGGCCATTGCCCGGATTCTCGCCGCCGGCCTCAAGAAGCTGGACGCCTTTGACCTCATCCTGGCCGGCAAACAGGCTATCGATTCCGACTCCGCCCAGGTTCCCGGCGCCGTTGCGGCCCTGCTCGATGCGCCTCAGGCAATGTTCGTCAAGAAGGTCGCATCAGTAGATGGTGGCAAGGCCGTCGTGCATCGCCAAACCGAGGATGGCTACGACGTTGTCGAGCTCACTCTCCCGGCGGTGGTGTCCGTCGTCAAGGAGATCAATGAACCGCGCCTGCCGTCGCTCAAGGGAAAGATGGCCGCCAAGAAGAAAGCCATCACAAAGTGGAACGCTGCCGATATTGGGGTTGATACCGCCACCGTCGGTGCCAATTCCGGATCTCGAACTGTCAAGGTGACTCCCCCATCGCCACGACCGAAAGGGGAGAAGATCGAGGGCGAAACACCAGATGAACTGGCCGACAAGCTGTTCGCCAAACTGCGCGAGAAACAGATAATCTGATAGTAACCTGGACAATGTTGGTCATGCAGACGGGGCGCTCGTTTGGGCGCCCCGTTTACTCTGTTGGCCACTATACTCCCGCTCAACGCGTTTCAAAATTGACTTTGAAAACACCGCACAGATATATTCCGCGCATGAGGTGGTTCGCTCAGATAGTCGTCGGCAGTATCGCCATCCTTCTTACTGTCCTGTGTCTGAATTCCGCTGCGGTCGGCACTGATGGTGGTGGCATCAATTACGCCCTGTGTGATGTTCAGGTCATGTACCTCTTCGAGCACGAGGATGACATCGACTGGCCTACTCTCTACTACCTCAATGATGCTATCGGCTGCCGCATTGATCTGGTCAGCCTCCACACGAGCGCCATTTGGCGCGCTCATTCCTCTCAGATAGAGCACAAGCAGATATTTGTCCATCGCTGTTTCGTGCCACCAGACACCACGGCGATGGATTCGCTGCTGGCCCGTACTCTGGCCGAGCGCAAGCCCGATATCGTTTTGGTGGGTGTCAGCCGCCCGGATTCGCTCCTGAGCGCTCTTGTTGACACCCTGATGGCGCTGCCTGCCGAGCCCGGTGAGTTGTTTCCGCTCGTTCGTGTGTATCGGGTCTCCGAGCCGAAGGACCTAAGGCTCCTCGATGATCGGGTAATCGTCAACACCCGCGAGCTTCATGAAAGATATCGAGTGCGGATTGAGCGAGAGGTACCCTCGCTTTTCCCGCGATATATGTCGCCTGAACAGCTCCGGCAGCAGTTGACGGCGTACGAACTGATTTACAGAAGGACTGAGCCGTCGACTCCTCAAGCTACCTTCCTCTCGGGCCTGGAGACCTTCCGGCTCTTGACTATCATCAACGAGACCTTCACCACCGGCCCCCAGCAGCGCACCTATGCCAAGCTGGCCCACGAGTACATTAGTGCCTTCAAGGCCGCGCAGTTCGCAGTCGGCAAGAAGCGTACCGAACTACTCGTAAGGGGTTATAAGCAACTGACGCAGTTGATGGAACCACCCAGTGTGGGTGCTGCTGCCGGCTTTGCGCCGCCGTACCACCGGTATCTGAACAGCCTTTTCGAAAGAGCAGAATACGTTGTCCACCGCGCAGTAGGGCTGAACTGGAGCGGCACCATACTGCGTCGCGACACACCCCACGGAGAAGTAGTCAAATACCGCATCGCGGTCTCTTCCAATGGTCCCCAGCCGGTAGAGCTGTCGGAGATCACATTTCACCCTTATTGGGACACGGATCCGATCCTGGTGGATGGGGAGCCCCGGCGTATTGCTCCGCACCAGTCGTTTGTCAGGGAATACCTGGTTGACATTCCTCCGGAGCGATTGACTGCCCAGCAGGCGGAATCCCTGCTCTTCACGGCTCAACTGCACTACGGTGCCACCCCGGTCGAGATTCACAGTGTCCTGCCGATCTGGACCAAGCCTGAGATCAACGTCCGGTTCGAGCCGTCATACTTCTTCGTGCCGCCGGTGCCAAGCCTTGATGTCGACCGTATGGTTGCCTCCATGAATTGGCGAGTCATTATTGCTAAACCCTCCGGCTACGCCGGCGAAGCGCGCCTTGACCTTGAGACGCCGCGCGGCCTGTTTGCCGGGGCCTACCGCCAGACCGTCCGGCTGGAGCGCGGAAAGACACTCGAGGTGGTGCCGATACCGTTTTCCATCTCCAATCTGTTCGAACTGGGGATTCAGCAGCAGATCATTAGGTTGTCGATCGATGACCGGGTCGTGGCGGCAGATACGGCGCGAGTCCGCATTGCCGAGTGCAAGGTGCCGGCCAAGGTCTCTGTCGGCTTCCTCCCTGACACCACCGGGCAGCTTGAAGATGTGCTCCGGATGGCCAATGTGAACTTCCAGCCCCTCACAGATCGTACTCTGATCACCGGTAACCTTGAGGCTTGGGACGTCATCGTTATCGGTTCCGGCGCGTCGCGAAGCTACCCGTCGTTGCCCGAAGCCAAAGATCGCCTGGAGCAGTATCTCAAGTACGGTGGATCTCTGGTAATCATGGGGCAGCCGGATGACTGGCCCGGGAATGTACTGCCGGTCGCGTTCACACCGCTGACGGAACTGGTTGACCAGGACGATATTCAGGAGCTAATCAGTCCCGCACGAGTGATGTCCACCCCTTACCGTATCACTACCAAGGGACTGCTATCCCATTTCTATCGCCACCGCGAGGCAACCGCCGCCGTGATAGCACCTGCAGAACGCGTTCTGGCAACACCGAACGGATCCGCTCTGTTGTCTGTCTCGCGCATCGGAAACGGCCAGATCATCTACTGCGGTCTGCCGTTGCTGGATATGATAGCCCGTCTTGACATTGAGGCGATCCACCTGTTCGCCAACCTGCTGAACTATTGATCATCTGACGGTGTTATAGTATATGTCTTTGGTAGCCTCCGCCTTCGGGCGGGTTTTTTCACTATAGACCTGCAGACAGAGCATGACCAGACCACAGCCAAGAACCAGCTTCAGCCACCGCTTTCGGTACATCACTCCGTACTTTCGTCGGTACCGTCGCTATTTGATACTCGGCGCCATTGCCATCGTCTGCACCAACACTCTGGCTATGACGATTCCGTACATCACCAAGATAGTCTTCGACCTGTTGGAGCAAGGAGCCGTACCTTCGCAGATCCGCAACTGGGTCCTCATCGGCATTGGCCTTGCCATCCTCGCGGGTGTCTTTCGGTTTGCCATGAGACGAACCATAATCTGGATGTCACGATGGCTGGAGTACCATCTCCGCGACGACCTGTTCGGTCACTTGCTCAAGCTGTCACCATCCTTCTACCAGAACAGCCGCACCGGTGATCTGATGGCACGCAGCACCAACGACCTTGAGGCAGTGCGCATGATGATCGGGCCCGGACTGATGTATGTCGGAAACACCGTAATCTCGATTGCGGTTGCCGTCGGGTTGATGATCTCGCTGTCGCCTGAGCTGACGCTCTATGCTGTCGCACCAATGGTGATCTTTCCTCTGGCTGTCAACCGACTGGGCAATGCTATCCACAGGCGTTTCCAGCGCATTCAGGAGCACTTCTCCGATCTGACAGCAACCGTTCAGGAGAACCTGTCAGGAATCCGCGTCATCCGCGCTTATGGTCAGGAAGATCACGAAATCGGCTTTTTTGAGAAGATGTCATATAGATATGTCGATCTCAATATGGACTACGCCCGCATTCAGTCGTTCCTGATCCCGTTTCTGTTTTCACTGGCTGCCGCCTTGAACGTGGTCGTGCTGTACTTCGGCGGCCGACAGGTGATCGACGGAACCATCCCGCTCGGGACGATGGTTGCCTTCCTGGCCTACCTGAACATGCTGTTCTGGCCCATGTTCGCTCTCGGCTGGGTCGTCTCGCTGTACCAGCGCGGGACGGCGTCGCTGGACCGCATAAACCACATCCTCGAAACTGAACCCCTGATATCGAATGGCGATGATAGTGCCTGTCACGGGCCTCTGCAAGGGCGGATCGAGTTCCGCGATCTGTCATTCTCCTACAGCGACATTCCAGTTCTCAAGAACATTAGTTTCACCATCGAGCCGGGGCAGACAGTCGGCATTGTCGGTCCCACAGGTTCCGGGAAGACTACACTGGTATCGCTTTTGGCGCGGCTGTACCCGGTCAGCAGAGGACAGCTCTTTGTCGATGGGCGCGATATCAACGACTGGGATGTCTCATCGCTCAGACGTCAGATCGGATTCGCCCCACAGGAGCCGTTCCTGTTCTCCGACAGTATCGGGGGCAACATCGCCTACGGTCGCAACGACGCGGACCGACAGCTTGTACGCCAGGCCGCCGAGACGGCCGCCCTGACCAGAGATATCGAGCAGTTTCCGAGTCAATTCGATACAATGGTCGGGGAACGCGGCATTACTCTCTCCGGGGGACAGAAACAACGCGCCGCCATAGCCCGCGCCATTCTGGTTGAACCCGCCGTAATCATTTTCGATGACGCTACCAGCTCCGTCGACACCGAAACAGAGCGCGAGATCAACATCCGTATTCGAGCGGTGCTGGCCAGACGGACCGCGATTGTCATCTCACATCGGGTAGCCTCGGTTAAGGACGCCGATCAGATTGTCTATCTTGAGGACGGTCGAATCACTGAACAGGGTACCCATGACGAACTGATGACGCAGGGCGGAGCATACGCCTCGCTCTACCGCGCGCAACTGCTGCAGGAAGAACTGGAGAAGCTGTAGTGAACTCCGCGCAGTATCACGAAGAAGTAGCCCTCGGCAAGGCCTATGATGGCCGCCTCATGAAGCGGCTGCTCAGGTACGTCAGGCCCTTTGTGTGGATGGTGGTCGTTGCTACTGCCCTGCTGCTGGTGTCGTCCTCCCTTCGTGTGTCGATGGCCTTCCTGACACAGATAGGTATCGATGACTACATCCAAACCGGCGACGCCGCCGGGCTGGGCAGAATCGCGCTGGCTTTCCTGGCGGTCATCTTCGTCATTCTTCTTGCCAGTTATGGTCAGCAGTTCCTCATGCAGCTTCTGGGGCAGCGCGTTCTTCACACCATCCGAATGGAACTGTACGCCAAGCTTCAGCGCCTGCATCTGCGCTTTTTCGATCGCAACCCGGTGGGTCGGTTGGTCACTCGTGTGACCAACGATGTCAACGCTTTGAACGAGACCTTCTCCTCCGGCGTCGTGGCCATCATCGGCGATGTCGTCACCCTGATTCTCATCGTTGCCGCCCTCTTGTACTACAACTGGCAACTGGCTCTGATCACGTTTTTGGTGCTGCCGGCCCTGCTCGTGGTCAGTCTCGTGTTCAAAATCAAGGTCCGCCGAGCCTACCGAGATGTCCGCACACGGCTGGCGCGCACCAACGCCTTCACGCAGGAACACATCAGCGGTATGACGGTCACGCAGTTGTTCAACCAGGAGCAGCGCACGGGGCAGAAATTCGACGAGATTAACAGCTCCCTCAGACAGGCTCACCACAGACAGATCTACTACTACGCCGTCTTCTTCCCAGTCGTCGAGGTGATCGGCGCTGTTTCGCTGGGACTGCTGCTGTATTACGGCGGCGTGCGCATCTACGAGGGGACACTCACCTTCGGCGGACTGGTGGCCTTCATTCAGTTGGTTGAGCAATTCTATCGGCCCATCCGCGATCTGTCAGAAAAATACAACATCCTCCAGAACTCTATGGCCGCATCGGAACGAATCTTCGACCTGCTTGATACCGAACCCGCCATTGTCGACCCGCCTGCCCCGAAACGCATTGAGCAGTTCAAGGGCAGGATCGAATTCGATCATGTCCACTTCGCCTACAACGATGAGGACTGGGTGCTCAAAGATGTCACATTCACCGTCGAACCCGGAGAACGAGTGGCGATTGTGGGTTCAACGGGCGCCGGTAAGAGCTCCCTGGTGTCCCTGTTGTTCCGATTCTACGACTACCAGAAGGGCGCCATTCGGCTCGATGGAGTCAGGATCAGCGATATGCGAGTCCGCGAACTACGTTCTCACCTTGGTCTGGTATTGCAGGATGTCTTTCTCTTCTCAGGCGATTTCGCCGGCAATGTAAGACTGCGGGATGACACGATTGGCGACGACCAGATTCGCCAGGCCCTGAGCCGCGTCGGATTCGACCGTTTCCTGAAGGGACTCCCCGACGACCTGCATACCGAGGTCAGGGAACGAGGCTCAACACTCTCAACCGGACAGAAGCAACTCCTTTCGTTCGCAAGAGCCCTGGCCTATGATCCCAACATCCTCATTCTCGATGAGGCCACCAGTTCGGTCGACACCGAGACCGAACTGCTCATCCAGAAGGCACTCGAGGAACTGCTGAAAGGCCGCACGTCCATTGTGATCGCACATCGACTGTCAACAATCGAGAACGCCGACAAGATCGTGGTTTTGCATCACGGTCGAGTGCGCGAGATCGGCACTCACACTGAATTGTTGAACAAGCGCGGCGTTTACCATACTTTGTACCAGATGCAATACAGCCGGATGCCTTACGAGGCCACTCGGACAGCCAGAACACCATGAAGACTATCGACCTGACCAAACGCGACCTTCGCCGCTTTGTAACGTTCGCCGCTGATACCGCCGTAGGGGCGGGGAATCTGCTCAAACGCGGTTTCAACAGGCAGCACAGCGTCCGCTACAAAGGCCGCATAAACCCTGTAACGGAGTACGACACGCGTTCCGAGCGATACATCGTAAGCCAGGTCAACAGACGTTTCCGCGATCACAACATCCTCGCCGAGGAAGGCACCGACCAGCAGGAGCGCTCCGAATTCCTCTGGGTCATTGACCCCCTCGACGGCACCGTGAACTATGCTCACCGATTCCCCATCTACTGCGTCTCCATCGGACTGCTTTACAGAGGTGAACCGGTTGTCGGCGCTGTCTACGACCCCGAGCGCAACGAGCTGTTCTCCGCAAGTCGTGACCAGGGAGCGCATATGAACAGCAGACGAATCCAGGTTTCCGATGAGAACAGACTCGATCGCGCGCTTGTGGCTACCGGATTCGCTTACGACGTGGCCACTGCCCGTAAGAATAACCTGGGCCTGTTCTCGCGCATGGTTAAGTGTGCGCAGGGCGTCAGACGACCCGGCTCAGCCGCTATCGATCTGTGCTGGCTGGCCGCCGGCCGGCTTGATGCCTTCTGGGAATTCAAGCTGCACCCCTGGGACACGGCCGCGGCCGTTGTGATTGTCCGCGAGGCCGGTGGTAAAGTGACTAAAATCGACGGTACCAGATACTCCATCTTCGACGACGAAATCCTCGCCTCAAACAGGCGTCTTCATCCGGTCATGAAGAAGACCCTTCTGGCGCCAACGGCGTAGGCTCAGCTCTGTCAGTGATCTTGTCTGGTACCGCCTTCAGCCCGACGGGAATCGCGGGATCAAACAGCCTGTTGCTGTTGTTTATTCAGTGCGTACCGACAGGGTTGTTTTTTGGCAACAATCACTTATTCTTTCAAGGTTCGCGGAAGTATTACGACAATGATGTATATGAGGTTATATGTCATCTAAGGTATTGGTCAAATCGGTGTCCGGCATTCGCGGGATAGTCGGCAAGGGCCTGACCCCCGTTCTGGCAGCTACTTATGCCGCTGGCTTCGGGACTATGCTCAAAAAGGGAACGGTGGTAGTTGGGCGCGACTCCCGCCCCTCCGGCGAAATGATTGCTCACGCTGTGGTTTCCGGTCTGGTTGCAACCGGGTTGAAAGTTATTTATGTCGGTGTGGTGCCGACACCAACCGTCGAAATCGCCGTCAAAGAACTCGGAGCCGCCGGCGGTATCTGTGTGACTGCCTCGCACAATCCCGCCCCGTGGAACGCGCTGAAGTTCTTCAACAAACGTGGCGAGTTCATCACGCCGAAGGAGTACGAGAAGCTCGATGCCATTGTCGCCAAAGGGGAATTCGCCTGGAAGCCGAGTGACAAGCTGGGCAAGATCGGCAGCGAAACGGACTGGATTGATAAGCACATCTCCAGGGTCCTCAAGCTTAAGACCGTAAATCGGCGCAAGATCAAAAAGGCCAAACTGACGGTCGTAGTCGATGCCGTCAACGGCGCCGGATCCTTCGCCCTCCCGCCACTTCTCGAACAACTCGGGGTCAAGGTCAGGCAGATTAACTGCGAGGGAACCGGCAATTTTACCCACGAGCCGGAACCGATCGCAGAGAACCTCGGCCAGCTTAGTCAGGCAGTCAGAAAGCACAAAGCGAACCTCGGCATGGCCTGCGACCCGGATGCCGACCGGCTTGCTCTGGTCGATGACAAGGGGCGCCCCATTGGTGAGGAACTGACTCTGACGATAGCTGTCAGGCAGGTCCTCAGAAAGAACCGGGGAAGTACTGTCATTAACCTCTCGACTTCGCGGGCAACCGCCGATGTTGCCGAATCTCTTGGCTCCAAGGTTTATTACTCTCCGGTGGGCGAAACCAACGTCGTACAGGCAATGCGCCAGCGCAAGGCTGTAATCGGAGGTGAAGGCAATGGCGGCGTCATCTATCCGGCGTCTCATGCCGGCCGCGACGCGTTGGTCGGAGCGGCGCTGGTGCTGTCCTGTCTGGCCGAGGAAGAGATGACACTCTCAGAATTGGTGGAAACCCTGCCGAAGTACTACACTATAAAGGCAAAGGCCGAGCCACCTTCGGACTTCCCGGCTCGACTGAAGAGCTTTTCGACCAAAGCTGCCAGTCTTCTGGGAAAATGCAAAGTTGATCGACGTGACGGCCTGCGGTTCGATTTTGAGCATGGCTGGGTCCAAATCCGCTCCTCAAACACCGAACCCATATTCCGCCTGATAGTAGAGACAGACAGCGACCAGCTCACCCGGCAGTTGTCGCATGATGTGATGGCGCACTTCAAGGCATAGGAACACGATGTATGTGCGGTATTGTAGGTTATGTTGGCACCAGGCAGGCAGTGCCGTTGCTGATGCAGGGACTCAAGCGACTTGAGTATCGTGGATACGACTCTGCAGGCATCGCTCTGCAGACCAATGGCGATTTGAAAGTCGCCAAGGCGGCCGGGAAGATCATCAATCTCGAGAACGAGATAGTTGACTGGAACTTCCCCTGTACCCTCGGGATCGCGCACACGCGCTGGGCAACTCACGGGGAACCAACACAACTGAACGCCCACCCACACACTGACTCCAACCACGAGATAGCCATTGTTCACAACGGTATTATCGAGAACTACCGTGCCCTCAAGGAATTCCTGAACCGACAGGGATATCAGATCCGCACCGATACCGACACGGAGATTCTCGTGCACCTGATTCGGTTCAGCTACCAGGGTGATCTCAGCAAAGCCGTCCGGCTCGCCCTCTCGCAGGTCGAGGGGACCTATGGTATCGCTGTCGTCTCATCGCTGCACCCCGGCCAGATTATCGCTGCCCGCATGGGTTCGCCTCTGGTCGTGGGTCTGGGCAACGGCGAGAACTTCGTGGCCAGCGATGTTTCCGCGATGCTGGATCACACCAACCGCGTGGTGTATCTCGAAAACGGCGAGATTGCCACCGTCACAGCCGACAGCTACAGCGTCACCAACATCGAGAACCAGCCCATCGTCCCGCAAATCGAGGAAGTGAGCTGGACACTGGAGCAGATCGAAAAAAGCGGCTTCGATCACTTCATGTTGAAGGAAATCTACGAGCAACCCCATACGCTCCAGCAGGCCATCCGAATCCGGCTGAACAGGGACGAAGGCATCCCGAGGCTCAATGGCCTGAATCTTCAACATGAGGAACTGCGGCGGATAAAGCGCGTGTATATCACCGCCTGCGGCACCTCCTGGCACGCCGGGCTGGTGGGTGAGTACATGATCGAAGAACTGGCCAGGCTTCCAGTCGAGGTCGAGTATGCTTCCGAACTGCGCTACCGTTCACCGATCTTCGACCCCGAATCGGTGTTCTTCGCCATCAGCCAAAGCGGTGAAACGGCCGACACTCTGGCTGCTCTGAAGGAAGCTCGCTATCACGGGATCACCTGTCTGGGCATCGTCAATGTCGTGGGATCCAGTATTGCCCGCGAAACCGACGGTGGTGTATATATCCATGCCGGCCCCGAGATCGGCGTGGCATCAACCAAGGCTTTCACATCACAGGTCATCGTTCTCGGTCTGATTGCCACCTTGCTCGGAAGAATGCGCAACCTGTCTGTGCAGCAGGGGCAGGAGATTATCGATGCTATGGAGAAGATCCCCGGACAGGTTCAGCATATTCTCGATCAGGCTGAGTCGATCAAGGCCATCGCTCAGAACTACTACAAGTCAAATAACTTCCTGTACCTCGGGCGCGGCATCAACTTCCCGGTCGCCCTTGAGGGTGCCCTGAAGCTCAAGGAAATCTCCTACATCCATGCCGAGGGTTACCCGGCGGCAGAGATGAAGCACGGCCCCATCGCCCTGATCGACGAGAACATGCCGGTCGTTGTCATTGCCCTGCGCGATGCCGTCTATGACAAGGTCATGTCGAATATTGCAGAGGTCAGGGCGCGACGCGGGCGCGTTATCGCAATCGCCAACGAGGGTGATACTGAGATCGCCGAGAAAGTCAATCACGTCATTTACATCCCCAGCACCTACCGTCTGCTTTCACCCCTGCTGTCGATCATCCCGCTGCAACTGCTGGCCTATTACATTGCTGTGATGCGGGGTTGCCATGTCGATCAGCCAAGGAACCTGGCCAAGTCGGTAACTGTGGAGTAAGCCTGCCGAACAGGCTTTGCCATCCCGGGGGTTCGGGCCTCAGGTTTGTGATCAGGGGAGATGGACGCTCGTCCTGACTGACGCGACCGACTAACCGATCACCTTCTCCGGAATCCAGAGGTGAACGATCAGATTCGCCTCCGGCATCGGCAGGGGTACCGCCGTAATGCGGCACAGTTGCTTGATAGCTTTGTGCTCCGTGGCCTCAACATTGGACTCGATCATCTTGTTCACGGAGGATATGACATCCTCGAGATCAGAGTAGCCCTGAACCAGATAGCTCACTTTGCGCAGCTTGCCCCATTTTGTGTCAGCAGCCTGCTCCATAGTATTCACGTTATCGGAGCCGTCGCCCGACAACTTAATGATCCGATGCCCCTCCAATCACAGGCACGCAGCGTTGTTGCCGCACAGTCGCGTTACATCGACCGGTGCGACTCTATGGACGGATAGCAACCAACCACAAACAGGATGCTATTGCTCCACTTGGGGCAGATCCCGCTCGAGTTGCTTGTCAACTCGGCTGCCCAGAGCGTAATCGGCCTGCATGAGCGTGTGTATTTCCCGTGTTCCCTCGTAGATCGACGCCCCTTTGGAATTGCGATAAAATCGCTCTACCGGGTATTCATCGGAGAAACCGTAGGCACCGAACACCTGCACGGCATCGGCCGCCGCCTTCTCGGCCTCGCGACAGGCAATCCACTTGGCCAGCGAGGTCGCGCGCGTCGAACGCTTCCCCTGATTCTTCAGCCATCCCGCTTTGAGCCACAGGTATGTGCTGTACTCATGGCCCGCTTCCATGTTGGCGATCATCTGTTTGACCAACTGGTGTTCGGCAATCGGTTGCTTGAATGTCTCGCGCTCCCTGGCATATCCCGCACTCGCGTCTCGACACGCCTTGATCAACCCACAGGATCCCGCCGCCACCGTGTAGCGACCCTGGTCGAGGCAGAACATGGCGATCTTGAACCCCTGACCCTCCTTGTACACGAGGTTCTCAGCCGGAACACGCACATCCTGCATCGAAATGAACCCCGTACTGCCAGCCCGTACTCCCAACTTGCCGTGAATCTTGCCCGTCGTGACTCCCTCCCAGGCACTCTCCACAAGGAACGCCGAGATACCGCTGTGATCCCGGTTGGCCTTCTTGTCCAAATCCGTCCAGGCGAAGATCAGGAAGTAGTCAGCCACATCCGCCAGCGAAATCCACATCTTCTCGCCATTTAAGATCCAACCGTCGCCGTCTTTGACTGCTGTCGTCTGGATCCCAACAGCATCAGACCCCGCTGCCGGCTCCGTCAACCCGAATGTTCCGATCTTCTCGCCTCTGGCCGCCGGCACCAGGTACCTCTGCTTCTGCTCCTCGCTTGCCCACGTCAGGATCGGCAGCGAATACAGCCCGATATGAACCGACAGTACCACCCGGGCCGAGGTGTCCCCGTACTCCAGTTCCTCGCACGCCAGCCCGAGGGAAATGTAGTCAGTCCCCAGGCCGCCGTACTCCTCAGGAATGCAGAAGCCCAGCAGATTGGCTTTGGCCATGGCCGGCAGCAGCTCCGGATTGGGCTTGTGGTTGCGGTCATACTCCTGGATAGTCGGCATGATCACTTTGCGGGCGACATCGCGAGCCATGTCGCGCACGGCAAGCTGTGTTTCGGTGTAGGCGAAATCAATCATTACAGCACCTGTCTTCATTGGGCGGGGTGGCACCTTTTGCACTGATTATATGTTGCGTGGCATAACAAAGTCAATGCCAGTCGCGTTCCCCCGGAGAACGGCGAATCTCTTGGCCGCCCCCGTGTATGCCGTGTTTCCTGTTGACTCGGAAAGAGTGGTTTTCGATCTTGTTCGGAACGGCATCTGTGGGGTTATCAACGACAATCAGGTACAGTGACCGCTTGGACCGCCGTGCTAAGAACTGGCCGGTGAATGTCAAAAGGAGGTTACCATGAAGATGTCTCTATGCTCTCTAATCTGTTTTCTACTGCTCTGCGCAATGACTGGAGCCCAGGACCAAGAATCCGCCAGCGATCCGGAAGACGTGGCAGCTGAGGTCAATAGAGCCTTCGACAGCGGAGACTACAGGCAGTCAATTGATGGCCTCCTGAAGCTAAAGTCGCACCCCGATGCCGAAGAGATTGTGGACAATGTTCTCTATGGCATTGGTTGTTGCTACACTATGCTCGGCGAAGCCGACAAGGCTTTCGCATATCTGGATTCGGCGATTCATGCCGGTTACCTGAACTACTACCAGATGAGTCGCGACTCAAATTTGGTCTTTCTGATGGAGAATCATCGAGAGAGCTTCGATAGAATCCTGACCCGGGCGCAGGCAGCTTCACGACAGGAGATCGCGCGGAGTACACCGGTGGTTGTCCTGGAATATGACAACTACACCGGGCCGCTCGATGTGGCAGAATACGTCTGGGGGGACATAGACCGTCCCGAGATGGATACCCTTCGTCAGGAGTTCAAACTCCGTGACGTCATCGGTGCTGGCGGCTCAGAATTCGAGCAGATGAAAAGACTGCTGAACTGGGTGAGTAACCGATGGGTGCACGACGGTAACAATATCGCTCTGGAGCGCTCGGCGCTTCCCATCCTTCGCCGCGCCCAAAACGGAGAACGCTTCTGCTGCGCCAACTACGCCGATGTTCTTAGAGATTGTCTGTGTGCTCTCGGATACCCGACGCGCTTTGTCGGACTTAGCAGAGAGGATGTGGCCTATGCCACTGGCGGTGGTCATGGCTGTGTTGAGACATGGAGCAATCAATTCCAGAAGTGGATACTGCTTGATGCTCAGAACAATGGCTGGTGGGTTGAAGACTCTGTTCCCCTGAGTGCTTACGAGTGCCAGCGCATATATCTGAGTACCAGGGGGCAGAACCTGAAGCTAATCGGACAGCACACTCAGGACTACTACGCTGAGACCAGAGATGTCTGGGTTGCCTATTTCTATCGTGTGCATCCCGGCTGGATGGGACAGCAATGGCAGTTGATCACCGATGGGATCACGCCGTTATTAGTGTTCCAGAAGATAGCGCGAAACTATGGAATCACACACGCCCCCGACATTCTCTATCCCCAGCTGAACCGGACCAACATCCATCTGCGACATGACAGGGAAGACGCCTTCGACAGTTTGACTGTCACTCTCGGCCACACCATGCCGTTCTTCGATAGATTCCTGCTTCGCATCGATGATGGTGACTGGCAGCTGGCGCAAGATAGCCTGATGTGGGTACTTAAGGAAGGCGAGAACAAGCTGGAAGCCCGGGCTGTGAACGCTGCCGGTGTCGAGGGGAAACCCAGCCGGGTTGTGCTTCGTTACAACCCTCGCGCTCTGGAGTTCTGGGGGAACTGATTACTCTCATTCTCCCCACCGTCACCTGTTGCCCGCCGGGGTCTCTTTGCGTATATTTCTCACTCTGAAACCATAGCCCTCGAGGACCCCGATGGATAAGCAGGCACGGATCAACGCCGACATCATTCCCTACACAGCCGAGTACGCCCGAAACGTCCTGTCCTGGATCGAAAGTGAAGAGACACTCTATGCCGTCTGTCGCTCCAAAAACTACCCGCCCGCTGACAATCTCATTGACACCTGGCAGCGCAAGGATGTCACCAGCTTTCTTATGTCCAGCGGCGGCAGGGTGGTTGCCTACGGCGAGTTGTGGAGCCGTCCGCTGGAACTGGCGGTCGAGATCGCGCATCTCATTGTTGATCCCTACAAACGCGGCGAGGGGTACGGAAGCATGATGCTCGACCTGTTGTACTCGCGGGCATCGGCCCGGCCGAATGTCGCCAAGGTCGTCATTCACCTGTTCAACGAAGATCCGGAAGCCTTGGGTTGTTTTGTCAAGGCCGGTTTCGAGATCCAGGGTACAACGACCTACACCCAGGGTCTGAAGCTGGTCCGTCTGGTGGAGCCATAGAGGGTTGCCATGAGGACACGGCACAGAGGAAACGCCACAGATGCTTTGTATGTCAATAGATAACCATTGAGGGATGATTCCATGAGCGAGCACAAGAACCTGATCGTTGAGACCAAAGGTGCGATTCTGGTGGTGACCATCAACCGCGAGAAGGCCATGAATGCGCTCAACGCCGAGACCATCGCTGAACTCCAGCAGTTGTTCAGCTACTACTGGACCGATGATACCATCAAGGTAGTCGTGATCACCGGTGGCGGCCAGAAGGCCTTTGTCGCCGGGGCGGACATCTCGGAACTGGCCGACACCGACCTCCGCAGCGGCACCGATACGGCTGCCCGCGGCCAGTATCTGATGAAGACCATCCAGAACTTTCCGAAACCGGTCATTGCCGCCGTCAACGGTTTCGCTCTCGGCGGTGGCTGTGAGTTGGCTATGGCCTGCGATATTCGTCTGGCCTCCGACAAGGCCAGGCTGGGCCAGCCCGAGGTCAATCTCGGGATCATCCCCGGATACGGCGGCACCCAGCGTCTCCCGCGTCTGGTGGGACGAGGCAAGGCTATGCAGCTCATCCTCACCGGTGAGATGATCAACGCCCAGGAAGCGCACCGAATCGGGCTGGTCGATGAAGTGCATCCGCACGAGGAGCTGATGAACAAGGCGATGGAGATGGCGGAGTTGATCACGACCAAGGGACCGATTGCCATCCAGGCCGCCAAGGAGTGCATAAACCGTGGTCTGGATGTTACGCTCTCTGTTGGCTGCGATCTCGAGAAAGTCAGCTTCGGTCAAACCTGCGGCACCGGCGACAAGAACGAGGGTATGGAGGCGTTCCTCGAAAAACGCAAGCCCAACTTCACCGGTCATTGAGTACCGCACGGGCCAAAAGCCTACTATCATTCCCCGGGGCGAGGCCGCAGGTCTCGCCCTGAATGCTTCGATCCCTCCGATGCCGCCGCTTGCGACCATGCCCCGGTGAAACCTAACTGAACCTGTCAGGGTTATAGTCGGCAATGGAACTGATCTCGCTGTTCTTTCTTTCATTCGGTGTTGGCTTCTCCGGCGCCATGATGCCCGGCCCTTTGCTGGCGGTTGGGATCGCCGAAACACCCCGTCATGGTTGGCAGACCGGCCCCGTCATATCTGTCGGTCATGCCATTGCGGAGATTGGCGTTGTGGTGCTCCTCGCTCTCGGCGTTGCCGCCGTAGCCCAGCATCCCACCGTCACCTCCGGGATCAGTATCGTCGGCGGCGTTGCGCTCGTGCTTATGGGAACCGCCATGGCGATCGACACTCTCCGGGGCCGCGTCACCTATGACCAGCAGGCCGGCAACCAGGGTGGCGGGCACCGATTGCTCATCGGCAAGGGCATCACTGCCTCACTGTCAAACCCTTACTGGTTCGTCTGGTGGGCGACCACGGGGCTGGCCTTTGTCACGAAATCACTCGAATTTGGCTTCATTGGACCGGTTGTCTTCTACTTCGGCCACATCATGTCAGATTTCGTCTGGTTCAGCCTCGTATCGGCCCTGCTCTGGCAGGGAAAGCGGCTCATCATGGGTACCGGCCTGAAAGTGCTGATCCTTGCCTGTGCTGCTTTTCTGGTATTTCTTGGGGTCAGCTTCTTTCTTGATGGAATCGCTAACCTGATCTGAGCCTTGACGAAAGGGACGCAATGATGGACATCCACATCAAACCGGTGCAACCTTCGGATGCCGATTGGATTCTGGATGTCGTCCGCAGCTGGGGTGCCGATTTCGTCATCTCACGCGCCAGAGTGATCTATCCCTCCCGGATCGACGGGTTCTACGCCGTCGATGACGAAGCTAAGCGCCTTGGGCTGGTTACCTATGAGATCATCGATGATCAATGCGAGATTGTCACGCTCGATGCTTTCGAGAAGTATCAGGGGATCGGCACCAAACTGCTCGATACGGTCGTCCATGATGCCACTCTTCGAGGTTGCCGCCGCCTGTGGCTGATTACCACCAACGACAACCTCGAGGCCATGCGTTTCTACCAACGGCGCGGCCTCGCTGTGGCTGCTGTGTACCCGGGAGCGTTGGACACATCACGGAAGCTCAAGCCGTCCATTCCACTCGTTGGTAACTACGGCATCCCGATGCGCGATGAAATCGAATTCGAACTGGTTCTGCACTCCCCCGAGGCTGATGCTGCCCCGCTGGCGTAGTCCCCTCGCCTTGTCAACCGCCAAACCGCTCGACGCCCAGCCGGGCGGTGTGAAGACGCGTGTACACGGCCCCCTGTGGTGTCAGGTCGGATTGGAACAGCACCACCTGATCGAACAGCACCTCTCGTGGTTCAATCCTCATCGCCTCTATCTGTGAGACTGTCTCTGTCACGGTCCGGCCACGTTTCACTCGCCCCAGTGTGAGATGAGGCTTAAATCCCTTCTTCTCCTTCTCAAAGCGCAGCGTGCGCACCCCCAGCTCTACCTGACGGGCCAGTTTGGAAAGCCGCTCCGTATTGCCCGCAAGCCCGACCCAGAACACGTTGGGCCGGCGCAGGTTCGGAAACGCTCCCATTCTGTCCAGGGTCAATGTTGTTGGTGCAAGCTGCGCCGCCACGCCATCCAGCAAGGCCGTCAATCTCGGGACTACTGCTGCATCAGTCTCGCCAAGGAAGCGAACTGTCAGATGGACATTCCCGGGATCGACCCACCGCACGTCCGGACCGGTCGCACGCAAGGCTTCTATTGTCCGGCCCAGGTACTCCACAATGTCCGCCGGCAACGGCAGAGCAATGAACAACCTCAAGCGACCTCCTCACTCAATGTCGAGTATTTCTCGCCGAAGCATCTCCATCGCGGCGTAGACAGATCTATGACGGTTCACAGCCCGATCTCCGCCCAGTCGAAACAACCTGGCACGGGTGTTGTGAGCGGAGGCAACAGCAATGTAGATAGTTCCCACAGGCTTGTCCCTGGTGCCCCCCTCCGGCCCGGCTATTCCCGTAATAGCGATCGCGTAGTCGGTAGCAAACTGGGTGCGACACCCCTCGGCCATTGCCCGCGCACATTCCTCGCTTACGGCTCCATATTCCTGAAGGACATCGGGGGACACGCCAAGCTTTTCGGTCTTGATATGATTACTGTAGGCAAGGATGCCGCCGACGAAGTAGGCGGAAGCCCCGGGGACAGATGTGATTTGACTGCCCAACTCGCCCCCGGTGCAAGATTCGGCCACCGACAGCGTCTTGTCATTGTCTGCCAGCAACTGGCCGATCACACCCTCCAGCGTATCGAGGTCATAGCCATAGACATACTTACCGCATACCTTTTCAAGGTGCCGCTCGACCATCTGGACCTTCTCTCTGGCCTCGAGTTCACTGTCGGCCTCGGCGTACAAGCGAAGATCCACGCCGCTGTACGCCGGAAGATAGGCCAGCCTCACCCCCTCCGGCAGCTTCAGTCCCGGCACAATCATCTCTGCTAAACGGGACTCAATGATACCGGTCGTGCGCAGCTTGCGGACAAACAACGATCGTCCCTGCTTCAACTGCCTGAGATAGGGTATGACCGAGTCGGTCATGATCTGGCGCATCTCAACCGGCACGCCCGGTAACGCGACAAATACATGCCCCTTCTCACAGATACAGATACCCAGTGCCGAACCATGCCTATTCGTGAACAATTCCGCTCCCTGTGGCAACAGCGCCTGGTTCTGGTTGATCGCCGGCATGTCTATGCCGCGTTCGGCATAGCGCCGACGAATGTCTTCCAGGATGTCTTCGTGGAAAATGAGATTGCGCTTGAAGAGCCTGACAATCGCCTTCTTCGTAATGTCGTCATCGGTCGGCCCCAGGCCCCCGGTCGCGATCACCACACGCACTCTACGCAGGGCATCGCGGAATACCTCCTCCATGGCCTCCACCGAGTCCCCGACGGAGGTTATTCGCTTGACAGAAAAGCCCAGATCGGTCAGCGACTGGGCAACAAAAGCGCCGTTGCGGTCCGCCGTATGTCCAGTGATCAACTCCTCGCCGATCGTTATGATCTCTGCATCCATGAAGGTAGTATCCTCAGTTAAGGCCGGCCAACTCCGGCCACCAGTGTTCCAATGCGTACAACACCAGCCGCGTGAAGAGATTCGCATACACGCCGGCAATGATATCATCCATCGTTATACCCCAGCCACTACGAAGGCGCTCGGCCTGCGCAGCAGGCGGGACCTTGACCACGTCAAAAAAGCGAAATGCAAAGAAGGCGATAACATAGGCGGTAAGCGTGTACGGCAGTGCAATTACCGCCACCAGCATACCGGCCCATTCATCCATCACTATCTTCTTGGGATCGTGCCCCCACAACCGCTCACAGGTAGTGCCACTCCAGACAGAGAGAACGGAAAACACAACAGCCGCAGAAATGATGAGTGACTGATCCCCCCTGAGCACAAAGTAGGCGATCAGCCAGGCCGGAATCGTTCCCACGGTGCCGGCAACAATCGGGAAGAAGCCCGAGTACAGACCGGTGGCGACACACACTGCTACCCGTTCGGTGAGATTGCGCATGCTACTTCAGCACCGACTTGATCATGTAGAAGTACTTCACCACGTAGTCAACTCCCGTCCACAGGGTTACCGCCGCCGTCACCCAGAGAAAGACATTGAACCAGGTGACATAGTCAAATTCGAAAGCACTGAGTGCCGGACTTCCGAAATGCTCCAGCGTCTTGATCAAATTGATGTAGGCCAGAATGACACCGACCACTGTCAACTGCAGAAACGTCTTGACCTTCGCCCACCACGAGGGCGAAATCACCATGCCTCTGTATGCCGCCAGCAGACGGACTCCCGTGATGAAGAATTCACGCCCGATTATCAGCATCACCGGCAGTGGCGAGACAAACCGCAAAGCAATGAAGGAGATGAGGGCTGAGGAGACCAGCACCTTGTCGGCCAGCGGGTCCATGAATTTGCCGAAGCCGGTGGTGATGCCGTACTTGCGCGCATAGTAACCGTCGGCCAGATCGGTCAGGGCCGCAACAATGAACAGCCCCAGAGCCAGCAGGTTCAGGTAGTAATTCTCCACGATGAAGAAATACATGAAGAATGGAGCTATGATGATGCGCAGAAGTGTCAGCTTGTTGGGCGTATTCATCGCTTGGAAAGTACGCCCCGCCCCGCCGGGTGTCAACGACAATGCCGGTCAGGTTGCCTGCGACGGAGTAATGGCCGAAGACAGCATGTGATGCCAACACTCTGGATGAACTGCAGGGTGCCAGCAAGGGGGAAGATGGAGACGAATGGATTCACCCGAATAAAAAAACCCAGGCGAGCTTGGCGGCCCACCTGGGCGGACGATATTAGGTAATCCACAGAAAGAGTAACACTTTCCGATTGCGTGAGTATTATACTAAATATCTATGAGTTGTCAAGGGAAAATGCAGACCTGAAACGAAATTTTCTCACTGGTGTCGCCAAGCCGATATCCGGGCTTTGATCATGCGCGAGGTCCGGCCGACCCACAGCTCAGGCTCGCGCGTCATAACGATGTATTCTGTCGCTCTTGTTTGCCCGAAACCCCACGCGGATGCCGACATCTCCACATAGTTGCAGACACGCCCTGTGCACGATGTTAACTACTCTGTAAGTATAAGTAAATTATTGACATATACCATTCGATGTTGTCAACATGGCCGATTCTGCTCAGCTTCGCAAGTGGTGCTGACATAAGTAAATATACCATAGGGGTTTATGGGCCTGCATTTCTTGATAATGGTTGATTGCGCCGTCGGAAGCGTTTCGTAGACGCCGCGAGTAATGTTTTCTACATGTTTGCCCGCCAAGGATATATCAGATTCTGTGAGAAAAACACCATTTTTTGTGGTTGTCGACACTCCAAACACAATATCTTGATCACCGAGGCCCGGTGGGGAGGCACCTTGTTATACACGTCTTCGCGGCCCTGCCGGCACGCTTTGGGACGTTCGCGTTCTTCATTTGAGTCGTTAATCAAGCATCGCTGTCACAGTGCAGGAGGCACTTGGGCGGTTGAAGAGCTTTTGAACTGGCGAAATGGTAGGGAGGTCCGACGTTGAAGATTCGCCGCTATTATACCAGGGATGGAGAGTCACCATACAGTCGAATCAATTTCACCACCCGTAAGTCCGAGATCAAGAATCCCGATGGCTCGGTGGTCTTCAGTATTGAAAACGTAGAGGTGCCGGAATCATGGTCTCAGGTCGCAACTGACATTCTGGCTCAGAAGTACTTCCGGCGGCGGGGCGTGCCGCAAACCGACCCCGTCGGCAAGCCGCTTCTCAACGCGGACGGCAGCCCGAAACAGGGATCGGAGACCTCGTCGAAACAGGTCTTTCACAGGTTGGCGGGCTGCTGGCGCCATTGGGGAGAGACACACAACTACTTTGACTCGCCGGATGATGCCCAGGTGTTCTATGATGAGCTGTGCTATATGCTGGCCGCTCAGATCGCAGCTCCCAATTCACCGCAGTGGTTCAACACGGGGCTGCACTGGGCCTACCGCATTGACGGGAAGTCGCAGGGGCACTACTATGTCGACCCCAGGACCCACACGCTTACCCGCTCCGAGAGCGCCTATGAGCACCCTCAGCCTCACGCCTGTTTTATTCAGTCGGTCGAGGATGATCTGGTCAACGAAAACGGCATCATGGACCTCTGGGTACGAGAGGCCCGGCTGTTCAAATACGGCAGCGGCACCGGCAGCAACTTCTCCAACATTAGAGGCTCGAAAGAACCGCTGTCAGGAGGCGGAAGCAGTTCCGGGCTGATGTCGTTTCTCAAGATCGGCGACCGCGCCGCCGGAGCGATCAAGTCCGGAGGTACCACCCGCCGAGCAGCCAAGATGGTCTGTGTCGATCTGGACCATCCCGATATCGAGGCCTTCATCAACTGGAAAGTGGTCGAGGAACAGAAGGTCGCCGCCATGGTGACCGGATCGAAGATTATTCGTGAGCAGTTGACAAGAGTCTTCGAGGCCGCCAAGACGACTGACTCTGAAGGCCACTCGTCCATCGAGGCCGACCCGGTGCGCAACCCCAAACTCCGGCAGGCCCTGATTCACGCCCGCAAATGCTATGTGCCAAACGAATACCTAAAGAAGGTACTGGAACTGGCCGAGCAGGGCATCACCGAGATCGAGTTCATTGATATTGACACCAACTGGGAATCCGAGGGATATGTCACTGTCTCCGGCCAGAACTCCAATAACTCCGTGCGCATTCCCAATCGCTTCTTCGAACGACTGAAGAAGGGTGAGAAGTGGGAGCTGATCCGCCGGATCGACGGTGAGACTGCCCGCGAGATCAGCGCTCAGGAGCTTTGGGACAAGATCTGCTACGCCGCCTGGGCCTGTGCCGACCCCGGTGTCCAGTATGACACCACCATCAATGAATGGCACACGTGTCCTGCCGATGGCCGGATCAACGCTTCCAATCCCTGCTCGGAATACATGTTCCTTGATGATACCGCCTGCAATCTGGCCTCGATCAATCTCGCTCGATTCCTTCAGGATGATGGTTCCTTCGACATCGAGGGGTACCGTCACGCCGTCCGGATCTGGACCATCGTGCTCGAGATATCAGTACTAATGGCGGCTTACCCGTCCCGTCAGGTGGCTCAGAGGAGCTTCGAGTTCCGTACTCTCGGGCTGGGGTATGCAAACCTCGGCTCAGTCCTGATGCGTAAGGGAATACCTTACGCATCGCCGGAGGGTTATGCCCTGTGTGGAGCTCTGACGGCCATTCTGACCGGCGAGGCTTACTGCACTTCTGCCCTCATGGCTAAACAACTGGGACCATTTCCGAACTATTACCGCAACCGTGATTCCATGCTGCGTGTTATCAGAAATCACCGCCGCGCGGCCTACAACGCTGAGAAGTCTGAGTACGAGGGGCTGAGCGTTTTTCCGGTGGGGCTTAACGCCGCTCTGACTGATGAATCGCTCGTTATGGTTGCCCGCGAAGTCTGGGATCGCGCCCACGAACTCGGCGAGCAGTATGGCTACCGTAACGCCCAGGTGTCAGTTCTGGCTCCCACGGGAACGATCGGGCTGGTCATGGACTGCGATACAACCGGTATCGAGCCGGATTTCTCACTGGTCAAGTTCAAGAAGCTCGCCGGCGGCGGTTACTTCAAGATTATCAATGCATCAGTGCCGGTGGCACTTCGCAATCTTGGCTACTCCCCCGATCAGATCACCGAGATTATCGCCTATGCCACCGGTCGTCGTACCCTCAAGGATGCCCCTTTCATCAACCACGGGTCGCTGCGCGCTCGTGGATTCGACGATGAAGCGCTGGCAAGACTCGAGGATTCGCTTGAGAATGTCTTCGATATCAGCTTCGCCTTCAACAAGTACACACTGGGTGACGAGTTCCTCACCGACACTCTGAGCCTCAGTCAGGACGAGTATGATGCCATCGACTTCGACCTGCTGTCATACCTGGGGTTCACACGAGAGCAGATCGACGCGGCCAACGAGTACTGCTGCGGTACCATGACACTTGAGGGAGCCCCGAATCTCAAGAAAGAACACCTCGCTGTTTTCGACTGTGCTACCCGCTGCGGCAGGAAGGGAAAACGATTTATCGCCTATGAGGGGCACATCAGGATGATGGCAGCAGCCCAGCCGTTCATTTCCGGCGCCATCTCCAAGACCATCAATATGACCGCTGAGGCCGGGATCGATGACATCAAACGCGCCTATCGGCTGTCCTGGGAAAGCATGTGCAAGGCCATCGCCCTGTATCGCGACGGCTCCAAGCTCAGCCAGCCGCTTACCAGCGCTTTGCTCGGAGACTCCGAGGCGGAGGGCGAAACGGAACTGACAGTCGAACGAACCGCCAATGCTGCCGCTCGCAAGATTGTTTATCGCTATCTGGCCAAACGCCGCAAACTGCCCAACCGCCGAGGCGGTTACACGCAGAAGGCGGTTGTCGGCGGTCACAAGGTGTATCTGCGCACCGGCGAGTATTCCGATGGGTCACTCGGCGAAATCTTCCTTGATATGCATCGCGAGGGAGCCGCTTTCCGCTCGTTGATGAACTCCTTCGCCATAGCCATCTCGCTGGGCCTGCAGCATGGCGTGCCGCTGGAGGAGTTCGTCGAGGCCTTCCTGTTCAGCCGCTTCGAGCCAAATGGCCTGGTGTCAGGCAATCGCCACATCAAGCGGGCCACCTCCATCATCGACTACATCTTCCGCGAGCTGGCCATCACCTATCTCGGGCGCACCGATCTGGCCCACGTGTCAGAGGAAGACCTGCGCCATGATACGCTCGGTATTCCCGCCGAGGAAGGCATCGAATACGAAGATGAAGAGCCGGCCACAAGAGCCATTACCGGCCACCTGACTCTCGGACGGCGCACTCCCAACGACATCCATACCTCGCATCTGTCACTGGCTGCGGGCGATGGTCATACTGACGGTAACGGCAAGAGCAATGGTAACGGCAACGGAAGTGCCGGCATCCATGATAGCAATAAGAGCGGTACTGAGACGGTCGGCAAAGGAGGGAACGGTCATGGTCAACAGATGGAGAGTTCGCCTGCAACTGCGCAAGCTCCGCGCTCGTCGGAGATGTATCACCACGCCGGCGAAGCAGGCGCATCGGTTGTTACTGAGGAAAACCACCGTCTCTATCAGCAAATCAGAACAGCCCGACTGAAGGGATACGAGGGGGACATGTGTTCTGAGTGCGGGCAGTTCACAATGGTTCGCAACGGCACCTGCCTCAAGTGCGACACCTGCGGTGCCACCAGTGGCTGCAGCTGAGAGATGCTGCAGCTGATCGTGAAGGGATGCACGATGTTACCGCTGTCGGCCAGGGATAGCCGGCAGCGGTTCATCTTTTATCCGGTCCATCTCCGTCGACTGCACGTATACCTGATGTGCAGACCTGTAAGACATCCATAGCTCTGATCGGGCGCGGCGTTCAGTTGGCCCTGCTGCTTCTGCTGATTCTGAGTCTCGGAGCAGCCATCCATTATCCCGGTTTTCTGACCGGTGAGCTTCCGGGCTGGCTGCTGCCGCTTCGCGACTATTCTCCACACCTGTCGTTTTCTCTCTACTCCCTGTTTCACATCGCCACGGCAGGACTGCTGATCGCTCTGCTTGTTTGGCTCATCATCAGTCCCGCAAGCCGACATCTACTCGGCTTTGACGGCGTCGGCCTTGTCCCTGAGCTGGTTCGTGCCACCCACTGGCTCACTTTGCTCTTTCTGGTCGTCGGCCTCGGGAGCGGGCTGGTGGTGATTGGCCAAAGGGCGATATCGCCGGGTGTCTTGCCGTTCGTTCTGCAGACTCATCTGTGGGCCTTGATGGCCGCTGTTGCGATTGCCCCGGTTGCCTGGGTGCTGTCGATCATCCTCGGTCGCCGAGGGCACGCTGCGAACACTGAACTCTCCCGGGAGACTACCGGTGCCTGCTTAAACAAGCTCTTGATTGCCCTTGCTGCTGGTGGATTCATTGCGCTGGGGCTTCACTGGTATACAACGCGCCCGCTTGAGCTGTCGTGTCACGCCTCCGCTGATCGGCCTGTCATCGATGGCGTCGCCCGCCCCTTCGAGTGGAGCAGGGCCGATTCGGTGTCCCTGACCTTGTGGGGCGGCACCGGTTTCTCCGGCGGCGCTACCCGGGCTGTCCTGCGTGTGCTCCGCGTGCATCAGCAGATCTACTTTCTCATCCAGTGGGACGACCCGACCCGGTCACTCAACCGCTACCTGATCAAGACGGGCCCACATCGCTGGGTCGAGCTTGGTGCCGACCAGGCGCATCGAGAGCCATCTGAATTCTGGGAAGACCAGCTCATGCTGATTGTGTCACCCGAGCATGCACAGCGCATCCGGCGCCTTCCCTCAACGAGAGACGCGATTGCTGGCCGAGAACCGGCCGACACTCTGGACGTGTGGCGCTGGATGGCTGTGTCTACCAATCCGACAGGGCAGGCCGAGGACTGCTGGTACGGCACCGACAGCAGCGGTGTCTGGGGGCTGCACCCCGATCCGAGAACAGGCGGCGGGGCCACCAGCAATTACAATCATGAATGGCAGCAACCTTTTTTGATGAACTCGGGACCACAGGTCGTGCCGTGGATCGACGTTGATTCACGCTTTGTCACTCCCTACTGGCCCAGCGAGGATACTCTCGAAATCGGCACTCGGGTACCGTCGGTCATTGTCGGGGCAATGGCCGGCGATGGCGCCGATGTCCGGGCTGCAGGCCAGCACTTTGGCGGTGTCTGGACAGTCGAACTGGTGCGCCATATCAACACCGGGTCACCCTTTGACGTGCCCTGCGGCAGGTCGTTCAGACTCGACATCCTGATCGCCGACGACAGCCGATTTGGCTTCTGCCGCAGCCTGCGCTCTGTGCAAGTCTCAATAGAGGATTAGTGCTCTGGGCACATCAGGTATTTTGTACCTGACGTCCAGCCTACCAAATGTGGTCGACCGAACTCGCAGCAGAACATTGACGCCAAATACCATTTCGCTATCTGTTTATGCCGCAATCTAATAGGTCGTCTTCTGTCACTTGCTGTTTAATCTTGGCACAGTTGTTGTTAACAAGTGTAGTGAGTTAGGTGATTTGGGCTCATAGGAGAGGCCGCGGTGTTCTTCACCGGCTTCGGACTGGCCGGGTACTGACAATACCGCATGTGGGACGTCAGACATACAGGACCTGATCATCTATGGTACCTGCAATGATTGGAGAAACGCACAGGGCTTGAGATAACGTCTGGGGGGACTTCCAAACGCATGCAGCCAGGCATGATTGGGAAGGTAATCCGGTAGTGAGGTGCTCACGCTACCGGATTTTCTATTGTGCTCGTTGACTATCCTCGCATCGCATTCAACGGCAGTGGCATCAAGGGCCATAGTCCCGCTATTTCAGGGCCGAAACGCCATTTCGCACGCTCAAGCTTGACATTCGCACTACCGATAAACTATTTGATGAAAGGCATTCACACAGCGCATCAACGGCGTCCGGAAGCCGGCATGTTTACTTCGCATTCGTTCCCATGCGGTATGCGTAATCACAAGGTACTTGCTGTACTTGCTCGAATGCCGCGTATGACAACGAGAATAAGCAGTGGGGTGTGAAGCCACTACCTGTATGACAGGGTCGGTGGCACGCAAACGCAGGAGACTCGAATCTGTCACACAGGCCTCACAGAATAAACACAATGCATGATGACCAATAGGAACATGGCTGCAAGGAGTACAGGGATGAAACGGACCTTTATCTTCGTCGCGATGCTGACCTTGACGATAACCACACTGGCGGCCGGAGCCGATATTGTCGGACCGCCTGATGACCCGTTCGACTTCAGTCGAGTGCAAAAGCTCAGGCTCAGCGACTACAGCGCCTTTGGTGACACCTCAGTCACCATCTCACAGCTCGACCAGTCGGGTTTTCCCCGGATTGATCTGTATGTCGACGTCCTCGATGAAAACGGTCTTCCCCTCTGGGGGCTTGGTACCGGAGACTTCTGCCTCACTCAGGACGGCCAGACAGTACCGTTTACCATCAGCCAGATCGAGGCTGCGGGCTGCGCCCGTTCGATTGCCCTGGTGATCGACGTCAGCGGCAGTATGAACCTGCCGGAGCACGACCCCGCGATTGGCTACGCGAAGGCAGCAGCGCACGCCTTTGTCGATGACATGGACGATTATGACCGCGTGGCCATAATTGCCTTCTCCGACTGCGCCGATGTCGTTCAGGAATTCACCAGCGACAAGCAGGCGTTGCACGACGCCATTGATGGTCTGCGCGCTGAAGGAATGACTGCCTTGTTTGATGGCATCTGGCTGGGCGTCAATGAAGCGGTCAGCGAACTTGGCAGCAAGGCCGTGATCTTCTTCGCTGACGGTCTGGAGAACAATTCCGATGTTTGCGAGTATCCGCCCAACGGGCTGTTCATGGACAATGACTACACCGACGACTCCACGCTCATCTGCGATCTTGCGCGCAGCGCCGGCATCCCCGTATACGCTGTGGGCGTCGGCGAGAACGTCTGGGCTGATCCCATGATCGCCTTCGCCGAGGGCACCGGCGGCTACTACCAGTTTGCTCCATCAGCCGCGGATCTTGGGGACATCTTCACTGAGATCAGGGAGCGTCTGTGCAATCGGTACCTGATAAGCTACGACTCCCCGGACACGCAGGCTGATGGTGACTGGCACGAGGTCATCGTCTGTGTGTTTGCACCCGATTGCCAGTTCTGCGATACTGCCCACTACCGGGAGAACTTACCGCCCGCTATCGCCGAGGATCCGGCTACGATAGCACTTGCATCGGAGTGCCAGCCGCCCGATGAGGAGTTGACCATCTGTGCTCTGGTCAGCGATGATGTCGAGCCGTACGTCACGAATGTCAAGCTCTTCTACCGCGTCACCGGAGAGGTTATCTATACGACTTTGCCCATGACACAAGGTGATCCGGGGCAGTACTGCGCCGCCATACCGGACATTTCACTGCCGGAAGGTGGAGGAATCGACTACTACATCACCGCTTCGGACGGCATGGCGACAGTCTCCCTGCCTTCACAAGACCCGCAGAACAACCCCTACCGGATCGCCTTGTGCCCCAATGATCCTCCGGGTATCGCCCACGAGCCACCGAGCTGCGTCTATGGCAGCGATGTGACGATAACGGCAACCGTCGTCGACAACACCGACTTCGTTGAACTGGTGCGGTTGTACTACCGTATTGCCGGGAGCGCCAGTGACTATGACAGTGTTGATTTCACCGCCGATGGCGCCGACCAGTACAGTGCCGTTGTCCCCGGCGGTTTCGCCACCGAAAGCGGGATCGATTACCTAATCTACGCCCGCGACAACTGGGGCTTCTTCACTACCTACGGCCCGATCGTGGTCAACTGCGAGGATACGCTGACCTGCTGGCCTGATCTGCCTGCTCCGGAACTGGTAATGGAGTGCGTCGAGGAAGTCATTGTCAACGACACTCGGTATCATCGTTTCCACCTCGGTGTAACCAACTGGGCTGACTTCCCGGACACGCTCTTCTGGCCGGCGCCGGATCTTGAGCCCTGTGGTGACAACACCGAAGCTTCCCGGTCCTGGATCGACATCTACGACAACGAGGATAATCGCATCAATGGTTTCTGTGCCCTCGGACACGCCGCTGATCTCGACAACATCTGGTTTGGCATCCCCCTGTCTGGCACGCCGCCGGACTCAGTGTACATCACGATAACCGATCGTCGTTGTGACATCGTGTACACTTCGAATCTGGTTGCCACCTCTGATGCCGTGGCGGCGCCGGTGATCACCTGTCCGGGTATGCTCAATGACACCGTCGTGGCACCGGGAACCGAGATCTGCATAGAGGTGCCCATCGATGGCGATTTCACTCTGGGTAACGGCGATGAGTACTGGGCCGACGGTCATGTGTGCTTCACACCAACTCAATCTATGGTCTACGAGTTTCTGGTCATAGCCGCCAACGAGTGCGGTGTCGATTCCTGTGAGTTCTCGATCGACGTCACTGTGGCCGATACCGCCACTGTCATCCCCACATGGGAGTGGATCTACGTGCTGTGCCCGGAACCGGTGTTCAACGGCGTGCCGCTGACGCCGGGAGATACGATTCGTGCCTACGATCCCCAGGGAGTCCTTTGCGGTATGGATGTGGTCAAGCCGGAGGGTCACTTCGGGTTCATGTTCATTTACCGCGATGATCCCTGGACTGACTGGGATGAGGGTGCCGACATTGGCGATACCATTCAGTTCACTCTCAACGGTGACTCGGTCTTCACCGACCCCGTCGTCGTCTGGACTGAGATGTATGCGCGCTATGAGCTGTGCAGCTTCTACACCGAGTTCTGCCGCCAGTTGACTTTGACCCCCGGCTGGAATCTCATCTCGTGGAATGTTGACTACAGCGATGATCTGCAGGACTTCATTGCTCCCTTTGCCGAGTGTGTCGATATTGTCATGAGCTTCGACGGCGGTGGGCTGACGTATGATCCGGACCTGCCGGATTTCTCGACCCTGTGGAATGTCGACTACCACTACGGCTACTGGTTGCGATCCACCTGTGAGGTCACGGTCGATATCTGCGGTCTGCCCATCGAGCCGGGAGAGGTGCTCGGCGTCAATAAGGGGTGGAATGTGATTCCGTACTGGCCCCAGGACAGCCTGCCGGTCGAGGACGCCCTGAGCAGCGTCATGGAAGATCTGGTGGTCACCCTCGGATTCCGGGACGGCTACGAAATCTTCCAGCCTGATGGCGACCGTTTCTCGACACTGGAGTACATGGTGCCGCTGTATGGCTACTGGCTGAAGATGGAGGTTGGTGGTGCCCTTGACTACTTCGGCAGCTCACCGCTGGCGACATGGCGCCCGCATCGGGAATCTACCGTCGCGGCTGATTACGGCCTCACGGCGACCCGTCAATGGGTGTCAGTCTACGGATCCGCGTTGACCCTCGATGGTCAGCCGATCGCTGACGGCGCCGTACTCGAGTTCGTCAGTGCCGAAGGTGCGAGGTGCGGTCACGCTGTCTATCGTGACCAAAGGCTTCGCTTCACACCGGTCTATGGCAACGACAGTGACATGCGCTCTTATCCGGAAGCCGGGGAAGAGGTTCGCCTGGTCGTTGATGGCCGCGAGGTGTTTCCGTCACTTACATGGACCAGCCACGGCGACAGGATTGAACTGCCGCCGCTGTTCTCCGGCACCGACGGCGCTCCGGCTATCGCGAGAACATGGCATCTTGACCAGAACTACCCGAACCCGTTCAACCCGACCACCCAGATCACTTTTGGTCTGGGGCAGGCTGGTTTTGTTCGGCTCGAAATCTTCAATGTCCTCGGGCAGAGAATTCGGACGCTGGTTAATGCCGAAACTCCCGCCGGTGAACATACGGCTCTCTGGGACGGCCGTGATGACAATGGTCAGATGGTATCCAGCGGCGTCTATCTGTATCGACTGGAGAGCGGTCCTTACTCGAACACACGCAAGATGCTGATGCTCAAGTAGCTGCCTGCGGACAGTAGTCTTTGAAAGAGGGACAGCGCCACTTCGGCCCTGTCCCTTTTCTCTTGTCCGACCTTGTCGGACCCTGACCCCTTACCACCCTGAGCCGCACTGCCGGGCGAATGCACAGCACCAGAAGCAAGAGTACGCGCAACCGGGACCCCGGTATCCTGTTTCACTGTTGCACTATGAAGGCTGATTGGAGTCATGATGAGACTAAGCATTTCCGACATGCTGCGCCGTGTCCAACCCCTGAAACAGGGGGCCAGACTCGCCGGACCCGTTGTCTACTGGATGAGCCGCGACCAGCGGGCCGAAGATAACTGGGCCTTGCTGTACGCGCAGTATCTGGCGCTGGAGCGTCAGCACCCGCTGGCCGTGTTGTTCAATCTGGTGCCGGATTTCCTCGGGGCCACCTGGCGTCAGTACTATTTCATGCTCGAAGGACTTAAACAGGTTGAGAGCAGTCTCAACGCGTCGAATATTCCGCTTGTGGTGCTCACCGGCGTTCCGGAGCAGACCATACCGGCCTTTATCTCACAGCATCGAATCTCTGCCCTGGTAACCGACTTTTCACCGTTGCGTCCCCACCGGCAATGGTGCGCGCAGGTCGGCAAAGCCATCGCCTGCGAATTCTGGCAGGTGGATACCCACAACATCATTCCCTGTTGGCAAGCCTCCAACAAGCGAGAGTATGCCGCCTACACCTTTCGCCCGAAAGTCCAGCGACAGCTCGATGCCTGGCTCACCGAGTTTCCTCCCCTCGTACGTCATCCGCGCCGTTGGCAGGGCCACGAGGGTGCCGTCGACTGGAAACGAGTCGCCGGCTCAATCAAGGCAGATCGGTCTGTAACGCCGGTGACAGGTGTGCTCTCCGGTGGCGACGCGGCCCGCGCCCGTCTCAAGCAATTCCTGGAGCACCGGTTGGCCGACTACGAACAACACCGCAACGATCCCAACCGAGAGGCGCAAACCGGGCTTTCGCCCTATCTGCACTTTGGACAGATTGCCCCCCAGCGCGTCGCGTGGGAGATCCAGCGATGTCAAGAGCATGACAAGGCGCGCTTTGCCCTGTTGGAGCAGCTGATCATCCGACGCGAGCTTTCCGACAACTTCTGTTACTATTGCCCTGAGTACGATGCCGTTGCAGCTTTCCCTGACTGGGGCACAACGACCCTGGCCGAGCATCAGAGCGACCCCCGTGAACACCTTTACTCCCTGGAGCAGCTTGAGCAGGGCTCCACGCACGACCCTTTGTGGAATGCCGCTCAGGAGAAACTGGTGGCATCTGGCACAATGCACGGGTATCTTCGTATGTACTGGGCCAAGAAGATTCTCCAATGGTCACCCACGGCGTCGGTAGCCCTCGAGCACGCCATCTATCTAAACGACCGGTATCAGCTCGATGGCCGCGACCCCAACGGTTATGCCGGAATTGCCTGGTCGATTGGAGGCGTCCACGATCGGCCCTGGTTTGAACGCGATGTCTTCGGGAAGGTTCGCTACATGAGCTATGATGGGTGTCGACGCAAGTTTGATGTCGAGAGGTATATTGCAGACACTCCACTCAAGCGAAGGGACATCTGAACATGAAGGTGTATACCCTCAACAGAGAGCAGGTCATCCGACGGCCGCGCCATGAAGTCTTCCAGTTTTTCGAACGACCGGAGAACCTTGAGAGAATCACTCCCGAGAGCATGGGTTTCGTCATTCTCACTCCGCGGCCAATTCTCATGCGAGCCGGCGCCATACTTGACTATACGGTGCGGGTGCTCGGAGTGCGGCTGCGCTGGACAACCCTCATCGAGTCCTATGATCCTCCCGCCCGGTTCACCGATGTAGCCATAAGGGGACCGTACTCCTTCTGGCATCATACACATGCCTTCGAGGAGACTCCCGAGGGGACACTCATGACGGACACCGTCCGCTATGCTCTGCCGATGGGCTGGCTGGGACGACTGATGCACGCCCTGACTGTCAAACGGCAACTCAAGCACATCTTTGATTACCGTGCGGAGATTATTGAGAAGCTGCTTCCGCCGGTCGGGGCATCAACTGCCAGTCCCGGTTTTGAAGCCGGCGATGCTACAGGAAGGTCTTCATGAGCGTTCTGATTCTTGGTGCTACCGGCTATGTCGGCCGTCGCCTGTCAACCCGACTGGCGAAGGAGGGGTGCTCAGTCAGGGCGCTCGTGCGAAGTCCCGAACAGGCCCGCCGGTTGCTGCCGCAACAGGTGGTGCTGACAACGGGTGATCTGGCCGATGAAGCCTCTCTTGCTCCCGCTTTTGATCAGATGCAGACCATCGTCTTTCTCGTTCACTCCATGGGTATTCGCGAGCATTCATTTGAAGAGATGGACCGTCGGATCGCCACGAATGTCGCTCGTGCCGCCGAGTCACACGCTGTCAAACGTATCGTCTACCTCGGAGGTCTTGGCGCCTCACCTTCAAGCGCCTCGGCGCATCTGCGAAGTCGTGCCGAGGTAGGCAAGATTCTGCGCTCTACGGGTATCCCGGTCACGGAACTGCGAGCCGCTGTGGTCGTCGGCGCCGGCAGCGTGTCATTTCAGATGATCAAACACCTCGTGTCGCGACTGCCTCTCATGATCTGCCCAAGATGGGTTCTGGTCAATAATCAGCCGATTGCTGTCGATGATGCACTCGAGTATCTGCTGCGCTCCATTCGAGATGACAATCTGTCGGGCATGACTGTCGACATCGGTGGTCCCGACATCCTCTCCTATCGCGATATGATGATCACGGTCGCGCGGCTCATGAACCTGAGGCGTCTGATTATTCAGGTGCCCGTTCTCACTCCGCGCTTGTCATCCTATTGGGTAAACCTCGTCACCCCGATCCGCGCCGGACTGGCCCGGGAACTGATCGAGTCGGTCCGCACTGAGACCGTCTGTCGCGACAATGCCCGTTTCGAGCTGTTCGATTTCACCCCTATGCCTTTTGAACGGGCGGTTATCGCCGCTTTGGCTCAGGAAGGGGAGTGACATGTCTTTTGTCTTGCCCAAAACGTATGCCGCCGCATAGCTTGCGGCTCAAACCAAGGAAGAGAGTGAATGAAACATCGCGGCACTAAGGATGCTCCGATCAAGGTAGGCATTTCGACCTGCCTGCTGGGCGAGAACGTGCGGTTCGACTCCGGGCACAAGCGCGACCGATTCATTACCGATATTCTCGGAGATTACTTCGAATTCATTCCCGTTTGTCCGGAGATGGAGATCGGCATGGGGGTCCCGCGTGAGGCCGTGCACCTTGTCGACGCTCCGGAGGGTACGCGCATGGTCGGCGTTCGCTCCGGCAGGGACTGGACAGCCAAAATGCGCCAATACTCCGACAATCGCGTCAAACAGCTCGCTAAATACCGCCTGTCCGGCTACATCCTCAAAAGCAAGTCGCCTTCCTGCGGCATGGAGCGCGTCAAGCTGTTTCATCCCAACGGCAACGCTCACTCGGCCAATGGTGTCGGAATGTACACCGAGTACCTCCTCAAGGAATACCCCCTCTTGCCCGTGGAGGAAGAGGGACGACTGCACGATATCCCCCTGCGAGAAAACTTCATCGTCCGGGTCTTCGCCTACCACCGCCTGCAGGAGTTGTTTTCCGGCTGCTTTTCTCGGAAGGACATCATCCGATTCCACACCATACACAAGTACCTGCTGCTGGCTCACTCACCGAAGCACTATACTCAGATGGGCAAACTGGTCGCGGCCATCGCCGATCATCTTCCGGATGACTTCCGCAGCCAATACAGCCAGCTGTTCATGGAAGGGCTGAGAGTCAAGAGCACGACAAAGAAGAACGTCAACGTCCTTCTGCACATCGTGGGATTCTTCAAAAGGCACCTCGAGGCCGATGACAAGAAGTACCTGCTCGACGTCATCGACGACTACCACAAGCAACTCGTGCCGCTGGTGGTCCCGGTGACGCTCATCAGGCGCTTCGTGGACAAGTACAACATCGCTTACCTAACCGATCAGATCTATCTTGCCCCACATCCGAAAGAACTGATGCTTCGCAACCACGTCTGAGCGTCTGCGGCCGCCTGCCAAGCCGTTCCGCCCGGTCATTCAGGACTCAAAGCCCTCCCGAGCGAGCACTCCCTTTGCATAGTAGTGCTTCACCTCGGCCATTTCGGTGACCAAATCCGCCTGGGCCATCCAGGATTCCGGGCAATAGCGACCGGTGAGAATCAGTTCAACTGCAGCAGGCCGCTCCTTGAGCAGGCTGAGAACCTGCTGCTCGGTCACAAGCCCGAAGTAATGCGCCACACAGATCTCATCGAGAATGACGATGTCATACCGACCACTGAGCATCGCCTCCCGCGCCCGGGCCAGAGCGTCGGAGGCTATCTGCCTGTCCTTGTTTGAAGGTGGCGCTTTCCGAAGCACAAACGCATCGTTGCCGTATTGCTCGACAGTCACATACTGCTGCAGGAGGTGCAGCGCCTTAAGCTCCCCGTAGGGATAGTCCTTCATGAACATGATCATCAATGTCTTCAACCCCCTGCCGACGGCGCGAACTGCCTGCCCCAGGGCGGCCGTCGTCTTTCCCTTGCCCGGTCCGGTGTAGATCTGGATGTAACGCTCGGTACTGCCACTCATTGTATACCTCCCTTTCCGCCGAAAGTGGCTCCTGTCGCATGGTCGCTATAGAAGAGGTCATCGTGCCATGCCGGCCGGGTCCTGAAGCAGCGAGATTTTGCTCAGGCTCAAATTAACGAATGTTTGCCCTTTGCGTAACAATTCCCTAACCGCAAGCAGGCAAAATGATACGATGGTCGACACCGGACTCAGGATTATTGCACCATGATCGGCAAATCGGTTCTAACTATCACCGCCAACCCCACTCTGGCGGGCGTCATGCGCTCAGCGCTGGAAAGAGCCGGGTGCCATGTTGTGCATTCCGCTTCTGCTCGTGAGGCCGTCATTCTGGCGCCGTCCAGCCAGCCCCGGTTGGTTGTCATGGATGTAGAATCCTCCGATATGGACGCTGCCACGCTTACCGGCTCACTCAAGCGTCACGCAGCGACCGTAAACACGCTGATCATTCTGGTCGGACTCAACGCCGACGAGGCTGCGGTTGTTGAAGGCCTGGAGGCCGGCGCCGACGAATACGTCACTTCGCCATTCTCCAGCCCTGTCTTCGTAAGCCGAATTCAAGCGGTGTTGCGCCGAAGCGGCCGCCTGTGGAACGACCGAAATGGGAGCACGCACATCGCTGGCCTGGAATTCGATGATGGCACCAGAGAGGTCAGGGTTAACAAGCGCTCCGTGAAACTGACTCCTTCGGAGTTCGGGATCCTGCGTTTACTCGCCGATAACTGCGGGCGCGCCATCACCCGACAGGAGATCGCCCAGACCCTGCATGGTCCGCGCCAAAGCAGCAGCGAACGAGCCGTTGATGTGCAAGTCGTTGGGCTGCGAAAGAGCCTCGGAAGGCATGGCAAACGGGTCGAAACCGTGCGCGGAGTCGGATACCGATTGCGTCCACAACGGGTTATGCGCAAGCCCTGAAGCGGTCGACGTCAACGCAATAGCTCCAAACCCGCTACTGCTCGTGGCCGGGGGAGCCGATACAATTCACAAGCACTTCTGCCGGGACAGGGGATCACTGAGCATCACGGTTTCCGGAATCACATTAGAAACCTGATAAGGAGGGACAAGAAAATGAGTTTCAGCAGGGTACTACTCGTATGTGTCGCCGGCGTTGTCATGGCTTCGGGTCAGGTGTCGGCCGAATGCAAGCTGGAGGTCGACGGTGGCGCTGATTTGGTAAGTCGCTATGTCTGGCGCGGGCTTGATTTTGGTGATGCCCCGGCTGTGCAGCCGTGGCTGGATTTTTCTCTTGGTGGACTGACAGTCGGTCTCTGGGCGTCCTATGCCAGCGCAAACACGACACCAACAACTACTGATAGAAGCTTCGCAGAACTCGATGCCTATATCAGCTATACGCACAGGCTGTCGAACAACATGGCCATTACTGCTGTGGTTACCGACTACTACTTTCCCAACGATGGTGGCCGGTATTTCAACTACGACAACTACGACAGTGAAGGCGGCCCCGGTGCGCACACCATAGAGATAGGATTGGGTGTAGAGGGTCCGGAATCGTTACCGATCAGCATCTTCGGATTCGCCAACGTGCACAATGACGAAGGCAACAACCTGTACTTCCAGCTCAACTACACTACCGCTGTTAAAGGCGCCGGGCTGGACTTCTTCATCGGTGTGGCTCCCGGAAGTGAAGATACCCCGGACTACTATGGTACCGACGATCTTGAAGTCATCAACCTTGGTGTTACGGTATCCAAAGAACTGAAACTAACCGAACACTACCATCTGCCGCTGTTTGTATCATACACTCTGAACCCTCAGGCGGAGCAGGCCTATCTGCTGTTCGGGCTGAGCTTGTAGCTTTATGTTCGGGGTGCCGGGTGTTCTCGATGGTCCTTCGAGACACCCTTCGCCATGTTGCCATTTCGGCGATGACAGTGGTCGGAGTCGGAGCAGGGTCCGTACTGTCCCTCCTGTTGTAAGAGGGGATCTGGGCCCTGATCTGCCACCGGCGGAGTTACTGCCCCGACGAACTACGCCGCCTGCGGCGGGAGGCACCCCTGTTTCCTGGCTGTTCAATTGGTGGCGGGGAGGGGATTTGAACCCCTGACCTTCGGGTTATGAGCCCGACGAGCTACCAGACTGCTCCACCCCGCGATACGTGAGCCTCATGGAACGAACATATTACCGATTTGTCAAGTCCAATGACGTAACTTAGTTGAACGCGCTCCGAGTGATCTCAACCCAGGCATTTGCTGGCGTGAGTACTACAGAGGAAGGTGCCTTGATGGTACATGCAAGGGCTCAGTTTCCGGCCTGGGTTGGCGCATGCAGGACCGCCGAGCTACTCCGCCTGTGGCGGACTCCACCCCGCGTTGCGTGAGCCTCATGGAGTGAATACGTCACTGCCCTGTTCTGTCCAGGGACCGGATGGCTAACCTCGCAGTTGATAGACTCCCACCGCCGCCCACAAGGGGGAACTATGCCTTGCGGGTCGAGTGACTAACCGGACTTTGTCGTCACTATGTCGGTCTGCTGTTGCGGCGCATTGAGGCCACCAGAGCCGGCGGTGTGACTAAGGTAGTCAGGATGACCATGATGACCACCGCAGAGTACGTAGCCGAGTCAATCACCGGCGCTCCGGCGATGGTAAGCTGGGCGCCGATTCCGGCGAATATCAGCCCGACCTCGCCACGAGGGATCATCCCCAGACCAATGGCAATGCGGTTCGTGGTCTTATCGAAGACAGCCAGCGAACAGGCCTGTTTGCCGACAATGGCCGCTATCGTCAGTACTGCTGCAAAGCCCAGAACTTCGATATTGGCGAACGTACTCAAATCGACGAGCATACCCATGCGTACGAAGAAGATTGGTACGAGAAAGATAGCGATCGGTTGAATAAGCTCCTCAAGATGGTGTATACCGGGCCCTTTGGAGTCGTGAAAGCGCCCTTTGTCCAAGCCGACCACTCCAAGGCCCTTGCAGTCGCGAAAGTGCGCCTCCTCCAGAATGAGTCCGCCGGCGAAGGCTCCAACAATGGGAGCCAGACCAACCTCACCGGCAATGAAAGCCAGGGTGAAGCAGATAAGCAGTGAAAGCGAAAGAAATACGCCGCTGACCTTCAGGCGGCTTCCAAACTTAAACAGGTGGGGAACAACAAGCTGTCCAATAATCAGCGCGCCGACAATGAAAAGGACGGCCTTGGCGATTATCCACAGGACCATTCCGGACTGAAGTCCTTCTCCGGCGCCGCTCCCCACAGCCGTGATTACACCGGTGACGACTGCCAGAATGACGAGACCCAGGATGTCATCGATGACCGCTGCTCCAAGAATGATCTTGGCCTCACGAGTGTTGATTTTTCCGATATCTTTGAGTACCCGGGCGGTGATGCCGACCGAAGTTGCTGTCAGCGTGGCGCCGATGAACAGGTGGACGTAGATCGAGGCCTCCGGCAGAAACCAGACCCCGACTCCCCAGCCGAGAAAAAACGGCGCGATTATGCCGAAAGTTGCCGCCATAAATGAGACCAGCCCGACCTTCATCATTTCGCTGACTGTTGACTCCAGCCCGACCTGAAACAGCAGGATGATGACTCCCAACTCGGCCATCACCTGCAGCGCCATATCGTGCTTGAACGGCTCAAGCGCGTCGATACCGAATAGAGTCAGATTGCCGAGAACAATCCCCATGACCAGTTCACCGAGAACAGCCGGCGCCTTGAACCGCTCGAAAAGATCACCACCGAGCTTGGCGGCAAGGAGTATGATCACCAGTTCGACAAGGATTTCCATCACCGGCCCGCCGTGTCCGGCAGAGCCTTCCTCGCCGCCGCTCGAGGCCATTGCCAGACTGTAGGCGCCGTAGACGCCTACCGCGGCAACAGACAACAACAGCCGTTTCCCGGTTAACAGCCTCACATACCCTCCAAATGCCGGTCGTTCTTGCGTTGCCGCCTAAGAAAGTGAGTGTTTCAAGATTGTTCAACCTATTTGTGGCCGAATACTCTGGCCGCGCCGGGTTTTGTCCCGGAGATACCAGCGGATGCCTTCAGGAATCCGCGAATACTGACGAAATAGGGAAAAACAAGGAGAATCCCCGTTGCCTCGGGGCAATCAAGAAGAGTAACAGGCATGTTTATCTTTATCGGGCTCATTGTTGTTGTCGGTAGTGTTCTGGGCGGTTACATGTGGCACGGCGGCAAGGTGATGGCTTTGAACCAACCCTCAGAGGTGTTGATCATTGGCGGCGCTGCCCTGGGCGGTATGCTTATCTCCACGCCGATCACTGTCATCAAGGGCATCATCTCGCAACTCATAGACTCGCTGAAGGGGAGCAAGTACGGCAAGAAGGACTATCTGGATCTGCTGGTTATGATGTTCGAGGTCTTCAATGTCGCCCGGCGCGATGGTCTGGTGGGGCTTGAGAATCACATAGAGCATCCGAAAGAGTCTGACATCTTCAAGCGCTACCCCAAATTCCTCAAAAACCACCATGCGCAAAGCTTCTTTGTAGATACCATGCGCGTCATTATCTCAGGCTCGGTTCAGCCTCATGACCTTGAAGAGCTGATGGATGGCGATATCGAGTCGGTGCACGAAGAAGAAGAGCGCCCCGCCAATGCGCTGGCAACGGTCGCGGATGCTCTGCCCGGGCTGGGCATTGTTGCCGCAGTTCTGGGAGTGGTAATCACAATGGCGCATATTGATGGTCCTCCCTCAGAGATAGGTAACAAGGTGGCCGCGGCTCTCGTCGGAACCTTCCTCGGTATCATCGGTTCGTATGGGTTCGTAGGACCCTTGTCAAACGCGCTCAAGCATGGGCTCAATGACGGGCATCAGTATCTCACATGCATGAAGCACGCGCTCCTCTCATTCAACAAGGGGGTGGCTGGTGTCATTGCGGTTGAGTTCGCCCGTCGTAGTCTCTACAATGAGGTTCGCCCGGGATTCCTCGAACTCGAGGCAGCGTGTAACGACGCCAAGAAGAGAAAGTAGTTGTCAGTGGCTGACGAGATCCAACCCATCATCATTAAGAAGAAGAAGGGCGGTCACGGTGGACACCACGGCGGGGCATGGAAGGTCGCCTTTGCCGACTTCATGACGGCCATGATGGCCTTCTTCCTGGTGATGTGGCTGGTGAACCAATCGCCGCAGGTGCGCCAGGCTATCGGCGGTTACTTCCGCGATCCCGGCAATTACCAGCGGCTTGAGGGCGGGTCGGGGGTGCTAAAAGGCTCATCTTCGGTTCTGCCCAATGAGGCCTCGAAGGTGGCCGTACCCGACAAGCAGTTTCCCAGCAAGGGATATGGTCCTTCAGAGGAAGAGAAGTGGGAGCTTTCGCTGGCGGCGCGGAATATCCTGAAGGAACTTGAGAAGCAGGAAGCTTTCGCGCGATTGAAAAAGAATATCAAGATACAACTGACCTCGGAGGGTCTGCGAATCATCCTGAATGAATCCGAGAACTCCCCGGCGTTCTTCGAGCCGGGCTCTGCCAAGCTTCTGCAGAAGAGCGCTGTCATTTTGATGACCATCGCGCGCGAGATCGGGCGGCTCGACAACCGGCTGGTGATTGAGGGGCATACGTCATCGACGTTTACCGGGCAGAATGACTACTCTAACTGGGAGCTCTCTGCCGATCGAGCCAACGCAGCCCGTCAGCTAATGGAAGTGTCAGGGGTCAGAGAGGGGCAGATTCGCGAGGTACGTGGATTCGCCGATCAGTTCCCGATGATCGAGCATGACCCGACCGACTCCCGTAATCGCCGCGTGACACTGGTGATTCTCTATCAGGCCCGTGAGCGTCAATACGATGAAATCGAAGTTGGCACCGACCTGATCGCCCAGCAGTTCGGCCCGTAGGCGAAAAGCCGCAAAAAGAGGAGCATGGGGGCTGCCGGTGACGGACATCCTGCATGCAGACCAGTTGACAGAAAAGGTCTGGCGTGCAGGATCGCATTGCGTATATTGGGCCGACAAGACAACCAAAGTTACCCCCGGGGCAGCCCTGCCTCGGGGCTTTTGTGCTGCCGAGGAGAGCGATGCCCGATATCGACGAGAAGACGACCACCAAACACCCCGGGGCCCTGCGACGGGTTCTCGAGCGGCTGGACGAATACGAGCCGGTCCAACGACTGGTTGCCCTGGCGCGAGCAGATCACAGGGGACGAGTCCCTCTGACCGGGCTGGCGGGCAGCTCCAGATCACTGGTTCTTGGCCATCTTGCTCAGAAGTCGGCAGGGAGATTACTCCTGGTTGTCACGCCCGACGGGGATCAGGCGGCCGATCTGGCCGAGGAGCTGTCCTGTGTCCTGGGCGAGAGCCGGGTGGGGCATTTCCCGGCCCGGCAGATACTGCCGTACGACTTCCGGGCACCGGTTGGCGAGATAATGGGTCAGCGCATCAAGACCCTCAGCGACATGCTTGCCGGCCGGCTGTCGGCGGTCGTCTGTCCACTGCGGGCGTTGCTGGAACCGACAATTGACCGGGCGGAACTGCAACGCAGCCACATCAGTCTTGAAGTCGGCGATGAGGTCGATCTGGATGACCTGGTGCATCGCCTGGTCGACCTCGGCTTCAAGCGCGTCCCCGTTGTGGAAGAAGTAGGCGATTTCGCGCTGCGCGGCGGATTGGTGGACTTCTTTACGCCCGGTTCCTCGGCCCCGGTGCGAGTGGAACTCTTCGGCGATGAGGTGGACACGATCCGTCACTTCGACGTCGCCACGCAGCGTACGGTGGGGCAGGTTGACCGGGTCACGGTGCTGCCCAAGCGGGAAGTACCGATTACGCACCAGACGCTTGAGGAGTATCTCGATGATCTGCCTGAGGGCGATGCCGAGTACATTCGCTCACGCTACCTGAATGATCCGGAGCTTCCGGGGTTGGAGTGGCTGGCCATTCTCTTCGGCCTGTCACAGGGAGCGCTCCTTGATTATGTTGCGCCCGATGCCGTCATCGTGACTCACGGTGAGGGTGCACTGCGCAGTGACGCCGCCGACATGCTGGCCGAGGCCGCAAAGCTCCGTGATCGGCTCAGCCTGCATTTTTCGAGGCTACCGGAAGCTGAGCGGTATTTCAGGCCGATCGAGAGTACCTTCGCCTCGTTGTCGGAACGCCTCCATCTGGATATCCTGCCTTTCAAGGGCGGGCACAGTGAGTCGATTGATTTCGGCTGTGTCGATCATCCTGCGGTCGGCTCACGTCTTGATATTCTGGGCGGCCTGCTGACCGATCTTTCTTCCAGTGGTATGGAGTACTTCATAGCCACGGACTCCCCCTCTCAGGTGGAGCGGTTGCGCCATCTGCTCTCGGAGCGCGAGGAGATCACGGTCACGCCGTCGGTAGAGGTAGCCGACATCAAGTCGGGATTCCTGTGTGCGAAAGCAGGAGTCGCAATTCTGACGGATCGCCAGATATTCGGTCGCTATCAGCGCCGCATCCGGCGCAAGAAGTACAAGGAGGGGGTAGCGATCGGCGACTATGCCAGCCTTAACCGCAAGGACTATGTGGTGCACACTGAACACGGCATAGCACGGTATCTCGGGCTGGAAACTATCGATGTCGATGCTCGCAAACGTGATTGCCTCCTGCTTGAGTACGCTGAGGGGGATCGGCTGTTTGTGCCGATTGAGGAGTTCAACCGGGTTTCCAAGTATGCCGGCAAAGACACGGCTCCCCAGCTTTCGCATCTTGGCGGTCCCGGGTGGGAGAAGCTGAAAAAGCGCACGCGCAAGGCGATCGAGACGATGGCAGCGGACCTGATCCGGCTCTATGCCGAGCGCAAGGCCCAGCCCGGATACTCGTTCGGCGAGGATACCGTCTGGCTGAGCCAGCTTGAGGCATCGTTTCCCTTTGAGGAGACAAAGGACCAGCTCAAGGCTATAAATGACGTCAAATACGATATGGGTTCTGATCGCGCCATGGATCGTCTGATTTGCGGCGATGTCGGTTATGGAAAGACCGAAGTGGCGATTCGGGCGGCATTCAAGGCCATCGAGCACGGCAAGCAGGTGGCTGTTCTGGTACCGACGACTATCCTGGCCCAACAGCATTTGCAGACGTTTGCAGACCGTCTCGTAGACTTTCCGGTAAGGATCGAGATGCTGTCTCGTTTCCGCAGTCGGAAGGAGCAACTGGCTGTTGTGGAGGACCTGGCCGCCGGCAAGGTCGACCTGGTGATCGGAACCCACCGGCTCTTCTCGAAGGATGTCGCTTTCAAGGACCTTGGCCTTCTGATTGTCGACGAGGAGCACCGCTTCGGTGTGCGACATAAGGAGAAGCTTCGCAAGCTGCGCGCCAATGTCGATACGATCTCGATGTCGGCAACACCCATTCCGCGCACGCTGCAAATGGCGCTGACCGGAGTGAGGGATATGAGCCTGATTGCCACCTCGCCGAAGGACCGGCTGCCGATTGCAACTGAGATTGTCGAGTTTGATCCCGGCCTGATCGCGACCGCTATCCTCCGTGAGGTTGACCGCGGGGGACAGGTATTCTTCGTTCACAACCGGGTGCAGACGATCGACGCCATGCACCGTTTCCTGCTCAAGCTCCTCCCGCAGCTTCGCATAGGCGTTGGTCACGGTCAGATGCATGAGAAGGAGCTGGAGGGGGTCATGCTGGGGTTTTTGAACCGCGCCTATGATGTTCTGTTGTGTACGTCCATTATTGAGTCCGGGCTGGATATCCCCAATGCCAACACCATTATCATCAATCGGGCCGACCGCTTCGGCCTGGCGCAGCTCTATCAGATCCGTGGCCGGGTGGGGCGCAGCTCGCGCCGTGCCTACGCCTACCTGTTGACCCCGCCGACACGACTGATGGGCGGCGATGCCATCAAGCGCCTGCGCGCTCTGGAGGCCCACTCCGATCTGGGCACCGGCTTCGGGCTGGCGATGCGTGATCTGGAGATCCGCGGTGCAGGCACGATTCTGGGAGCACGGCAGTCGGGCTTCATCGAAGAGGTCGGGTTCGACATGTACAACAAGCTGCTGGAGGATGCTATCGCTCGCCTCAAGGGTGAACCGATCGTCGAGTTGCCCCAAACCAGGCTGGAACTTGATATCGAGACGTATCTCAGCGACGGCTACATCAATGATCGTCACCACAAGGTCGATCTGTACCGACGGCTGGCGGATGCCCGAACGCTCGATGATGTCGAGCGGATTCGCGACGAGATGACCGACCGCTTTGGTCGCATGCCCCAGTCGGCCACCAATCTGGTTGAGGCGACCGCGGTCAAGATCGCGGCCAGTCTGCTTCAGATCGAGAAGGTTCGTGTCAAACGAGGCCGGGCTGTGCTGCAGTTCGCGGAAGGCCACATGCTTACCCGGCATGTGATCGAAACCTTCCGCAAGGCCACCGACTGCCCGCTGGAGTTCTCGGTTGTGGGGCAGGCGACGACTTTCATGGATCTCGGGCAGGTGCACGTCGACCAGCGGCTGAGCTACCTTCGGGGTGTGCTGTGCAAGATTTAGCGATCGGAAGGAATCGATCAGCCCGCTCCGCCTAACGGTCCCACTTGAAAAGCTCCGGCACAGTGCCGCTCGCGACATCCAGGCCCACGCCGTAGTTGTTGGCTCCATAGGTTGAGTCTTCACGTGCTGGTTGCAGCCACAAGTGATTGTCACGGGCGACCGGATGCTCACGGGTGCCGGCGCTGTCGAACACAAGATACTCATCGCTGCCGCCAATATCGAGAAGTCCACCGAAAGATGCAGCGTAGGTGTAATACGGTGTCAAAGGAGAGGGCAGCCTGTAGTCCTCACGGTAGGTTGCCTTGCCCAGGCCGGGTGTGTTGGCGCCGAGCAGGTATCGGTCGTCGCCCCCGATATCGATGAGCAATGCCACCGACCGGATCTGGGCCAGTCCCATCGAGATGATCTTCGCCTCGTAAAGGTCGTTGCCTCCCTTGTTGATGAGCAGCGCATTGGTGTAGTCCCAGCCGAATCCGAGTCCGGCGCCGGCGGTTTCGAAGAGTTGGTGACGATCATCGCCGCCCTCATCCAGGAGAATACCGTTGCAGTAGTGGGCACCGGACGCCTGTGTGAAGTAGCATGACTGGTAGTGGTCGTCTCCGGACCGATCAACCGCGATTCCGGTGCCGAACCAGTACCCCACACCCAGGCTCCAGTTGCCGGAGTAGTAGTGGTCGTCCCCCTCGATATCGATAATGGCCCCGAGGCCGCCGGCCCACGAGTGCCCGTCGGAACCATCGCCGCGTCGTCCGAACCCCGCTCCCTGGGCTTCGTTGCCGTTGATGATGTGGTTGCTGTGGTAGTCGCCACGGTCGTAGACAGCGGCGTACGGCTCGGCTGTATACGTGTCATTGCCGGAGTAGGAGGCACACACTCCCACACCGCCTCCCACACCACCCAGCCCCTGACCGTTGCCATACAGGTAGTACTGGTCATCGCCGGTGCCGTCGAAATGCAGGCCGATGCCGAAATACCCGCACCCCTGGGCGGAGAGTTCGGCCCGGTAGGTGTCGTTCCCTTCGCGATCATACAGGATACCGACTCCAAACATGCCCATACCCTGGGCGCAGACCGAGCCGTTGTAGTGATCATCGCCGCGGCTGTCGAGCACCAGTCCGATCCCCAGCAGTCCGACGCCTGCTGATGGTGGATACTGCTGTCTGTCTCTGCCGTAGTAGTCGTCGCCGTCAAGATCAATGACGACGGAAATGGGATTGCTAAGTGAAGCTGTCGCCCCGGCGCTGCCGTGGTAGATGGTATTGCGCCCGAAGTCGATTATCAGCAGGCAATTGGAGGCATCCAGTTCAGTCCATCCCGAGTACTGCGAGAGGAGCTGTGATGACAGCTTCGAGGGCGTCTTCTCTTTGCGCTCATAGGCCGACATGAGAATCACCTTCCCCAGTGGAGTGAGAAGCTCGAATTCGACTTCTGGCGGCACTATGCCCGCCCACGGTATCAGGGCGCGTTCTGCTTTCTCTGCCGCTGCGGCTACTTTCAGAGCGGCATAGTACAGGGATGCCCAGTCGATAGTAGCGGCAATATCGTCAAGTTGCGGATAATACACCTGGCCGTCTGCCTGTGTGTTGGCCAGATCGCGAATGGCAAACACCGTTTGCATATCGGAGGGGTCGCAGTTGCGGAAGGCCAGGTCGCGCCATCGCGCGGCCTCAGTGAGATTCACAAGCAACTGCGCAATGATCGCGGCTACAGTGTCGGGCAGGTGTGTCAGTGCCTTCAGGCCACCCTCGGCGGTGTCAAACCGGTGGTTTACCGAACCAAAGGACTTCAGCCGCACTGGCTGGCTGGCATATTCGAACACCCCCTCGAGGGCTGTGATCAATGGATGGTCGCCTTCCGGCGCCGGCGAAAGGTTGGCTGAGTAGGCGCGGAAGCTCTGCAGTCTCTTGTCCACGCCCAGATTGTAGACCAGCTTGTACAGGGCGTCATCGGCCGTGTCGGCAACGTGGGGGGCAAGGTAGAGCTCAACCGTGTTGGCCATCACGCGTGCGTAATCATAGAGCTTCAGCGGCTCGGCGAACAGCGCGTCAAAGGAGGTGAGTTTGTACGGAACATCGAGCGGAAATCGATTCCAGTACCCCTTCGGCTCGTAGCCCAGGTCGGCGCGCGTGAACCCGACCTCCGAAAGCATCTGGGCGAGTCGATCGGTTGTGTCCGGCTGATCAGCAGCCAGAGTCGTGACGCCCGCAGTTGTGGTCAGCGCCAGTAGTAAAGTAAGCGTTCTGATCATTGGCATGACCTCTCCCGAATCGTCTTATAGCCTCATCGCAGGCGCATGCAGCTACCGTCTTGATACGCCCTGACACAACCTTATGAGGCACGATAGCGCCCCAAATGCAAGTGTTTTGATTTCTCACAGCCCGTTCGGCCGGCAGAAATGCCAGCGGCGGAGCCTGTTGCCGGCTCCGCCGCTGGAAGAACTGATCAAGAAATCTGCGATGCTATCGCCCGCCGGAAGTCGTCTTCAGTAGTGTTCCTTCGCTCCCGACAATCCAGCCGACATTGGTATTCAGCATCTCGACTCCCAGCAAAGCGGCGCCAAGACCGGTTGGCTGGGCTGACCAGGAATTGCCGCCATTGGCAGAGGCAATGACAGTACCGTTGCCACCGACAACCCAGATGTTGGACGCGTCGAGCATCTTGATCCGTCGCAACTCATTGCTGGTGGGTGTGCTGACCACCGTCCAGGTGGCTCCGCCGTCACCGGTTTTCAGCACCAGACCGCCCTCGCCAACAGCCAGCCCACTGCCGGTACCAAGGAATACAACATCGAATAGCGTGTTAACCGTGTCGTATGACACGTTTGTCCAGCTTGCACCGCCATCGGTAGTCGACCACACCAGGCCCCTGTCTCCGCACACCCAGCCTGTGTTCTGGTCAATGAAATCCAGACCTCGAAAATCGAGCGTATCTGCATTGACACCGCTCGGAAGTGTCAGGGCATTCCAGGTTGTGCCACCATCAGTAGTACCGAATATGGCCGCCGGTGTCTCACTATTGAATGGACCACCGACAGCGAAGCCGTGCAGGTTATCGACGAAGTCCACCGCATGAATCCAGTCCTGATTGGGGAATGACGTCGGCGTCCATGTTGCTCCGCCGTTAGTGGTTCTGGATATTATTCCGGCGGTGGTTGTGCCACCACAGGCCCAGCCGGTGTCGGCACTTGCAAAGAAAACGTCAGAGAACCAGGTGTTGTTGCTTTGGCGGCGATACCTCCAGGTCTCTCCACCGTTGGTTGTCTTAAGCACGGTTCCATTCCACCCGGCCACTATGCCCAGGGTGTCGTTGATGAAGTGAATACCCGTAAACGTCGGCAGTGCCGCCGTCTGAGAATAGTAGTGCTGCCAGGTGTTCACATTACCCGGTGTGAAAAGGATCGTGAATTCACCGACCACCCACCCCGCCTGGGTGGTTACCCAGTCGACATCCCAGAGTCTGTTGGTCTCGTCCAGAGAGGCAACGGACCAATTCTGGCCGCCGTCAATCGTCACTATCACCGTACCTTCGTCGCCGACAGCAAGGCCGGCAGAGGAATTAACGAATGACATGCCACGCAGCAGAACAGTGGTCGGCGTTGTCAGAACGGACCAGGACTCGCCGGCATCGGTGGTCTTGATAACGACACCATTGGCACCGACCGCAAACCCGGTCAGATTGTCGATCATCTGCACACGGCGGAGGGTCTGGGTTGTTGGCGAGTTCACCTGCGACCAGGTGCCCCAAACGGTGTCTACTTTCACGACCCGAACGATAGTGCCGTTGGCGCCCACGGCGACCCCGATGCTGTCAGCGAACGACAGTCCCCAGAGATTCACCGTGGCAGCGCTGAACACCTGTGACCAGCTTATGCCGCCGTCGATGGTCTGCAGCATTAAGCCAACCTGTCCGCAAGTCCAGCCTCGGGTTGGACTGATGAACTCAACATCGTGCAAATCAAACAGGGTTCCGGAGGGTGCCGCGTTCCACGTCTGGCCGCCATCGATAGTGCGAATAATTGTCCCGCTGGCTCCCACGGCCCAACCCATGTTGCCGTCATAGAACTCGACGGAGAACAGGTTATTTGCGGTGGCGGGATCCTGACGCGTCCAGGAATCTCCGCCATCACTCGTATGCAGTACGACGCCATTCTCACCCGCTGCCCAGCCGGTGGTTGCAGTGAGAAAGTCGACCGAACGCAGCTTATTCCCTTCGGTTACCGGGTCCTGTTGGCGCCACGAGGACACCACAACCGGACCAGTGCCACTATCATCGTCATCGTCACAGCCGGTGATAAGAGCAACCGGCAGTGCCAATGCTGCTACCAGCAGGTATGATATGACGCTTTGCGAGAGTTTATCCTTGCTTTTCAAGGCAGGCAGACCTCCACGAAAGACAGTTTCTTAACATGTAACGAGCCAACATATTCAAAGGGACCGACTATGTCAAACGAATTTGCCGGTCGTGTCTTAGACGTGGCACATGAGGGAATTGTGATAGCGGTCGGCGAATAGGGTCGGAAATCCGGGGGGTGTCGTGGATTCTCATCAATCCCCGTGATGGGAGCTTCGGTCGAGCAGAAGGGTTCGCGGTCGGTCGCTGTAGGCAGCGCCGCAATGTGGCTTGAGTCGAGGTCGGTTCAGGCCAGGGTTTGGTTGGACTCGTCGGGCGTACTCATGTCCAGTTCTACCAGAAGATGCTGTTTCGGTCGCCTGGCCGTCAGAGCTTCGGCAAGTCTCCCTGTTTCGTCGGTCGCAAGGGGACAAATGGACACATTCTCTTTAAGTGCACATGGAGTCAGAAACTGTGCAGCCCCACGGATACTATGCGGCCTTCTGCCGCCTGAGCAGACCGTTTCACTGCTTGCTGCGCATTAGTTAGCACCGTGCCTGAGTCGATCTCCCCCACGTATAACATTGTCTTGCAACACGATAACATCATTCGGTGGCGATTCGGGCCCTTTCGGGAGGATTTGGCATGGTGGCTGCAGTAAGGGTTGGCAGCAACGGTACAAAGCTCTGGAGGCGACATGCTTGACGGTAAGTACAAACGAGGTTTCTCGAAGCAGCGAATTGCGGAACTGAACGACCCGCGCATTCGAACCGATGATAAAGGCCACTATATCATGTCTCTGTCTGAGAATACCAGGGTGTACCTCGATGATTTCTATGGCTTCCTGGAGAGCACGTATGGTAAGGCTCAGTCAGAAAGGCTATTGCTGGACAATAAGATAGCATCGACCGATCCGGATCAGGCAGAGACTCTGTCATATTATCGGGCGCGTGGGGTCATCGTTGACCAGCTCATGAAGGCCATTATCAGGTTCTACACTGATGGCGGCAGTTTTGGCGTGATTATGACTCCGTGGTGTTTCGGTACAGTTGTGCTTGAGAAGATAGAGGTTTACCGGGAGCGCTTGTCCAAGGGCGAGCTTTCCGATACTAATATTCCGGAGTACCCGTACTACGTCATCCGCTATATCGACGAGATATACAAGGCTACGCTGCTGGAGTTGTTTGACTTTCCGGAGAAAGCCTTTCAGATGCGTTGGCAATATTCCGAGCTGCTTAAGCGGTACAGCTCCATTTTGAGCAATATTACATCATCATTGCAGTCGGTGTTGCTCCAGATCAAGGCCTATGGATCCTGACCCGAATTCTGAGTTGTAGAGTCCTATTCCCTTCCCCTGTTTGTGTCGCTTCCTCCTGCAAAACCTCCGGATCGCCAGATTCGGAGGTTTCCTTTTCAGGATACAGCATCAACTGCCGATAAACGGAAGACAGGCAGTGTTTTCCGGCGAGAACCGACAGCATATGGCAGAACCGGATGGAGACGACCAACACACAGACCCAGTCGACCCAGCACACTGAACAGGAGCAGGCCGCTGCCCGGTTCACACCTATCTACCTTGATTCTATCCGGGTAGACTCTATCCTTGATTTTGATCTGTACCTGAAAGTGAATCAGACGCTTGTTCTGTACCGTTCGGCCGATTTGCCGTTTACGGAGCGTACGCGTCAGAAGCTGCTCGAGAACAGGGTTGAGCGTCTTTTCATCGCCAACAAGAGTCAGGAGAAGTACCAGCGCTATATCGAGCGCAATCTCGGTACCATTCTCAAGGACCCCTCGATCCAGCAGGAGAAGAAGGCCGGTATTCTGTATCAGACTTCCACGGGGCTGGTGCGAGAAGTGCTGGAAAACCCTACCTATGGCGAGAACATCAGGCGATCCAAGGAGATGGTGGAGCGTCAGCTGGAGTACATCCTGCAGGGACAGGAAGCTTTTCATAACCTGCTGAAGATCACTTCGTTCGATTACTATACGTATACTCATTCCGTCAACGTCTGTACCTTCTCGATTGCCCTGGCTCGGCAACTGGGTATCGAGGACGATGCCATGCTTCACGAACTGGGCGTTGGGGCGCTGCTGCACGATGTCGGGAAATCAAAGGTTTCGCCCCGAATTCTGAACAAGAAGGCAGCTCTGAACGCAATTGAGTTCGACGTTATGAAGAAGCACCCCAAGTGGGGGGTGGAGATCCTCAATGAAACCGATATGGTCGCGCCCGCTTCGTACTACCCCGTACTGCAGCACCATGAGCGGGGCGACCGTCGAGGGTATCCCCAGAGTATCGGGTTAAACGAGATGCACCTGTTCAGCCGAATCGTGGCAGTTGCGGACTCATTCGATGCTATGACCACCGATCGGGTATATCAGAACGCCATGGATTCGTACCCCGCGTTGAAGATTATGTTCTCTCTGGGCGATGCTTACGACGAGCACATCCTGCGTACCTTCGCCGAGCTGATGGGTCCCGATGGTCTTGCCAACGTGTAGGCGATCTTAAGAATCTGAATCCCCCAGGAAAATTGTCCTGCCGGTCCGGCCGGTGCCGGTTGGCATTATGGGCTTGATGGGCGGAGCGTCCGGTTGTATTATCAACTCCATACATGTAAACGCACATCACTCAGGATGGAGCCAGTTATGAGATCGATCGTGTCAACGGACTCCGCGCCCAAGGCCATTGGGCCATATTCCCAGGCGGTGAAGATTGAGGCCTCGGCTCTGGTATTCTGTTCCGGCCAGCTTCCGCTTGATCCCAAGACGGGGGAGGTGGTGGGGCAGACCGCGGCCGACCAGTGTCGCCAGGTGATGACCAACATGACAGCGGTGCTGAAGGCGGCCGGCAGCGACCTTTCGCGGGTGATCAAGACCACTATCTTTCTTGCGGACATGAATGACTTCGCGGCTGTTAATGAGGTGTATGGCGCCTGTTTTCAGTCCGATCCGCCCGCGCGGGCCACGGTCCAGGTGGCACGTCTGCCGAAGGATGCGAAAGTCGAGATTGAGGCAGTAGCGCTGGTTTGAAGGCCCCCTGAGCGCGCCCTGGCCACTTAACAAGTCCTGCGATTTGATGCCAATTCCACTGGCTGGACTGGTCTCCATCCATGGCGTTGCCGGCGCAGCCTGCGAGAGGTGTCATGATCCTGACCCTCTTGTCGGCGAACGGTTTCAGACGGCCGAAAACCCCAAAAAGGGCTTGACATCGAGGGCGCAGCGGCTTTCTTGGCAAGCAACATAGTTGTGAATTCAGTCACATACTCTGACTGATACATATCAGCCAGGACGGGATTATATGACAGAGTATTTGGCCGTTCTGATTTTCATCCTCGCGGGGATCGGCATTGTGCTGATCACCTTCTTCATGTCGCGGCTGATCCGCCCCGATCATGACTATCCCGAAAAGTCAATCAATTACGAGTGCGCTGAGGAGCCGGTCGGTTCATCCTGGATCAGGTTTAACAACCGCTTTTACATATTTGCTCTGATCTTCGTGGTGTTCGATGTCGAGGCGGTCTTCTTGTTCCCCTGGGCGGTAGCCTTCGGCCAACTCGGGTTGTATGCTCTGGTCGAGATGGTGCTTTTCATTGGCATCCTGATGTTCGGCCTGTTCTACGCCTGGAAGAAGGGGGTGCTCAAGTGGGCGTGATTCGCAAGCTGCCTGCCATGGCGGAACGCATTCCAGGCGGTGGAATTGTGTTGACCTCGATCGAGGCCATTTTACACCAGGGCCAGGCAAAGTCATTGTGGTATTTGCTGTTCGGGACGGCGTGCTGTGCCATCGAGTTGATGTGTACCGGTGCGTCCCGTTATGACTTCGATCGGCTGGGCATGATCTTTCGCCCGACACCGCGCCAGGCTGATCTGATTATCGTCGCAGGAACGATCACCAAGAAGATGGCTCCCCGTTTGCGGCGGCTGTATGATCAGATGGCTGAGCCTCGATACGTGATTGCCATGGGTGGCTGCACGATCAAGGGCGGACCGTTCTATTATGACAGTTATGCTGTAGAGAAGGGCATTGACCACATTGTGCCTGTCGATGTTTATATACCCGGCTGTCCGCCGCGACCGGAGTCGCTGCTGGAAGGCTGTATTCATCTGCAGGAGAGGATTAAGAAACAGAAGCTGTCAGACTGGGCGGATGGCAGGAAGTAGCATGACCAGGGAAGAGCTTACTCAGCATATCATCGGGAAGTTCGGAGGCAGGGTTATCCACCTTGAGGCGGGCAAGTACGATCCGCTGTTCGAGATCAAGGCCGAAGACATCGTTGACATCTGTCGGCAGCTCAAAGAGGATCCATATCTGTCGTTCGATTATCTGGCTAATCTGGGAGGCGTTGACACCACCGAGCACTTCGAGGTTGTCTACAACCTGGCCTCTGTCTTCAAGAAACTTCGGGTCGACCTGAAAGTGATACTTCCTTACGACCGAGCCGAAATCGATTCGGTTATCGAGGTCTGGCCCTCCGCGAACTGGTACGAGCGGGAGTTGTGGGAGTTGTATGGCATCAACGTGCGCAACCACCCCAACCTGACCCGCTTTCTGTTGCCCGACGACTGGGACCAGGGATATCCCATGCGCAAGGATTGGGATGCGCCCGATTTCATCCGGATGCCGGAGAGATAGCTGCATGACGCTGCGCACGGAAGAATTTGTCGTCAACATGGGGCCGCACCACCCCTCGACCCACGGCGTGTGTCGTCTTTTGTTGACGCTCGATGGCGAGCGGGTTAAGAAGGTGGAGCCGATTATCGGCTATTTGCATCGTGCGATCGAGAAAATATGTGAGAATCGTACCTATCCGCAGTGTATCCCCATACTGGACCGCTTTGAATACGTCACCGCCATGTCCTGCAACTACGTGTTCTCGCTGGCGGCAGAGCGACTGGCCCAGATCGAGGTGCCGGAGCGGGCGGAGTACCTGCGCGTAATCATGCTCGAGCTGAATCGTATCGCCTCGCACCTGTTGTTCTACGGTGTGACGGCGATGGATATCGGAGCGTATACGCCGTTTCTGTACGGGCTTCGCGAGCGGGAGCTGATCATTGACTTGTTCGAGATGACCTGTGGCCAGCGTCTGACATACAACTACATTCGCATTGGCGGCGTTTCTCAGGACATCCCGCCGGAATTCGCTCCCAAGTGCCGGGAGGCGGTGCGCATCATTGGCGAGAAGATGTCTGATTATGAGGGATTGCTCAACGAGAACCCGATCTGGCTGGCACGGACCAAGGGCATCGGCATCCTGAAGCCTGAGGACGCTATCGCCTGGGGAGTATCCGGGCCGGTACTGCGCGCTTCAGGGGTTAAGCATGACCTCCGTAGAGACGATCCCTACTCGATTTATGACCGCTTTGATTTCGATATCCCGGTGCAACCCAATGGTGACACATTCGACAGGTACATTCAGCGGCTTGACGAGATACGCGAGTCATTGAAGATTATCACTCAGGCTCTTGACGGGCTTGAAGGGCTTGAGGATAACACGATCAAGGCCAAGGTCTCGCCTAACTTCAAGCCACCGGCCGGCGAAGTGTATGCTCGGATCGAGAACTCCCGTGGCGAGCTGGGTGTCTATGTGATCTCCGACGGCAGCAAGAAGCCCCTGCGGGTGAAGGCGCGTGGCGGTTCGTATAACCAGCTTCAGGCGCTGCCGTTGATGTGTCATGATGTCATGGTTGCTGATTTGGTGGCGATCTTCGCGACCCTCGATGTGATCATGCCGGAGGTGGATCGATGAACGGCTTCTCTGACTTCCTTGAGCTGCATCCGCTGTTCTCCTGGCTGTTCGACCTGCTGAAATCCACTGGCCTGCAGGATCCCTGGCTGCACCTTGTTCACTATGGTGCCCTGAGTGTCATGATGTTCGGGCTTCTGGCTCTCATCGCGTTGTTCCTGGTGTGGTGGGAGCGCAAGATTGCCGGTCACATCCAGCAGCGGTTTGGTCCCATGCGTCATGGCTGGCACGGTTGGTATCAGACGGTCATGGACGCCATCAAGTTGCTTCAGAAGGAGGATGTGAAGATCGCCCTGCGTGACAAACCGGTCTTCTTCTGGGCACCGATCGTCTGTTTCGTAGCCGCCTTCTGTGTCTACGTGGTAATGCCGTTTGGCGAGAATCTGATAGTCGCCGATCTGAACATCGGCATTTTGTATGTGCTGGCTATTACCACCTGGACTGTCATATCGCTTCTGATGGCCGGCTGGGGTTCCAATAACAAGTATGCGTTGCTTGGGGGGATGCGCTCGGCGGCGCAGATTGTCAGCTACGAGGTGCCGATGGCCCTCAGCATCCTCACACCGATTCTGTTTGTCAGTTCTCTTTCCATGAACGACATCGTGCTCTCTCAGTCCGGCCCGATCTACAACTGGTTCATTTTTCGTTTGCCGTTCGGACCGATTGCCTTTTTGACGTTCATTGTAGCCGGTACCGCCGAGGCGAACCGCACGCCGTTTGACATCCCGGAGGCGGAACAGGAGTTGGTCTCCGGCTACAATGTCGAGTATTCCGGTATGAAGTTCGCTATGTTCTTCCTGGCGGAATTTGTCAATATGTTCACGATCGCGGCGGTTGCCGTGACAATCTTCTTCGGTGGCTGGAATGGTTTTGAGTTCCTGCCGTCGTGGTTGTGGTTTCTGGGTAAGACGCTGTTGATTGTGCTGCTGCTGATGCTTTTCCGCTGGACGTATCCACGACTGCGGGTCGATCAACTAATGGTGTTCGCATGGAAGTTCCTGGTGCCGTTGACGTTTGCCAACCTGATCATTGCCGGCCTGTTCAAACATCTCGGATGGTACTGGTAAGGTGAAGGTAAGGATTCGATCATGGGTGTAATGAAAGACTTAAAGAACCTGATCGCAGGACTGGGGATCACCGGCAAGCATCTGGGCCGACACGCGATAACCATCCAGTATCCGGAACAGCGGGATACCATCCCCGAGCGTTCTCGGGGAATCGTGGTGTTGCTCTCGGACAAGGAAACCGGCGAACTCAACTGCACCGCCTGCCAGTTGTGCATGCGCGCGTGTCCCACCGGGGCTATCGTGGTTGAGTTCGAGCGCGATGAAAACAAGCGCAAGATACTGACGAAATTCGATCTGGACAACACCATCTGCTGTTTCTGTGGGCTGTGCGAGGAGTCCTGCAACTTCTCAGCCCTGAAGCTGGCCACCAAGTATGAGTTCTCGACTACCGACAAGGATGGCCTGCTGTGGGATATGCACAAGCTTCAGGAAGTTGGCCGCGATGTTCCGTATGTGGACACGCGCAAGAAGAAGGCTGAGAAATCCGAGAAGAAGCCCACACCAAAGCCTGCTCCAAAGCCTGCGGATGAGCAACCAGCCCCGAAGGACTCATCGGAGGCCCCCCAGCCTGCCGACAAGACACCCGGGGTCGGTGACATGCCGGATAAGCCAAAGGCAGCCCAGAAGCCGGACGATCCGAATGACGGTGGAACTGATGTTGCCAGTGATAACAGGGATGACGACACCAAACGGGAGGGTAACGACTGATGGTCGCTGAACCGGAAGTGGGAATCGTCTTCTGGCTGCTGTCGCTGGTGATACTGGTGTCAGCCTTCATGGTGGTCAGCCTGAAGAACATCTTCCATTGCGCGTTGTTTCTGGTGCTCTGCCTGTTTTCGGTGGCAGGGATATTCATCCTGTTGCATGCCGAGTTTCTGGCGGCGGCACAGGTGCTGATCTATGTCGGTGCTATCGCCATTTTGATCATCTTCGCTATCATGCTGACCAGCAACCTGGCTTCAACGACGATCAGGGCCACGAATGAGAACGTCTTGGTTGGCTTCTTTGTGGCGCTGATTCTGGCTCTCGGGACAATCGTGCTGATCGGCAATACGCATGTCTGGCGATACGCCGAACCGGCGGAGGCTGTTGACAGCAACGTGATGATGATTGGCAAATATCTGATGACCGAGTACATGTTGCCGTTCGAAATCGTGTCAGTGCTGCTTCTGGCGGCCTTGATCGGGGCTATTGTGCTGGCTCGCAGGGAGAAGTCGTGATGTTTTACTACCTCTCATTGGCAGCGCTGCTTTTCTCGATAGGAGTGTTCGGCGTCATTACGCGCCGTAATGCGATCGGTATCCTGATGTCGCTGGAGCTTATGTTCAATGCGGCCAACATCAACTTTGTGGCGTTCAATCGGTATATCGTCAGCGATGGCCCCATCGGACAGATGTTCGCCATTTTCATTGTGGTGGTGGCGGCGGCCGAGGCGGTGGTTGGATTGGCAATTGTCCTGTTGCTGTACCGCAACTGGCAGGGAATTAAAACCGACTACATCAATATCATGAAGTGGTAGGGAGTCACCTGAGATTATGACCGAGTATGCCTACTTAATCGCCCTGTTACCGGCATTCGCATTTGTGGCTATCGTCTTCGCCCTCAGGTGGAACGAGAAACTGGCCTCCGGGTTCTCGATTCTCATGATTCTGATCAGTTGGGTGATGTCCATCGTGGTGCTGTTCGAGACCATCGGGCGGCATGGTGATGTATACGAAGCCTGGTATACATTCATACAATTCAACAGTTTTCACCTGCAAATTGGCATTCTCATCGACGCGCTTGCGGCAATCATGCTTGTTGTCGTGACCACAGTCGGGGCTTGTGTCCAGATATACTCGCTGGGATACATGCATGGCGATCCGCGCTTCAGCCGTTTCTTTGCTTACCTGTCGCTGTTTCTGTTCAGCATGCTCGGTCTGGTTCTGGCCAACAATTTCTTCATGATCTTCATTTTCTGGGAGTTGGTGGGGTTGACCAGCTACCTGTTGATCGGTTTCTGGTTCGAGAAGGTCTCAGCGGCCAACGCCTGCAAGAAGGCGTTTATCACCACCCGAATGGGTGATTTGGGCTTCTTGATCGGTTTGTTCCTGCTGGCCTTCTACTTTGAGACCTTCAACTACCTTGAGGTCTTCGATAAGGTCGGGGCCGGCGGTATCCCGCTGTGGGTGCTGACTGCTGTGCCGATCTTCATCTTCTGCGGTGCTATCGGCAAGTCGGCCCAGTTCCCGTTGCACGTATGGCTTCCCGATGCTATGGAAGGCCCGACACCCGTGTCGGCACTGATCCACGCGGCCACGATGGTGGCGGCGGGTGTGTACCTGGTGGCGCGTTCAATGAGCCTGTTTGTGGCGTCGGCCGATGCCGCCATGGTTGTGGCCATTATTGGTGTGGTGACTTCCTTCATGGCGGCCTCGATTGGTCTGGTGCAGAATGATATCAAGCGCATTCTGGCGTACTCGACGGTAAGTCAGCTCGGCTACATGATTATGGCGCTGGGGCTGTACGGTGTTGACACCGCGCATGGCCATCACTCTGCCGGCTATGTCGCCGGGACTTTCCACCTGATGACTCACGCTTTCTTCAAGGGGTTGCTCTTCCTCGGGGCCGGTTCTGTCATTCACGCGGTGCATACGAATGACATTCAGGAGATGGGCGGATTGTATCCAAAGATGAAAACGACCTCGATCACCTTCATGATCGCCTCGCTGTCGATTGCGGGTATATTCCCGTTTGCCGGATTCTGGTCCAAGGATGAGATTGTCATGGCCACCGTGCATCATCCGATATTCATGGTGCTCACGCTGATGATTGCCTTTATGACGGCATTCTACATGTGGCGCTTGTGCTTTTTGACATTCTTTGGCAAACCGCGCGACCAGCACCGCTACGATCACGCGCACGAGTCGCCCCGCACCATGACCGGTCCTCTGGTTTTTCTTGGGGTGCTGGCGGTTTCGGCCGGCTGGGTGGGCATTCCGTGGCTGCATCACGGTTTCAGCAGCTTCGTGTATCACGGTGAGCCACACCATGCGGCACCGAGCCTGCTGTTGATGGGTGGCTCGCTGCTGGTCGGGCTGTCGGGCATTTTCGTGGCCTACCTGGTCTATTACCGCCGTATCATCTCGCCGGACAAGGTGGCACAGCGATTCCGCCCCATCTATAACCTGCTCTATAACAAGTACTATATTGATGAGATATATGAGGCCGTGCTGCTCAAGCCGATAATGGCTTTCGCGCGGTTCATGTGGACGTTTGATGCCCGCCTGATCGATGGTATCGTCAACGGAGTGGCGTTTCTGACCCTGGTCTGGGCGGCCGTCAAGCAATGGTCCGATACCTGGATCATTGACGGGATGGTCAATGGCGCCGGCTGGGTGGTCCGCATGATTGGCGGTCTGCTGCGATATCTGCAGTCAGGCTCGGTTCAGTTTTACGCCCTGTTTATTGCTGCGATGGTAGTCCTGGTCATTCTGGCCAAGTTCGAGTTGGAGTACACAACTCTGAACTGGCCCACCATGACCATCATCTTCATCATTGGCATCATGCTCCTGCCGCTGCTCTCCCGGTTGACATCCGACCGGTCGAAGACTGCAGGCGAGCCTGAGAACGAATGAAACGGTGAGTGTGGAGGATAGATTGTCGGTATGAATTTGCCGCTTTTGACATTGCTGATCGCGTTCCCCCTGTTAGGGATGGTATTGGTTATGCTGTTGCCCAAGGAGAACAAGTGGGCCATTCGGTGGACGGCCACCGGTATCAGCATTATTCCAATGCTTCTCTCTTTCTGGATTACGTGGGACTATTTCATGAACTTCGCGTCGTCATCGGCCATGGCCTATGTCGAGGGACCCTATGAGTGGATCCCCACCCTGAATGTGCAATACTTTCTGGGTGTCGACGGTATCAGTGTGCCGATGCTGTTTCTGACGGGTCTGCTCTCGACCCTGTCGCTGTTAGCGTCGTTCAATATCGAGAACCGCGTCAAGGAGTATTTCGCCTACTTCCTGCTGCTTGAGGCGGGAATGATGGGCGTTTTCGTGGCGCTGGATTTCTTCCTGTTCTACGTCTTCTGGGAAATCATGCTGGTCCCGATGTATTTCCTGATCGGTATCTGGGGTGGTCCGCGCAAGGAGTATGCAGCGATAAAGTTCTTCCTGTATACGCTGTTTGGGTCGATCTTTATGCTGGTTTCCATTCTCATTCTCTACTTCACCAGCGAACCGCATACGCTCAATATGCTCACTCTGATCCAGACGGCGCCGGCCCTGGGTCACAGTTTGCAGATGGTGTGCTTCATCTTCTTTTTCGTTGCCTTTGCCATCAAGGTCCCTGTGTGGCCGTTCCATACGTGGTTGCCCGATGCTCACGTTGAAGCCCCGACAGCCGTGTCCGTAATCCTTGCCGGCGTCCTGCTGAAAATGGGAACGTATGCCATGCTGCGCATTAGCTGGCCCATGTTCCCGGAAGCTCTTCGCACGCTGTCGTTCTGGATAGCCCTGCTGGGGGCTATTGGCATCATCTACGGAGCGCTGGTTTCGATGGCCCAGAAGGACCTGAAGAAGCTGGTCGCATATTCGTCGGTGTCACACATGGGATACTGCATGCTCGCTTTGGGTGCCTTTTCGTCGGTGACAGCTATTGCGGGCTGTATGTTCCAGATGGTGTCCCATGGTCTGATCACTGGCGCCCTGTTCCTTTTGGTGGGCGTGCTCTATGATCGCGCTCACACTCGCGAGATTGCTGCCTTCGGTGGTCTGGGGGCCAAGCTACCGGTGTATACCGGGTTCATGGTCATGTTCGGCATGGCTTCGCTGGGATTGCCGGGAATGTCAGGATTCGTCTCAGAGTTCATGATCTTCATTGGCGCTTTTCAGGCGCTGAACAAGGTCCTCGTGGGTATCTCCGTTCTGGGCGTCGTGCTGGGCGCAGCGTACATTCTGCGCATGGTGCAGAACGTGTTCCTGGGCGAGTTCGATCTGGCGCGATGGGGAGGGTTAACCGATATCAATGCGCGCGAATTGATTACGGTCGCCCCGCTGGCGCTGCTGACGCTGTTGATTGGCATCTATCCGCGTCCGCTGGAGCAACTAATGGAAGCGACTTTGCAGAACCTCGTTAATCTGATGGCCAGGTAAGCGTTGATGGAACTGCAACTGCCAGATCTGAACCTACGCCTGATGGCGCCAGAGCTGTTTCTGTTCGCCTGGGCGCTGGTTGTCATGACCTTCGATCTTACCACAAAACGTGTCCGCGGCGATGCTGTCGGGTATCTTACCATGATCGGGATCGCCATCACCGGTGGCATTCTTGCTTTCACCGACCAGGGGCCCGGGTTTGGCAATATGTTCTACAACGACCCCATGGCGATCTTCTTCAAGATGATCTTCCTGGGCGCGGCCTTCATGGCCGTTGGGTCCAGTTTCGGAATCACCCGACAGAAGATTGTCAATCACCGAGGTGAGTTCTACGGCTTGATGCTTCTGTCAACCGTTGGTATGATGTTTCTGGCATCCTCAAATGAACTGCTGACGATCTGGATCGGGCTGGAGTTGACGACGATTCCACTGTTTGTGCTGGCGGCGTTTTACAAGGACAACAAGCTTTCGGTTGAGGCCGGGCTGAAGTACTTCATTGTCGGTGCGTTTTCCTCAGCCATTATGCTCTATGGTCTTTCGTTTCTGTACGGTCTGACCGGCACCACCGATCTGCTGCAGCTGAAGCTCAATCTGGCCACCACCCACCTGACTTTCCGCAATATAGGCGTCATACTCATTGCGGCGATTGTTATGCTGATTGCCGGAATCGGCTTCAAGCTGGGATTGCCGCCCTTTCATCAATGGGTACCGGATGTCTACGAGGGTGCCCCGACTCCGGTAGCGGCTTTCTTGTCGATCGGTTCCAAGGCAGCCGGTCTGGTGGCCTTTGCCAAAGTGTTCGTTAATGGCCTGTCCGCTTTCCACTCGGTTGACATGTCGCCGAACGACTGGGGCAAGCTGGCCGGCATTATTGCCATTGCGGCCCTGATCCTTGGCAACACGGTTGCCATCCGCCAGACGAACATCAAACGTATGCTGGGTTACTCCTCGATCGCCCAGGCGGGGTATATCATGATCGGCATGGTAACCCAGTCCGCGCTGGGTCTGTCTGCCATGGCTTTCTATGTCTTTGCCTACATGTTTGCTAATATGGGGGCATTTGCAATCGTGGCCGCCTTCGAGGATAAGACCGGATCGTGTGAAATCAAAAGCTACGCGGGATTGGCCAAGACCTCGCCTCTGGTGGCAATTTGCATGACCATATTCCTGTTATCGCTGGCCGGGATCCCACCGCTGGCCGGCTTCCTCGCGAAATACTTCGTTTTTGCTGCAGCCATCAAACAGGCACCGGTGGGTGGCAACGAGTGGTTGTATTGGGTTGTCGGTGCCGGGTTGATCACGGCTGTCTTTTCGCTTTACTACTACGCCAATGTGATCAAGCAGATGTACTTCTCAAAGGAAGAGTCTCCCTACCGTCTCGGACTGCAGGCACCCGCCATGCTGGTCGTTATGATTGGCCTTGCGGGTGTGCTTGTATTCGGGCTCTATCCCGAACCGATACTCAGGTTCGCCGGCGACGTCCCCGCGATATTCGGCTTCTACATGCCCTGAACCTGTAGCTGATTCCTGATTAACCGTCTGTGCGGGGCGTCGTCTTTCCCACTGGCTGCCCTCTGCCGTGATAGAAACTCATTTGAGCCTCCTGCCAGAGATCATCAATTCTGTTGCGCAACCGCCGAAAATTCGCATAAATAGGGTACCAAGGAGTTACGGTTGACGCGGCGGTGTCAGGGACTGAGATACCGCGTGCATAGTACAGCCAAGAGGGACCAGGTGAAGCTCGCCAATCTGTTGATGGAGCGTCGGATCAAACTGAATCTGACGGCACGAACCAAGGAAGCTGCGATTCTGGAACTGTTGCAGCTGCTTAAGGACGAAGGCATCCAGATGGATTGGGATGCTGTCTTCCAGTCCATCCAGGAGCGTGAGGAAATCGAAAGCACCTCTTACGGTCGCGGCTTCGCCTTTCCGCACGCACGCAGTGACGCAGTGCACGAGCTTCACATACTGGTCGGTGTGTCCAAGGCGGGGCTGGAAGATCGTACTCCCGATGACATCCCGGTCCATGTGCTGTGTCTGCTGTTGACACCCTCCACAATAGCCCGGCTCTACCTGCAGACTCTGTCCGGCTTCGCCCGCTTCGCCCGACAGGAGGGCGTTCTGCGGACACTGCTCGCGATCGAGTCCAAGCCGGACCTCATCAAGGCGATCGCCGACGCCGGAATCACGATCGACAAGGAGCTGATGGTCAAGGACATCATGCGTCACAACCCGACTGCCGTGACCGCCGATGATACGCTCCGGGACGTTGCCAATATGATGTTCCGCCATGGTTTGTCGGCTCTTGCTGTCGTCGACAACGAGGGCAAGCTGCTGGGGGTTATCGATGACCGCGATCTGATTCAGGCAGCCATGCCCGACTACAGGTCCCTGATCTCCAACCTCAACTATGATATGGAGGTTGAGCCTTTTGAGGAGCTGCTCAAGAAGGAGGACAAGATCAAGGTCTCGCAACTGTACCGCACCGACTTTGAGGTTGTCACACCCGACAGTCGCATCGTGGAAGTAGCTGCTATGATGATTTTCAAGGATTGTCGAAGAGTCTTCGTCACGGTTGATGATGTTCTCGTGGGTATCCTGCTTCGCAAGGACATTGTCAACATGATCATTCGCGGCTGAGAAGTCTGCTCGTCTGTGCTACCTTTCGAGCCTACCCGCCTCTTTGTGCCACTCGTTACGGCGGGCCGATCAGGTTCCGCCAAGTGCACACTGCTCCCTTCGTTCCGGATGCAGCTCTCGGTGGTGGGTTTCGTTTCGTATGGATCTCAACCGACCAACGTCAACAGGAAGGCTCATTCTTGTGATGGGCCCGTTCATTCTGCTGGCCGACGGTGAGAGTAAGTCGCTGACTATTCCGTATCCAGGTGCTTCTTCTTGGCTCGGAAGCTGATGCGGGGGAAGGGATTGACGACCGCGCTGGCGATATTGGTCAGATGCGAGTTGATCCGCTTGAGGTAACGAGCATACAGGGCCAGGCTGGCGGCATCGCGAGCCGAAAGCTGCTTCTCACCGCCTGTGATGATGTCGCTGACGATCTCCTCACAGTGCTTGCTGATGTCGTCCTCGGCCTTCATGACCTTGCGTCCCTGCGACTTATTCTGATTCATGAGGGCGTCAATAGTGGCGGTGAAATTGGTGTCGATGGCCGTCTCTATCTGTTTTAGATCTTCTTCCCACTTGGCACCCTTGAGTGGCTGAGCGTGATGCCGGGCAAGGTCCACCATGTTCTTCGTGTAGTCGCCGATCCGCTCCACATCAATGACGATCGATATCAGACCAAGTCCCGGGACGAGATTAGCAGTACCGGCAATGGTCAGATGTGCGAGAACCTTGCGCCGGACCTCACGTTCGTATTTGTTAATCCGGCGGTCCATTTTCCTGACATCGAACGGCATCTCGCTCGTGTTCTCTTCGCGCAACGTCATGCGGGAGACCTCGAACATCTGTTTGTCGTATTCGAGCATGGTGACCGTCGTATCGAACGCCTCATCGAGAAGGCTCTCGGAGCTGAACAGCTCCTTGAATTTGTCAAACATAGAGTATTCCACCTTTTCAACCCAGAGTTATAACCAACAAAGGGATTGCATAGAACACAATAGCAAGATAGATCAGTGGAATCAACTTTGATTTCATCGCCAGATCGGCCATTCTCATCGACAACCATATCGGAACGCGCTTGAGCGGCCAGAAAATGGCAATCCCGTAGCAATTGAAGGTCAGGTGGGCAAAAGCGACAGCGACGGCTGAGTGCGAACCGGTGGCCAGCGACGCCATGAAAGCGGTGATGGTCGTCCCGATATTGGCCCCGAGCATGTATGGATATACCTGCGTCAGGGTGAGCACTCCCGCTCCAATCAACGGAATCACCAATGAGGTCGTTATCGAGGATGACTGCACCAGTACGGTCAGGAAGATCCCAAGCACAAACCCCAGTACCGGGGTACGGAAAATGTAGCGCTGGAAAAAGCGTTCGACCTTCACCAGCACCAGCGACTTGATGACCTTGACAATGAAGCGAAGCGCCACGAACAACAGAATCAACGCGACGATTGCACCCAGCCAGCCATTGTCACCGAGTACGCTCAAGACGCCATCGGCCACGGGCTTGGTGATGACCTTCAGCGGCGATTTGAAATCCAGACCACTGGACCCGCCGAGAGCATGTTCGACCCATTCGGCCGAGAAACCGACAACATTGAAGTATATCTGCAGTGGCAGCAGCACTATCACCGAGCAGATGTTGAAGAAATCGTGCACAATGCCGCCGGTAAAGGCCGCCTTGAACTCACTTCTGCGCTGCAGATGAAAGAGAGAGACAAGTGTGTTTGTCACCGAGGTACCGATATTCGACCCCATTATCATGGGCACTGCGGCCTGCAGCGAAAGCGTGCCACTGCCCACCATACCTACTATGACCGATGTGGTTGTGGACGATGACTGAATGACAGAAGTTGCAAGTATGCCAATCGCGACACCCACCAGCGGATTGGCGGTGGCCTGCATGATGGCGTTGGCAACGTCGCTGCCAAGCATCTTGAACGCGGCCCCCAAAAGAGTAATCGAGAGAATGAACAAGTACAACAGCCCGACCAATGCCAGCATCTTCAGGATAAGACCATTGGCGGCCACGACGCGCGTGAGCGCCGCGTGATGAGTCTTTGGCTGTTCAGCCATTCAGGCTATGTCTTCCTCTCTCCACATTCCCACAGGCGTTGGGCGGCAATATAGAGACGGCCCATGAACCGGTCAAGCGGATAGCCCTCCTGATCGATCCCCTAACAGAAAACTAACAGATGGAAAACTTTTCCACGCTACTCCGTGTTCACTCCGGCTCCTGACAGAACATAGGCATCGGTCTTGAGATGACGCATGGAGACGCGCCTGATATCTTCCAGAGTCAGCCCCGCCAGCTTGCGGAGGTAGCGATGGTCGTGGTCCAGCGAGCGTCCCAGCATCTCATCGACAGCCAGATAGTACGCCTGGTTGATACGTGAGAGTTTGGCACTCATCAGACGTCCCCACATCGAGTTGCGGGCGCGGTCCAGTTCTTCGCGGGAGGCGCCCTCCAGACGCAGCCTGTCGATTTGTAGCAGGATGCCGTCAAGGGCCGCCTCGAAATTCGCAGTTCCGGTTGACATTACGGCGTAGTACCATCCAAACTCACGGTCGAAACGTGCCCCGGCGCCAACCGAGTAGGCTAATCCCTGCCTCTCGCGCAGGCTCTTGTACAGCCGTTCCGAGAGAATAGACACAGCCACACCCATAGCGGTGGCCTCATCGCTGGTCGCTCCGGGAATGAGGTTGCCCAGGTAGATCGCCGATTGCTCGGACTCCATGGGTACGAAGTGCTTCTTCGGCTCAAAGAAGGGCTCCGGTCGAAGCACCGCCTCCGACCTAAATCCGACAGCGGCCAGCCGTCCGAAGCGATCGTTCACGAGCGTCATCACTTCCTCAATCGGTCGCTGGGTGACGATGCTGACGATCATGTTCTCCGGGCTGTAGAAGTGCCGATGATGTTGGATCAGATCCTCGCGCGTGATAGATGCAACCGAGCGCATGTCGCCCATGATCGGCCGAGCGTAGGGGGTCTGTGCGAACAGCGTCTGGTAATAACCGTCGCGGGCTGCATCGCTCGGTGAAGCAGCCTGCCGGCCGAGAACCATCTGCATCTGCTGGCGAACCTGTTCGATCTGCTGCGGCTCAAAGGCCGGGTGCAGCAGCATCTCACAGAACAAATGGAAACCGCGCTCGGCGAATTCATCAATCGTCTCGAACTTGCAGAACGAGAATACACGAGTGGTGTAGCGGTCGTCGTATGGTATCCACGGGTTATCATAGAGAGTTACCTGCGCGCCGATCTGCCCCAGATCGCGCGCCAGCTCCTCGGCGGATCGTGTGACAGTACCCTTCTCCATGCACCGGTTAACGAAATCCGTAATGCCGGCCTTCCCTTCGGGCTCGTTCGCGGTGCGGTACTTGCCCAATACATTCATGGCGAAGACCTGGCTGCCCGGCGACGACTTGACTATTACAGTCAGGCCGTTGTGAAGTACCTCCCGGTGATACCGGGCGGAATCGGCAAGTTCCAGATCAATGATCTCAGTCGAGGGATACTCAAAAGGGATGCCGGTTGAGAGTTCATACTCCACGAACTGCGCGGTGTCGAAATACGCCCTCACTTCATCAGCAGGCAGGCCCTCCGGCCGGAACGGCGTGTCGGTTGAATCGGCCGGTCGCACCACGGTGGCCACAAAGCGCGGATCGCGCAGCCATTCACGGGCAGCCTGCTGGCACTGTGACCACGTCACGGTGGCGAGGTTTTCGGGGTAGTGCTCAATGAAATCGTAGCCGGTGGCCATCATCTTGCCGGATATGATAAACCCGTAGTAATGGAGCTTCTCCGAGGAGTAAATGTCATCGCACTTCACCGAGGTCTTGATACCGCGAAGAACGTCGCTGTTGGCCATGTGCGTATGAAGCTGAGCGAGTTGCCCTCTGACGGTGGCCATGATGCTGTCGACGTTATTTGGATTGCTGGTGCGGATCGACATATCAATTCTGCTGAACTCCGCCATCGTATTGAGTGCCACATAGAACTCGCTCGCCAGGGGAGAGTCGCCACCGATCAGAGCTTGCGCCAGTGGTGAGGCCTCCCTGTTGTTGAGATAGCGGACAAGCAGATCAACAGGGAAATAGTCCGCATCAGTGAAGTGGGGTGCAGCAATAGAGAAATCGATGTGAGTGAGCCGCACATTGGCAACGGTATCAACAATCCTCTGCAGGCCGGCAAGGTCATTGGCCCTGATTTTCGGCTCGGTCACGGCAGCAGCCTGCTCCGGAGCGGGGATTGACCCCCAGAGACTGTCGATGACCGGGCGCATGGCGGTCGGAGTGAAGTCGCCGATCACCAGCAGCGTCATGCGGGAGGGAACGTAGAAACGTTTCCAGTAGTCGATGATGGCCTGACGCGGGATGTTCTCGATGAATGCCTCGTAGCCGAGCACGGGGCGGTTGTAGTCGGTGCCGGCATAGGCATGATGAGTGAAGAATACCTCTGCCGTCGCTCCCGGGCGGTCCAGACCGCCGCGGATCTCCTCTATGACTACTTTGCGCTCCTTGCTCAGTTCGTCCTCGGGGAAGGTGGAATTGAACAGCATATCTGCCTGAACTGTCATGGCGTAGTCGATGAACTGCCGGGGGACCAGCACGAGGTAACAGGTGAGGTCCTTGCGGGTGAAGGCATTGATGTAGCCGCCCAGGTCGGTGATCGAATTGTCAAGCTCGTCTCTCGTCAGATGGGCGGTGCCCTTGAACAGCAGGTGTTCCAGAAAATGGGTTATGCCGTTTTCATACAGGGACTCGTATTTGCTGCCGGACTCTATGAATACGAGACTGGCAATCATCGGCGAGCCCGGCTGGGGCTTCATGATGACCTGCATACCATTGGGTAGTTCATAGGTCTCGGTCTGGGCCTGCAAAAGGCCCGGCAAAGCCAGGGCAATAACTGCAAGCAGGGTCACCAGGAGCGGTGATGGAATGACGGGTTTGATCCGACCGGACATGGGGCCTCCTAACGTATTTGGAACACGAGCCGATATTCAGCTATATGTGTCAGCCTGTTAGCAGGTTAAGCTACAATTGCGGTCGCTGATTGTCAACGTCCCTGCAGAAGGATGCGGGGCCGAGACCGCTATTTGATTGACAAGATTCGCGGCTGCAGTATATTCCGCTGACCTGAGACAGTTATGAATAGACGATTGCAAAAGGTTGTTCAGTTGGGTCGCGCGGCAGTGGTGCTGCTGGTGATCGGGGCGATGATTGCCTCCGGGGCCAGTTCGGCAACGCGTCTGTTCCCTGTTGATCAATCGATGGACTCTCAGGAAGACCTTTGGCTTTTCGCCGAGTTGGTGCAGGGGCCCCCGGCTCCTGACGAGGCGGCTGGTAACTGGAGCGACTACGGCCGCCCCAACGGCGAGCCGGCAGCGTATGTAATCTCGCCGCTACTCAAATCGGATGGCGGCTCGCGTAGCATCCTCCGGGAGATCGCCGCGACGCCCCTGCCGGTGTCGCTGACCGGTGGCTGCGCTGCCGACCCGCAGCCAGTCGGAACTCCTTCGCTGGTCTGTTCTGATCTCGGGCGCCAGTTCACGCTGGTCGGCGCCCGTCCCTCCGGTACCAGCTAACCGTGCCTTCAAAGGTGATCGCTGCCTGAGGCAGCGCCTCTGCACCTTGCATTGTTCCCTGACATTCAGAACATCGTAACGATAAGACCTCATTCGCATTGGCGAGAAAGGAAACTCCATGTCCGGCAAAAACTGGCGCGTAATCATTACGCTGATCCTGTTTGTCGTGGCTGTGTTTGCCTTCTGGAATACGTTCAAGCTCTGGACGATGTCACCAGAAGCCCAGCAGCGACTGCAGGAAGAAGATCCGGGCGCACTGCTGGCGCTCCAACAAAAAGCAATCAGACTGGGGCTTGACCTCCAGGGCGGAATCCATGTCGTCCTGCGGGTCAAGATGGAAGAACTGGACGAGGGCGCCCGTCAGGACGCTGTCGACAGAGCCATCCAGGTCATCCGCAACCGTGTCGATGGTCTTGGTGTCGCTGAGCCGACCATTCAGAAACAGGGCAATGATCGCATTATTGTCGATCTTCCGGGCTACACCGATGCCGATCGAGCCGAGGACCTTATTGGCCAGACGGCGCTTCTGGAGTTCAAGCTAATGGCCTCGATTGAGGATGCCAACCTTGTTATCAGAAAGATAGACTCGGTCGTCCATGAGTATGAGCAGAGGCGGACCGGCAGCGCCGATCTCGACAGAGCTGCTCGCGAAAGCCTGGTTGAGGCTGAGGACGCACCCGAGGCAGTTGGCGAAGAGGACGTCCCCGCCCGCCGTCCCCAGACAGATGCTGAGGTGCTGTCAGAGCTGATGGGTGACACCACTATTGACACGACTGAGCTGTTCGGTTTTGAAGAAAGCATCTCGATGGATGCAGAAACAAACCCCGTCTCCAGTCGGCTCCAGGTCGCCTTGTATTCCCAACGCACCAACACCGCCTGGCCCGGCTTCGTGGTCAGCAAGAGAGACCGTGAACTGATCGATCGCTGGCTGGGTATGGAAGAGGTTCGCAATGTCATACCGATTGACATTCAGTTCGCCTGGTCAACCCGTCCGGAAATACGCGATAACCGGGAAGTTTACATGCTGTATGTCCTCAAGCGCAAGGTGCAGTTTCTGGGCAAGTTCCTCGAGAATATCGCGCTGGGTCAGGATTCCTACGGGAAGTATGCAGTTGACTTCCGGCTCTCCGGTGACGGGGCCGCCCGCTTTGCCCAGTTGACCGGTGCCAATATCGACAAGCCGCTGGCTATTGCCCTTGACGGCAAGGTGGAGTCGGCGCCCTTCATAAACTCCAAGATCCGCCGTTCCGGGCAGATTACCATGGGGTCCACGGCCAGGATGGAAGATGCCCGAAACCTGGAGATTGTGCTGAAAGCCGGCGCCCTGCCTGCTCCGGTTGAGATCATCGAGAAGAACGTTGTTGGAGCCACCCTCGGTGCGGATTCCATCAGCAAGGGTTTCACATCGGCACTGATTGGTCTGGCATTGGTGCTGCTGTTCATTGGCATCTACTATCGGTTGTCAGGTATCATTGCCGATGTCGGTCTGCTGTTCAATCTGTTCTTCCTGTTGGCGGTGATGGCCGGGTTGGGGGCGACGCTGACTATGCCCGGTATCGCAGGGATTATTCTCACAATCGGTATATCGGTAGATGCCAACGTGCTAATCTTTGAGCGCATCCGAGAGGAGTTGCGCACCGGCAAGACTGTGCGCGCATCGATCGATGCCGGTTATGAACGGGCTTTCGTGGCGATCTTTGACTCCCACGTTACCACCCTGATTACGGCCGGAGCGCTCTTTTTGCTCGGGTCGGGACCTATCAAGGGCTTTGCGGTCACGTTGTTCTGGGGCGTGTTGATTTCGCTGTACACGGCGTACGTCATCACCAGGCAGATTTTCGACCTCCGCAAGGGCTACAAGACCCTGAGTATCTAAAGGATAGGAAAGGACATAACAATGTTTAGAATAATCGGCGATACCAACATCAACTTCATGGGTGTCCGGAGGATCGCGTTTGTCTTCTCGGCCGTCCTGTTGATCCTGGGTATCACGGCTTTGACAATGGTTGTCACCGGGAAGGCGAATCTCGGAATCGACTTCGCCGGCGGCACCATGATGTATGGTCATTTCGACCATCCGGTCAGTATCGATGAGCTTCGGGCAGTGATCACACCCGAGTTCCCCGATGCCATGATCACGGAGCTTTCGGACTTTGAACTTCCCAACGCTTACATCATCAAGATCAAGCGTCCGGAAACGGAGGCCGAGGCCAAGGAACGACTGGAGCGAGTCGAGCAAATCATGGCGGCGACGTTCGGGAACAACACCTTCAATATCGATTCGCAGCACATTATTGGCCCAGCGGTCGGAGAAACGTTGCGCAACGATGCCCAGAAGGCCGTGCTGCTGTCGTTGATCGGGATCATTATCTATATCTGGTTCCGCTTTGACTTCCGTAGCGGGATTGCGGCTGCCATCGCCACCTTCCATGATGTGTTGGCGGTGCTGGGGATCACCTGGCTCCTGGGGCTGGAATTCGATCTTCTGCTGGTCACGGCCCTGCTGACGCTGGCGGGATACTCTCTGACCGATACGGTCGTCGTTTATGACCGTATCCGCGAGAACCTCAAGAAGTTCCGTACAAGGGGTGAGTTTACGCCGGGTGTCAACAAATCGATCAACGAGGTGCTGTCGCGTACCCTGATGACATCGATCACGACCTTGCTGGTAGTAACAACCCTGTTTATCCTGGGTGGTGAGGTTCTGCGGAACTTCACGCTGGCGCTGATCCTTGGCGTAATGGTCGGTACTTATTCATCAGTATTCGTGGCCAGCCCGATCGTGGTTGAGTGGGAAGCCTGGAAGCCGAAGCGCTTCAAGTAGGCAGGTGGCCGACTTGACGAGACGCGTGAAGCCGGAGACGGGTCGACAGGCCTGCCTCCGGCTTTCTTGTGACGGGAAACAACGCTTTTGGTACAGTGCCGGCCAATCTTAAGTCAACGGAATCGCCTTGAAACGTGTATATTAGGTATATGTGCGTCCCCCTTTCCTTCAGATCGCCAGTAGCCTGGTTGGCTGCTGCTATGCTCCTGGTACTGGTGCTACCGGTGGCAGCCCAGCGTGACCTGGAGCGTCAGTTGGCCCAGATGGGGCTTTCGCGGCAGAGTGCCAGCCAGTCAGCGCCCTCGGCTGTCAAGGTGGCCAGGTTGCACTATGGCGGCGGGGGAGACTGGTACTGGGGACGCTCGGCAGTGCCAAACTTCCTGACCTGGACAGCCCAGAATACCTGTTTTGCGGTCGACAGCGCTGAGCATGTGGTACGCATCATGGATGCAACCTTATTCAGCTTTCCGTTTCTCTTTGCAACCGGGCACGGTGTGATCGAATTCTCCAGCGAGGAGAGGGAACGCCTCCGGCAGTACTTGCGACAGGGTGGCTTTTTGTTCATCAACGATTCCTACGGGATGGAGAAGCACGCTCGGGAGGCCATGGCGAGGCTGTTCCCGGAGCGGGATCTGGTTGATATTCCATTTGAGCACGAGTTGTATCACTGTTTCTACGATTTCCCGACCGGCCCGCCCAAGATTCACGAGCATGACAACAAGCCCCCACGCGGACTGGGGATTATTGTCGATGGTCGGGTGGTGGTCTATCTGCTGATCGAATCCGATATCGGCGATGGCTGGGAAGACTCCCAGGTGCACAACAATCCCCCGGAGAAACGGGAGGAGGCGATGCGCATGGGGGTGAACATCCTGACCTACGCCTTGTTGTATTAGTTGGGTGTACCCGCTCTTTGGTCAACACTCCTGTCGGGGTTGCCGAACAGACTAACAGAAACGCGCTGCCGTCCGTTTGTACTATGATGACTTTGCGACGACTGACATCAATGCCGACACGAAAGGACAGCCTATGACGACCGTTACCTCCTCCGCCGACTTGATATCCAAACTCCGCCGAGTGCTACTGAAACAGCGAATGGTCTGGTTTGGCGCGGGGCTGGTGACTACATTGGCCGCTCTGGCCAGTGCCTGGGTGATCCTGTCGGCTGTGGCCGGAGTTATGGTTGTTCCCGTTTGGCTGAAGATAGCTCTGCTGGCTGGTGCCGGTGCAGGCGCTGTGTATGTGTTCGTTCGGCTGGCCGTCGGGCGGCTGTTTGGTGGCAGCGTGGATCAGGTCGCGGTTGGCCTGGAGCAGAAGCACCCTGAGCTCAAGGGTCGCCTCGTGGCAGCATTGCAGTTCTCACGGACCAGACAGCGCTATGGATACTCGGCGGACTTGATGGAAGCCACGCTGCGACAGGCGATGGAGCGCTCGCGCGACGTCAATTTCAACGAGTATGTGTCGTTGTTCACCCTGTGGCGCTCGGCCCGTCTGCTGGGCGCGGCCGCGGTTGTGGCGGTGGCTCTCCTGGTTGCCGTGCCTGGTCTGTACACGCATTCGTTGGCCGTGTATTCCAACCCCACGACCGAAATCGCCCCGCCGTTGGGATACCATGTTGTTCCCGATCCGGGTTCGATCGAATGGGTCAAATACCGGGATATCACCATCGGGGCCGCCATCTACGGAACAGGGCTTCCTGACCAGGCGAAGATCTTCTACCGACTTGCAGGCGGCAGTTGGCAGGTTACCAAAGTAGATCTGGCTGATACCCGCCACTTCCTGCATGAAGGAGGTGATTCCGTACATGTAACCACGACCCTGCGCCAGGTGAACAAGTCATTCGACTACTATGTACAGGCCGGGCGTGTTACTACTGACATCCAGAAGGTTGAGGTGGTTGACCGCCCGCGCGTGACGGGTATGAAGCTGTCGATCTTCCCACCGGAGTATACCGGTTTGCCGCCAAGCATCATCGACGAAAATACAGGCTCGTTTTCGGCTATTGTCGGCAGCCGCGTCAGTATGCAGATCGAGACTAACCTGCCTGTTGTCTACGGGGAGCTGGTGTTCAGCGACACCGCAGCCGGCAACCAGCCACTGAAGGTCTCCCCGCAGCACCTGGAGACCTCACTGAGAGTCGATGAATCACAGTCATACCATATCAGGCTTCGCGACCACCTCGGCGAGGAAAACCCGGACCCCATCGAGTACTATGTCACCGCCATCCCGGATGAATACCCGTCGGTCGACGTTCTGGTGCCGGGGTTCAACGTGAACCTGACGGATGAGATGGTGCTGCCGCTGAAGGTGCGCATTTTCGATGACTTCGGTTTCTCTTCGCTGGTCCTCAAGTACAAGGTCGTCTCGCAGGGGCGTGCATCCGATGAGAATGTCGTCGTGCTGCACTTCTCGGATCGTATCAAGACCGAGGGGGATATCCAGTTCACCTGGGACCTCGATCCGCTGAATCTGTTTCCCGGGGATTACGTCGTCTACCAGTTCGAGGTGGCCGATAATGACAACATCAGCGGCCCCAAGCTCACGACTTCCCGGACGTACATTGCGCGGCTGCCCTCTCTCGATGAGATCATAGCGGATGTGGAGCACGAGTCTCAGGGGCGGATTAACAAGGCCGAGGAGCTGTTCCGCTCCGCCCGGGAGCTCAACGAGCGCTTGCAGAACGTTGCCCGCAAATTAGAAGCGCAGAAGAAGCAGTCTCAGCAAAGCAGCGATTGGCAGCAGCAAAGGGAACTGGAGTCGATTCTGCAGAGAAACGATGAAGTGCTTCAGCAGGTGCAGAAGCTGTCCGAGCAGATGGATCAATCGCTGGAGAAGATACAGGAGAACGCCCTGCTCAGCCGGCAGATTATGGAGAAACTGCGGCAGATCCAGAATCTGTTCGAGGAGGTTGCCACGCCCGAGATGCGTGAGGCCCAGGAGAAGCTGATGGAGGCGCTCAAGAATATGGACCGTCAGCAGCTCGATCAGGCCATGAAGGAGTTCGAGATGAGCCAGGAGGAGTTCATGAATCGCCTGGAGCGCACGCTCGCCCTTCTTAAGCGGATGCAGGTAGAGCAGAAGATGGAAGCGATGATCCGCAAGGCCGAGGAGATTCTCAAACAGCAGGAGAACGTCAATCAGACAACCGATTCCGCCGATGCTGATCAGCTACCCGATCTAAGCCGGGCAGAGCAGGACAACCAACAGGCGCTCGAGCAGCTCAAGCAGGAGGTCGCGGATCTGAAGGCCCTCGCGAAAGAGGCTCAGATGGAAAACAGCGAGGCGCTCAGGCAGTTCTCCGAGGCGGTTGAGACGAGTGACGCCGATCAGAATATGCAGCAGATGACGCAGCACCTGCAGCAATCGGAGCGTCAGCAGGCCTCGCAGGAGGGGGCCCGGGCGCAGTCGAAGCTGATTCAGATGCTCGATAATATGCAGCAGCAACTGCTGGCCATGACCGGCGGTGACCAGGACAAGGCCATGCAGCAGATGCGCACGGCGCTTCGCGATGCCAACTATCTGTCCAACGAGCAGGAGAAGCTGCTGAAGGAGGCGGCTGTGATGGACCAGCGATCATCGATGCTTCGCGAGCTGGCGCCTCGTCAGCAGGACCTGATCAGTTCCTGCAATGGCCTGCAGAACCGCCTTCAGGAGCTCGGCAAGGAATCCCCGTTTGTTGCTATGGAGATTCAGAAACTAATCAGCGATGCCGTCGCACAGATGAAACTGGCGATGGAGGGGCTCGATGGTGCTCGAGGCAGTAGTGCGCAACGGTCCCAGCAGCAGGCCATGAGTCAACTGAACCGCGCCTCGCTTCGCCTGCTGGAGTCGATGGAGCAGCAGCGTGAGTGCAATAAGGGATCCAACTGCAATAAGAGTATGTCCCAACTTGAGTCGCTGTGCAACAAACAGAACCAGCTCAACCAGCAGACCCAGCAGCAGTGCAACAACCCCGGCAGCAGCAGTATGGGAAACACCGGTCAGCAGCAGATGCGCACCGGCGAAAGTGGCTTCGAGCGCCTGGCTGGAGAGCAGGGGGCCATTCGAAAGTCACTGGAGCAACTGGCCAACGAGTTCGGAGACTCGCGCCAGATTATGGGGCGGCTCGATGACATCGCCCGCGAGATGAAGGAAGTGGAAGAGGCGCTCGCCGAGGGCAATGTCGGTGACGAGACTCTGGAGCGGCAGCTTAAGGTGTACTCACGGATGCTTCAGGCGACGCGCTCATTGCAGCGCAAGGACTTCAGCGAGCAGCGGAAGGCCGAAAGCGCAACCGAGACACAGGTGTTCATGCCACCCGCCTTGCCCACAGACCTGCTGCAGGATCGGGGCCGGCTTGAGGATCGTCTCAACCGCTATCTGGGAACTGACTACCCCGAGCAGTATGAGCGCCAGATCAAGGCCTATTTCAAGGCGCTACTGAACCTGGAAACCGGACAGGGAACCTCAAGCGGCAACGGTGATCGGTAATGGTTCTTTCGCTCATGAAGCGGTCGGCGTGGCTGGTGTTGGGCGGTGTGATTGCCTTCCTGACAGTCGCCGGTGATACGGCTCGAGCTGACCGAACAGAAGTTCCCGAGCAGCCTTCTATGATTCTGGCCGACAGATCCCCCCATGAGGGTACGGTAGAGATCCAGCAGCCGGATTTCGACCGTTCCCTGCGTGATCCCGCTCTTCTGGAGCAGCTCAACCTTGCGCGCCGACTCATGCGTGACGGGAACTACCTCGGAGCGTCAGCGGTGCTGGAGGTGCTCTACGAGGAGTATCCCAACGACGCTCGAATCTACTCCCACCTGCACAACTGCTATACCTTCCTGCAGTACTTCGACAAAGCTGTTGAACTCAGCCGCCGCATGGCCGATGCCAATCCGCATGAAATCCGTTTCGTGTTGCAGTTGGCCGAGAGCTTCACCCGCCGGGGAGACCGCGATTCAGCGCTGGCAGCATATCATGCTGCCGCCGAGCAGTTGATCGATCGCACCCCAAATCAGTATGAACCCCTGTTGCGCAGCATGCTCAGCTTCAGTTATGCAGAGCAGGCTCTTGCGGTCATAGACCGGGTTCGTGGGAATCGACAGGATACGCTGGCTCTGGCGCTGGAGCGAGCTGAGGCCCTGCAGTTTCTCAAGCGCTACGGTGATGCCGCGTCCGAGTATTACCGGCTGGTCGATGATACCACGCGTGCAGGCACTACCGCTCGCAAGAAGCTCGGTGAGTTGCTGGACTTCTCTGACTCGGCTCCTGCTGTCGAGAACGTGCTCCTTGAGTATGTGCGTGGTGGCTCGGCACCTTTGCAGGCAATCGACCTGCTCTCATCGCACTATTTGAAGCATGACCGGTTTGACCGGGCCTTTGAATTCGCCCTGTTGCACGACTCCCTCAGCGGACAGAACGGGCGGTCGCTGGTGAGTTTTATGCGTCGCTGTCAGGATCGGCGACTGTTCTCTGAGACAATCGAACTGGGTGAATACGTACTGCAGCGCTATGACTCACTGCGCCATGCCGAACAGGCCCGCTTCATGCTGGCCGACGCCTGTGTCCGTCTGGGACGGTATGACGAAGCCATGGCGCACTATGACACTATTGCTGCCACCTATGCACAACTGCCGGATAAGTCAATGGCGCTCTATCAGAAGGGTCGCATTCTCCTGGATCACCTGAATCTCCCCGAACAGGCTCTGGAGCTTTTCGATTCCGTCCAGACACACTATCGCGGGGGAGAGGGGTTCATCCGGGCGCAGTTGTCGATCCCCTACTGCTACCTGCGTCAGGGACAGCTCGAATCGGCCCACAACGCGTTTCAGCAGCTGTTGAAACGACGACTGACCCCGGACATGACAGAGGAAGTCCGCTATCATGTGGCTCTGATCAAGTTTCTCGGGAAGCAACCGGACTCCGCCCGCGCAGAGCTGAATCGGCTGCTGGTTGAGCATCCTGATGGTTACTTCGTCAATGACGCAATTGGTCTGATGATGGTTATGGATGAAGCCGAGGAGGCCGAAGACCTTCTGTATGACTACTCCAACGCTCTGCTCTTTGAGCAGACGCGCCAGTATGACTCCATGGCCGTCAAACTGGAGCTGTTGGCCTCTGCAGAAAACCCGGCCCTGGCCGATGACGCTCTCTATCGTCTCATGCGGATCAGTTTCGACCACCTCGACACCGCGGCAGCCAAAGGCTATGCCGACCGACTCATCAACGACTTCGCGGATTCGTATTACGCTCCCTTTGGGCTGAAAGCGCGCGCCGATCTGCTGCGGTTAGATTCGCGTACACGTGAAGAGGCTGCGGACATCTACCGCGAGCTCCTCAAAGAGCACCCGAACTACCCGTTTGCCTCTGAAATTCGGGCTGTCTTGCGTCAACTCGACGTGGATCAGAGAATCGGCTGAGCTTCGGCCAATATCTACTGATATGGGCCGGTTGTGGGAAATCCAACTAAAGCACTCAATTTATGAGTTGAGATTTGATCGCCCCGTGTTATATTTCGTGCCGTATCTGAGCAGGCGGAGTATAACAGACAGATCGGCAGGTGCTCAGTGGTGCCTCTGTCGACATAATCGGAGGGTGACTTGCCCACATCGTCAACTGCTTCCAATCCGGGCTTTGATCGTGTCAACGCCTTCATCGCCGGCGGCGTTTTCCTGATTTCGTTCATAGTCTATGCCATGACAGTACAGCGCACGTTCTCCTTCTGGGACTGCGGCGAATTCATTGCTGCCTCGGCTATCCTGGGTATCCCCCATCCTCCCGGCACACCGTTGTTTGTGGTCCTCGGAAGAATCATGGCCGTGATTCCCTTTGTTGAGGACATATCGCACCGGATCAACTACATTTCGGTTATCGGTTCTGCCGTAACTGCGATGCTGAGCTACCTGCTCACTGTGCGGCTGGTCGGCTACTTCTTCGGCGAGAAGCGCCATGAGGGCATCAACCGGTTCATCGCATACATCGGAGGTGTTGCGGGCGCCTTCTTCGTTGCCTTCTCCGATACCATCTGGGGTAACGCCGTAGAAGCCGAGCGCTATGGCTTGGCCTTGACCATATCGATGGCTATTGTCTGGCTTGCCGTGCGTTACTATGAACGGCGAGGCACCGATTCAGCCACGATCCTGATGCTGATGGCCATATACCTGGCTACTCTGGGCATCGCAATCCACATGACCGTCTTCCTCGTGCTGCCGGCCTGCGCCATCTTCTTCGTCCTCAAGCCGAGTGCAACTACGAGGGACTGGGCGCTGTTGTGTGGCTTCTTTGTCGTTGAGCTGTTGCTGATCCTGTTGTTCGCGGACGGGCGTGGCGGCCCTGGTCTGTTTTACCTGGTCACAGCCCTTCTGGCGCTTGCACTGGCCTTCACTTTGCGAAGGAAGATCCGCTGGGGAATCCTCATTGCCCTGGCGTCTATAGGCAGTGTTATGATGTCATTCACAGCTTACGCTGAAGTGCTGCCCATCACCGTGGCCGTTCTTGTGGTTGTGGGGTTGGTTAACAAGCGGTTCAACCTGCAGGTCAATTGGAAGGCCAGTCTGCTGCTCGTGCTGGTGGCGTTCATTGGGGTGAGCGTCCATTTCATCATCCCGATTCGCTCCGAACTCAATCCCCGGATAGACGAAAACAACCCGTCGCGGGACTTTCGAACTTTCATGGCCTTCCTTGATCGCAAGCAATATGGTCAGGTATCGATGGTCGATCGTATGTTCAATCGGCGGGGCCTGCTGGAAAACCAGTTCGGGCGCCACGCCAACATGGGCTTCTGGTCGTACTTCGAGCAGCAATACTCCCCGGCGCGGTGGGGCTTCGCGCCGTTCTTCATCCTCGGGCTTGTGGGTGTTGCCTTCGCGATCAAACGCAAGCTTAAGATCGGCTTCCCGTTCTTTGTTCTGCTCTTGCTGACAACAGCCGGCCTGATCTTGTATATGAATTTCGCCGATGGCACCCAGTATAATCCCCAGACTGGCGATGCCTACATGGAGGTGCGCAACCGCAACTACTTCTTCACGCCCGGTTTTGCCTTCTTTGGTATTGCGATGGGAGTGGGGGTTGCTGCCGTTATGACGTTGGTGCGTGATCGGCTCCAAGCCTCGAATCCCTCGCTGGCCAGAAACTCCGTGTATCTGACATCGCTGCTGGTGTTTCTGCCGATGATCACGCTGGCCAACAACTGGCACCGGAATGATCGGTCCGACAACTACACTCCATACAACTACGCTGCCAATATCCTTGATACCTGCCCGCCGAATTCCATCCTGTTCACCTCCGGGGATAACGACACCTTCCCGTTGTGGGCGCTGCAGGAGGCGTATGACTACCGCAAGGATGTCGTCGTAGTCAACCTCTCACTGCTGAACACCGACTGGTATGTCGAGCAGATGAAAAACCGCTACGGTGTCCCCATTTCGCTGACCAAAGACCAGATTCTGTGGCATCCGTTTGAGATCAGACCCGGCATACAGGCTCCGCGGCCGCGTGAGCAGTTTCACGATCGACCGCGCAAACGGATGACTTTCCTGCAACCGTCGCTCTGGAACAACCAGCAGGTCAAGGTGCAGGATATGATGGTCGACGAGATAGTGATCGAAAACGCCAAGCTGGGATGGAAGCATCCCATATTCTTCACCTCGCAGCCGTACGCAGAGTCTCCGCTGAAGCTGCAGGAGAAGACGGTTGCCTACGGGATGCTCTACAAGTTGCTGCCTCAGCCGGATTCTCCGAAAGTGGTTGTCGACACCGGGTATCATTTGTACAGGCATGTGTATCGCTTCGACGGTTTGGAGGATGCCGACGTCTTTCGCGATGAGAATACCACCGGCGTATTTCTCGGTATGGGGCTCGGTTTCATTCGAATTTTCGACGAGCTCGTACGCAACGGCCAGGTCGACAGCGCCATGGCTCTCGGCGAGCACATGCTCAGGGTCTTTCCTGAGTACTGGCAGACGTATGTCGTCATGGCCGAGCAGTATGATATCAGGGGCGATACAGCCAGTTCCTCAGAGTTGTTTGTGCGGTTGCATGACACGCTGACATCGTTTGTTCGGAGCAACCCCGGCAACTACTTCTATCTGGGGGATCTGGGTCTGGCCAAAGTGGAGTTGGGAGATCGGCGAGATATGCCGGAGATGATAGAAGACGGCATCGCCCACCTCTGGAAGGCTTTCCAAATCAACCCCAACAGCAGCTACAGCTTCCGCAAACTCATTAGTGTGCTGGCTCAACAGGGCCGAATTGATGAGATGCGCCGTGCGGCTGCCATACACGCCGAGTACAAGATCAACCGGCAGGATACTTTCGTTCAGCGGCTTCTGGGCTTCGGCGGATAGTATCGCTTACTGTTGATTACCGGGTCGAATGCGAAGCGCCCGATTGATCTCCGAGTGGGGAGCAATCGGGCGCCTGCCATTCCTGCGGTGCCGAAGCAACTGCTTCTACAGCACGTAGCCGGACCGCCGCCGGTAGCGGTCGTCTCTCTGTTCGAGAAGCTGTTCGTCCACAATCTCCTGGCGCAGTTCATCGACGTTGCGAAAGTAGCGACTTATGATGCGGTTCACCTCGTCGGCGGTGTATTCCCGGTCCGGCTCAAACTGTGCCAGAATGAACTCCAGCAGGTGCCGCCGGGCACTGCGCCCGACCGCGTTCCCTCGCGGGGTCTGCCTGCCACCAGCGGCCGTTTCGGGCTGGCGCCTTACTACGGCTCGGGTTCTTGGTGGCTGTGAAGCCGGATCCGCTGGCTGTTCAGACCGGCCGTTCGACTGACCTTCCAGCCAGTCATAGACGGCCTGTTCCGGAATACGCCAGTCTTTGCCAATCTTATATGCCTTGATTTCTCCCGCCTGAACCTTGCGCGTAATCACCTGTACATTCATTTTGAGCTTCTTGGCCAGCTCCGATGTAGTAAAGAACTCGGTGTTCTTGATAATCCCTTCATAGTAATCCACCGCTGCGTCTCCTAAAAGTATGCATCCATAATGTACTGAGCGTGCTGTTATCAAACGTATGCCGCTGAATCTTATCGCACGAAGGCGTATTGTCAAGGATTTAACTGTAGATTGAAAAGCCAGCGCTGCACACGGGTTACCACCATGGATAGGAGGAGTGTCAGCGTCCTGCAAATCAACAACTTAACAAAGACAACGATTGCCTTGGCGATGCCCGGTCATGCCGTTGAGGATGGTGCATGTATCAGCGTAAAAAAACTGCAATGGGAACTTGGCAGCGGCTGAATCTTTTCGTATATTACAGATACAGGACAGTTCGACACTTCCTTTTTTGATTAACCCTCATCAAACGCGGTTTGATTTCTCTCATTGCCGAAGTGTCGCCGGGGTGGCGCGAGCTGTCCGGACACACCCCTATGCCGTAAGCACCCCTCGGTCAGCAGGAGCGACCGACTCAGCGCGCCCCGTATCAAAAGGAAGGAGGCCAGTATGACTGCCAGACACCAAACTGCTGCCGGCAGCCCGGAAAAAAAACACGTTACTGACATAGAAAAGCTGCCGCATTTGTCCCAGGCTGAACGTGTTCGCCTCAGACCAGTCACCGATCGGTTTGCATTCCGGGCGACACGGTACTATCTGAACCTGATCGACTGGACGGATACTCAGGATCCTATCCGTCGGTTGATAGTCCCGACACCGTCAGAACTAAGACAATGGGGTCAGCTTGATCCCTCCCGCGAAAGCGCCGTCACCGTTGCGCCCGGGGTGCAGCACAAGTACACGTCGACAGCGCTGCTTCTGGCGACGCCGATGTGCAGCGGGTTCTGCCGTTACTGCTTCAGGAAGCGCCTGTTTATGGACGGTACCAGAGAGAAAGAGGCTGTGAGCGATTTCAGCGAGGGCATCAGGTATATTGCGTCTCATCCCGAGATAACCAATGTCCTCGTGACCGGCGGGGATCCGATGGTGCTGTCTACCAGGCGCCTCGGGAGTCTGTTGAAGAAGCTGCGGGAAATCGATCATGTGCGCATTATCCGTATCGGCACCAAAACACCGGCGTTCAATCCCTACCGTTTTCTCGATGACGAGCGACTATTCGATGTGCTCTCGGAGCATTCGCATCTCGATCGCCGCCTGTATGTCATCTGCCACTTTGACCACCCTCGTGAGCTTACGTCCCAGGCCCGGGAGGTCATTGACCGTTTGATTCGATCCGGAGTCATTTGCGTCAATCAGACGCCGATTTCGCGCGGGATCAACGACAACGCTGAAGTGATGGCTCAGCTCATGAACGAGCTGTCGTATATGGGAGTGCCGCAGTACTACTTCTTCCAGTGCCGACCGACAACGGGCAACTATCCCTATGCCGTGCCGATAGTCGAGGGCTATTACCTGGTGGAGCGCGCCAAGGCCCTGTGTTCGGGGCTGGCTAAGCGCCTGCGGCTGGTCATGTCGCATGAGTCCGGCAAGGTGGAGGTCGCCGGTGTGGATCGTCGCCATGTCTATCTAAAGTACCACCGGGCCAAAGAGGCGCGTGATGATCACCGCTTCGTCGTGTGCCATCGAAACGACAACGCCTACTGGCTCGATGAACTTCGGCCGGTAGACGGGTATTCTAATCCGTATTTCGGTCGGCATCAGGCCCATCGTGATCAGACCGGGCTCTCCTGTCTGCCCGATTAGCGGTCGCGTAATCGAACCGGGATCCGATTTACCCGGCTTGCGCCGGCACCGAGCCGCGTCGACTGGCGAGCTATTGTTTGCACACGATCATGGAGGATGCCTGGGCCTTCGGGAAGATGATTACCTCGGCGATCTGCACATGCTCAGGACGGTTGGCAATCCAGACCGCCGTTTCGGCAATGTCATCACCGGTGAGCGGCTGGTACCCCTGATACACGGCCCCGGCTCTTTGAGTGTCCCCCCGAAAGCGGACCAGCGAAAACTCGGTCTCGACAAGGCCCGGGTCAATGGTAGATACCCGGATCGGCGTATCAACCAGGTCGATCCTCATCCCCTTGGTGATAGCATCCACGGCGTGCTTGGTGGCGCAGTACACATTACCGCCCGGGTATACCTCATGACCGGCAATGGAACCGATGTTGATGACATGTCCCCGGCCCCGCTGCACCATGCCAGGCAAGACCGCTCGGCTGACATAGAGCAGCCCTTTGACGTTGGTGTCGATCATCTCGTCCCAACCCGAGATGTCCCCCTCATGCAGTCTCTCCAGCCCTCTGCCCAGGCCGGCGTTGTTTATCAGGATGTCAATGGCGGACCAGGATGTTGGCAGTCCCGAGATGGTTGTCTCGACGGCCTGTCGGTCGCGAACGTCAAGTTTCAGAAGGTGACACGGTCCAACCAGCTCGCCGGCCAGTTCTTCCAGCCGCTCCAGGCGTCGGGCGGCCAGAATGACCCGTGCTCCGGCCTCGGAGAACCTGCGGGCGCAGGCCTGGCCAATTCCGGCCGAGGCGCCGGTTATCAGGACGGTTTTGTCGCTCAGCATATAGATCGCCTCCGCTGTTTCAGATGAACCCGACTTCCGGGACAATGTACGCCCACAGGAGTCAACGGTCAAACGCCGGTTGCCGCCCGATGTTTCCGGCGAGTGTGGGGTGCGATGTATAGGCTGTAGGCAAGAACCGACATATTCGGCCCGTGACGATATCAATCGGGAACCCCCTGCCGCCTGCTATGTTGTTCTATACAAACAATATAGATACTGTCTTCGATTCACTATACGGTCATGTCTGAGTCGGCACGCTTTCTGCAGGATAGACAGCGGAAGAAAGGCTAAATATTTCCTCGCCGCAGTCCGATACCGGAGTATAGGCCAATGGCCACAACTCCCTTCTGGCGGCTGGGAAGTCACCGAAAGGCAGGGCCATGCCGTCGAAGACAATCGACAGAATTCGCGTAGGGTTGCCGAAGAAGACCTACTGGCACCTCTACAGCCTGCAGAACCTGCAGACGGAAAAGCTGGCGAAGGTCGTCAATAAGATACTCAAAGCTGAGTACATGCTGGTGAAATAGCCGCGTCCTGACGGGCATTAAAACCTTGACATACAGCGGGTCAGGGCCTACTTTCATCGCTTATATTGACTGACCACAGTGCGGCTTTCTCTATGACTGCAGGGGAATTACCGTACTGTGAAAGCTGGTAAGCGATGTTCAGAAAGAAATTGACCCTCATGTTGATCCCCAATTCTCAGGGGGTCAGCCGTCAAATCTCGGTGTCCAAGGCCTGGCTGTATCTTTGTGCGGTCGCGGTCGTCCTCATAACTGTGGCCGCAGTGTTCTTCTCCGCCCAGTTCTTCACTGACAAGGTCGCCGAGAAGGAGCTTAACCAACTCCGGGCTGAAAACCAGCGGCTCAAAGCCAAGTTCGAGCAAATGCGCTGGACATTGGCGGAAGTCGAGAGCCGCTATGATGTCCTCACCGAAAAGGAAGGCTACATCCGGTCGCTATTCAACCTGCCGGAAGTCAATGCCTCGCAGCGTCGCCTCGGCGTCGGTGGTCCTCAGCCGCCGCGTCTGGCCACCATGGACGAGACCGAACTGATCGCCTATGATACCGAGCGCAAGCTCGATCACATGTTGCGCCTGTCGGAACTGCACCTGCAGGAGTTTACCGAGGTCGAGAACGAATTCCTCGATATCCGTGACCGACTGGAGTACACCCCGTCAATCTGGCCTACCAAGGGCTGGTTCAGCCGCGGCTATGGCATGCAGCATGACCCGTTCACCGGGTATAAGCAGATGCACCGCGGGGTCGATATCGCCAACCGGGCTGGTACGCCGATAGTGGCTACCGCTGCCGGTAAGGTGGTCAAGATTGCCCGCCAGGACCGAATGGGCAAGATGATCACCATTGATCACGGCTACGGTTTCCTTACCCGCTACGGACACCTTTCGGATGTCAAGGTCAAGGTCGGTCAACAGGTAAAGCGCGGTGACCCGATTGCCCTTATGGGGAACACCGGTCGTTCGACCGGCCCGCACCTGCACTATGAGGTCTGGCGCAACAAGAAGGCGCTCAACCCGATGGACTACATTCTCAACGAAATGTACGCCACGACTGACTGAGAGATTGAGTGACTGACTGACTGGATTTCCGCTCCACGTAACTGAGCTTCGGGGCCGCCTTGTCAGGCGGCCCCGTTTTTTCGTATGCTTCGACTGCTCAGGCTGTGCCCGGCGATGAAAAAGCTGGCCGAAACGAGATTGTTGTTGTATACTGCTACCCATCGACAATACGGGTCCATGCTATCCGATTACAGGGAACAATCCGCCCGCAGCGCGCGGTTGTGATAGGTACCGAAGGTGAGGTGATGAACACATGAGTCGGGAAACAAAACGACGCACCAGTAAGGCTGCTTTGGCGCTCAATGACGGCGGTGCTGACACCGAACGGGAGATCAGAGAGATCATAGCGCAGATCAAACGCGGCAACCAGCATGCCTTCACCGAGCTTGTGCAGCGTTATCAATCGCAGGTGGCCTCGCTTGCCTATCGGATGGTCGGTGACTACGACGAGGCCGCCGACATCACGCAGGATGTATTCGTCAAGATGTCGCGCAATCTGTGGCGATACGACCAGAAGAAGAAATTCTACACATGGTTGTATCGGATCACAGTGAATGCCTCCATCGACTACATGCGAAAGCACAAACGACACCGGCATGACCAGTTGGACAATGTGCAGGAGAACCTCATCAGTATTGATCACACTCCTGAGAACGACTACCAGCGACAGCAGCTCAATCGTCATATCAGGCAAGCGACGAAGACGCTTAATGAGAAACAGCGGTCGGCGTTTCTTCTGCGTGATGTCGAGGGATGCAAGATCGATGATGTCGCCGACATCATGGACATGCCCGAGGCCACTGTGCGTTGGTATCTGCACCGCGCCCGCTCACGGATTCGCAAGGAGTTGATGCGTCGTTGCCCCCAGCTTCTTCTGACGCTCGGGTTCAAGTAGCCCGGTCTACGGCCGTTGCGGCCACAGTTTTTCTTCACTTGCAGACGGATTTGCTCTATGTTGGGACATTATGGCACTTGTTGATGTCACCTTGAAGATCGAGGGGATGCACTGTGCCGGCTGTGTCGCCGGCATCGAGCGCGAGGTCAGCGGAATCAGGGGAGTTGATTCCTGCCGCGTCAACCTTGCCCTGCGTTCGGCGGTTGTCGACTACGACCCCGAGATCACCACTCAGGAGGAGATTGTCGGGCGCATAAACAGGCTCGGATACAAGGCCGAGGTTGGCTCCGATGACATCCTGACTGCTGAGGACAAAGAGAAGCGTCGCGCCCTGCGCAGTCTTATTCATGCTGTCGCGCTGACAGTGCCCCTGATGGTTGTCGCCATGCTGCCGATGGTCATCGGTCAGGCGCTGGTGTCCCCGCTGATTGATGGTTTGATCCAGATGGCGCTCGCCGGCGTCGTGCTGTTTGTGGCCGGGGGCAGCATACTGCGCGATGCCGCGGCGCGGCTGGTGCACCTTCAGGCAAACATGAATACGCTGATCGCCCTGGGCACCTTGACGGCTTTCTTCTGGAGTACATGGACGCTGCGCCAGATTGCCGGCACGGGTGAGCCCCATGCCCTGTATTTTGAGTCGGCAGCCATGATTATCGCTCTGATTCTCACCGGACGCTACCTTGAGGCTGTCACCCGGTCACGCGCTTCCGATGCCATCAAGAAACTGGCATCTCTGCGGCCGTCGCAGGCCTTGGCCATAATCAATGGCACGGAGGTCGAAATCGACGCCACCGGTGCACAGCCGGGGATGGTGCTGCTGGTCCGTCCCGGCGAACGTGTGCCGGCCGATGGCCGCATTATCGAGGGACGACCCCTGATTGACCAGTCCATGATCACCGGCGAAAGTCTCCCCGCGGAGTTAGGTGAAGGGGACGAAGTCATCGGCGGGACGCTCAACGGCAACGTGTCGTTCAAGCTCGAAGTGACGGCTTCGGCGGCCAACAGTTTCCTTGAGAAGGTCATCGCTCTGGTCGCCCAGGCGCAGAGCCGCAAGGCCCCGGTCCAGCGACTGGCTGACAAAGTAGCGTCGATCTTCGTGCCCATCGTCATTGTGATCGCCGCGATCACGGCCGGCGCCTGGTATTTGTGTGATGGTTACGGACCGATGCTGATCAAGAGCACTGGCGCCGTGCTGATCATAGCCTGTCCGTGTGCCCTGGGTCTGGCGACGCCAACCGCGATACTGGCGGCCACTGGGCGGGCGGCTCGCGAGGGAGTCATTATTCGCGGCGGCGATGTACTCGAGCGCGCCTCCGAGATCGATATGGTCATTTTTGACAAGACGGGTACGCTCACCAACGGGCAGTTAGAGGTAGTGGGCGTCCATACCTTTGGGGGATTCCCTGAACGAACGCTGATCCGGCTTGCCGGCTCCGCTGAGATTCAATCCGAGCACACCCTGGCCCGGGCCATAGTTGAATACATGAAACAGCAGCAAATCGAGACCACTCCCGTCCGTGAGGTCGAGGCCGCACCAGGCCTCGGGCTGACCGCGAGCTTCGAGGGACGGCGGCTGGTGCTAGGTAATCGTGCCCTGATGAGGCGCGAGAAGGTCGATTTGACCGAGGCGTCGCCAACGGCAGAGAAGGAGATGGCGCAGGGACGGACGGTTGTCTTCGTCGCCCTGGACGGGCAGGCAGTAGGGTTGATCTGTCTTCTGGATCGCCTGCGTCCTGAGTCACGCGATGTCATCAGGGAACTGCGCTCCCGAATGAGACAGGTAACCATGCTTTCGGGAGACACCAGGCAAACGGCTGCAGGAGTAGCCTCCAGTTTGGGGTTGCAGCACTACGAGGCCGGGGTCAAGCCGCATCAGAAGCAGACAATCCTTGAGTCGCTGGCTAAGCTCGGCTTCAGTGTCGCTATGGTCGGCGACGGGATTAACGATGCCCCGGCGCTGGCCGCTGCCAGTGTCGGCATCGCCGTCGGCAGCGGCACCGATGTTGCGATTGAGACCGCTGACGTCATATTGGTGCGCTCCGATCTGACCGGAATTCCTCGGTTGTTCGACATATCCAAGGCCGGTATGAGGACCATTCGACAGAATCTTTTCTGGGCCTTCTTCTACAATGTACTCGCTGTTCCCCTGGCGGCCGGGCTTCTGTACCCGTCGCTCGGCCTGACGCTCTCACCCGTGATCGCAGCGGCGGCTATGTCACTCAGCTCCGTGTTCGTCGTTACTAACTCCCTCAGACTCAGCAGGATCAGTCTGTAGTCGGCAAACCGGCGACCCCTCAGACACATGGCCTGTGCCTGAGGTTCGGACAGCCGAGTAAGGGTTACAGTTTCCGTCGTTTTCGCCGATAACTACATCAAGCCATCTGGCCGAATTGAGCCATTCAATAAGGGGAAAACGAGCTTGAAACCTGCGGAATCGTCTATGCCGGGGAATGAGCCGGACATCAGGAAGGTGCTGACAGCCGAGGTTGGTGACGATCAGGATGATACCTGGCTCGAGGTATTCTCAATCTTCGTCCACGACATCGAATCTCCGCTGGCCTCCATTAAGTACCTGCTCAAAATAATGGAAGACGGACGACTCGATCTGCGGAAGCCGCTGCACCAGCGAATGGTCAGGTCGTCTCGTATCGCCCTGGAGCGGGCGGAATCCATTATCTACGACATCATGGCCGTTGCCCGTGCCGGCTCCGCAGGATTGCCGGTCAGCAACGTGGTTTTGGACCCGATACCGCTGATAAAGGAAGCCGTCGAGATGGTCGCTGCCTCAGCCGAGGATCGGGACATAGAGATCAAGCTTGCGCTCCCGGATCAGCCTGTCAAGGTTCACGCCGATCCGAAACTGCTGCCGCGGGTGCTGGACAACTTGTTGTACAACAGCCTCCGGCACACGCCATCAGGGCGGGCTGTTACCGTCTGCCTCGAGGAAAACGACGATCGCCTGTTTGTGCATATCAAGGACGACGGATCAGGGCTGGGAGATATCGACCCGGCCAGACTGTTCGAAAAGTATGGCCAACTCCAGATGCGTTCAGAAGGGAAGCATCGCGGCGTGGGCCTGGGGCTGTACTTCTGCAAACTGGCCATGACCGGCATGGGAGGTACAGTCATCGCTGCCGATCACGACGACGGGGGAGCGGTCTTCTCCGTTCGATTGAAGAAAGCCGAGGAGTAAGGGTATGAGTCTGAAGCTTGATGCCGAGTCGTATCTCCGGTCCGGCTCGAACGAATTGCGGGTGCTGGAATACCGCACCACCAATATGTCGTTCGGCATCAACATCCTCAAAGTCAGCAAGATAGTGTCCGATCTGGTCGATTTCACCGCATTACCGGAATCTCATCCTGCCATCAAGGGTGTCTTCAAGGAAATGAACAGGCTTGTTCCGGTGATCGATCTGGCTGAGTTTTTGGGAGTTGCGAACGAACAGACCAGGCGTGAAAAAGTCATTGTCACCGAGTTCTTTGGTGTGTTGACAGGACTCTGGGTCCACAAAATCGACTGGATTCATCACTTCCAGTGGGAAGACGTCATCGATGCCGAGCAGGTATTCGCGAATATCGACCATCGGTATGTGCTGGGTATCGTCAAGCCAACCGAGGACCGCATGGTGCTGCTGCTTGATTACGAAACGATGCTGCTGGACCTGTGCCCGCACCTGCGTCAGAATGAGGTTGCTACCGAGATGATCGGCAAAGTCGACTTCTCCGGTCGGAAGATTCTCGTGGTGGAGGATTCTCCGGCGGTGCGCGCCATGCTGGTGGACCAGTTTACGAACATGGGGGCGCAGGTGGCCGAGGCTAACGACGGCGCCCATGGGTGGAGCACCTATCAGCAGGATGCCTTTGATCTCGTGGTCTGCGATGTCGAGATGCCGGTAATGGATGGACTGGCGTTGACCCTGAATATCCGGCAATCGGAGCGATCATCGACACCGGTGGTGGTTTACTCCTCCATTGGCGATATCGGGATGAAGGCCCGGGCCAGGTTCCTGAAAGCCGACGCGCACATAACCAAGCTCAACCTGGGCCGACTGGTCGACACCGCAGACAAGCTCATGCGGGGCGAGTCGGTGCAATATGATCAGATGACGCTCGAGAAGGCGCCGCCGGCGCCGCAGCAGACTGTGGCCATTGATTAGACCTCATTAACCACCTGGTCCCGGACAGAATATGACAGGCCGGTCGGCTTCCGCCGACCGGCCTTTGCCTTTGGCTGGCCCCGCCGGCGCTTGAATCACGACCTCGCCGGCACGGGAGCCGAAATGGCTTCGAAGGCAAGGTAAGTGCTTGACACCGCCGCAAATATGGTTATCTTTGACGGCTACGCTCGCTGTAGGGCAGATTATGATCGCACTGATTCTTGGTCTTGGCAACCCGGGTGAACGATACCGCAACACGAGACACAATATCGGGTTTGCCGTCGCTGAGCATCTTGCCGTCAGGCTGCGCCTGACCAAACAGAATGAGCAGTTGTTGTATACGTGGACCGGTGGCAATGACAGGTTCCGACCGGTGATTGCCCGTCCGCAGGCATTTATGAATCGCTCCGGTCTGGCAGCGAAGGTGCTGCTGGAACGTGTCGGCTGTCTGCCGCAGCAGATGCTGGTGGTGGTCGACGACTTCCATTTGCCTCTCGGAAGACTGCGCGTGCGGCGATCGGGGTCCGATGGCGGTCACAACGGACTGATCTCCGTAGCCGAACAGGTCGGCACCCGGGATTTCCCGCGCCTGAGGATTGGTGTCGGGCCGATTAGTGAGGATAGCAATGTAGTCGATTTCGTCCTGGGCGAATTCGACCGAAGTGAACGAGAGAAATTACCGAAGATACTTGATATGGCCGCCGAGGCTACCTTGGTGACGGTCACTGGCGGTGTCCAGGCGGCAATGGAACAGTTCAATCGTCCAAACCCTGCTTAGCTTCAATACGTCACTCTCAGACAAGGCTAAGCCGTTAACCACAACGTCCGTAGGGAGGAGAGTCGATGCGTCAGTACGAAACGTGCTTCATTGTCAACCCGCAAACCGATGACGCTACCATTGAGCGTCATGTCAATGCTGTTCGCGACCTCATTCAAAACAATGGTGGGAAGATCCTCGAAGAGGATCGGATGGGTACCCGTCGCTTGGCCTATCCCATTCAGAAACTGACCCAGGGTTACTACACAGCCATGATTTATGAGGGTAGTGGTGAACTCGTGCAGTCGCTGGATAGCTTCCTCAAGCTTGAGGAGCCATATATCCGGCATCTGACCATTCGCTGGGATAACCGCAAGGTGGTTGTTCGCAAGAAGGCCGAGGATGAAGAAGACGAGGCTCAGGCCGTGTCCGAGCAGCAGGTAGCCACTACAGTGGCGCCCCGTCCTCATGGCAGCGGCAGGCGTGAGGAGCCGTCTGACATCCCGGAGCAGCCAGAGGCCGATATCACCGAGCAGCCGACTGCAGAGGCCGTCGCCGAGCAGACACCTGGCGAGCAGCCCGAGTCCGATGACACCGAGAAGACCGAGTAGGCGTGTATCGGCTTTGAATGCAAACGAGAATAGTTCACGATAAAGGGAGAACACGATGGCAGTCGCACGTCGCAAAAAGATCTGCCGGTTCCGTGAGAACCGGATTGGTTACATCGATTACAAGGATGAGCGCTTGTTGCGCCGCTTCGTCAACGAGCGCGGCAAAATCATCCCCCGTCGCATTTCGGGCAACTGCGCCAAGGCTCAACGCCAGCTGACCAAGGCCATCAAGCGCGCCCGCTATATGGCGATTCTGCCGTTTGAAGGCGAATCGTTCCGTTAAGAACATGACGGCGGACTCGCCTGCGGCGAAGCCCCCAGTGGTTCCCGGACGCCTCGGGTCATTCATTGCGGCCGGGGGAGTGATAGCATATGCCCTGCTGGCTTATGCCCGGCCGGGCGAATGGGGCGGACTTCCGGCCGCCGTAGGTGCTGTCGCCGTGCTGTATCTGCTGTCGATTTACGTGTATTACGGACTGGCGCGCATGGTCTATCTCAATCAAATGCCGTTGCTGCTGTCGACGGTCACTTTGGCGATCATGCTCTCAGCGGTGATTGCCCGCAGTGATCAGGCTTGGCAGGTGACGTTCAACTGGCTGTTGGTTCTGGGCGGAGGAATCTGGGCCGGCCGGCAGGTCAGGCGCGGCAGTTCCTTCGGTCGCGCCTTTCGCAACACAGCCATTTACATGGTGGCGGTGGGGGTGTTGCTCTGGTATCCAGTTTGGGCGGAAACAGTTGGCAAGGCAGCGCTGACAGTTGAGGCGCTGGCTCCTGATATTGCGAGTACGCTCAAGTCGCTGGGGGCGCCCGAAAGTGCGGTTGGCGCGCAGGTCGATGATCTCAAGCGCTTCCTGGTGCTGATGATTGAGTTGAGCCCGGCGACCATGATTATCAATATCCTCGTGCAGTTCGGCATCGGCTTCGGACTGTTTGCTTGGTGGGCGAACCGCCATTACCACCATCTAAGCCTGACGCCGTTTCGCATGTGGATTGCGCCGTTCTGGTTGACTCCGATTCTGGTCGTTGCCGTCGGCATGCGGTTTCTCGGCGGTGACATGCTCAGGATCATGGCCGACAACACTCTGCTGGTGCTCTCGGTGATCTACTGTCTGACCGGGCTGGCGGTGTGTGAATTCTACTTGCGCAAGTTCGGGTTCGGGACAGCCATGAGAGTGCTGTTCTATGTGGCCCTGTTTCTGAGTCAGTTTATTGGTTACATTGTCGTGTCGCTGCTCGGCTTTGTCGACAGCTTCCGCGACTGGCGCAAGGTGCAACTGGCGCACCTGTGAGCTTCGATGAAAAAACGTTGCATATAGACAGGAAAGGGAATACCATGAAAGTGATTCTGCGTGAAGATCTTGCGGGTATTGGCCAGGCTGGTGAAACAGTCGAGGTCAAAGACGGATACGGCCGCAACTATCTGTTCCCGCGCAAACTGGCTATCCCCGCAACCAAGGGGAATCTGCGCTCGATCGATGAGGTCAAGCGGCAGAAAGAGCTTCGTGATCGCAAGCGCCGTCGCGAGGCAGAGAAGATCAAAGAGCGTATCGAGAAGTTGTCGCTCAACAAAGAGGTAAAGGTCGGCGAGGAAGACAAGCTCTACGGTTCAGTCACGACCGGTGACATCGCCGAACTCCTGGCTACTGAGGGTGTAACAGTAGATAAGCGGTCGATCGAGCTGGAAAGCCCCATCAAGGCCCTTGGAGTGTACACTGTGCCGATCAAGATCGAAAAAGACGTTACCGCCAACCTCAAGCTCTGGGTGGTGAAAGAGACCTGATTCATGGCAATGCTGGAAGCAAAAGTAGACGGTTTAGCTCTTGACATGACAACCAACACGCCGGTCGTCGTACTGGCGCCAATCGAGGCTGAGAAGGTGCTCCCCATCTGGATCGGTCACGCTGAAGCCTGGGGTATCGCCATGCAGCTTTCCGGTGTCAAGAGCAAGCGGCCGATGACCTACGACTTGCTGGGTCGCATCATCGAGGCGCTCCAGGCCAGGGTCGACCGGGTGGAGGTGACCGAGCTTAAAGAGCAAACCTTCTATGCCGTGATTCACATGTCTCGAGGTGAAGAGACGTTCACCATCGATGCCCGTCCGTCCGATTCGATTGCCATCGCTTTGAAGATGGGTGCGCCGATTCTGGTCAACGAGGACCTGCTGAACCTCGATATTCCCGAGCCCGATACCGGCGATGAGGAGTATCCAAAGAGCTCAGGCAGCGATGAGCAGTCCCGGCCGTCAGGTCAGCAGATGCCGACCGACCCCGAATCGCTGCGGGAGCGACTGAAACGCATTAACCCTGAGGATTTCGGGAAGTACTCACTATAGATGGACCTGCGCTACGGACGAGCAGTCATTTCGGTACTGATCTGTATTCTGGCCGCTGCCTCGTGGTCGGTCGCCAGGATTGATGACAGCCCGGAGGTCGTCTCTGAGTACACGAAGGGTCAGAGGCTCATGCGCGAGGGCGACTTCGCCCAGGCGGCGCGGGTGTTTGAGCAGTTAGCCGCGTTGTACTCAGGCAGCGCAAATCTCGATATCTTCACCTTCCAGCGGGCCAAAGCCAAGTACTATGCCCGCGACTACAGCGATGCCCTTGCGGGTTTCAACTACTTCCTGGATCGCTTCTCCAGTTCCCCATACTGCGCCCACGCGCACTTCTTTCTTGCCAATACACACTACCTCAAAGGCGATCTGCGGCCGGCTGTCGAGAACTGGGTTGATGCCTGGCGTCTCTCTTTGGACAAGCGGCTCGACCGGCTGATCCTGGCCAGTGTTGAACAGACCTGCGAGCAGGTGGGGCAAGTGCCGGTTTCGCACACCCAACTCGCGCTGTTGGCGGAGAACCGCCGCTGTCAACTGGTGGCAGCGATGGTGCGTGGCCTTGTCCATGCCGGCAATCCGGAACAGGCCCAGGCTCTGGCGAAGGGTTGTGAGTCCCGCATAGACCTCTCCGATCTTGCGACCGTCCGATCACGTCAGAAGAGATTCTGGGAGATTGCCCTCGTTCTCCCGTTTACTGGTGAGATGGCTGACTATGGCGCCAGCGTGTATAACGGGGCGGTCATCGGTGCGGAGTTGTTCCGCGCCGAGCACGATAAACGGCTCGCGCTGACTCCCTATGACACCAAGGGTGATCCGATCGAGGCGGCACGTATTGTCCGTGAGCTTTCCGAGCAGGCGACAACCGATGTTGTCATTGGCCCTCTGACCAGCGAAGAGGCGGCGGTGGCTTCGGCCTCGCTTGGTTGCGCTGATCTGCCGATGTTGGTGCCGGCGGCCTCAGAGGCGGGCTTCACCAGGCTGGCAGCAGGCATATTTCAGATGTCGGCCTCAGTTGAACTGCAAGGGATTCGCATGGCCGAGTACGCGGTTTTTGAGTTGGATGCGGATTCGGCCGCCGTCATAACGCCGACGTCGACTGATGAACTTCGAATGGCAAGGGCGTTTGTAGATCGCTTCGAGCAGCTTGGCGGCAAGATTGTAGCAGTTGAGTATTATCGCCCTCGTGACCGGGATTTCGGACCGTATGTTCGCGATGTGAAAGGGGTTCTGATCGGCCACGAACCAGATTCCACCTTCTTCATCAACGCTCGGGGGGACACGCTCGATTTCGATGGTGTCCCGGCGCATCTGGACTGCCTGTTTCTGCCGGGGAACTCGGGTCAGATCAGGCTCCTGTTGCCGCAGATCCGATTCTACAATCTGCAGGGTGACCTCCTTGGCTCCGACGGTTGGGGTGATCCGGTCATCTATAAGCTTGGCGATGACATCACGCGCCGGGCAGTTTTCCCATCGACCTTCATCGCCTCGCCCAACTCCGCTGAAGCTCTGAGGTTTGGAGCCGCCTACGACGCCCGCTACGGTGAGCAGCCTGGCAGACTGGCCAATCTTGGGTACGATGCCGTGACACTCATAGGACAGAGCATCAACAACGGGGCCGCTTCCCGCGCCGATCTGATACATCAGTTGTGGCGTACTCACGGCTGGGCAGGAGCTGCCGGCACGGTCACTTTCGGGGAGCATCGTGAGAACCTCGAGATGCCGCTGTACCGCATTGTTGACGGGCAGGCAATGCCGGTGGAGCTGACAAGTGAGAGCATGAAATCCATCCCGCAGCCCGGTATTCCGATGCACGGTCGGCATGGGCAACTCTCACCGCCAGTCGATGCCGCCCCCGGAGATCGAGGACATCATTCTGCGAGCAACCAAAGCTCGGTCGGAAACGTGGGTTCCCGATAGGTCGCATACCGCGCCGAATCCGCTCAACCTCCGGTTGCGGTTTGCGCTCAGCTTCTTATATTCCTCACAGGCAGCCGTTACGAAACCCTCTGCGCACTACAAGGAGCCCCGTTTTGAATGACAAACGAATCGCCCTGAAGATGGTCATCAATGGTGAAGAGCGAGACATCACTTACGAGGAGTTGGCCCTGTCGAATAATCTGGCTCAGGAAGCGCTGGTGCGTCTGCTGATCGACAAGGGCATCTTCAAGCCCGAAGAGTTGATGCAGAAGATGGAGACCGTGAAACAAGAGCGCTATCGCATGCCCGATCAGCAATAGGTGTTTGCTCCATGTCAACACAGCCGGAGAAGATCGACATCAATAAGGTCCGCCGCGAGGCCGAGTTGTACTGGACCTGTCATCCCATGAAGCGCAAGCCGCTGGTGTCCGTTATCGTGACGGTGTTCATCGTAGTGTGTGCTATGCTGGTATACTATCTTGTCGAATCGCGCGGTTTTGCCATACTGGCTGCCGTCATCTTGTTTGCCTCACTGGCCAAGTTCTATTTTCCGACCACGTACTACTTCACGCCTGAGGCCATCTACATCAGGACGACGATGCAGACCCTGAAGAAGCCATGGTCACTGTTTCGCAGCTTCTACCCTGACCGCAACGGGGTACTGCTGTCGCCGTTTGTGGAACCGTCTCGACTGGAGAATTTCCGGGGGCTATATGTCATGTTCGAGAACAACAGCGAGGATGTTATGGCCTACATCAACAGCCGTGCAAAGGCAGACGATCGGGGCACTGCCGCTTGTGGCAACCAAGAGGACAAGGACTGAGGCCTGACATGGGATTGTTTGGAACGACAGATCTGCCGAACGACGGCCAGGGTATTCTCACTGAGCAGGAAGATGCTGTCATGGAGAAGATCGCCAAGTGGGTCGTAAAGAAGCAATTCACGGTGCCGGCGATCATGTTTCTTGAGTCGATCAAACCGATGAACTTCATTGGCTCGCAAGTGATGGTGTTTTTCGAGCCGATCGTGCAGTCAGTCTTCACCTTCAAGGACTACACCGTGTTTCGGGAGGCATTGGAGAAACGCGAGTCGGTGGAAATCCTGCTGCGCAAGATAGAGGCCCGCGATGCTGTTGCACTCAAGCGGGAGAAGCGCGTCAAGGCGTATATGAAAGAGCAGAAGAAATCATGGAAGTGGTATCAGCGGTATCTGGGCGTCTTTCAGCCGAAGGTACAGATTCCCCCTGAGGTGGTCGATGTCCCGTCGGGAGATGCAGGGGATTCGCCACAACCAGACGACTCGAAGAAGTGAGTATCACTTGAGTTGCCCACAATGCAGACAGGCGAGCCGATCGGCTCGCCTGCTTCATTATTGAGTTGCTGGCAGAGAGTCTCAGTTTTCAGATATCCAGATTGCGCACGTACTGGGCGTTCTCCTGGATGAACTGGCTACGCGGCGCAGTCTCTGTTCCCATCAATACGCTGAACAGGTGGTCAGCCTCGGCTGCATCGTGGAGTGTCACCTGCAACATGGTACGCGTCTCGGGATCCATTGTTGTCTTCCACAACTGCTCCGGATTCATTTCGCCCAAACCTTTGTAGCGCTGGATGCTGACCCCGCTGTCGGGGAAGGTCTTGAGGGCCTGGTCCTTCTCTTTGTCGGAGAAGACATACTTCTCGATCTTGCCATGCTTCAGGCGATAAAGTGGCGGCTGTGCGATGTACACGAAGCCGCGATCAATCAACCCTCGCATGTACCGGAAGAAGAACGTCAGCAAGAGGGTGCGAATGTGGGAACCATCGATATCAGCATCAGTCATGACCACGATCTTGTGGTAACGCACCCGGTCAGGATCGAACTCATCGCCTACCCCGCAGCCAAGTGCTGTGATGATTGATCGGATTTCAGTATTGGACAGAATCTTGTCCAGGCGGGCCTTCTCGACATTGAGGATCTTGCCCCGCAGCGGGAGGATGGCCTGGAAGCGGCGATCTCGTCCCTGTTTGGCGGAGCCGCCGGCCGAGTCGCCCTCCACAATATAGATCTCACATGATTCAGGATCACGCATGGAGCAATCGGCCAGCTTGCCGGGCAAAGCTGCGCTATCCAGCGCCGTCTTGCGACGGGTCAGCTCTTTGGCCTTACGGGCGGCCTCTCGGGCCATTGCCGCCTGTACCAGCTTGTCGACGATCTTCCGCCCGACCAGCGGGTTCTCCTCGAAGAACTCACCGAGAAACTCGTTGGTGATACTCTCCACAATCCCTTTAACCTCGGAGTTGCCCAGCTTGGTCTTGGTCTGCCCCTCAAACTGCGGATCCGCCACGCGAACAGAAATCACGGCCGTAAGGCCCTCGCGGGAGTCATCGCCCATCAGCGTGACGCCGTTACCGTTCTTACCGTTCTTGCCTCGCACCTTGATCAGGTTATTCTTGTGGGCGTAGTGGTTGATCGAACGGGTCAGGGCCGTTCTGAACCCGGTCAGATGTGTGCCGCCCTCGATAGTGTTGATGTTGTTCACATAGGAGTAGACCGACTCCGAGTAACTGTCGTTGTACTGCAAAGCTGCCTCGACCTCGACACCGTCGCGGGAACGCTGGAAGTGGATCGGCTTGCGAAACAGCGGCGTCTTGTTCTCGTTCAGGTACTCAACGAACGACGACAGTCCACCCTTGGCCAGAAAAGTGTGCTCTTTGCCTGTGCGATGGTCCTTGAGAATGATCTCCAGCCCCTGGTTCAGAAAGGCCAACTCGCGCAGACGCGAGGCAATGATGTCGTACTTGAATTCGGTATTACTGAATATCTCATCATCGGGCACGAACGTTGTCCGTGTTCCGGTCCTTTTGCGCGTACCGGTCTTCTTGACGGGGGAGACGGGTTTGCCCCGTTCATACTTCTGAACATACACCTCGCCGTCGCGGCATACCTCCACCTCACATGCCTTGGAGAGGGCGTTGACCACCGAGACACCGACACCATGGAGTCCGCCGGAGACCTTGTACGTCTGGTGGTCGAACTTGCCCCCCGCGTGCAGCGTCGTCATGACAACCTCAAGCGCGCTGACTTTCTTTTCGGGATGCTCCTCCACCGGGATGCCCCGACCGTCATCGGTGACGGTTACCGCTCCTGACTTCTCTATCTCGACGATAATCCTGGTGCAGAAACCAACCATCGCTTCATCGATCGAGTTGTCGACAACCTCATACACCATGTGGTGCAATCCGCGCTGTCCGACATCACCAATGTACATCGCCGGGCGACGGCGAACTGCTTCCAGGCCGGCCAGGACCTTGATCTGCTTGGCCGAGTAATCACTTGATTTTGGCTGCTTCTTCTTCGTTATCTCTTTGGCGTCTGTTGCCATTTGTCGTCTCATCCTTTCTCTCCACGCACCAGTCGAAGTCGCTTCACAACTCGGCCTCCGGGGACAGCGTGGATCTCCCTGAGGATAGCCTCGGACTGCAACTGCAGCTCTTGTCGCCACGTATCACTGGGGACAGCCAAAGTCAGCACGCCGTCTTCAAATCCGATTGCGCGCGCATTACGTGCGATCGAATCCCCCACAATCTGTGGCCATCGCGCGACCATCAACCAGCCATAATAACGGCCAGTCAGGCCCAGCGAGGCCATCAACTTGTCGAGAACTCCGCCTATCGGCTGCGGCTGACTCAAGCTCCTGTTGGTCCGAAAGTCCAACCGAATCACCCACTTTCTTAAACACTTAAAAGTACGAAATGTTGAATGCAAAGGCAAGTAAAAAGCGGCGCGTATCATGTTGTATAATAATTAGTTACGAGCATTACCCGAGGCTCTGGAGAGAGGGTCGCGAGCCGCTGCAAAAACAGCAAAAGAAACGGCAGACGGAACCCGTCTGCCGTACCGGGATGGCGCTCCTGGCGGCTTTCCCTGTGGAGCTCCTGTCAGACTCCAGCTACCGCTCAGGGACGTCCCACCAACGCCTTGCTTGCTGGTTACTCCTCAGCGCTTGCTGATCTTCCCAGAACCGGCCACACGGGTCGAGATGTGGGCCGGGTTCCCAAAATAGCGAATGTCGCCACTGCCGTACACCGAGCCGTCGAATGACTCGGTGGCGTGTACCTGAACATCACCCGAGCCCATTATCCGCACATAGGCATCGCGGGCAATGAGATCCCGGGCGTTGATATCTCCTGAACCCTTCACCGCAATCTCGATCTCCCGGGCTGTCCCGCGGACGACGAGATCACCCGAACCGGCGACAGTATAGGCAAACAGGTCGCTGTCAAGGCCATCGATCAGAATGTCTCCGGAGCCTTTCAACTCGACTTCGCTGAGACTGGCAACGGTGATATCGATACGGCAGCCCCGCGAAGACGAATAGGAGACGTTCCTGCTACTGCCGATGTAAAGCGTAGATCCTTCGACCTCGGTTTCTATGACATCCACGAGGTTGTCGTCGAAAGTCACCTTGACTATCTGGGGCTCTCCGATGGTGATATTCAGGTCGGCTGACCCGGAATGCCTGATACGGGTGAACTCAGGTAAATCGCGCGATTGTGTTATCAGCTTGCCGGAGCCTTTGATTCGCTCTTTGCCCCAGCCGAACAGGCCCCCGGCATGGACACTTCCTATCGCCAAAGCAACAACGGTAACTGCCACAACGAGTGTCATGATGACTGGGGCTGAGTGACTCGATCTGCGCATATCCTCTCCTTGCCGTCGAATGTCTGCGTTCTGTGGTTTCTACCTACGAGCAATGGCATAGAAAGGTTGCCCGAAACAGCAGGACCTGCACAGAAACGGCGACCGACACAGGAGCTACTCCCGGCCGATCGCCGCCAACGCAAGTGAAACAGATGAAGCGCGAGTATCTTGTAACTGCCCCATTCTCAGCGCCTGCACGACACCATCTCGGGGGCAGGTCTATCTGGCAGGTCTATCTTCAATCACGGCTCATAGGACACATGGCGCACCGATTTGAGTTTCTCTCGGTGCGGGTGCTTATCCGAGGGGATGAAGAAATCCGGCCCCTCTTTGCGACGCATCCGGACCGTGTAATCCTGACAAGCCCGGCATCGGCGAATCTTGCCCAGCGCCTCTCGCTTGATTCTGCGCCGGCGCTTGTGATCCGGTGCAAAGACCGGCTTGTCGACAATCTCGAACTCGCTGTTGGGATCATCAAGGTCGAACCAGCGCGCACCGGCGATGACGTCATCGGTCCCCGGAGCATACAGCGTGGCGCCGGGGCATTCGATGAACACGTACGCCTCGTCCTGCTCGCCCTCGAATATTCCTGAGAGGTCTCTCTCTTCGGCCTTGCACCGGGGACAGTACCATGAGTCTGTGCGATGCTCAAGGCGCGCCTTGCAGATGCGGCATAGTCGTTGTTTTCCTGTCATCGTTACTCTCGAGATTTGAGCCATTCAGGCGCGACATTGCCGTCGCTTCCGCTGTGTTTCCTTGGGTTATCTGTATTGCTCTGCCGACTCTGTCCACTACCCCTTGAAAAGCAGCACCAGTGAGCAGCCCGTGACCGTTACCGGCAGCAGGCCGAAAAACGAGTAGTCCAGCACGATCGACCCGATGAAGGCCAGGGCCAGGGCCGGAATCGCGACATACTTGAGGGTGGAAAAGGCGACCTTGCCGATCTTGCCCACGACCAACAGAACGATGGCGGTCAGCACCAGGTAGGCTGCGATCAGTCCGGTTTCGCCGAAATTGGACAGAATCCAGTCCCGCAGCGGCTGCAGGAAACCGGCATATTCACTGGCCTGCTCGGTTGCCCTGTGCACCAGTTGTTTAGCCTGTGAAGTTATGGCGGCGTCAGTAGGCATCCTCAGTCTCTTCCAGGGGTTCTATGGTCAGTGAGGACTCGCCAACGCGGATAAGCCCCTCCATTCGCTGGGTCAGGAAGTTTTTGGAGGTTATCCAGCTATGAGACAACTCCAGGATCTGTTGCTGATCCAGATTCTCCTCCCAATCCAGCGTTACCTGGTCGACCGTCTGGTCGTCAACAACCAGGTCCTCCATAGTCAGCACGAATTTCACTCTCATGTTCTCATGTCCGGCTTGCTTTGAGGTTTCAATGCTGACTATGGCTTCTGCAAGGGCAATGCCGCACCGGTGCGGCCAGTCGAAGGTGCCCCCTATGTTGTTGGGGAGAAATGGGTTGAGCGGGAGAATGTGCAATTTTTGGGCAGCTCGGAAGGTCTTTCCGGGGCGGTTTTCTGCTGTATCTGTCGGCCGGAGCCTATAGTCTGTGGGGCAAAAGTAACCCCGGAAGCCACTTGTGGGCCTCCGGGGGAGTTCGTATTACGGATTGCGACAAGCAATTTCGGGGCGACAGTGGTGCACGAAAACCCTCCCCCAGTTCCTTCCCAGGTCCGGCGGCATAGTGAGCGTGTGCCGGACCGTGTTGACAGGAACGTTGGAACGGGTCAATCCATGACCCGGGAAGCGAAGCTGAGGGCGACATCTTCCGCCGACGGGTGCTTTGTAACCCGCAAGGTCTCTGCCACACCACCTCCCCTGTCTGGTCCCTGACTGTCAGACAGGACCGTTGCAGCGAACGGCGCTGTCCGACAGCGATTTACTCCATGCGCGTCTCCTCCTTAGCTTGAGGGTTCCCGGATGCAGCAGTGAAAGGCACCGGAAAAGGAAGAGGAATAGTCACATACGATAGTGCGACACCAAGTTCTTCATCAGTGAGGTTTATTAGTGAGGATGGAATCGACCGTCAGATCAACTGATGCTCAGTCGTGTTGAGAGGTCGTGAAGGGTACCCACAAGTATGATACGTTCGCGGGTTCATAATGTCAAGGAGGAATAACGTTTTTGCTGCCTGTGCTGCGCCCGCCTTTACGCATGGACTGAAATTGCCTATACTGAGGATAGAAGAGGTCAGGGCGAGAGCTTCGAGCACCCGTTCGAGAGAGGATGCAAAATGGCCAGTGACGGACTATTGTGCTGGAACTGCGGGAAGCCGACAGGAATTGTCGACCGCGTCATGCGAAGCGACTCGTGTGAGCATTGCCTTGCGGACTTGCGGTGCTGCCGGGGATGTCGTCACTACGACCCGTTTGCGCCGCGTCAGTGCCGCGAGCATATCACCCGAGCGGTATTCCCCAAAGACAAATCGAACCTCTGCGACTATTTCCAGATGCGTCTGGCCGTCAAAGGCCCGGGGGGGATCAGAGGTGGCGGTGACAGCAAAGATGAGCGCAAGAAACGCTTCGATGATCTGTTTGACGATTAGCGCTCACGGACCGGGCCGCAGGCTGTACCTTCCGGCCGCGCCGCAATCTCTACTTCAGTCCGAGTATCCAGATGTGCCCAAGCCATTGCAGCCGGGAATGATCCCAGCCGACAATCCCGACCAGTTTCTTGCGCACCATACCGGCGACAATCGGCCCGTGGGCGGGATCGTCGTAGGCGAGTGACCAGGCCGTTTCGGGGAAGTTCAGCGTATCGGGGGCCGGACTGACTGTGCCGACCCGGCGGGCGTGCTTCTGCAGCGTGACAAAGCTTTCGCCGGTCGTGTCAAAGACCATGAAGAAGATGACCGTGTCACCGTCAATATCGTAGAGGGTGCTGTACGCTTCATCAAGACCACGGATCTGCAGGAAGTCAGTCGGATGGTATCGGGTTGAGCCGAATATGCGGTCACGATCGGGGAACATCTTGATGAATATTGGCAAGGGCTCGGTGACCGGGATACCGGCCTCAACCTCCCGGGCAAGAATCGACTGAGCACTCAGGGTCCCGGACGACTCGCCGGTCGAGGACATGGTGACGACACAATGACCATCGACGAACCATACATGCGCGCCATCGGCCCAGGAGTCCTTACCCAGACCCAGCGGTGGGGCATCGAATGGTCGCTGGTGCGCGAAGTAGCCATAGGCGTCGGGGACAGTAGCGAACTGACTGATCTCGACTGACAGGGTTTCGGGACCGATCCGATATGTGGTGCGACTCTGGCCGATGAACCGGTAGTGGCGAAATGTGCTCAGACTGTGACCAGGAGCGGTATCCCCTTCGGTCTCGACAGCAACAATGGTTGTGAGCGGCTCCAGTCGCTCCAGGTCATAGGTCGGATTGTCACCGGGCAGGTAGGAATCAGCCAGATAGGGTTGCTCTACGGGCGGTGGCAATGTGCCGGTGCCGTCTGACTCCGGCTTGTCCTTGGAGCAGGCGCTCAGAAGTGCCAGCAGTGACAGTGACAGCAGCAGTGACAGAGCTGATAGAATTGGTTTCATAGGACATACAACACGATTACAACGGTTAACAGCCATAAGCTAACATTAAGCAGGATGGGGCGATCAGTGATCAGGACGCGGGTCGGCGATCCGCCCTTCTCCTCCTTGTGAATCAGATACAGATAACGAAAGATGCCGTAAAGGACGAACGGGATCGTGACAAACAGGTACTCGGTGTGGAGTTTCTCGCTCACCTCGGGCGAAAAGGTGTACAGCATATAGACGACGACGACTGAGGCGGTTACGATCCCGATGAGTTGATCCAGAAGGTAAGCAGAGTACTTCGACAGGATGGTGCGATGGGACTCGGCATCCTGGATGTAAACCAACTCATGACGGCGTTTGCCGAAGCCAAGGAAGAGGGCAAGGAGCATGGTGTTGATGATAAGCCATTTCGAGGCCGGGACATCGATGGCAACTGCTCCGGCATAGGCGCGCAATACAAAGCCGATGGCTATAGTCATGACATCAATGATCACGATGTTCTTCAGCAGGTAGCTGTACACGATGTTCAGGGCGACATACGCCACTGCTATGAGCAGCAGCGGCAAGCCGATCAGGAAGGAAATGGCGAAGCCCGCACTCCAGAGCAGGATAATCATGGCAATGGCGGCTGCCGGAGAGACTGCCCCCGAAGCCAAAGGCCTTGATTTCTTGACCGGATGAAGACGGTCGCGTTGACGATCTATCAAATCGTTGAACGTGTACACGCCGCTGGATACCAGACAGAAGACTACCACTGACGCCAGCGCGATACCGATCATGTCAATATGGGCGAGCTCTCCGGCAAACACCAGAGCGGCCAGCACCACACCGTTTTTCAGCCAGTGAGCGGGACGAGCCAGTTTGATGATGGCGCGCAACATGGGTATAACAATAGGGTGACGTAGTTCGGAATACAAGCATTTACGGGGTGGGGCGTTTGCGGAAGAAGTTTTGTTTTTGTATGACGGCTTTTTTGGACTATACTTGTCGCATGTTAGGATCGCGCCGACAGAAGGAGCGTCAGGCTCACTACTGCCTGCTGGTGAACAAGTCCGCGACTCGTTACACGGCGGCAGCGGTCACACGGCTGACTGATAGAATTCGCGCTGAGGGGAAGTACTTCTCGGTACTGGAGCCGGAGACGGCTCTGGCGATGGCCGAGGAGGCGGAAAAGGTCGCCGGACTGGCTCCGGGGGGACAGAAAGCACTGCCGCAGTTCATCTCTCGACGAGGAAAGGTGACGGCCCTGATTGCTGCTGGCGGAGATGGGACATTCAATCTGGTGGCACGCGCAGCCGCGAAAGTGGGACTGCCGGTGGGTATCCTCCCGTTGGGACGCTACAACAACATCGCGCAATCGATACTTGGCAGCGTCGAGGCAGAGCGTGCAACCCAAGCGATTATCAGCCGGAAGTACGCGAAGGTTGATTATGCGATGGCCTCCGGCTTGCCACTCTTTGGTTCACTTGGTCTGGGGTTTGTGCCCGAATTGGCCAAATGCCTTGAAAACCGCAAGCCGCCACGCCTTGTCTGGGGATGGAACCAACTGGGGACAAAAGTGGCAGAAGAGGTAGAACGTCGGCAGTACACCATTCAGCTTGACTCGTACCGCTTCGAGGTGTCCTCGCGCCTGGTGATGGTGAACCTGCAACCGCGTACGCTGGGGATCGGTTTCAGCCCGGTATCCCTGACGGATGATGGGCAGATGGAGGTCCAATTCGACGTAATCGATTCACCCAAAGTGCTGGGCAACTACCTGCGCCTGACGGTGCGTAATGGCTACTTGTACCGCAGCGAGATTCGTCAGTTCCGGGGCCGGCAGCTAACTATCTCCCCCGTTCAGGACCAGTGGTTGTATCTTGATGGTGAGCTTCTTCAACTGCCAACGAACATTCTTGAGGTCAGATTCGCCAATGAGCAGCTTCGCGTCTTCTGCTGATGGGGCACTGGCGGCAGCGTTGACCGCAGTTGTTCTGTTGCTGGCGTGGCCGGCAGCCGCCGGCGCATATGAGGCTGAGGCGGACTCGGATGACGGAGCTGCCCAGGAGCCATCCGACACGACAATGATCGATTCCACCGAGGTCGACCCGGTCACAGTGGATACGCTGCGATTTGCACCAGAGTTGGTGCTGGACAACGCTGCGCCGGTGACGGATTCGACAAACTACGAGTTGTATCGCTACCAGAATCCAACATTGGCCCTGTTCAAATCGATGGCGGTCCCGGGCTGGGGTCAGGCAGGGAACCGGGCGTACGTCAAGGCGGTTCTCTTCTTCGGTCTGGATGCATTCTTCATCGCCTCGGCGATCCACCACGGGCGCAAAGCCTCGGATTTCCGGTCGCAGTACGAAGCAGCCGGAGAGATAGCGGAGCGCAACAGGTACTATGATCTATATGATGACCGACGGACAAACAGGAACAAGTTCACCTGGTACGCGGTGATCACGACCTTCATTGCCATGTTTGACGCGTATGTCGATGCGCACTTGTCGGGATTTCCCAGCGAACAGAATCGGGAAGGGGTTGGTATCGAACTGGTGCCCTATTCGGAGGGCAGAACTGGCATTGCGCTGTCAATTCGGTTCTAAGAGATGCTAATCTGACAGGATATAGTCGCTGGCGCGCAGGCCGTATTTGCGCGGGTCGATGATGCGCACGATCTGCCGCCGCGCATTATCGGGATGGCTGAGATCGACCCACTCCGGAATCTCCAGAAGGCCCTTGTCGTTGCCAATGATGCGAACGAAGGGGCGGGCCATATCGTCTTTGCTGTGGCTGACAACCAGGGCCACCTCCCGGGTCGAGAGAAGTACCATAGAGCCGGGAGGATAGATACCAATCATATCAACAAACAGCTTCAGAAGGAGCGGGTCATACTTCCGGCCTGTCTGGCCGTGCATGCGACGCATGGCCTCCGCCGGTGTGATGCTCTCCTTCATGTAGACGCGTCCAGAAGTCAGGGCATCGAACGTGTCGGCGATTGAGATGATCCGCGCGAAGAGGTTTGGTCTGCGCTGTTCGACAACCAGTTGCGGATAACCGCTCAGGTCGATATTGATGTGGTGTTCAAAGGCGCTCCTGGCGGCACGGGCTGCGTAGACATCGTGATCTATGTGACGGAGTATAGTCTTGGCGCCTAACAGGGGGTGTTGCTTCATCTGGAGCCAGTCATTCTCGTCGAACCGGGCCGGCTTTCGGATGAGGTCTTCGGGCAGCTTCACTTTCCCGACATCATGAAACAGCGCGGAGAATCCGAGTTGTGACAGGCGAGGGCGGTCCAGTCCAAGCTGCACTCCGAGTGTGAGGGCATAGACACAGACATTGGTCGAATGTGCGTAGGTGTAATCGTCGTAATCCCTGATGGCGGTAAGCTCGATCAGGGACGACTCGTCCTTGAGGATGTGCTCAATGAGTCCCTGTACAACGCGGCGCGTTCTGGACATGTTCAGTTCGCGACCTCGGGAGGTGCTGGCAATGATATCCTCCGCCACTGCCATAGCACGGAAGAAGGTCTCGCGTGCCGAGCGTCGAAAACGGGTGCGGACAGCATCGGAGAAGGCTGGGAGTTCCTCTTCGACCTGCTGAACACTCAGCAGTTCGATGCCCTCGAGCATGCAGCTTCTGATGCGGCCGGACAACTCGTCGACAGAGTCAGGGGTTACCTTGAGGCCGGCAATGAAGACAACAAAATCGATCAGGTTCTGACGAGTCAGCTGCGATGAAAACCTGACGCCGGCGAGGCCGAGGAGTCTCCACTCCTCAAGGATAGCATCGGCGCCGATGTTGCCCGCCTCATTAAAGCGCACCATGCGGTCATTGACAAAGAAGCGTCGGGAGACACGTTTGATGGCGAGGTCGCGCCTTTCTATTCGAAGAACCTGCAGACGTTCCATGAAAGCATCCGCCTGCCGTGCAAACATGGCGTTGGTGGCGTCGACAATACGAGCAGTCTTGTACATGACGAAAAAGGCATTCACCAGGCGCTCTTCTTCCGGACCGCCGAGGACCCGCATGAGGTCCAGGTGGGAGTAGTCAATTGGAGTCGTCTTACTCATAACCAAATCTCCGTTGGCGCCAGGCGGTCAGGGCCAGGCGCGCCTGCCGCCTGATGTCGCGTCGCCACGAGCTGGACAGTCCGGTGAGCAGCTCCTCGGTCTCCGGACTGGAATTTTCGGCAAGGGCAAGGAAGGCTGACATGCGCCGCTCCTTCAACGTGTGATTCCCAAGCGGATTGACCGGGATAATCATGGCCTTGAGGTAGCCAAGGACATCCTTGCCGCCAAGCGCCGAATATGCGATCAGGATTTGTCGTTGCTGTCCGAGGCTAAGCAACTGCGTCGTGCGGGGGTCATCAAGAATGTCGGCGAGGGCCTCGAAGGCAGAATCGCTGCGGCGGCCAAGCAGTGTCTTGAGAGCATCCCCTCGAAGACGTTCGTCCGAATCGAATACCAGTTCTCGCAACATAGCTGTGGCAGTCTTCGACAGATTACTGCGAATGGCCACAAGGACCTCACGTCTGACTCGCAGTTCCTCATGATTGACAGCGCGCCTGATGTGCGCCAACGACTTATCGTCGCCGATTCGGCCCAGAATCATGACAGAGTTGCGCACCACAAACCAGCGCTTGTCGTACAGTGTCCTGGCGACGATGTCAATATTGTTCTTCCCTGCCGCTGCCAGAAAGTCGCATAGAGTTTCCCGATGGTGCCGATGATTGAAGTCTCCAAGCAGGTCAGTAATGGCGCTGAGAGACTGCCAACCGAAGTTGCCAAGGTAGCGCTTCAGTTCCTCAGCGCCGATCTGGCTGTGCCTGTTTAGAGCGTCGGCAAGGTGGCGCATGCGATTCGCAGACCCGAAACCGTCGCGTACCTCAGAGATCTTCTCTGACCACAGTTGTCGGGTGGCGGCGAGAGCCGACCGCAGTTCATCGAGGTAACCTATTAACCGGGTTGCCTGCAGCAGGTCGCCGGTCTCGATCAGGCCGGAAGTGATCTTCTCTGTGATCTTGAGTGATTCGCAGAAGCCGCCATACTCAATCTCCTGATTGAGCATCTCCTTGAGCAGAGCAACGGTGGACTCAGCCGGGTCAAAGCCGGCGTCCTGAGCAAGAAGCGCCACCACCTGACGGCGCTCCTCCTCGGAGAGGGAAATCTGATCGTTGAAGATGAGCGTCGTGTCATGAACAGGTGAAGGCTTCTGCGAACTGACCGAGCGGTCGTGAGCACCGGTCACCGTCGGAACATCAGTCAGTGACAGGCCGGCGTTGCTGTCAGCAGACCCACAAGAAGGATCAGAATCCTGCCCCGGGTCCTCGTCGTCATCTTGCGTCTCAATTTGCCCCGAGTCACCCAGATCAATCTCGTTTTGGACAATGCCTTCTCGGAACAGGTCGAGGTAACGCTGTACATCGCTGTCGACAACGTCTGGATCCGCGTCGTCGGTGGAGCGTCGGAGGTAGGCTTCGATGTCGAATTCGTCGTCGTATATCGACAGCGAAATGTCCTCCACGGTTTCGATTTCGAAGCCACCGATATTGGCTTCCCAAAGCTCCGCCGCCAGATCGCTGCTCCGCCCGGCGCTGTTGAGGTAGTCACGGAAGACATCTATGAGGCGCGAAAGATCCGAAGCAGTCATCGTTGGCATGAATGCGAAGCTGGTAATGCCGGTGTGGAAGAACAGCGCCGCCAGGGCCTCATCGCGCGAGCGGTCGAAGTAGACTACCTCATGTTCCCAGTTGAGCTTGTCGGCTTCGACCGTAATTCGGATCTCGTCGTGCTCGTCGAGCAGTGTGAGCAGATCGGTGGCCAGACGCTGCTTCAGCGTATTGGGCAGAGGATTGTTAGGCGGATAGGTGGCCACAACCTTGATGACCTTCAGCAGGTCTCGGAGAAAATGGCCTATCGCAAGGCGTTGGGCGGTATGGGTGCTGGGGCTTTCTGTCATTGCGTAAATCCCGTCTTCACTACTGAAATCGGCAGATTCAATCGTAAGGTGAACCCCGGCAACAAAAAGAGACGGCCCGCCATCCCGGCAGGCCGTCTTAGTGAGCTATCGGACCAATCCCCTACAGGCGTACCACTTTGGAACGGTTGCGCGTGATCCCCTTGGTGGCATTGCGGGTATCAAAGACCATCCGGGCATTGTCAACCACCCACTGGTAATCATAGGACGAGTGATTGGTTAGGATAATGGTGGCATCGGCTCCAGCCAGGGCAGCCTTGGACAGCTTCTGGGAGCGATGTCGGGAGGCGTTCCAGGCGATCTGGGGTACAAAGGGATCATTGTACTTGACCCTGGCTCCCTGCTTCTCGAGGAGTTGGATAACGTCAAGGGCAGGCGATTCGCGAACGTCCTTGATGTCCTTCTTATATGCAACCCCGAGAACGAAGAGATTCGACTTGTTGAGGGCGCGGCTGGCGCGCTCGTTCAGCATGCGCCCAATACGTTCCACTACGTACTCAGGCATGTGGCTGTTGATATCGCCGGCCAGCTCAATGAAGCGGGCATAGTAGTTCAGGGACTTGAGTTTCCACGACAGATAATGGGGATCGATGGGGATACAATGCCCGCCAAGACCCGGACCGGGGTAGAACGGCATGAACCCGAAGGGCTTGGTGGCGGCGGCATCAATGATCTCCCACACATCGAGTCCCAGCCGGTCGCACATGACGGCGACCTCGTTGACCAGGCCGATGTTCACCGCACGAAACGTGTTCTCCAGCAGTTTCACCATCTCGGCAGCACGAGTCGATGAGACGCTGCAGATGTTGGGAATGGTCTGTTCGTAAAACAGCTTGCCAATCGCCGTGCACGCCGGTGTGATACCGCCAACAACCCGCGGTGTGTTCTTGGTCGTGAAGGTGGCGTTTCCGGGATCAACACGCTCTGGCGAGAAGCACAAGAAGAAGTCCTGACCCGCCTTCATGTCCTTGCCTTCCAACATAGGCAGGATCAGGTCCTCGGTAGTTCCCGGATAAGTGGTGGACTCGAGCACCACGAGCGCTCCTCTGGACATGTGCTTCTTGACCCATTCCATTGCGGCCAGAATATAACTGACATCAGGATCCTTCGTCTTGGACAGAGGCGTGGGCACACAGATGGAGATGGTATTCATGCCAGCCAGTTTCCTGGGGTCGGTAGTGGCGCGGAATCTACCGGACTTGACGGCGGCGGTTACAGCAGCATCGGGGACGTCATCAATGTCCGACTTGCCCCGGTTAAGCAACTTCACCTTCTGACCAGAAATGTCAAAACCGGTCACACGAAAACCGGCGTTCACCAACTCGATGGATAGAGGCAGGCCGACGTAGCCCAGCCCGATAACACCGGCGTTCGCCTTGCCGCCAATGATCTTGCTCTCCAGATCGCGATACGGTTTGCTCTTTGTAAATCGCTGCTTGGCCATATTTAGTCCTCAGTTTGTGTCAGCCGGCAACTTCCCCAGGCATGCCGCGTATGGCAGGCGACATCGCAGATCACCGATGTCGAGGCGGGGTCATTGTCCGGACTATATGCTTTCATAGATGGTCGACATTTTCCCCATATATGTTGAGGGGTGGCGCATTCAGTGGCTGCACCGAAGGCGAATATAGAGCACAGCGCACGGCCGGTCAACGGCTTTGAGTCAAAGGGACTTAGAATGTTTTGGCATATTTGGGGGGGCAGCGTATATTGGCGCGAGTAAGCGTGAAGGAGAAATGGTATGAAGACAGTGTTGCTAATCGGTCTGGTGTTGTTAACGGCCGCTTTGGCACAGGCGATTGAGGCAGAACCGAGACATGAAGACGAAACCAACGTCAGAGACGTTCTGGATCGGGCGGACAGCCTGTTTGGGGTGAGAAGTTACGACAGCGCGCTGACGCTGTATTCGCTGGCGGCTGAGACCGGCGAGAGACAGGGCAATCCGGCGGTACACGTGGAAGCTCTCGTGCAGATGGCACGAGTGAGCCTGATCCAGGGGCATACGGACAAGGGGAGAGTTTTGCTGGGCCAGGCCGAGGCACACACCACAGAATCGGAGCCACTGGGCTGGTCGCGATATCTGAGCGTACGCGGGCGGTTTGAGTGGCAGGCCGGAGATCTAGTCGCGGCATCAGAGACTTTCGAGGAGATGTTCCGCTACTGTGACGTCAACGGCCTGTGGGACAGGGCTGTGGATGCCGCACAGATGATGGCGATTGTCAGTGACACGCCTCAGGAACAGATACGGTGGGGCAGACAGGGGATTGAGCTGGCTGAGGATTATGAAGTTATCTCGCGGCTGGGGCCGTTGTGGAACAATCTGGCGGCGACCTACTATGACGCCGAGCTGTATGATTCGGCTCTGACGGCCTATCTTCAGGCACGGGAGTACCATTGGAGGTACTCCGGCGAGAGCGGCAAACTCTGGGCTGACTACAGCGTCGGGATGACTTACCGTAAACTGCAGGAATACGACAAGGCGGCCAGTTGGCTGCGGCCGGTTCTTGCCTGGGCAGAGCGCCTCGGGGATCATGGGGCGATGGGACAGGCAAGTGAAGATCTCGGCGAAATAGCCCTCGCGCAGGGAGACAGGGAAGCCGGCATGAGCCTGCTGCGCCGTGCACGGGATGAGTACCAGGCGGCCGGTTATGATAACTCGTGGCCAGAGGTCTGGGAACATATCAACCAGCGGCTGGCCGAGTTGCGATAGGAGAGCCCATCAGCAGCAGTTCAGCCTTGATCGCGATGCTAAGACGGTTGTATGAAAAACAGGGAATCGGACGACAATGAGTGAACATTCAGGACATACACGCCTCGAGAAGCTGCTTCTGGAGGCGGCGCGGGTGTTCAATTCCACGCTCGACTACGAGGTACTCATTGAGCATGTGTTGCGGCTGGTCTTGACGGCTGCCGACTGCGAGGCGGCCCTGATCTTCCGGGTCGACCATGAGCGCACAGACATGAAGATCCGGTACATGAAAGCAGACATTGGCCGTGTCGCGACGTACCGTCGGGAGCTTGGCCAGGGGGTGCTCGACTGGGTGGCGCAGTTTCGTGAGCCCGTGGTGATCAACGACGCTGCCGGCGATCCCCGAGTGGAATACGAGAACGCGGAGCGAATGCAGATCGACATCCGATCGTTGATCAGCATACCGCTGATCGCCAAGGGGCATATGATAGGTGTGGTGGAAGCGTTCAACAGGAACAACGGTGGTTTCACGCCGGCTGACCTGGATACGCTTATAGGGCTGAATAACCAGATCGCGGTGGCTATCGATAACGCTCACCTCTACCGATTGGCGCAGCGTGAGGCGCTCGAGAAGGATCTGCTGTATGAAGTGGGCAAGAAGCTCTCTGGCAGTCTCGATCTGGATGAACTGCTGGAGACGATCATGGATTCACTGAAGCAGGTGGTTCGGTATGACGCCGCCGGCGTCTTCCTGATCAATCCCGAAGAGAATGAAGTCGACTCCATTTATGCCAGGGGCTACGACTCTGAGGTGGATCCTCATTTGCAGTTGAAGGTGGGGCAGGGTCTGATCGGCCACGTGGCGCGGGACGGCCAGCCGGTGATTGTGCCCGATGTCTCGAAAGACGAGCGATATTTCAACTCGCGCCCTGAGACCCACAGCGAGATCGTGGTACCCATGATGCTGGACGACAGGATCATCGGAGTGCTCAATCTGGAATCGAATCATCTCCAGGCCTTCGGCCAACATGACCTGCAATTGATCGAGGCATTCGCCAGTCAGGCGGCAGTGTCGGTTGAGAGAGCCCGCAACCACACACGATTGCTGCAAACAAGGAAGATTGAAGAGCAACTGAATATTGCCCGTGAGATACAGCGAAGTTTCCTGCCCGTGGCAGATCCGGACATAGGGGACTATGACGTAGCCGGTCGCAATGTGTCGTCCGGTCAGGTCGGCGGAGACTACTTCGGGTTCATCGACATTGTTGACGGTCAGACCGGAGTCGCGATTGCCGATGTTTCCGGCAAGGGGATTCCGGCGGCGCTGATTATGGCATCATACCGAGCCTCCCTGATCGCCGAAATCCGCAACAACTACTCGATTCGGACGATTTGCGAGAAGGTCAATCGCCTGATGTGCGAGTCGATCAAGCCGGGCAATTTCGTAACAGCAGTCTACGGCGTGCTGGATTCGGTGAACGACGTCCTGACCTTTGCGAACTGCGGCCACAATCTGCCGTTTGTGCTGCGCGCCTCAGGCGAAGTCGCGTATCTTCGGGAGGGCGGCCCCGTGATGGGTGTCGACCGAACAGCGACATACCGGGAACAGCCAATCTATCTAAAGGTGGGAGATATTGCGGTTCTGTATACTGACGGTGTTACTGAGGTATTTGACCCCGACGGGGTCGAATTCGGTCTGGAGCGCCTGATCGAGGTCGTGCGCGCCAATCGGCAGCTCACCTCGGCGGAGATCGAGGAGGTCATCTACCGAACCGTTCACAGATTTGCAGGACCAGAGCATGTCTTCGACGACCTGACCATGCTGGTGATAAAGCGCCTGGCCTAAAAAAGCCTTCGAATTTCGTCCGCCATTGCTTATCATACAGGGGCTACGACTAATACCGATTACATGGAGACGAACTTATGTGGCGATATTCACACTTGCTCGTAGTAGTATCCGTGCTCTTTGCAATGGCCTGTTCCAGCGGTGACAATGGTGGTACGACCGGACCGGTCGATGAACGCCAGAGAATTCAGGCCTATGTCACCACCAGCGTGCCGGCCACCGACAATCCGTTCGACCAGCTCTGGGACTCGGTCGACGTGGATACGGTCCCCCTGAGACGCTCCGGCTCGATCATCAACTCAATAGCGGCCTTGCCGACACATTGCGAGGTGCAGGTAATCCGTACCGGTGAGAGGTTGTACATCAGATGTGGCTGGAGTGACCCGGAACTCCACTTGCAAGTCAAGCCCTGGAGGGTCACTGCCACCGACGGGCGCCCGCGGTTCAGGCGGGATTCCTCAGCTTACGACTTCGGCGAAGACCAGTTGCTGATCATGTTCGATGGAGCCCCGTTTGGGGGCTGGGACACCTGGCGCTGGATGGCGTATCGAACAGGAACAGTGGGGTTGGCTGAGGGCCTGACCTATAGGAATGGATCGTTCACTGTTGATGCCCACACGGCGGCTATCTACCTTGACAACTTCGTTACCGAAGACAGTCTGCCGAAATACGTGTCAATCGATGGCCCCGCCTTCGTCGGCGATACGCTGTATCTGGCAGAAACATCGGTAGAGCCGGGCAGCTTCGTGAGCGGTTGGACCTTCAACCAACCGGTTCCCGGCTATGTCATTGACAGCGCTCTCGCCCGACAGGTGAAGGCGAATCCACAAAGCCGCTGGGACATACTGGCGGCGTGGGACTATGATGCTGTCGACGGCTATCATACCGTGGTGCTTTCACGAAAACTGAATACCGGGTTTGCATCCGGTGAGGACCTCAATATGGCGGGGCTGGATTCGGTCGGCGTGCGTATCGGTATGCTCGACGATCTGCCGGACCTGATTCCGAGTAACTCCAGTCAGCAGGCGTTTACCAGTGAACTGGTAGTGAAGCTCCAGTAGCCGAAGCACAGCAGAAGCTGGTGATCCTGAGAATCAGGCGCGCTCGATCAGAGCGCGCCGTTTTTCTGTACTGCGCGCCACTCCGGCTCTTGTGAAAGCCCGGAAAGCGGTCTATATTCGATGCAAACATATGAACCAAGGTTTGGACGAGGTATGTGACCTATGGCACTGAGAACCTATGAGCAGTATCTGACGTCGCTGCAGGCAATGCGGCCGAACATCTACAAGTTCGACCGACTGATAAAGGACGTGACGACCGATCCCGCCACCCGCCGCACTGTGCGCGGCCACGGCTGGACTTACCGGCATTACGATGACGAGAAGTTCCGTGACTTGCTGGTGGCCAAATCGCACCTGACCGGTGAGCCTGTCAGCCGATATCTGTCATTGATTGAATCGGCTGAGGACATGTGGATGAACTCGAAGATGAAACGGGCCGCCTTCCAAATGACAGGAACGTGCACCGGCGGGCGTTGTGTCGGCTGGACGTCCCTGAATGCAATGTTCATCACAACCTATGACATCGACCAGGAGTTCGGAACCAGCTACCACCAACGCTTGCTCCATTGGCTCAAAGGTGCGCAAGAGCGCGATATAACTGTTGCGGGGGCCCTGACCGATGCCAAGGGCGACCGCACGAAATCTCCGTCTCAGCAAGACGATGAGGATATGTTTCTGCACATTGTGGAACGTCGTGATGATGGCATTGTGGTACGGGGCGCCAAGGTTATGATTTGCGGCGTGGCCGCGGCGAATGAGGTTTTCGTGCTGCCCGGCAGCGGCTACAAAGAGCCAGACGCCGACTACGCAGTCAGTTTTGTCATCCCGCGTGACATCGAGGGACTGACGATTGTCGAGACGCGGCATCCCTCGGATACACGAGATGAGGAGGACGGTTTCGACAATCCAGTTGCAGACGGCGGGATTACCCAGTCGTTCCTGCTGTTCGAGGACGTATTCATTCCGAATGAGCGGGTCTTCATGGCCGGTGAGTACAAGCATTCGCTCAGCGCAGTCCTGAATTTCATCGGACCATATCGTTCGGCTATCGGGGGGTGTGTTGCCGGCCAGGGAGATATCAAGATCGGCGCGGCGGTGCTGACGGCGCGGGCCAACGGGCTGTCGGCAAAGGTCTTCCAGGACAAGATTACCCAGATGACTATCAACAATGAAACGACCTTCGGTATGGGCATCGCTGCCGCTGCAATGGGGCGCAAGCATCCCTCGGGCGGCTGGCAGTGCGATACCATGCTGTCGAACGTGAACAAGATACACGTGGCGACCCTCCCCTATCAGACCAACGTTCTGGCACAGGATATCGCTGGCGGAATCGCCGAGACGGGGTGCATGCCTTCGTATAAGGATTTCCAGTCAAAGCAGTATGGGCATCTGATACAGAAGTACATGAAGGCGAAAGCCTCGGCCGAGTCGCGGGCCCGGGCGGCACGGCTCGTGGAGTGGGCAACGATCGGCGGTGGTGTCCCCGGTTGCATGCACGGTGGTGGTTCACCCGACGGCGCTAGGCTGGTCATTCGCGCGGCCTCGAATCTCGAAGAGAAGGTAGCCTGCGCGAAACGACTGGCCAACATTACTGAGGATATCCCGGAGCCGGTGAAAAAGTAGTCAGATCGAAACACGTGGGCCCGAAACTTACCGCGCCACCGGCATAAGCATGTCGGTGGCGCTTCGCTGTGTTGCGGTCTCCGAAACGAGAGAAGGAGCAAAGGCGTCACACCGAGAAGCGTCGGAAGTAGTCTTTGTAGAACGCAAGCAACTCTCTATCGGAACGGACAGACACTTGCTTCTCTGTCCTTCTGCAGCGCACGACTTCTCTCCTTCTTGCGAGGGCCTGCAACAGCGCCTGCCACTCGACAAGGTTGACCGTGAGCAACCGAAGAAGGAGGAATGCCAGGTGCGCCCATAACAGCCGGCGTGAGTGAATATTCTTCCATGTGAACAGAAGCCGGTTGCGCGCGGACAGGAGGTCGCGCTGCCGCTGGCGGGCCTTCGAGGCTACCGACGCGCTCACCAGGTGCCATCCCCGACAGCGCGGCTCATAGACGACTCTCCAGCCGCGCTTGAGCGCCCGGTATGCCAGATCGGTCTCTTCAAGGAAGAAGGGCGAGAATAGCTCATCGAAACCACCAAGGTCCCGTACCCGCTCGGCGTCGGCAAAGAAGTACGCTCCCTGTATGCCGAACGACAGGTATGGCTCGCTGACCGCGGCCGCGTGTATCTGCGTATCGAATATGTTCTCCGTGACTCGCAGAAAGCCTTTGCGCCAGTGACCCTTCTTGATGCCATCGATTTGCTCATCGGTACCATAGCGCAAGCCGCAGCAAGTCACCGCGAAGATCTCAGGATTGCCGAAATGGTCGTTGAAGTGCGCGAAGTAGTCCTCGGCCAGTTCGACATCGGTATTCAACACAAAGAGAATCTCGCCAGTCGCCACACCGATCCCAAGGTTACACGTGCGCGAGAACCCGCCGTTGGAGTCAGCGATCAGCAGATGAATACGCGGCTCTGATTCCATATACTGCCGGATGATCTCGACACTGCGGTCCGGGGAATCATCATCGACGAAGATGATCTCCCACTCTCCATCATAGTTGCGGGCAGCCTGAAGAACGGAGGGAAAGAACCTGGGGATCAGACTCTCACCGTTGTAGTTCGGCAGGATGATGCTGAGTGATCGCAAGACAGTGCCCACCGGTTAGCCCACGGCACAATGGGGGAACTTCATTTGAGGCCGGCCGACTCAAGCGCCCGGACAAACTTAGTTTCGTTCTGACGAATGAAGGGGACATCGAGAGACAGAAATAATCGCCTGAGCCCCTGCTCCACCGTGTCGACCTCATCGAGATTCGATAACTCAAGCTCCAGCTCGTAGTTGACCGATCCGTTGGCGAAGCGCGTGGTGTCTATCTGGAGCTGGTGTTCATAGTCTCCAATACGGAAGGACTTGCACTGACGGGTATTGTCAAACTGAACCAACCGCGTGAGAGCGACATCGCCAATCGTATCCCGGACAAAACTGACCGGAGGGATATCAAGGCTCATCACATCACGCCGAAGCTCTATCAGATCCTCGGCTTCGTTTCGCGGAATATGGGTTTCGATCTCCTTGCGTACAACGGCGAGTCCGGGGTCGCTTGACTTCCCCTTGACCGTGATCAGGCCACGATCATCCTCAGTGCGTACGCGAAAAGCCCAGTCGCTTTTTGAGAGGAGTCTATCCTCGGTATCGAAATAGCAATTGCGCTGGTGTATCTCTTCATCAATCTGGCCAAGGAAACCAATCAGTTTCAGGTAGTTGGTAAACGAGCCAAGGTCCAGCTTGATTTCGATCTCTTCCGGTATCTGGCTGTGGTCAGTCATGGTGATCGCAATATAAAGGGTTGTGCTCGTGTTGCACAACCCTCTTTCGATGTTTCATATGCGTTTTGTCGGCGGAATCTGATCAAGTCACATCACACCGATTGCCGGGCCGTAGCGCGGTAGGTATCCGTAATCTCCTCGTTGTTCTCAGCGTTGTACACCAGGAATTCCTGGATAGGCACAGTGGCATCGCGGACAAGGTTGATCTTGAATCGGTGCGCCTTCATGAGACGTTCCAGCCGGTCGGTTCCGTTATCGCTCATCATCTCTGCCAGCGCGGGGTTGACCACCAGGTGGAAGTCCCTGAAACGCCGGTCAGCCTTGGCGCGCTGGAACCATCGTTCGATCTTCACAGCCATCGTCTCGGCCGAGAGCACGCGCCCGGTGCCATTGCAGTAGGGGCAGGCCTGCGACAGCGTGTGCAGGTGCGATTCGCGGACTCGTTCGCGCGTCAGTTCGATCAGTCCGAAGTCGCTGACGGGATTGATGGCCCGTTTGGCGCGGTCATACTTGAAGCAGTTGTCGAATTCCTCATAGAGCTTGCGCCGATTCTCGCGGGAGTACATGTCGATGAAGTCGCAGACAATCAAACCACCAATGTCCCGCAGGCGTATCTGGCGGGCAGTTTCTCGGGCGGCCTCCAGGTTGGTATGGAAGATCGTCTGCTCCTGATCGCGGCCACCCACAAAACGGCCGGTGTTGACATCAATTGTCACCATGGCTTCAGTCTGGTCGATGATCAGATAGGCGCCTTTCTTGATCCACACTTTGCGCTCGAGCATCTTCTCGATCTCGGGTTCCAGCTCATACTGATCAAACAGGGGCTGCTCGCCTTTGTACAACTGGATGCGGTCTTTCAGGTGGGGGGCAATCTGCCGGGCAAATCGCATGATCTTCTTATAGTCCGACCGGTTGTCCACAAGAATCTTCTCGCATTCGTCAGTAAAGACATCGCGGATCATGGAGACAATCATCTCGGCCTCCTTGTGGATCTGCGCGGGTGCCTTCAGGCTGTCGGCCTTACGCTGGAGTTTGCTCCAGAGTCTCTGCAGGCGCTTGATGTCGGCCTTGAAATCGTTTTCGCTCTTACCCTCAGCTTCGGTGCGGACGATCAGCCCGAATCCTTCCGGTCGGAGCGGAGTGAGCAGCTTGCGCAGGCGCTTCTTCTCTGCCCAGCTGGGGATGCGCTTGGACACGCGGACATGATCGTCATTGGGAACCATAACCACGAAGCGCCCGGGAATCGATACCTCGGTTGCAACGCGGGGACCCTTGGTAGAAATCGGCTCCTTGATGACCTGGACCAGGATCTCCTGGTTACGTTTGACAACTGTTTCGATACCGGCCCGTCGCGTCTTGCGGATAATGTCGACCGGCGCTTCCTCCTCCTCATCATCGGAGCCGGAGCCGTGGCGGTCGTAAACCTTGCCGACATCGGAGGCGTGAAGATAGGCGGCCTTGGGCAGGCCAATGTCAATGAAGGCAGCCTGCATGCCGGGGAGTACGGTCTTGACGATACCCTTGTAGATATCGCCAACCATACGGTCGTGATCGGGGCGCTCCACCTGGAGTTCAACGAGGATGCCATTCTCCAGAATGGCGACCCGTGTTTCGTACTCAGTGGAGTTTACCAGAATAGTCTTTTTCAATGCTTCCTCTCTGCCGTTGCGGTGCGTTCCCCAAATACCTCGCCTGGTTCGGGCCGGAAGCCATTCAGGAATGACGCTCCATCCATCGCTCGTTTCCCTTCAGGAACAATGGAAGTGACTTCGATCGCCGAGCCGGCACAGGCGATGACCAACCGCTTTCGGTCGTCCAAAACCGATCCCGGTCTGGTGCCGTGTGGCGGTGTGGACTCGGCCACGTTGCACGCGAGGATCTTGACTTTCGTGCCCCGAAACCAGGTGCAAGCACCCGGAACGGTAGACAGCCCGCGGATAAAATTGCGGACGTTGTCAGCAGGAAAGCCAAAGTCAATCAGAGCATCCTCGGCCGTAATCCGTGGCGCCGGAGTGGCCAGCGCGTCATCTTGTGGGATGGGCCTGAAAACGCCGGATTCGAGGCGATCGAGTGTTTCGAGGAGGAATGGTCCGGATTCTTCTGACAGTCGCTCATAGAGACTGTCGAAGTTGTCGTTGTCAAAAACAGGATAGCGCCGTTGCAGGATGATATCGCCGGTGTCGACTGTCTTTTTCAACCGGAAGCTGGTCAGGCCAGTCTCCGTGTCACCGTTGATCAGCGCCCAGTTAATGGGTGCGGCACCGCGATACTTCGGCAGCAACGAGGCATGGATGTTGATCGCGCCCAGGCGAGGCAACTTGTAGATCCGCGGCGGGAGGATTTTGTAGGCGACCACGACAATCAGGTCAGGAGCAAGCTCTCTGAGCGCGTTGTACAGGCCCTCATCCTTTGGTGATTGCGTACGGATTACAGTCAGGTTCAGCTCTGCCGCCTTGGCACAAACAGCTGTCGGGTGCATCTTGCCCCCTCGACCACAGCGGCTGTCAGTGCCGGTGACAACGGCGATAACCTGATGTCTCTCGCTGGCGCAGAGGTGCCGGAGCGGCTCGCAGGCGAACTCCGGCGTCCCCATGAAAACAACGTTCATTCGGACGTGTTTGCTGATGGCTGAGAGGCGGTGCCAAAATGGCAGCGCCGCGCTAAAGCAGGAGCGGAAGAATGCGTAGTCGTATCGTAGCCCGGTTCGAAACCTCTACGAGGCCATCGACAACTTCTTAAGTTTTCCCCGCAGCATTGTCCTTGTCAGGGGCGACATTCGATCGACAAACAACTTGCCCTCAAGGTGATCGAACTCGTGGAGCAGCGCCCGGGCCAACATTCCGGTCGCTTCAACTTCAAACTCCTCGCCTCTGAGGTTGTAGGCCCGCATGATCACTTTCGCAGGTCTGACAATCTTCTGGTAGATTCCCGGAAAGGACAGGCAGCCTTCCTCGATTTCTATCTGCCCATCGACATCAACGATTTCCGGGTTGATGAACGCTGTCGGAGACTGGCTGGCATCAAGAGCCGACAGATCTACCACAAACACCCTCTTGGTGATTCCGATCTGCACAGCAGCCAGCCCAAGGCCTTTAGCTTTTCTCATGGTATCGATGAGGTCGGATACCAGGTCTACCGTCTCCGGGTCGGTTGGATTGACCGGAGTCGATACTTCCCGCAAAACCGGGTCGCCATACACGACGATCGGCCGCTCAGCCACAACAACTCCTCACTTCATTTAGCTGTCGACCTTGCCGGCGATGGATGACTTAAGAAACTCCATCTTCGTATCGTCCCCAAGTTTCAGGACAACTCGATTGCGTTCTTCATCTATCGCGAAGATGGTAGCGAACATACCGCCGGAAGTGACAACCTTGTCACCTTTTCTCAGCTCCTGAAGGAGCTTCTCATGTTCTTTCTGTTTCTTTCGCTGGGGGCGGATTAGCAACAAGTACATGATAACGAATATCAGCCCGAACCAGACCAGGGTGAATAACCCACCGCCGCCGGAGTCCTGCCCGCCAGCCATCAGAATTGGCCAATGAAAATCCAATTTCTCTCCCTCGAGTTATCGGCATCCTGTACAAAAACTGAACAGGTGCACAGGTTAAATCTCCATTAACCCGTAATTATACAACCCAAGCCGATACATGCCAAGCATTTATTTCATATCTCTAAAACCGGACCGGGCCAGTGCTGGTTCCCGGCCGGCTTGGCACTGCCGGTCAGTGCGTGTGGCCGTGCTCCGCAAAGTACAGCTCCCGGAAGTCCCTGAGTAACCTTTCCAGCCGCCGTGCATGTTCCTGCAAGGCAGTCTGCTTGCACTTCATGGCCGTCACAATCATCTGGTGACAAAGCAACACTTTGCGCTGGTACTCGCGGTGCTTCGCCGAGTCGGCCGAATCAACCTCGGCGATGCGCTGGGCAAGGAAGTACTCCGAAATGATCGTCTGGAATTTCTGGGCATGGTCTTCCTTGTTCATGACCCACCGCACGAGCTGGTTATGGTCCTTCTCCGCTGTTGCTGAGAGGGTATCGATCATAGTCATGCTCTTGGTAATCGTCTCGATGTGCTGACTCAGTTCATCGAACACCATCGCATCACCGTAAATACCGCACGGAATCTGGCAGTGAGAATGCCCCTGTACCGGCAGGGCAAGCATCAACCCGGTCAGAATCAGCCCCAAAGAAATCCTTCTCATCATTTTGTCCCTTCCATCATGTGGTGTATCCGGATCAGAAACGGACCCGTCGAAGGTCTTCACGTCATATATCAAACAACAGGAAAAGACCGGCAGTTCAGTCGGCCTTCCGTCTTCTGAACAAGCGGATGATGTCAGTGCTGGTCTTTGCCCGTTTCTGTGGTCTGATCGTCTTCACCATGGTGGCCCTGACCGTGCCCTTTGCCGTGGCCGTCCTCGCTGTCGTCCTTCTTGTCGTCCTTGTCACCACCAATCTTGTCGAGCACCTTGCCGATCTTCTTCGCGAAACCCGGAACCGCTTCGAATATCTGCTCCCACTTGCCTTTGGTGGCTGTTATCAGTCGAACATCATCCTTGTCGATGATGAGGAACGCGGCCGGCTCTATCTTGGCGCCGCCGCCCCCACCGCCGCCGAAGCCGGCTTTGGAGCCGGATTCGCTCCCCTCGCCGCCGCCGACACCGAAGCCGACGGAGATTTTGACGATGGGAATGACTGTTCGTTCACCGGCCTGTACGGGTTCGCCGATGATCGTTTCCGAGCGCGAAATCTCCCGCAGTTCGGAGACCACGCCGCGCAGTATGTCAGTTACGTTATTGGGCATCCTGTTCTCCCTTGTTTGATCCTATAGTCATACGCACAATATCTTTGATTGGCAACTGCCACAGCAGCACTATCGAGCGATAAAGCCATTTGTATACTGGCAGTGCGATGGAAGCCTTGAGAGCTCCGTTTAATGAGGCGCCGGTATAGTCGGGGATGTAGTTGACACGTCCGACGACAGCGGGCACAGCCGCCAGAGCGGCCTGATAGTAGCCGAAGGCCTGGCCGGTCAAATGCGGCTGATCGAACCCACCTTCGATCTCCGCCTCAAGCTGTTCGACGATGACAGCGCGCAACAGTCCGACAGCATAGGTCCAGATTGCCGAGCGCGACCGGCGCAGGAGATCCAGGAGCTCAGAGATTGGCACGTGTCGCCGTCGTTTTGCAGGCTTCTTTGGGCCGGGACGCTCTGCGGGGGCTGGCTGGCGATCCTCTGAGCGCACCGACACGGCCAACGGGCGGCAATACACGGTCAGGCCCGCCCAACGCACTCTCAGAAGGCTCGTCACAAAATCGGCGTGCAGTCCGGTTCGTCCGATGCCGACAAACAGCCATCGCTGTCTGGTTCCTATCTCTGCTCGCAGGCGAAGACGCAGCACGAGCAGAGCAGTCATGATCAGAATAGCAGCTATCAGTACATACCACACTGGGTCACCTTCAATAGACTTGGCCGCTGTTGTGGTTGCCTGCAGAGATACCGGGCCTGCCGTATTTGATTAACGCGGCGTCAGTCCGCCTGTTCCACACCCATAGCCTCCCACAGGAGAGCTGGTGGTGGTGAGCCATAGGACAGCAACTGGTTGTGAAAGTCGCGAACCGAGAAGTTGTCCCCATCGCGCTGCTGCACAGCCTCGCGGAGCGCCACAATCTCCCGTTTGCCCATCAGGTAGGTGAGTTGATAGCCGGGCTGAAAGGTATAGCGGCGCACCTCGTGTCGCAGGAAATCACGATTAGCATTGGACTGCACATTGAGGACGGTGGCCATCCAGTCGACGCACTCATCGACCGTGAACTGCCCTGTGTGAAGCTTGACATCGGCGACAACTCTGGCAGCACGGAAGCGAATACCACTCAGAACCTGCAGCCACTGCGATGGATTCTCGGCACCATACAGCCCCGCATGGTACATCATCTCCTCGCAGTAGAGGGCCCACCCCTCGATGAACATCATGGAGCGATGCCACTTGCGCACCGGATTGGGGTGCAGACCGGCGATTTGCATCTGAAGATGGTGCCCGGGATAGGCCTCGTGGACGACGGCGCCCCGGAATCCGCGACGGTGGACATAGCGAAAACGGGCCGCAAGCTGACCAAATTCGAGATCATCCGGAATCGGACGGACGTAAAAGTACCCTTCCTGCCCTTCGTTGAATGGCCCCGGCGGCTGGTAGGCCAGCCCGGAGATGATGCTGCGCAGGAAGGGCGGTGTTTCGACCACTATGACATCGGATATCTCCTCGGGAACCGTAATGTAGTCGTTCTGCTCCAGAAAGATGCGGAGCTGTTCGGTTTCCCAGTTGTAGTAGTCAATCAGGTCCTGCTTCGAGATACAGGCAGGAACGAAGACCGAATCGGCGCCTTCCTGATGATGGGCAAAAACATACTCCTCCTGCTTTCGGTAGGCGGCACGGGCATCCTCGAGCAAGGTTTCGCCCAGCTTGAGCAGAGAATCCGCATCCATCGGCAGGTGGTGACGGTTGGTGAGCAAGTACTCGAAATCCCGCTTGCCAATGGCAAAGCTCTTGTCATCGCCTGGCTTCACGTTCCTGAGCCAGTCGGCGAAATCATGCATTGATTCGCGAGCGCGGGTTGTCATCTTATAAATATTGTCTGCCCGGTCGGGGAACTGGCCCATCAACTCGCTGCCAACCTCGTGGTAGAACTGGTCAGCTGTTTCGAGCATCTCCAGCGCGGCCTCGATGTACACAGGCGGAGGACTCTTGAGGTTCTTGCGGGCCATCGACAAAAAGTCGGGCACAGCCCTGATGCGGGCAGTAAGAGACACCACGCGGGACTCCATGGGAGCGTGTTCCGACAGCAGCACGAAATACAGGCCGTCGACAAGCTCCTGTGCATAGAGCAATGGTGACTTCTCGTGCCACTTGATGCGCTTGAGGTCATGGATGGCTATGTCTACCTCAACCTTCAACAGGTGGTAGTCCATGAGCTGATCACCCGACAGGCCGCTCTTGTGGTAATCGCGAAGCCAGCGTTCGAACTGATCGAGGTCCTTGAGTATCTCCTTCACTGATCCGGCAGAATAGTCCGTGAACCGATGATCGTAGTGATGGATGCCCATTTCCGTGGAGCGAACGGGGTAGAACTTCTGCAGGCTTTGCAGAATCTGCTCGGATAACTGCTGGAAGTTCGCCGGCTTGGCGGCAGGCAGCACGGAACCGGCGGCCAGAGTCAGGCAGGCAAGGATAAGAAGGGCCACTCGGGGGTATCGACGCATAGAATCTCCTCTGTCTGGATCAGACATTGCTGTTATCATGGTCGGCGAGCTTGATGGATTCATCTCTCTGGAATCGACTCACCAACTCGATGTGCATAGTATGCGGAAACATGTCAACGGGGGTGACCTGCTCAAGCCGATAACCGGCCGCAACAAGGGCGGCGGCATCGCGGGCAAAGGTCGACGGATTACATGAAATGTAGACGATCTTCGGGCTGTTGATCTCCAGCAGGCGCTTGAGCGCCTTGGGGTGCAGGCCGGCGCGGGGCGGATCAACGACAACCACTGAGAACGGCTCTGCGGTCGCCTGCTCGGTGCGCAGGAAGTCCTTCACATCACCTTCCCAGAAAGTGATGTTGCTGACATTGTTGAGCTCCGCGTTTTCGTTAGCGACCTGGATGGCGTCGGGAACCAGCTCGACGCCGACAACCTCGCTGACATGGCGAGCCAGCAACAGCCCGATCGAACCGGTGCCGCAGTACAAGTCCATAGCCCGATCGGTGTGCTGCGGATCGAGTACATCAAAGGTCGTGCGGTAGAGCGTCTCAGTCTGAAGTGAATTAGTCTGGAAGAAGGAATTGGCACGGATCTGAAACGTGTAGTCGAAGAGCTTCTCCTCGATGAAACCGGTGCCGTACAGCACGCGCTCGATCTCTCCGACGGCTATATTCGACTTCATGCCGTTCTGGTTGTGGACAATCGTGGTTACTTCTTTGAAGATGCCGGTCAACTCCGAGATCAGTTCCTGCTGGTATGGCAAGTCGCCCAGATTGGTAACAATGTTGACCATCATCTGAGCAGTACGCTTGGCCATTCGAAGGACCACGAAGCGCATGAAGCCCGTGTGATTGCGAACGTCATAGACCGAAATACCTCGCCGTTGCACGAACTCGCGGATGTGAGCGACAACGCGGTTGGCGACATCGGGCTGGAGATAGCACTTCTGCAGATCAAAGACCTCATCGAATCTTCCCCGTTTGTGCAAACCGAGCGTGAAGCCTCCGTCGTCGCTGACATTGAAGGAGAACTCCATCTTGTTTCGGTAGTGAAACAGCTCCACAGCACCGACTATGGAATCGACAGGCGGATCCTTCAGATTGCCGATACGTTCCAGACAGGCAACAATCTGTTTCTGTTTGAAGCGGAGCTGAGTGTTGTAATCGAGGTCCTGCCAAGTGCAGCCGCCGCAGTAGCTGACATGAGGACACGGCGCCGGAACACGAAGATCGCACTTCTCGGTCACCTCGAGCAGGATGGCGTTGCTGAAACGGGGCTTGGAACGAACAATGCGGGCACGGACCTTCTCGCCGGGCAGACCGCCGTTCACAAACACAACCTTGCCATCAAGGCGCGCTACCGCCTTGCCATCGTAGGCTAGGTCTTCTATCTCGAGCTCAACAATCTTCTCTGACATAATCTGCCTCGCGCCCAAAGCCGGTCTCTGACCCGGCTCCGTGCGCTCTTACCAATACGCTGACGGACTGTCAAAAGTCAACGGAATTGCTATCCCTTGATCAGACTAATCGACAGAAAACCAAGCACCAAAAGGGCCACGAAGGCGATAGCCAGCCAGTTGAAATAGCGGTCGATCCACTCGCGGATCCGTTCGCCGTGACGTTCATAGAGCAGTCCCACGATCCCCGCCACGACAAAGAAGCGAAGCGAGCGACTCACCGCCGACGCAACAACAAATGCGCCGAAGTCCATGTGGAAGAAACCAGCGGCGATTGTGAACACCTTGTATGGTATCGGAGTGAAGCCAGCGACACCGACAGCCCACGCGCCGACCTGCATTCCCCACAGCTCCTTTTCATTGAACCAGAAGCGTGCAGTCTCCAGCAATTCGTCCGGGTTGGTGTTGGACAGAGACGCCGTGAAGCTGAGCATGTGTTGTCCAATCAGCTCAAAGGCGCCAAATCCGATCATGTAGCCAAGGACACCGCCGACAACCGAACCAAGCGAGCACCACGTGGCGAATTTCAGCCAGCGCTTGTAGGCACCCATGCACAGCGCAATCAGCAGAGCATCCGGTGGAATGGGGAAGAACGAGGCCTCCGCCATGGACAAGAAGAACAACGCGGTCACGCCATAGCGGGACTCACCCCAGGACATGACCCAGTCATAAAGCCGTCGCGACCAGCGCAACGGTGCTAACAGAGGTGATGGTGCCATTGGATGCTTGCTCTTTCGCGGCATGGTTAAAGGGGAGCCGGGTCAACTTTCAGCGTTCTGCTTCACTCGTTCCAGCTTGAGGCGAAGCAGCCGGTTGCCCTTGACCGTCAGTATCCTGATATCAGTATCGGCGATTCGAACAGTCTCATTCTGTCCGGGAAGGCGGCCAAGGTGCTCCATCAGTAGCCCGGATAGGGAATCGACATCGTCTTCCGGCAAATGAGTTTCCATGAGGTTGTTCACGTCTCCCGGCCAGACGTCACCGCTGGCATAGGCGACGTCTTCAGAATGGCGCACGAGAGGGGCTTCCTCGGCATCGTACTCATCGCGAATCTCCCCGACTAGTTCCTCGACGATATCCTCAATGGTGATAAGCCCGGCGGTTCCGCCGTATTCATCGAGGACGATAGCAACATGAAGCCGTCGGCGCTGAAACTGGCTCAGCAGGCGTGAAAGCGGCAGCGAGTCGGGGACGAAGAAAGCTTCACGTATGAGGTCCTTGAATACGACCAGTCGGGGATCCAGTTTCTGATAAATCAGGTCCTTGGTGTACAGGATGCCGACGATGTGATCGATGTCGCTGTCGAACACCGGATAACGGCTGTAACCATGGCTGGTGATGATATCAAGAATCTGCTCAGGCGGGCTGTTGATATCGATTGCAACGACATCAGGGCGCGGGGTCATGGCACGTCGGACGGTCGAGTCAGCGAAATCAAACGCGGACTTTATGAGGCGCTCCTCGACATCATCGAACACCCCCTTCTGCTTGCCCTCGAAGATCATGTAGTTGATTTCTTCTTCTGATATGTCCGGGCGGACCTGATCCGGTCTCACGCCCAACAGGCGAACCGTTAGCGCAGCCGCGCCACTCAACCCAGTCGCAAGAAAAGAGGTAAGCCGAGTGAAAGCGGTCATGGGACGAGAGACAAAAGAGGCGAAACGCTCTGGGTTGGACAAGGCCAGATACTTAGGTACAAGCTCGCCCAGCACGACCGACGTGATGGTAATACCGACAGCAACAATGGCCATTGACAAACCGCCGGCCACATTGGCGATTGTAGACACTGGAACCGCGGCAAGGACGGCTTCGAGTCGGACAACAATGGTGGCGCCACCGAAGACGCCTGCGAGAGTGCCGAACAAGGTAATGCCGATCTGTACGGAGGCGAGAAACCTCTCGGGGCGTTTGTTGAGCTTGCGGGCGTACAAGGCACCCACATCACCGCGCTCGGACTCCTCAATGAGGCGACTACGTCGGCTGGCAATGATGGAAAACTCGGAGAGGGCAAAAAAGCCGTTGGCAGCCACAAAGATCAGGATGGCCAGTATCTCATATCCGAGGGGCAGGTCCATGTCAGACCATGGCTCCTGCCATCAGATGGCTGCATAACGGAACTGGTGAGTCGCTCAATTCACTTTCGTTATCTGACATAACCCTGGTAAGCCGCCTTCTGAACCATGTTCTGCAGGTTCTTGATTCGTTTCTCAACTGGTGGATGGGTCGAGAACAGGGAGGCCATTCCACGACCGGAAAGCGGGTTGGCAATCATCATGTGAGCGGTTGCAGGCCGCTGATCAAGGTTCAATCTGACCGGGGCCGTGTGGAGCTTCTTGAGCGCTGAGGCAAGAGCCAGGGGCTTGCCTGTGATCTCTCCGGAGGTGCTGTCGGCCTTGTACTCACGCTGCCGCGAGATAGCCGTCTGGATCAGGATCGCCATTATTGGAGCTATTATGGCGGCAACCAGAAGCCCGATACCACCGCCGCGATCGTTGTCGCGGCTGTAGCCGCCGAAGATTGCACCCCACCGGGCAATCGAGGCCAAAATGCCGATGGCACCGGCCAGCGTCGCCACCACCGTCCCGATCAGCATATCGCGGTTACGGACATGGGCTATCTCGTGCGCCATAACCCCTTCAAGCTCATCCTCGTTGAGCATCTCCAGCAAACCCTCGGTCGCAGCCACAGCGGCATTCTCAGGATTGCGACCGGTAGCGAAGGCATTGGGGGCCTTGGAAGGAACAATATATACCCGTGGCATCGGTACCATACCCTTCTGTGCCACGCGGCGAACGACGGCATACAGGCGCGGATGGTCAGTTTCCTTGATTTCTCGCGCCCGGTACATCTTCAGTACCAGCCTGTCGGAGAACCAATAGCTGAAAAAGTTCAACCCCATCGCCAGCACCAAAGCAATGAGCATCCCCCCCTGACCGCCGATAAGGTAGCCGACAGCCGCGAACAGCGCCAGCATGACTACCATGAGTATTGCAACCTTGAGCGAGTTCATTGCGCTTCCTCTCTAGCACTAATCTACCGCTGAGCCGGTAATGTCGTCAACCTCTTTTGCCCAACCACTTACTATAATATGGTGGAACCGGTCGCCGGTTCCCAAAAACGGCGGCTCAGCCTCCGATTGTGCCGTCATTGTGCCGCCAGGCCGGGAGCATCAACTCCCGCCTACTTGCGACGCTTTCCTCTCCCAAAGGACTGCTTCTGGGTGTCAAAGTCTGAGGCAACTGGCTCGGCGTTCTGGGTTGATTCAGTCTCGTCTGCTTCCGAGTCATCTTCGCCACCTGCATGCGACGTGCCACCGGTCGTTGCCCCGGTTTCCTTATCAGAGTCAGACTCCTTACGTCTGAGGGCACGGCCGCGACGCGCCGGTCTTCGTCCAAAACTCAGAGAGGTATCGGAGGTAATGGAGTCATCAGTGTCCTCGAAATCCTCCTCATCCGATGAATCTTCAGCACCATCCTGTGAACCGCCGGCGCTCTGTGCGATCTTCACCGCCAGCCGAGAAGCCAGGGAGTCATCGTGAGGCCTCCTATCTGCCCCATCCGACATCTCCTCTGCGGCGTCTTCAGAGTCGGTCTCCTTCGCTTGTTGCTGTTCCTCGACCCTTTCAGAGCCGATTGGGTCCCTTCTGTGACGAGATCGACCGTAGCGTCCTCTGCCCGATTGTGCGGTTTCAGTGGCATCTTCACCGCTGTGCCCGCTGTGGTCAACCTTCCCATGCCTACCGTTTCCGGAACCAGCATAGTCGACCTGCACACTATCGTCTTCAGATCGGTGAGCGGTGGGATCCTTTGGGGCGCCTTCGTCGGTGGTAGTGGACTCGCTGTCTTCAGTTTCCGAAGTGCTCTCCGGGTTGCGATCCAATGCGGCTCGCATGGCAGCCAGCTGGGCATTGACGCGAGCGCGTTCCCTCTCAATAGCCTCCTCCGTCAGATCGGCCAGGCGACCTTTGCTGCGGACAGTGCCTTGTTCTTCTGCAGGGGCCTGTTCAGGTGTCCGGGTGTCCGGATCCGGCTCGGGTCTTGCAGGCGGTTTTGGAGCTGAGGAGCGCGCCGGTTCCTGACGACGCCGGTCGCGATCGCGCCGCTGCTCCTGGGAGCGGTTGGTGCGGGCATTGGAGTCATCAGGGTCACGAGGAGCATCTGAGCCTCGGCGCTCAGGACGGCGTCGTTCCGTCCGGCCGCTTGACTGCGAGCGGGACCTCGGCCCACTGCCCGGACGATCGCCCGGAGCAGGCCTGGAGGACGCCGGTGCTTCCTCAGTATCTGATTTGTCCGGAACGGGGCGACGGGACTCAAGATAGTCCTGGCGACGTTCAGACATGGGAACCGAGAAGGGCGACTTGCTTTGCCTGTCAGCACTCTGTCCCGATTGTGTGTCGCGCGGACGACGGTCCTCTCGCCCGCTTCGGGACCGGCTGTCCCGCGTGGGCCTCGCGCGAGCGCGCGACTCGCTCCGGTGATCGCGCTCAGGCCGGCCTCTTTGGATACGACCACGACGGTCATCATCGCCAAATCGGCCCTTCTCGCGCTGGCGTGGCGCCTCATGCTCCACGCCAGTGAGATGAGCTACCGTAGCCGCCGCCACAACATCGGCCCAGACATCAACAACTGTCTGCAAACGTTCAAAAAACCATGCAAATGCGGCCAGCAGACCAAGCCCGACATAACCCGCCAACGGGAGGTCAACAGCCTGCAAAGCAATCATGAGCACCAACAATGACCCCCGGGGTACGCCCACCAACCCCACCGGGACGAAAAGAGCCACGGCGGCAATGAGCAGCATGCTGACCACACTGATCGACGCGCCGGCTGTCTGCATGACGAACAAAGCTCCCAGGGTAACGAACATAGCCGAGCCGCAGACATTCAATACCGTGCCCAGAGGCAGGACCAACGAGCCCGTATTGCGCTCGATACCCGCCTCATCCAGCGCGAATCGCTGAGTAACCGGTAGTGTGGCAGCAGCGGACCCTGTTCCAAGAGCGGTGGTGAGTGCGGGCAGCAGCTTGCGAAAGAGGTTCCAGGGATTGGCGCGCCCCACAAACATCGCCACCAGTGGCAGCACCACAACCCCCTGAATGACAAGGCCGATCGCAAGCGCCAGGGTGAATGTCCCCAGCTTCGCGATCAGTCGGCTGGAGAACCCCTCCCCTGCGACGGCCGAGCCGACCAGAAAAAGCAAGCCGACAGGCAGCACCCACAGATAGCCGCTCACCAGACGCTGGAGTGCCTCACGGAGTGCCCGCATGAGATCGTTGATGGCCCGTGCTCGACGCCCCAGACGCCGCAACACCAGACCAAAGAACAGCGAAAACAGGATCAGCCCCAGCAGATGTTCAGGCACAAAGAGCTGAGCGAACGAGGCGGGGAAGATGCGTTCGATCAGAGTGGGTACACCCGGGGAGCGGTGAGGGGACATGTGATCCGGCAACGCTTCGCCGGTGAGGTCGACGCCGCTACCGGGCTGGAAGACAAGGCCCAGGGCGAACGCGATTACGATCGCAATCAGGGTGACTGAGGCGAAAAGGGCGAAAGCACTCCCCAGCACCCTGCCCTGAGGAAAGGACCGCTTGCCGGTAGCGGAAGCAACGACGATAGAGGCTACGACCAGCGGGACAACGAGAATAAAGAGAAAATCGAGACTGAGCCGACCGAGAAAGCCGGCATCCTGCATAATGTGCGGGGCGAAGTGGCCCAGCAGGGCGCCGCAAACAACTGCGGCCGCAAGCATGATCAGGATCACAGATGACGTTCTGTCACTCATAGCAACGCGTTTTCCTTCTGTGGCTGCTTCAGGCAGCCCGATGTCGGGGTCGTGGATCGACCCGGTTATACTTGTATTGTAGACCCGTCCAGCGGGCCCTCGCCATCAGACACTATTCACGGCGGAGATAGTGCTTCGGGGCGGCACGGCACCAAGCTCGGTCGGCACCTGAGAACAGATTGCTTCGATCGCCCGGACCGCGGCCGGCGTTGCCGTCCCGTATCGAATTCTCAGGTACGTGGGCGATCGGATTAACGAGCGTAACAATAAGGCAAACAAGGCGATAGTGCAACCATTTTCCAGCGACCGGCACCAGCGGACAAGCCCACCCTGTAACACTGCGAGGAGAATGTGATCAGCCGTCGCGGTGTCAGGAATCGTACCTCACGCTTCGCCATGATCTGCCTTGAGTGCTGCCTGGCCGTGTCAGATCGCCGCCAGGCAGGCAGCCGCGCCCCACCAGCCCGCTACAGTGCTGACAGAGCACCACTGATGACAGGCCGCAGCATGTCCATGATGATCCTCGGATACAGCCCAATAATCGCCGACAGAACCACCAGAAGAATCAGCGGCAGGGCCATGCTCAACGGCGGGTCCTTGACCGTGCTGTTGTCGAGCTTGTCCGGCAACGGGCCGTAGAAAATCCTCTTGGCCGCAAGAAAAGTATAGGATACTGTAAGCATGATAGCTGCCAAGCCAGTGATGCCCACCACCATAGCCAGCTGATCGGTTGCGCCGCGTTCAAAAATGCCGGTAAACATGATCCACTCTGCGGCAAAACTGCTGAAGGGAGGAAAGCCCGAAAGCATCATGGCTCCGGACAGGAACAGCAGGCAGGTAATCGGCATACGCAAGGCCAGTCCTCCCAGGTGGCGCACGTTGCGGATATGGGTAACGTAAACGACAATACCCGCTGTAGAGAAGAAGATGGTCTTTCCCATGATGTGACTGATGAAGAAAAACATCCCGCCCTCGATACTCACGGCGGTCAGGGCCCCAATACCCAGCATCGAGTAGGCGATCTGGCTGATTGTCGAGCAGGCGGCAATGCGCTTGATGTCATTCTGAGCCAGGGTCAGCACTGATCCGTAGATCATCGTGATCAGCGCCAACACCATGATCGGGGCGCCAAAAACCTGAAAGTCACCGTACAGAGGCAAGACCAGAGAGCGAACGATAATGTAGGCAGCGATATTGGCGTAGACCGCAAGCAGCCCGGCAATACAGGTGGGGTGCTCGGCATGTACCCAGGGCATCCAGACATGGAACGGAAACACTGCCAGTTTCGCGAACAGGCCGACCAGAAAGACAGCAATTATCCACGTGGCCATGGGATCGCCGGCCAGCGCTGACAGGGCGGCTATTTCGAAACTGCCGATCCGGGCGTACACCAGCAATGATCCGGCCAGAAAGAACACCGCCGAGAATATACCCCACAGCAGGCACATCATGGCTATCTTCACACGCTTCTGGTAGCCAAAGTAGGCCATGAGGAAGTACAGCGTGATAGTCAGTGACTCAAGGAAGAAGTACATCGCGATCAGATTCCCGGAAAAGGACACTCCCATGAACCCCATCGGGAAGAACAGGAACAGATAGAAGAACCGCGAGTAGTAACTGATCTGGCGGTGCGGTCCGGCGCTTTCATAAACTGCCTGAATGCGGTAATCTATGTAGCGGATGGAGAAGACACACAGGACCAGACACAGAATGTTGGATATCAGAGCCACACTGATGCTCAGACCGTCGGCCATCAACCCCAGACTGATGTCTGGAGCAATCAACAGGTACTGCTCGTGAATCTGCAGTGTCCCCTGATGGATGCGATAGGCGGCGGCAAGAAGCAGAAGAGTGGTATAGCCGAGACTGGCCGCGGCAATCCAGCCGGCCGCCCGGCCAAAACGATTTCTGCCCAGAAACACGATCAGAGAAGCCAGAGCCGGAACGAATACAATCTGTAGGAGTGCGAAATCTGTCATGACATCCACCACAGCGCTGCAATGATGACAATGATCGACACGGCGAGAACGTAGGCTGTGTTATTGGTCAGATCATCGGCATCGGACCTGATGCGTTCCAGAAAACCGAATCCACCTTTGGTCACCAGCCGCGGGACTCTCAGGTGGGCCAGCGTATCGATCATCGGTTCGAAAGCATCGGCTGTCAGTTGTGCCACCTTCTCGGAGCCACGGACAAAGACAACGTTGTACAGCTTGTCGATATACCAGCGTTCCCACAGGAAGAGGTGAACTACCTTGAGAAGATTGGATCGGTTCAGGACCTTCTGAGGATCCCATCTGCCGGACACATAGAAGAAGTAGGCCGGTACAGCTCCGGTCAGAACCAGTAGTACCGAAAGCAGGGGGACCAGCATGGCCGGGAAGGCCTTAACCTGTTCGACCACCGGCAGATTCACATCAGCAGTAAGATTCAGTGCGAACAGATCGTGCAGGGAGTGCTCGGCAGAGAGCCCGAACACGCCGAGCAGGATGATCCCTGCCGCCAATACGGCGCAGGCGAAAGTCTGCGTGCGATAACCCTCACCGATGTGCGAATCGTGCTTCGACTCCTGCGCCCGGATGTGCGCGCTGGGTCTGCCGTGAAAAACCATGCCCATGAAGCGCACGGTGTAGAAGGATGTGAAGACCACGGCAGCGGCGGCCAGAGCAAACAGTGCCCAATACTGCGATTCCAGACAGGTCAGCAGCACCGCATCCTTGCTCCAGAAACCCGGCAGCGGCGGAACGCCCATCAGCGACAAGGCCGCCAGCATCATGAACAGCCAGGTGTACGGAAGGTACTTGCGGAGCCCTCCCATTTCATGAATGTAAATCGAATGAGCTGCGTGGATCACAGTCCCCGCACACAAAAACAGACAGGCCTTGAACATCGCGTGACTGACCAAATGGAAGATCCCAGCCGTGTAGCCGCTGACCAGCAGTCCCTGACTGAAGCCGGACACACCCAGAGCAAGCATCATGTAACCAATCTGACTCACGGTGGAGTAGGCCAGGGCCTTTTTCAGCTCCAGCGCCACCAGCCCCTGACTGGCAGCCAGAAACGCGGTAATAGCGCCGATCCATGCCACAATTACGAAAAAGGACATTGCTTCGCCGCTTCCCGATACCCAGTAGCCGTAGTAGAAGATAGGTACCAACCGGGCAATGAGAAACACACCGCTTTTGACCATGGTAGCGGCGTGGATCAGCGCCGACACCGGGCCCGGTCCGGCCATGGCCTCAGGCAACCATTCATGCAGTGGGAACTGAGCCGATTTGCCCACCGGACCCGCTATGAGCAGGATGCTCACAAGCGTGATCATACCCGGAGTGGCCGCCATGGTCGGAATCCACTCCGGAGCGGTTCGGTAGAGCGTCATTATGTCCAGCGTTCCGGCATAGTAATAGACAACCAGAATGCCTCCGAGCATGAACATGTCGCCAATACCGGTGACGATAAGCGCCTTGAGACCGCAACTGGACGGCTTGTCGAACCGGAACGGGCGGGGGCCACCAATCCAGTACTTCCTCTCGTCCCGATAGTAGTAGCCAATCAACCCGTAACTACAGACACCAACAAGCTTCCAGCCGATGAATACAAAAAGCAGGTTGCCCGCCAGGACCAACAGGAGCATGCTGCCAATGAAACCGTTCATCAGCATCCAGAATCGGCCCACCGAACCATCCCCCTTCATGTATCCGAGGCTGTAGATCATGATGAGGAAACTGATGACCGCCACCACGTTGGCAACAATGATGCTCAGGGGATCGAGCAGAACACCGAATTCCACCGATATCGGGCTGGCAAGCCAGACGACCTTTGACTCAAGCGGCAGGCTTCCCGGGGTGAAGAGCGATGGCAGCAGCATCAACGCTGACAGGGCCGTCACACCGGAGAAGAACACGGCGCCGTAGTCGCGCGCCCTCGGGCCCATGCGGGATAGCAGGGGAGTCAACAGAACACCTGCGAACGGGAGAAACAGACAGTGCCATGCAAAAAGAATCTCCACGACACTACTCCCCGGCGAAACTGGCCGGCATTGCGAGCCGGATGACAGAGTTCACGATATCTCCATTGTAGATACCCACAATGATAATTGCTGCTGAGAGAATCAGCATGGGAACAATCATCGACAGATTGGCCTCAGTCACTTTGAGCTTCTCGAAGCCGGTTTCATCCTCAGTTCGCGGTGCCCGGTCGGGCTTGAAGAAGGCGTACTCAATGACCCGGAAAAAGTAGTAGAAGTTGAGCAGGGTGCTGACCAGAATGACAGCGACAAGCAACCAGAGACCGGCCTCGACAGCTCCGAGAATCAAGTAGACCTTACTGAAGAACCCGCCGGTGGGTGGAATGCCAACCATGGACAAAGCGGCGATGATGAACGCCGCACAGGTAAATGGCATGCGCTGGGGGAATCCCCGCAGTTGAGTGATGTCCACAGTCTTCATCTTATAGAGTATGCCTCCGGCCACCATGAACAGCACGGCTTTCATCAGGGCGTGATTGAGGATGTGGAGCATGGCTCCCGCAAAGGCCAGATGATTCGCGAGCGAGAACCCCAGAGCGATGTACCCGATGTTGGCCACCGAGGAGTAGGCCAGCATTCGTTTCAGGTCGGTCTGTGCAATAGCAAGGACTGACCCGGCGATGATGCCCGCTGCAGCAAGCCATGTGATGAGCTCGCTCATGGGTGGGAAGTCGGACAGCATATACGTTCGTATCAGGATGTAGACGGCGACCTTCGTACCAATTGGTGCTATCAGGGCTGTTGCCGCTGATGAGGCATTGGCGTATCCGTCCGGCATCCAGGCATGCAGCGGAAACAACCCCATCTTGACAGCGGCACCGAGCATGATGAGGGCCAGTCCGACCGTGACTGGTCGTGACTCCCCGAACAGCGGCAGGAGGTTCGCAACATCTGTCATGTTCAGGCTGCCCGTTGAGATGTAGATGAAAGCTACGCCGAGCAGATAGAACGCCGCTCCCAGAGTTCCCAGGGTGAGGTATCGAAAGGCAGAGAAACTGGCGCGACGGTTCCCAATGGCCAGCAGGGCGTAGCTTGCGAGGGCTCCGATTTCCAGAAAGACGTACAAGTTGAACAAATCCCCCGTGATGACCATGCCGGACAGCCCCGCCAACAGGAGCATGGCCAGACTATAGAACGGAATGACCTTCTCCGGGATCTCACTTTCAAGGCTCTTCCCGGAAAAGACAAGAGCCGTCAGGCTCACGCCCGCGATCAGCACGCAGAAGAACGCGGAAAGCGGGTCAAGGATGAACTCAATGCCCACAGGAGGCATCCATCCGCCGACATGGTAACTTATGGCTCCCTCAGCAAGGACCACCTGAAGCCCCGAAATGGAGAACATCAGTGCTACTGACGATCCGCCCACAGCCGTCAGACGGGCCAGCGGTCGATAGATCGCACCCAGAAGTGGCACCAGGAGCGCCCCCAGCACGAACGTCAGCGGAATGAGGGCTGGTGACTGGAAGCCGGTCATTTCATTCGCTCCAGAAGCGTCGGCTCATCGAGGGTTTGGTGCTCTCGATAGATCGAGATGATCAGAGCGAGGGAGACCCCAAGCGTAACCACCGCAACGACAATGGCTGTGAGCATCAGCGTATGGGGAAGGGGATTGAGATACAATTCCGGGTTCTCCGTGCTCAGTCGCTCGTCGAGGACGGTGACACCGGCTCCCTCCTTGAAAGCACTGACAATCCAGAACAGGATCGTCGATGCCTGCACCATGGACATGCCGAGAACCTTCTTCATCAGGTTCCTCTTCATCATCATCCCGTACAGCCCGATCGTGAACAGCAGCGCAAGGAAGATGTAGGCGTAGTACCCTCGTACGAATTCAAGCATCGTCAGCATCCGGCAAGATCATCATAAATGGCAACAAGCGTGGTCATCACGGTCAGTGTTACCCCCACCTCGACCGCGAGTATGCCATAGTACCGCAGATAATCGGGCGTCAGCCCCGGTATTGGCAGGAAGTGGTAGTCAAGGTAGTTTCCACCCATCAGGACGGCCAGCAGCCCGACACCGGCGAAGATGAGCGCCCCTGCGGCACTCAGACGAAGAGCGACTCTCGATGGCATTATGGCCTGGCTCAAGGATGTCCCAAGAGACAGGCGCAGCAGCAGGATGCCGGCAGCAATGATGACGCCGCCCTGAAACCCGCCGCCGGGACTGTAATGTCCATGGAAGAAGACATACATACCAATCAGGAGAATGACCGGCGCGATCCCGCGGCTGGCCACGTGTATGATAGGGCTGTCAGTAGGCTCCTTTACCCGGTCATCAAGGCACTCATCACGCGCCCTGTTATCTGAAGGCGTGCTCATGGCTTCCTCCGGCGCGTGTTCAGGATGAAGAAGCAGGCCATGCCCCCTGCGAAGATGACAATGGTCTCACCAAGAGTGTCGATGCTCCGATAGTCGCCCAGAATGACCGTGACCATGTTCGGAGTCCGGGTATCCTTATAGGCGTTTTGGATGTAGTAGGTCCCAGCCACGGGGCTGCCGACAGGTGTGACAGTTTGGTGGACAGGAGAATTCAGATCACCACGCGGCGGAAGCTCCACAACGGTGGCCAACAATACGCCAAAGAACGCCGCCAGAAGGATGTACTGCAGTGCTGCTTTCAATCTCGGCTCTTCCTCGATGTTCTGCGAATAGCGATTATACTGAATAGACCAACTGCACCAGCACCGACTACCGCCTCGGTGAAGGCTGCGTCGATGGCGCCAAGTGAGACCATGATGGCGGCGGTCATGAAGCTGAACACGTTCAGGGTCACAACTGCCGCCAACAGATTACGTACTCCCAAAGCAAGCAACGCGGCCACAATCAATATCACAAAAAGGGAGAACTCGATCAGCCAGTACATGAACCGTTGCTTCTCCTCTCCACTACTCTCATCTTCTTCTGCCGCTATCGCGTCCATACCACGGTTTCAGGCCAAACAGCAGGGCCCGCCTGGCCAGTTGATGTGACGCAACCGGACTGGTTACCGCAACAAAAGCAATGATCAGCAGCAACTTGGCGGCATTCATTGATATCCCTTCGTAAACAGCCAGCCCGCTCAGGAACATGAGAATCCCCAGTGTATCGACCTTCCCGGAGGCATGAGCGCGCGTGAAAAAATCGGGAAGCCGGTTAATGCCGATACTGCCGATGAGCATGAAGAACGTTCCTCCAAGCACCAGCAGCACCGTCAGCCCATCCTGCAAAGTCATTTCGCAACCCTCTCTCTTTCCTTGCGGCGAAAGTACTTACCCATCGCGATCACTCCGACGAAGTTCAGAATGGCGTAACCCATGGAAATGTCGATGAACATGTCCAGTCGGTCGAACAGCAGTCCGAACAGGAGAATCAGGGTCAGGGTCTTGGCTCCCACCGCAGCAGCTCCAAGAAGACGATCAAACACACTCGGTCCCCTGTACACCCGGTAAAAGGGAATAAGCAGGGCCACACAAAGGATCAGGGCTATCGAAATGAAGAAAGTGTTCATCATGTAGCCCGTCCGGATGTGATCACTTCTAAGTCACGGCAGACGAGTTCTCTGTCACACTCCCTCCTGTACAGCTTGCACACCTTTGCTCCCATCCGGCCGCTGAAGGGATCCTCATCGGTGTCATGTGTCAGAGTGTGCACTACGAAGCGGTTGCCCTTAATCTCCAGTGTCAGCGTTCCGGGAGTCAGTGTGATAGAATTGCCCAGAATCACGCGAGCGATCACATTGGGTTGCTCCGACGTGAAGCGAACGATCACCGGCTGAATGGGCATTCTGGGGTGAAGGATTATGTACGCCACATAGAACCCGGATTTCACCATCTGCCAGACCAGCCAGAGCAAATACAGGGTCAGGCGAGGCAAATCTATATGGGATGAGCCACTCGGCTCATTCTCTGCAAGTGGGATGCTGCGCAGTTTGCTGTTCAGCCACAAAACCAACGCGATTGATACGGCGCCCCACGCCAGGTAATCGGGTTCAAACCTGCCGCTGATGAGGACCCACACTGCCGCCAGCAGCAGCGCCTGAAGAACCAGGCCGCGATAGCGAAGCCAGAAAGACGAGCGCGGCCCGTTACGTGATAGTCTTCCCATCAAACGACTACCCCCTCACCGTCTCGCAGGGTGTTGTGGTTGTTATGGCACCGTTCCAGCATGGCTGCACTAACCTAAAACACGGTCGATCGTAATGCAATTGCTTTCGTAACCAGCAGCTCATGCCGACGGTTTCCAGAATCCGTAAGATGAGGACGGATTGCGATTGCAGGACTCGCGCTCATGAGAGATCGTCTTGACGCGAATAGCCGAGATAGTGCGATTATGCCCGTCACGAGATCCCGGAAATCATCCTGAACCTGGCCGCCCGCCCGCACCAACAATGTTGACCCGGACGCGTCAGCAGGCCATACTACCGGTATGCTCACCGGATCGAGAAAGCTGTTGCTGGTCGGCCTGTTTTCTGTCGCCATAATCGTCCTGGTCAATCTGGCCTGGTGGCTCTTCTACAACAAGAGCGCCGAGCTGTTGGACCATCAACTGGAGCGCCGGTTGTCGGCGGTGGCCTCAATAACAGCATCATCTGTGAGTACGCAGGCGGTTGAGAACCTTAGCGCCGGCGGACTGCAGACCTACTCAGAGGTATTCAGTCGACTTGAAGAGGTTCGCCGCGCCGACTCACTGGCCGAGGTGTTTATTCTTGATGAGCGGTATCGCTATCTAGTAACTACCGCGCAACACGGCGACAGCGTGTATCTGCTGGGCGAGCTGTACTCCGAAATGCTCGATTCCCTGCTGTTCAGCCTGTACCAGGGCGCTCTGGTAACCCAGCCTCACCGTACCGGCCAGGTTGTATTGCGCTCGGCGTTTGCCCCGTTGATCGATGCCGACGGATTGACCGTCGCGGTACTGGGAGTCGAGGCCAGCGTCGATTACTACGATGTCCTGTCCGATCTCCGCTCCAATCTGTACTACTCGACAGGGCTGTCGGCGCTGGTTGGGCTGGTGTTCGGGCTGCTTTTCGTGCTGTATCAGCGACGGGTGAACATAGCTGAACGTCGCCTGTTCGCATCGGAAACCCAGTCGTTTCTCGGACGGATGGTGGCGGTGGTTTCTCACGAGCTGAAGAACCCATTGATGATCATCCGTGGTTCGGCCGAGCGCATACACCGCAGGCAGTCGAGCGACGAAGCAACTTACATCCTGGAGGAGGTCGACCGCCTCAACGATATCGTGAGTGGATACCTCAGTTTCGCGCGAAGCGGCCGGTCGCTGGTGGAATCAGAGCAGCCACAGACACTCGACCTGACCGGATTGATAGCCAGCACCCGCGAGCATCTGTGTCAGCGCTACCCGGATCAGCGTATCTCCTGGCTGGGGCCGGACCTGCCGGCGCCCGTCACCATCGTCGGCTACCCGCGCTCGCTGCGTCAGGTACTCCTCAATCTCCTGATCAACGGAGTCGAGGCCTGCCTTGCAGCGGGAAAGCTGATAGCGGTCGGGGTCAATGTCGATGCAGCCAACGCGGAAGTGGTCCTGACCGTGATCGATGAGGGTGCGGGGCTGGACCGATCACAGTTGAAGGGGGCTTTCACGCCCTTTTTCACGACCAAGACCAGCGGCTCCGGCCTGGGGCTGTACGTCAGCAGAAAACTTGTTGAAGAAATGGGCGGGAGTATGGACCTTAGCTCCCGTCCGGGGCACGGTACCCAGGTGAAGATTCGCCTCAAGTGGGACGACAGGAGTTGATATGGCACGAATCCTGGTAGTCGATGATGAGCCCAAGATGACCTCGCTGATCTGCGGCACGCTTGAGGATGCCGGGCACCGGGTAACCACCACCACTGACCCTGCCGAGGCCCTGAACCTCATAAACCAGCACGCTTACGATATCGTGATAACAGACTTGTCCATGCCCGGGATATCCGGGATGGAGATCATGCAGACAGCCCTAAGCAAAGGCGGTAGCGAGGTGATTATGATGACGGCCTATGGCACCGCGGAGACCGCCGTCAAAGCACTGAAGGCCGGCGCAGCCGACTATCTGCTTAAGCCGTTTTCCTTCGACGAACTGGAGCATCTGGTGGCACGGCTGGCGCAGAAGCAGAAACTTACCTCCCTTGCGGAGCACTATGAGCAGGAACTCAGGGCCCAGACCGTAGCGACGTTCATTGGCCAATCGGCGGCAGCACAACATGTTAGAGAGCTAGTTCGGAAGGTGGCGGCTACCGATGCCACCGTCCTCATCACCGGGAAGTCCGGCACCGGAAAAGAACTGGTGGCACGAATGGTCCATGAGTTGTCCGGTCGGCGCAAGAATCCTTTTATCGCTATAAATTGTGCCGCCCTGACCGAGACATTGCTGGAATCGGAGCTGTTTGGTCACGAAAAGGGAGCTTTTACCGGTGCCATTGCCCGCAAGCGCGGCCGCTTTGAACTGGCCGACACCGGAACGATCTTCCTCGATGAGATCGCCGAAATGGCGCCCGCCATGCAGTCGAAGCTGCTCAGAGTTCTCGAAGAGGGGAAACTCGACCGAGTAGGCGGGGTTGACCTGATTGATATCGATGTCAGGGTGGTTGCGGCCACCAACCGGGACCTTCGCAAAGAGATTGCAGGGGGTCGCTTCAGAGAAGACCTGTTCTTCAGGCTGAACGTATTCCCCGTAGAGATGCCGACCCTGGCTGACCGACGAGAAGATATCCCTGATCTGGCGGAGCATTTCCTTGCGCAGCTCAGATACAGCCATGGAGCACTCTCTGAGGAGGTCAGACAGCTGCTGGCCAGCTATGACTGGCCCGGCAATGTGCGGGAGCTACGAAACGTGCTGGAGCGGGCTGTTATCCTGGCCGGTGACGAACCTCTGACCTCAGGCGAGTTCTCTTTGGAGATTGTCGACAGCCCTCTGACGGTGCCGTCTTCAAGCAGCAGGCTCGATGAAGAACGAGGACTGGAATCGGCCGAGAAACAGATGATTCTTGACGCCCTGGAGGCGGCGGGTGGCAATAAGACGGAGGCAGCAAAGCTGCTGAGGATAACACGTCGCCGGCTATATAGCCGAATGAAAGCCCATGGGATCGAACCGTGATGTGCGCCTGACGGTTCAGGTGGCTGTACCCGGCGGTACACATCGCACGAAATCGAGGTCGCTTGCTGGTTGTTATGTTGTTGTTTAGAAATGCATTAGGAGTCTCAGTCGGGTTGGCACGTGGTTTGTTCTGTCATCGCAGAGATCAAACTCGGAGTGGAGTATCGATGAACCGGTTGACATACATATTCGTGCTTGTGGCAGCGTTTGTGTCCCTCAATGCCTTGGCTCTCGCGCAGGGCAACAACGCAAGTGATCCTGCCCAGTCTCGCCTGTGGACCGAACTGGAATTGACCGACCAAGCCATCGAACGTGCCCGAGAGGCTATCCAGAAGGCCAGTTCTTCGGCTGCCGCCGCGGCGCTGGAGCAGGCTGTGGAGCTGCAAAAACAGGCTTGGGAACGTTATCAGGCCCGGCAGCCGCTTGCCGCGCTGCAACTGACCCGTCGCGCGCGAGAGAAAGCAAAGCTTGCTTTGGCCAACGGACGTATAGCTGAGCAGAACGAAGGCACAGTGCTTCGGGAACTCGAACGGGTAGAACAGCTTCTGGACAGGGCCAGCGAGCAGGTCGGCGAATCAGCCCGGGTGGGCAACGTTCAGTCGATGATCGATATGGCGCGGAATAATCTGGACAAGGCCTGGGAGCTCTATCGCGCCGAGCAGTACCGGCCGGCCCTGAAACTGACTAATCAGGCAGAGACAGCGTTGCGCAAGGTCGTGAGTCTGCTCGAACGACAGTCAACTCAAACAGCCAATTTCGAGCGCCGGCTGGTGACGGTCGAGGAGACGTATCGACGCGTTCAGGAGGGGCTGTCTGATTGCGAATCTGAACAGGCCCGTCGTCTGATGGAGCAAGCTCGAACGATGCTGAGCCAGGCTCATGAGTTGGCGCTCAATGGACAATACGATGCCGCCCTGAGGTCATTGAAGAATGCGCAGGACAAGGCCCAGTCGGCCCTCCGCGAGTGCCGGAACCCTGATGTGCTCCAGACGAGACATGACCAGATTGCAGCACAGGTCAAAAGATTCTCCGAACGGGTCCCGGCCGGTGACAACGCCACCCGCAGGTTGCTCGATCAGGCCTGGGAGCAGCTTCGGCAGGCCCAACAACAGATTCGGGCCGGAAACCTGGAAAGCGCTGCTGCCTCTCTCAGAGCGGCCCAGCTCCTTCTGACTCAGGCGCAGGAACGCTTCGACTGGGATAATCTGTAGCTAATTGGTCGACAGGACAGTCAAAGAGGTAAACATCATTGCCCACTCGCAGGGTACTATTCGCGGCGGTTACCCTGATCTTGCTGGCGAGTCTGATGATTTTGCCAGGCGCCGGTCCCCGTGCTGAGACTTCGCTGAAAGCCGGCATCGGATACGACTTCCTTTCCCAGCAGTATTTTCTCGATTCGGTTATCAGTGAGGGGGCGGATACCATTCTGGCGGACTGGTCGCTGAAGACCAACTATCTCGACGATCTGAAGGGTATGCTGTCGGCCCGACATCGCCCCTTCGGCGATGAACGTCTGGATCTGTCAGGCCGGTGGGAGCAAACCGCAGACTTTTTGCGATTGACCCTCAGTGAATTCTCCCGGATCGATTTCTCTGGCCGCAGACTGTACTTGGCGAGCGAATATGAGATAAGAAGCCGGGTCCGTGGCAGCCCAAGTGGCTTTGGCGATGACTACTGGCGAGCACATGCGCAGGCCCGGTACTCGCAACGACTAACTGACCGGCTCGACTGGAGAACTCAGGTCCGCGGTGAATACACCAATTTCACTGCCGGCTCTGCCACATCCTACGACCACAGCCGGCTGTCCGGTAAAATGGGTCTTGAGGCGCTCTTCGGCAGCTTCTCCACGGCGCAGGTCGATCTGTTCGTCGCCAGACGAAACGTGTCTGCCAACAGCGACCTCAGCTACACGTCATTCGGCATCGAGGGCTACCTGTGGTGGCTGATCGGCGCCAGTCATCTGGATGTAAGCGGCCGGCTGGAGCGCAAGGACTACTCGGCCGCGTTCAATGAAGATGACTACATGTTCGCTCAGCTAAGCACAATCCTCCGGCTGAGGCTGGGGGGCTCGTGGATGGTGAAAAGCGAGGCCGATCTGGAGCTGCTCGACTACGCCGCCGCCGAGGCAGTTGTCGCCGGCTATCGCCGAGTTCGACTTCTGGCCATGATCGGAGCCGAACGGGACAACGTCTCGCTGCTGGCAGGACCTCAAATCGAGCATTTGGCACAGGACAGGGCGACACTCGGTGGAACCGAGGACTACTTCGAAACAGGCGGCAAAATCGCTGTCGAGGTCTTTCATCTGGACCTGATGTTTCTAACACTGGAATCGACGACCGGCTGGCGAAACCACCTCGATGACGGAGGGTTCTGGTCCGATTTCCTGTTCGAACGGCTCAGCCTCGTCGGCAACGTGCATTTGCCGCTGAATCTGACCTGGGATATCTTCTTTTCCGCCGAATGGGAGTGGCATGAGCGCGAGAGCGATAATTCGCGTTTGTACCTGCTGTCCACTTCCCTCACCAGGAGCCTGTGAACCGGTCCGTCCGGGCTATGCCCCAACAATCTCCATCAGAGATGACCGTGCGTGTATGCACCGTTTTGCATATCTGTTCAGCAGTTGAGCAGGACCACGAACGCCGACGAGGCAGGGGATCCGACTCACTATCTCCGGGGATGTGACTGGGGCCGCAGCGCCCCAAAAGCTGATAGCGTCAGTCCATGTTTTCCGGCAAGGAATCAGGCGCAAAAGGAGCTGCCAACCGCTGCCCATGTGAACCAATTCACATGCTGAGCGCATCGGCTGGCTTCTTATATGGACTCAGGCCGACCATTTTACCATGCTGCAGAAAGCTGCCTCTGGCGCCAGATCCACCACTTAGCTTGTGCATGTATTCACAAGCGCTGCCCCGTTCGAGCCTTCTCTGGATGCCGGGTGATCGTCCTGATAAACCGATTCTGGGGACTGTGCTGCTGCCTTTGATGGATGTGCGACGGACCTGAAGGATGTACCCCGGGGTGGCTCGGTATTCAGGCTGGCGCAGTCATGAGCAACCATATTGTAGGGTAATGGGCCGCTTGGCCGCGTCTGTACGGCAGCGGCGTGGACGCCGGAATCGCCACCAGTGGCCTTCGCGACCGGCCTGCTGGAGTTGCGGTTTTTGTTACGACTCGCTATCGTAATGCGGTTTCCTGCCAAAAACATCTTGACAATATTCGCCAGATTGTTATTTTGTTGGTGTCCAGGGAAAGTAGTTGTGTAGCAAGTCGCTTCTGCTTTGGAACTGACGCACCTTAGGTAACAGGATGATTTTCAGACTGTTACGTTGATT